>ENA-OPVX01000002-OPVX01000002.1-human-gut-metagenome-genome-assembly--contig:-NODE-2-length-115581-cov-2.408540_pt1 | contig 115581 bp, 109 predicted proteins | sample MGYA00241501_ERZ501994 | MGnify/ENA primary metagenome ERZ501994 (study PRJEB25962, sample SAMEA2043051) | human gut metagenome | biome: human gut; feature: human-associated habitat; material: faeces...
GGAGTCGGCCAGGTTGATCGCCGTCTGTCCCCCGAACTGCACGATCACGCCCAGCGGTCTTTCCAGTTCGATGACATGCATCACGTCCTCGGTCGTCAGCGGTTCGAAGTACAGCTTGTCGCTGATCGAGAAATCCGTCGATACCGTTTCCGGGTTGTTGTTGATGATGATGGCCTCATAGCCCGCATGGCGCAGCGTTTCTACGCAGTGCACCGTCGCATAGTCGAACTCCACGCCCTGTCCGATACGGATCGGTCCCGATCCGAGCACGATGATCTTCTGGCGGTCGCTGACGATCGACTCGTTTTCCTGCTCGTAGCTGGAATACAGGTACGGTGTGGCGCTGGTGAATTCCCCGGCGCATGTGTCGACCATCTTGTAGACCGGCATTATGCCGTTCTCCTTACGCATCTGGTACAGGTCGTATTCGCTCATCTGCCAGTTTCTGGCGATATAGGAATCCGAGAAGCCGTTCTTCTTGAGCTGGCGAAGGATCTGGATATCTTTTGGATGGTTCGTCATCTCCTTTTCCAGGTCGATGATCTTCTGGATATGGTAAAGAAAGAATGGATCCATGCCCGTGATCTTCTGGATCGTTTCAGAACCGTAGCCGTTGCGCAGCCACTGGGCGATCACGAAGATCCTCTCGTCGTCGCACTTCTTCATCTTGTCTTCCAGTTCTTCCCTGTCCATCTGGGCGATCGATCCCTTGTACAGGTGGTCGACCTTCATCTCTAAAGAACGGATCCCCTTCAAAAAGGATTCCTCAAAGGTGCGTCCGATGGACATGACCTCTCCGGTCGCCTTCATTTGTGTGCCAAGATGACGGTCCGCTGCCGGGAACTTGTCAAACGGGAAGCGGGCGAACTTGCTCACGACATAGTCGATGGCCGGTTCGAAGCAGGCATAGCTGCTCTGTGTCACCGGGTTCAGGATCTCGTCCAGCGTCAGGCCGACGGCCAGCTTCGCCGAGATCTTGGCGATCGGATATCCCGTGGCCTTGCTGGCCAGGGCGCTCGATCTCGATACGCGCGGATTGACCTCGATGACATAGTATCTGAAGCTCTTTGGATCCAGCGCCAGCTGCACGTTGCAGCCTCCGCAGATCTTCAGGGCACGTATGATCTTCAACGATGCGCTTCTCAGCATCTGGTTCTCGCGGTCGGTCAGTGTCTGCACAGGGGCCACGACGATGCTGTCGCCGGTATGGATCCCCACCGGATCCACGTTCTCCATGCTGCAGACGACGATCGCATTGTCGTTGGCATCGCGGATCACTTCGTATTCGATCTCCTTGTAGCCGGCGATGCTCTGTTCGATCAGGCACTGATGCACCGGCGAGATCTTCAGCCCGGCCTCGCAGATGTTGCGAAGCTCTTCCTCATTGTCCGCAAAGCCTCCGCCGGTACCGCCAAGGGTATAGGCAGGGCGCACGACCACAGGATAACCTAGCTTCTGACAGTATTCCACCGCTTCCTCTACGGTGTGCACGATCTGGCTGTGTGGGACCGGTTCCCCGATCTGCTGCATCAGCTCGCGGAACAGCTCCCTGTCCTCGGCACGGTTGATGGCCAGAAGGTCCGTTCCCAGGATCTCCACCCCGTATTCGTCCAGGATGCCGTCCTCATGCAGCTCCACGACCAGGTTCAGCCCGGTCTGTCCTCCAAGGGAGCCCAGGATCGCATCCGGTCTTTCCTTGTAGATGACACGCTTGGCAAAGTCCAGGTTGATCGGTTCGATATAGACACGGTCGGCGATCGTCGTATCCGTCATGATCGTCGCCGGATTGGAGTTGATCAGGATGACCTCGTAGCCTTCCTCACGCAAAGACTGGCAGGCTTCCGGCATAGTCGAATTCCGCTGCCTGTCCGATCACGATCGGTCCCGATCCGATCACCAGGATCTTGTGTATATCTGTTCGCTTAGGCATTTTTATCCATCCTTTCTATTATGCTTCTTTTTTCCAAACTTCTTTTCCTTTCACGAAAGTTTGTTTGATCTGGCAGGCAACTTTCCATCCATCAAATGGTGTGTTTTTACCCATAGATTCGAATTTAGAAGCATCAATTGTATATTCATGATTCATATCAACCAAGATGATATCGGCATCATTGCCTTCTTTGATTTCTCCAATGTCATCCAGTTTAAATCGTTTAGCTGGTGCTTTTGACATCCAGTTAACTAACTGTTGTAAGCTCCATCGTTTTTGATTTACTACAAATTCTGTATATAGAAGTGCAAAGCTTGTTTCCAATGAGACGATACCAAAAGGTGCCTTATCCATTGGCTGATTCTTTTCCTGAGCAGTATGAGGAGCATGATCATTGGCAATGATATCAAGACTTCCATTTTCCAATCCCTCAATCAAAGACATTCTATCTTCGTGACTGCGTAGAGGCGGATTCATCTTCCAATTTGGGCCCTGAACATCTTTATCTTCCAACAATAAATGATGTGCTGTAACTTCACCGCTGACATTTAATCCATCATTTTTAGCTTTCTTCAACGCCTCTACACTTTCCTTTGCGGAAATATGGCAGGCATGATAAGCATTTTTGCATCCCTTAACAATTTCAAGATCACGAATCAATTGAGCACTTTCGCAGGCACTTGGAATTCCCAACCAGCCTTTTGCCTTAGTGATTTCACTTTCATGAACACAGGCACCCGGTTTGCGATAGCTCATATCTTCTGTATGAGCGACGATCATAACATCTTCCTGATTTGCCTTTGTCATGGCTTCTTTCATGATTTCATCATTGGCTACACCTACGCCATCATCACTAAACCAGTGAATCCCAAGCGCTTTTAAAGCATGCATATCCACTACTTCTTTACCCGCTTCTTTTTTAGTGATGCAGGCATAAGGATATGTATTTACAACAGATTGATCATGGATCAATTCTAAATAATTTTTTACATCTTCAACATTGTCTGGAAAAGGAATTACATTTGGCATACATAAAACTGTTGTAAATCCCCCGGCTGCAGCAGCCTTAGTTCCTGTTTTAATTGTTTCTTTTTGCGCATGACCAGGTTCTCTTAGATGCACATGCACATCCACTAAACCAGGAAGCACTGTAAGACCTGAAGCATCGATCGTTTCATGGTCTCCTTCAATATTCTCTGCAATCTTGACGATTTTTCCTTCATCAATCATGATATCAACTTTTTTTAATGTATCTTCTACCAATACATTTCCATTCTTAATTACTAACATGTCTCCTCCTAAAATGGTTCATATCCAAAAGCACGTTTGATAACAGCTTTTCGAACCAATACACCATTAGACATTTGTTCAAAAATTCGACTTTTCTTAGCCTCAACAAGATGATCGGCAATCTCAACACCGCGATTTACTGGTGCTGGATGCATGATGATCGCATTTTCTTTCATCATTTGATAACGTCTGTCATTTAGTCCGTATTTTTCTAGATATTCTTCATCACTCATATTTGCCAAAGAAGCTCCGCGCTCTCTTTGAATTCTTAACATCATAACAACATCCGCCCATTTACAAGCTTCATCAAAATCCATAGTAGGATATCCTTCTCTTTGCCACTCTTCAGGACCTGCAAAGAAAACATTTGCGCCTAATTTTTCTAAAGCCTGTTTATTTGATGCGGCAACTCTTGAATGCTGAATATCTCCTGCGATCACTACATTTAATCCTTTGAAATCTTTAAATTCATCATACATTGTCAACAAATCTAACAAGCACTGTGTTGGATGGTTTCCAGCTCCATCTCCAGCATTTAAAATTGGAATATTAATGTTTTCCAGTTCTTTAAAATATTCATCTTTTGGATGACGAATCACGACTGCATCATATCCAATTGCCTCAAAAGTTTTTACCGTATCATATAGAGATTCTCCCTTTGTTACACTTGAAGTTGATGCATTAAAATCCGCAACTTTACAGCCTAACTGATACTCTGCACTCTCAAATGAGAAGTGAGTTCTTGTCGATGCCTCAAAAAAAAGATTAGCAACTAAAGCATTATGCTTTGGCAATTGCCAATCTTTATGAGAACTATTAAAACTTTTAGCATCACCAAGAATACTAAGAATCTGTTCAGCTGATAAATCTTGCATGGATAATAACGAATTTTTATTCATAAAATATCCTCCTGCCTAAAAAAAAATGAATCTAAAATTCATTTTTTCTCGTTTTTCTTATCGCAAATATTGTAACATATATCACCCATTTTTCAACTGTTTTATTATGAGCAAAGTGCTCATATAACGTATTAATAATTTTGACATTTTTACATAATAATTCCCTTTTTCACATGAATTCACACACTTCATACATCATCTTTTTATTTTTTATTTGTACTATATAGTCGAGCCAAGGATAGAGGCTCACTTCATAATCAAATTCCCTTTCTTAAAACTTTCTGGCAAAGCCCTTTAGGTAATTTCCCTTACTTAAAGGGCTTTTGCCTGTTCTAGGCTCTTATTAAAAAAGATCTCTGCCATTACCGCAGAGATTTTTATAAGTTATAAAAGTTATCGTCAAAGCGATAGGTTTCCATCGCTCTTTTTGTTCTTAAATAAAACTGTGTTCCCGTAGAAACAACCAAGATACCAAGAGCCAATACTCCTGCAATGCTTAATGTTTCCAAGCCCTTTACCAAAGCTTCCTGAACATTTCCTTGAATCACTTCTAACATCGTATAATACATGCCACCTCCAGGAACCAAAGGTATCAAAGCACATACAATAAAAGTTGTGACAGGCGTCTTACATAAGCGGGCAAAAATTTCACCAAATATCGCAAGTCCTAAAGCTCCCAGAAAGTTTGCGACTAATTCACTCATACCTAGATACAGTGAATATTTATATAAAATGCCCCCAATAGCGCCTGTTAATCCCGCAAGAATCAACTTCTTGCCTCTAATATTGAATAGAATTCCAAAACCGATGCTGGCTAAAAAAGCAGAGATACCAGCTTTAATAATCACTTCAATCATATTTCAGCTCCTACAACAATATACTCAACATAAAACCAGCACCAATCGCAATAGCTAATGCCGTTAAGAAAGCTTCTGTTCCTCTAGAAAGTCCAGATAAATAATCTCCGGCAACCGTATCTCGAATCGCATTGGTAATAGCTAATCCTGGTACCAATAACATGATACTGGAAATGATTACGATATTATAATCAATGCCTTGGTATAAATATGCGCTTGCGATCGAGCAGCAAACCGCTATCGCTGAGGCAATCGCATTTGTAAAGAAATTATTAACACGAAACTTTTCAAACAACGTAGTCACACAACGAATCAAGATTCCTATTAAGAAAGCAGCAATGCTATCGGCAATATTACCATCAAAGAAGATCGCAAATCCGGCTGCACCTACTCCGGCAAACAACAAGGTGATCCAAAAAGAATATCTTTCTTTTCTTTCGATTCGATCAATTTCTTTTTCTAATTCATCCACCGAAATCGGATCCTGGCTTACTCTACGTGACAATGAATTGATCATATCAATAAGATTTAAATCTACACTTTTAGAACGTACACGCCCAATACGTGTGCTTGTTTTGCCATCAACCGTTATGGATAACATGATTCCTGTTCCAGTCACGAAACTATCCGCAATTTGTACATCTGGATAGGATTGACACAAACGAATCATCGTTTCTTCGACACGATAAATTTCAGCTCCGCTCTCGATCAACATTTTGCCGGCTTTTACGACAACATTTAACAACTTTTCAACATTCATACTATTTAGTATATGCATAACACTCCATAAATCAAAACAAAAATAAAAAATTGTTCATGAAAAGAAAACAGAGAACTTATGCTCCCTGTTTTACTACTTCTACAAGCTTTGTAACTAGATCTTCATTGACTATATCATAGTCCATTTCATGCTCATCTGTTAAATATGCATAGCTAACACCATTATTTGCGGTAGTTGGATCACTTAAATATGACTTGCATGAAGAATGTACTTGATTAATCCCGGTATATTCCATCAATTCGATTGCATTTGTCGCATTTACTCCACTACCTGGCAACAATTCGATTTTGTCACCATATTTTTCTTGAAGATCTTTCAATAAATCTTTTCCTTCAAAAGCCTTTGCCTTTTGTCCACTTGTCAAGATACGATCTGCCCCAAGACGAATCAAAGTTTCAATAGCTTCGTATGCATCAGGACAAACATCAAATGCTCTGTGGAAAACTGCTTCTTTATGATAAGAATGGACAAGCTCGATCATCTGTGCTGTTTTATCTTCTTTGATCGTACCATCTTCATTCAAAAAGCCAAATGAAATTCCATCAGCTCCATTGTCCAACAAAAGTTTTGCATCTTCCATTATGATCATTTCGTCATCTTCATCATAACAAAAACCTGCCGCCCTAGGACGAACCATACAAATCACTTTCAGATTCGTCTCTTCTTTTACTTTTCTTAAAGAAGAAACACTTGGTGTTAAACCACCTACACTTAAGGCACTGTTCAATTCAACACGATCTGCTTTTCCTTTATATGCCGCAATGCAATCTTGATAGCTGCCGGCACAAACTTCTACAATTCTCTTCATATTATTCACCCGATCCTAAATACAATAAGCTTAATGCATAAATCTTAGCGTTTGTCATAAGATCTTTTCGATCCATCCATTCATCTGGATTATGCCCAATTCCTTTTTGCCCTGGAAAACTTGGTCCAAAAGGTACGATATTTGGCATTAATTTCGCATATGTTCCTCCCGTAGTTGTGACCGGAGTTCCATCAAATCCTGTGATTTTTTCATATGCTTTTTGTAATGAGCTGCATAAGAAACCTGTCTTTTCAAAACGTACTGGATTATAATTCTTAGCACATTCTGCTTTCAAGTTCTCAGAGAGTTTTGATTTTACTTTATCCATGATTTCTTCAATAGTTATAGAAGCTGGATAACTCAATACAAATTCAAAGCCTAGATCTTCATCACAATCAATCAAACTTTTCCCTCTAAGCTGCATCGCACCAAATTCTTCATCTACGATATTTAGACCAAGTTTATTAGCATGATCATCACTTGTCAATAAATACTCGTTGACAAAATGATTAAATTCCTTTTGATGTTTGATATCGGCATAAACACGTATTGCCGCACGACCTCTTTCGGCATAGACAACAGGATATTTACAATCCGGTGTCCATCCCATGATTGGAGGTTTTTTCTTTGTAAGATAATACTCAAGATCTTCAAACCCTGATTCTTCATCTGTTCCAAATAAGATCCATACAGGATGATTTAATTTGATATTTAATTCTTTAAGAACATATAAGGCAAATAGGCAAGATAAAACTGGTCCTTTATTGTCAAGAATGCCGCGCCCAAAGATCCTTCCATTTACTTCTTCAGCGCCAAATGGTTCATGTTTCCAACCATCCCCAACAGGAACTACATCAAGATGTCCGATAATCCCAATATAGTCTTCACCTTGACCATATTTGGCAATTCCCATTCTTCCATCTACATTCTCTGTTTCAAAGCCAAGTTCCTCGCATAGTTTTAAAGTCGCTTCCAAGGCATCATTTACCCCTTTACCAAAAGGCATTCCAGGTTGTGCTTCACTCTTCACGGAATCTATGCGAACAATTGACTTGATTGCATCGATCATTTGCTCTTCAATTTCATCAATTTTCTTTAAAATTTCTGTTTCCATAATCATTGCCTTTATTTACGAACCAGCGGAGCTGTTCGCGTTGCCATATAATTATCCATCCATTCTTTAGAAGCGACTTCAAAATACTGTTTATGATTTTCATCAAATTTTACAAGATATACAGTTGGTTCTTCATTTTCAGTCGCAACCGCAAAAGAGAATCCTTCAATATTTGTTGTTACGCCCCATTCTCCTTTATTGTTCATGGCAATTAACGACATATCTCCAGCTTTTCCTCTTCTTTTTTTAAGTTCTTTATCAAATGTATTGACCGCAATATCACATGCTTCCTGAGGTGTCTTTCCTTCTTTCATCAAACGAACGATTTCATATGAAACGCATCCTTTCATGACATCTTCTCCTAGTCCAGTAGCACTTGCTCCACCTACTTCGCTATCTACATAGAACCCAGAACCAGAAACAGGAGAATCACCAACTCGACCTGCATGTTTCATAAATAGTCCACTTGTACTTGTGGCAGCCGTCATATGACCTTTATCATCAAGACACACCATTCCAACTGTATCATGACCAGAATATGGTTTTAATTCTGTATTTTCAGTTGTTTCTTTAACACGGTTATGATAATGAATCTTAGCGCGTTCTGTTAACATGTTCTTTCTTTCAAAACCATGACGATGAGCATATTTTTCAGCTCCAGCCCCAACTAAGAAGTTGTTAACTGGTTCCTTAGATAACATACGTGCAATGCTGACAGGATTGGCATAGTCTTTAATAGCACCTACACAACCTACATCCAATGTATCTCCATCCATGAAAGCCGCATCCAATTCAACTTCCATTTCTTCATTAGGCAATCCCCCATACCCAACGCTTTTATAAAACTCAAAATCTTCGACAGCACGAATTGCTGTTTCGATAGAATCACCAGCATCAGCTGATTTTTTCAACATATCTGCCGCTTCACTGATTCCTTCTAAAGCCATTCTCCATGTTGCGATAATTCCGTACATATTATATATTCTCCTTTATTGACCTTTCTTTACTCTCTTTTAAAAAATCGCTGACTAATCAGCGACTCATGATTAATTATTTTTGAATTTCTTCATTGCGACGATTGCTTTTTTAAGCACTTTTTCTGCATCCATCATTCCATAGTCTGCAGCATCGATGACCATAACTGGAGTCTTGTCGCCATAACGTCTGTTGATATCATCATACAAGAACTTTGTCTGTGGACCGATCAAAATGCAGTCTAATTTGTTTTCTTCGATGATAGAAGAGATTTTTTTGTATGAGAAAGCTTTACATTCAAAAGGTAAATTATGTTTGTCCGCTACCTCTTGCATACGCTGTGCCATCATACTTGTTGACATACCATTGTCACAAAATAAATAAATACGTTTCATATCCGGGCCTCCTAACTATTTTTCTAAAGATTGAAACTTTTTAAAAATTATGATTTGTTGTTCTGCCATTTGTTTACACGTTTCACAAGCCATCAACTGGTCTTCTGCATGCATCAATAGCATTGTTGGATTTACTGGTTCGCCTCCAGCTTCTTTTTGAATCAAAGAAGCATGGGCTTCATGACCTTTTAGGAACATTTCTTCCGCATCTTCTATTAGTTTTTCAGCTTTTTCAAAATCGAATTCCTGAGCTGCTTTCATAGCTTCCATATACATGGATTTAGCAGCACCTACGCTAGCAATTATCTGAAAGCTTACTAGCTCCATCCCTTCCATAGTTGCTCCTCCTTCTCTTATCCTCGTTAATATTATAGTATAAAACTATCAAGTGTTCTATCAACCGTTTTTCCTAGTCATTAGGAAAAATTTCATCCAGTTCAAGATCATCATAAGGGAAGCATGGACGCATGATTTGTCTAAAAATAAGACCTTCACTTTTTTGATATGTTGGCCCTTGTGTCAAGGACATAACACAATAATCACCATATTTATTATAGTCATCAGAGATATATCCTTCTTTGACCACAATCACATCATAATCTTTAACATCCAACCCTGAACATTCAAACTGATCTAGATCAACATATTGGATCGCGTCATATTCAACAACAACACATACAGGTGCATCATTAAATTTTACCGTAATAGCTGTTCCGATATCTTCTCGTTTGGCATAAGCTTTGTCTGCCAATCCTTTGGCAATGATCTTACCTTTAACATGTACCTTTTTACACATTTCATCAAGATCAGCCCCTAAATCAAATTCTACTTCATCATTAACTTGTTTACTATAAAGATATTTATAGGCTGCTTTATCCACGATACCTGCCACTAAATAAGACTTATTATTAAAATCATCCAACGCTAGAATTTGTCTTAAAACATATGTATTAAACCCATCAGCACCTGAACCAACATTATCCCCAGAATCGGTTAAAAAACATGTTCCAGCAGGATATTTCACAACAGCCTTGATCGCATCTTCAGGTTCTTTTACATTGCCATGATAATGAAATTCATGACGTCTTTCATACGCAAAAGCACGAATCTTCTTAGCCCATACACGAGCAAACTTTTGGTCTTTGGCTGTTTGAGGCACCACAACAACAGAACATCCAAGCTTATCACCATCATGACGAAGATATCCAATATGGAAAGAAGCACTGCGAATGCGTCCAGTCTTTTCAGCTTCATCACATAACGCATTGATTGACAACATTGGCTCATCTAAAGAAACGCTTTTCTCTCCACCGATAATAATAGGAACCTTGCAGTATTCTGGATGAATATTCTGACGATTCTTTAATAAATCAATAAAACTTTTCGCAACAAAACGATAGGTTTCAGCCATATCCGTATGTGGAGAATGGCGATAACAACGCAAGATATTTACATTATCCACTAACTCTTGTGACAGATTTCCATGTGGGTCCATGACCAAAGCAATTGGCATATATGGACCTACGATCTTACGAATATCTCGAATAAACGCATGTTCGGCGCTGCCGCCTTCAAGTCCAATTACTTTACTGGCTCCATGAAGGAAAAGAAAAATCCCATCAATCGTACCTAAATTTTCTTTTACCGCCTGCATCAAGCGATCATGAATAAACTGATATGCATCATATGTTACCAATCCATGAGGATGTCCTCTAGCACTAATACTGGGAACCAATTCGATGCCCTCATCTTCAAAAATATCTCGGCAATAAATAGAGTCGAGCATTTCTTCTCCAAAACGGAAAAGAAATTTTTCGAACGTCATCAACGAACGAGAATGTTCATTCGATTCAGAACTAAATTGTCCAACTAAAACTCGCATATATATTCCTCTTTCTTTCTAGTTAAAAAGTACCACTGAAGACACCCCATATTCAACGATTTAGATTTTCCTATCTTTAGGAAATAGATTGGTACTTGAGAGAAAATTAATATGTCTATAATAAAATCAAAGAAAGAGGATGCAGATTATGAAAGATTATTTATGGAACTTAGATGCACTTTACACAGGATATGATGATCCTAACTTTATCAAAGATTTCGATTTGATGAAAAATTTATATGAAGAAATACCAACTCTATTACAAAACATGGAATCATTTGATGATAAAGATGTTATCATTGAAGGATTAAAAACACTGGAAATAATAAAAGATTATACATATCGTTTAAAGATGTATGCCCAGCTTCGTCTTGCGGTTGATTCCAATCACCCAGATAATACCAAATGGGCCAATACTACATTAAATCTTGCCAGTTCACTAAAAACATACGAAAATGCTCTTTTAGATAAAATTCTTGAAGCACCTTGTCTAAAAGAAATGATCGAAACTGATGCATTTGTTCATCAGTATAAATTCATACTTTTAGAACAACTAAATAAAAAAGACCATAAACTCGATTCTAAACAAGAAGAAATCTTGTCTATGGTCTATCCTACCAGCCTAAAAGCCTTCTCCGATATGTACTATGCTTTAACAGGAAATACAACAGCACTATATGATGGAAAAGAACTTCCATTAACACAAGTCAAAAACATGTGCCATGATAATTCTAGTGAAGTAAGAAAAAAAGCTTTCCTTGCCGAACAGGAAGCCTATAAATCTATTGCGACACCACTATCATTTGCTATTTCATCTATTAAACAACAACAGTTAAAAGAAGCTAGACTTCGCGGTTATAAAGACCCCCTGGAAAAAATGCTGATTGAATCACGCATGGATAAAGAAACTTTAGATGCCATGATGTCAAGCATTCAATCCTATCTGCCTAAATTTAGAAATTATTTACGCACTAAGGCAAATCTTTTAGGATATAAAAATGGACTTCCTTGGTATGAAATTTACGCTACACTTGGTGAATGTGATTTTAACTTTTCTATCGAAGAATGCGAAGAACTGATTTTAAAACACTTCAAAGATGTAAGTGGCAATCTTTACAACATGACCAAACAAGCCTTTGATGAAAAATGGATCGACTATCCAACACGCCCAGGAAAACAACCTGGTGCTTTCTGTGAAAATCTTGGTTGGATCAAACAAAGCCGTTTGATTACAAACTATAACAATACCTTAAGTGATATCATTACAGTTGCCCATGAATTAGGACACGCTTTCCATGGCATGATGATTGAAAATCAACCTGTCTTAAATCGTGATTATTGTATGCCACTAGCTGAAACCGCTAGTACATTTAATGAAAATATTATGTACAATGCTTTACAGAAAGACATGAACGATCATGATAAATTATTAGTTATTGATTCTCAACTATCCGCGCTATGCCAGAATATCCTTGATATTTATGCGCGTTTCCAATTTGAAACGCTGGTATTTGAACATGTAGAAGAAGGTTTCTTGACGGCTGATCAACTATGCGAATTAATGAAAGAAGCACTATTAAGATCTTTTGGTGATGGTCTTGATCCTGAGTGGCTTCATCCATACCGCTGGATCACTAAAGTACATTACTATATTCCAGATATCGCCTATTACAATTTTCCTTATACATTCGGTGCTCTTTTCTCACGTGGACTTTATGCCCTTTACACAAAACAAGGAAAAGATTTTATTCCTAAATATGAGAAATTACTTGCCGCTACAACAACAAACACTTGTGAAGATGTAGCTAAAATTGCCGATATTGATTTAAGACAAGAAACATTCTGGAAAGAAAGTCTTCAATCAATTGTCGATCAAATGGACGAGTTTTTACAACTAGCTAAAGGAGAATAAACATGCGATTTGCGAATTTACATGATGATATAGGAAATGATATCTATGATCATAAAGATCAAAAAGATCGTCTAGATACTTTCCACTATCCTCGTTTCAAACAAGGAAACATGTGTTTTAGTGCTATCGTCTGCTGTTTTGATGGAGGCCAGGACTGGAACACGATTTGTGATACGATTCGATATGTAGAAAACGCTATTCTTCACAGCAAACACTTTTCTTTTGATGACACTAAAGATATTCAAGTTTTCATGGCCGTTGAAGGCATGTGTGGCATCGATAAAGACCCTGAAGAAAGAATTGACTGGTTATATATGCATCACGTTCGTCTGGCAAGCTTATGTTGGAATGACGATAATGCGCTTGCCTGCGGAGCAAAAAAAGGAAACAAGCCTTTAACCGATTTAGGAAAAAGAGTCATCAAGGAAATGAATCAAGTCAATATGGCTATTGATACAAGTCATTGTTGCGAATGGAATTTTTATGATATTGCCCGTATCAGCACCAAACCAATCATTGCTTCTCATTCCAATGTAAAAGGATTATACAATCATTACCGCAATTTAAGCGATCCTCAACTTCAAGTCATTCAATCAAAAAATGGTTTGATCGGAGGAATTCCTGTTCGATGGTTTGTAGACAAAAAAGAAAACAATGCCACTTTAGAAGACTTCATTCAAGTTTTGATCTACATCAAAGAAAAAATCGGAACAAATCATATAGCTCTTGGCTTTGATTTTATGGATTATATTCCTGGCATGGAAGATAGTAATGTCATCGGAATGAAAGATATCACCCAAATCCAAAACATTGCCACAGCTCTACAAGAGCATGGTTTTGCTCAACAGGAAATTGAAGATATTTGTTTCAATAATGCATATAACTTTATGAAAAACTACATTTAAAATAAAAGTCCACTTAAATGAGTGGGCTTTATTTAAAATATTCGATCAAACACTGCGTTCCTTTTTCACTATATCCTCTATCGACAAGATCTAGATATTCATTGATAACAGTCTTTACACCCGTTAAAGGAACCTTTGATTCACTTGTCGCAATTTTTAGATCTTTAATAAAATGTTTTACATAAAATCCTGGAGCATAATCTCCATCAAACATCTTTTGACCATTTAGATCCAATTGTCTGCTTCCGGCAGCTCCATTTTTTAAACAGGAAATAATCATATTTTCATCAACAGACATATCTGAAAGATATTGATATGCTTCACAGATTCCTTGTAAGTTATTGGCAATCATGATTTGATTGGCAATCTTGACATATTGTCCATTTCCAGCTTTTCCACAATAGTAAATATCTTTTCCAAACGATTCAAAAATTGGTTTCATTTCTTCATAAACTTCTTCTTTTCCACCAACCAATACAGTAAGAGTTCCCTTTTTAGCACCTACATCACCACCAGTAACCGGTGCATCTAAAATATCTACCCGTTTCTGGATTCCTAGAGCATTCAATTCTTCAGCCAATTTAGGAGATGAAGTTGTAAAATCGATACACACTTTCCCTGCATCGACCCATTTAAATATTTCCTCATACACTTCTTTTACATCTGATGGAAATCCAACCATGGTACAGATTACATCACATTCCTGTACTAGATTTTTTATTTCTTTTTCTAAAATGGCACCTTTATCCAATACCGGTTTGATTTTTTCTGCATGCCTTGCATAAACATGCACTTCATATTGACGATCAATCAAATGCATTATCATTGGACTTCCCATGATTCCCGCACCAATCCATCCTATTTTCATATTCTATCTTCTCCTTTATTTCTTTGCCTGTTTTAATAATGATGACGTTTGAGATCGTAAAAATGAAATCACTTCAAATAAGAATTTGATTTCTTCTCCAGATAATTGCCTTAATTCCAGAATTCCTGAAATGCCTTTCCGAATCCCAATGTCATTAAAATCAGACAATTGTTTTACATCAAATTTATCAATCACTGAAAAAATTAAATCTATATACGTTTTCTTATCTACATCTTCTTTGCTCATTAAGATCTTGTCTATGTAAGCTAGAGCTTCTTCACTTTGTTTAGTTAATGATTGAACATAATTAAAGTCCTTTGGACCAATGCTCCAACTAAATGCATCATGCTGTGTCAAACCAAAGTCTGTAGCATCAACGATCTTTGCGGTTTCCTGATGTTCCAGTAAACATCCTATGATTGAATCTTTTGGTTTATAATTCGTGATCTTCTCTAAAATTGATCGATCTTTAACAGAATTCCAAACATCTAGCCTAAATCCTGGAGCATCAAAGGCAAAAACAGAAGTAATATGTTCTTGAATACCCTTGCCAAACAAAGCCGCATACATCGCAAGATTACCGCCTTTGGAATGTCCTGCCAAATAAATCTTTGGATATACTTTTTTATGCACAAACCCAAACCAGAAACTTTTTTCTTCAATACCATCAATAATTTCTTCAGCATATTCAGCAGCCATTTTCTGGCATGGTAAATGACTCATATAAGTCATCTGCATATTTTCTTTCCAACCTGTAATACTTCCATCTGTTCCACGATAAGAAATAAATAAAGTTTCATCTGGCAATACAAATGTAACAACAGAAAACTGAATGTTCTTTTCTTCATCAAAAACCTCCCTATATTTCATCAAGGAGATCTCTTTAAAACGATTTGAACGAGAAACTTCTTTAGCCAAGTTAGGAACATTATTTGAAAATACATATTTTCGCTGTATTTCTTCTGGAGTATGTATCTTAAAATATTGCCTACATGCTCGTTGAAGATCAACTTTTTCATCTTTTACGATATTATTCCAATCTACATAAGCTAGATCACTTAATATCAAAGCATCTATCACATTAAAAGGACTCATCTGAAAAGAAATATCCTGACGCAAACGAACATAGTTTAAAATATTTTCCATTTTATCACCTTCGCTTCCTTTGATAATTGTTCTCATTATACCCTTTTATTTTAATAGAATAAACTAAAAAGATCCTCACTTGAGAACCTTCTATACTTTATTTAATGATTGTTTCGCTAGTTCTATATAATGATCAGCATTTTCTTTGATCATCTGAATTTGATCCGAATTTGTTTGTTTTATGACTTTTGCAGGCATGCCTACTACAACACTACCCTCTGGAACAATCATGTTTTCTTTAACAAGAGCTCCAGCTCCAACTATGCTTCCTTTTTTAATCACAGCCCCATTCATGACCAAGGCTGACATACCAATCAATACATCATCCTCAATTGTAGCTCCATGGACAATTGCCTTATGCCCTATCGTAACTCGTTTGCCAATTTTTACTGGATGATCTTTATCAACATGAATCAAAGCCATATCTTGAACATTGGTGCCTTCATCAATTTCAACAGAAGCAGAATCAGCTCGAATCACCGCTCCATGCCAAACACTTACATCTTTAGCTATTTTGACATCTCCATCAACGATCGCACTACTGGCTTTATAATACGATTCAATATTCATAGACATCAAATCTTTACATAACCAGTTCACACCATGCCATTGATTCCATTTATAACCACAGTTTTGTAAACTTCCTGTTTTCACATAACCATGTTTTAAATGAAAATTAATACTCGTAGTATTGGTATCTGTGATACAGGCAATGATCCATTTATATCCTTTTTGAATACAAGCCTCTTCAACTTTCTTTACTAATGCGTCGGCCATGCCATAATGATTACCTTTTTTAAAATAAATAGAAAGTTCTACACAGAATCGATATGCTTCTTTTGCAAATGCCTTATGGACATAGGCATATCCTATTAATTCACCATCGTGTTCAGCCACATAAAAAGGATATTCTTCAGATGTATCCAACATCTTATTTTTAAATACTTCTTTATCCATGGGTGCTAGATCAAAAATAGCAGTGCTATTCTTCACATAATATGCATATATATCATAAATAGATTCAACATCCATAGAATCAAATAGACGAATTCGATTCATTACTGAATCTCCCATCCTGCATCTGCCGTAAGATCTGCACCGGCACGTCTTCCAGATTCATAGGCTATTGTTCCTGCCACTGCAATCATGCTGGCATTATCTGTGCAACAATACATTGGTGGAACCGTAAAAGTGATATTTGGATATTGTTCTTTTAACTCTTCAATTCTTTCTCTTAAACGAGAGTTTGCAGACACACCACCACCAACTACAAAATGACGAATATCTGGATGATCATCTAAGCATACTTTGATACGACTAAATATTTCATCTAATGCGCATTCCTGGAAAGAACAAGCTAAATCTGCCATATCAAATGTCTGATTGGTTCTTTCCATACGCTTAACAAACTGCAATACACTGCTCTTTAAACCAGAAAAGCTAAAATCGTATTTACCTTGTGTCTTAGGTTTTGCCAATGTATATACATTTTTTCCTTCTCTTGCTAGTTTATCGATCTTTGGCCCGCCAGGATAACCCAATCCTAATACACGAGCTACTTTATCATAGGCTTCACCAATCGCATCGTCCTGCGTCTGTCCTAAGATTTCAAAGCTTGTTTCATTTTTCATATACACTAACTCTGTATTACCTCCAGAAACGACTAAAGCCAATACAGGATATTTCATATCTACCACCAATTCATTGGCATAAATATGAGCTGCTAGATGATGAACAGGTACCAAAGGTTTATGATAGGCAAACGCTAAAGTCTTTGCAGCCTGCACTCCTACATGAAGGCAGCCGATCAATCCTGGCCCTTTCGTTACTGCTATGGCATCCACCATATCCATAGTCACATTGGCCTGCGCTAAAGCCTGCTCAATACAATAAGAAATATTTTCCACATGAATACGGCTGGCCACTTCTGGGACAACTCCACCAAATTCTTTATGCACATCAATCTGTGAAGCAACGATCGATGATAATACTTCTTTTTTATCTTTTACTATCGCAACTGCCGTTTCATCGCAACTGCTCTCTATTCCTAATATGATCATAAGACATCCTCCTATAATGCTCTTGTCATGACAATGGCATTTTCATTATCTGAATAATAGCCTTTTGAAACATTTACTGTTACAAAGCCTAATTTTTCATACAATTTTATAGCAGCTGTGTTTGACTCTCTTACTTCAAGACTCATATACTCACATCCACCCGATCTTGCCTTTTCAAATAATTCTTCCATCATTTTTTGCCCATAGTGTTTTTTTCTTTGATCTGGATCTACACCAATCCTGGCAATCTGTGCCATTTCAAATGTTTCCCACATAAATGCATAAGCAACGACTTTGTCATTTTCTTTGAGCATATAGCCATTGCTGAAAGGATTTACTTCCAGTTCATTTTCAATCTGTTTTAAGTTCCATGCATCATTAAAACACTTTTTTTCTAAGTCGACAATTTGTGCAAGATCTTCTTTTCGCATGATTTCGATCATACTTTATATGCATCACTTTCTTTTAGATATTGTGGAACCAAGGCATGTATATTATCAACTTTGCGATACATGTCCTCCAGTTCAATAAAATTCTTTAGATAATCGGGTTGTTTTGTTTCTTTTCCAATTAAATATCCATCTCCAAATAAAGTTCCTGGACAACTGTTTAAAAAATCATCTAATTCTTCCACATTTAATATTGTTGTTTGTCCAATGATCTTTCCATTTTCACAATGAGCAACATAAGCTCGTTTACTGCGAGCATCTAAGATCACATTGGCCATCGGCTCTTTTCCAGCGTATAGCTGCATCGTTGAAATACAATACAGCTCTTTATGCATCGTTGTACACAATACTTTGGCAATGGTCATCGCAATACGAATTCCAGTATAAGATCCTGGACCATCTGTGATCACAACACGGTCAATATCGGCATAATCCAGTTTAGCTTCTTCTAAAATTCGATTTAACTCAACAAAAATTGTTTCACTTTGTTTTTTAAACGCTTCAATAGATACGCCTGCCAACAATTCTTTATCTTTATACACACCCAGGATCAAATTCTTATAGGCGCTGTCCATACATAAACTAATCATGATATCCCTCCAATATAGATGATGATAATGGTCCTGTAGAAACCATTGTGATCATTCTTTCTTCATCAATTCCTTCTTCAATTGAAATAGAAATATGATCTTTTGGAAGTTGTTCCTTGATGAAATCTGCCCATTCTACTACACTGATTCCTTCATCAAAACATTCTTCAAAGCCTAAATCCTGGCTCACACCCTCTAAACGATATGCATCAATATGATGCAAAGATTTTCCATTTTCCATCGTATACGATTTAAGGATCGTAAACGTTGGAGAATTTATTACATCTTTAACACCTAAAGCCTTCCCAAAACTTTTTGTCCAGGTAGTCTTTCCTGCACCAAGATCTCCATCTAAAGTGATAACGATTTGTTTATCTTTACAAAGATTTGCCATTTTTTGGGCAAATTCCTGCGTATCTTTTAATGAATGTATCGCAATTTTCATTTCTTTCTCCTGCTCTTTCTAAGTTGCGCCTTGATCGCGTTGATATAGTCCATACGATTTTTTACTTTTACTTCAGAACCTTGATCGCTTGGTTTATAGTATTGACGATCGATCAATCCATCCGGCATACAAACCATATCTGTCATGTGATATTTATAATCATGAGAATACTCATAATCTTTTCCATAATTTAATTCTTTCATTAATTTTGTAGGTGCATTTCGTATTTGTAACGGAACGGGTTCCTGCAAAGTTTTAATCGCATCTTCTTTTGCGCTTAAGTAGGCAACCTCCAAGGAATTTGATTTAGGTGCCAGTGCGCAATATGTAACGGCATGCGTCAAATGCACATTACATTCTGGCATCCCTAAATAATGACAGGCTTGATAAGCAGCCACGCATATTTCAAGAGCTCTTGAATCAGCCATGCCAATGTCTTCACTGGCAAATCGCACAATTCTTCTGGCAACATATAAAGGATCTTCCCCAGCTTCCAACATTCTTGCCAGCCAGTAAATTGAAGCCTGCACATCCGAATTGCGCATGCTCTTATGAAGAGCCGAAATAATATTGTAATGCTCTTCCCCTTTTTTATCGTATAATAGAGACCTTTTTTGAAGACATTGTTTCAATATCTCTTTGGATACATGGATCCCATTTACATCGGATGGAGAATTATAGACCACCATTTCCAATGTATTTAAACAAAAGCGGGCATCTCCGCCTGAAAAAGCTGCGATTGCCTCAATATCTTCCTGTGAAATATCGATCCTTAGATTCCCTAGACCTTTTGAACTAGATATAGCACGAACAATTAGATCCTCTAAATCTTTTTGTTCTAAAGCGTTTAACACAAATACACGACATCTAGATAAAAGGGCACTATTGATTTCAAAACTTGGATTTTCTGTTGTTGCACCAATCAAGATAATGCTGCCTTTTTCGACATAAGGCAAAAATGCATCTTGCTGAGCCTTATTAAAGCGATGAATTTCATCGACAAACAAAATTGTCTTTTGTCCCAGAACTTTTCTTTGATCGGCTTGTTTCATGACTTCTTTGATTTCCTTGATTCCACTGGTGACAGCGGAAAAATCAACAAAATAACTTTCTGTCTGATGTGCGATAATTCTTGCCAAAGTTGTTTTACCCACTCCTGGAGGGCCCCAGAAAATCATAGAAGTAACTTGATCATTTTCGATCATCTGCCATAACAACTTACCTTTTTCAACCAGTTGATGTTGACCTACATACTCTTCCAGTGTTTCAGGACGCATACGATCAGCCAAGGGACGAATATCTTCTTTAATTTGAAATAATGAATCTTGTTCCATGATCTATGCCTCCTTTGACTGTACTATTATAGCACACAGACTGATTTTATACTTTTTAGAAGAAAAAAAGTTGCACTATGTGCAACTATTCACCTAGATAATAACGACCATAGGCATCGGCTGCCATAATAGCCGCATATGTGGATTCTGGTGTTACTTCAAAAGGCATATTATGAAGTGTATCCGAAGGATCGCAGGCAGCCTTTGCCACCGCCATGATCTTTTCTTTTGTCACTTCTTCGATTCCCAGCTGCTTTAAGGTAACCGGCAATCCAACTTCAATACAGAATTCTATGATTTCCTCAAGTTCTTCAGCCGGTACATTTTCTAAAACCAACTGTACAATCGTGCCGAAAGCAACTTTTTCTCCATGGTACATAGAATGACATTCTTCCAATACGGTAAATCCATTATGAATAGCATGTGCTCCAGCTAAACCACAGCTTTCAAATCCTATTCCAGATAATAAGGTATTTGCTTCAATGATTTTTTCGACCGCCGGGGTTAAAGCTTTTGCCTCTAGAGCAACCTTAGCTTTTACGCCTTCTTCCATCAAAGTTTCAAAACATAATTTAGCTAATGCATACGCTGCATTGGTTGCAGTTCCACCTGCACAAGTTGTAGCCTGGCTTTGCACGCAGGCACGTGCTTCAAAATAGGTAGCTAAAGCATCTCCAATTCCTGCAACAGTTAATCGAACCGGTGAATCGGCAATGACTTGCGTATCTACTAACACAACATCGGGATTTTTTGGTAAAAAGAAGTATTCTTCAAACACACCTTCATCTGAATAAATAACAGATAATGCTGAGCATGGTGCATCTGTACTGGCAATTGTTGGACAGATAACTACAGGACTTTTTACATAATGAGCCACTGCCTTGGCAGTATCAAAGATCTTTCCACCGCCAATTCCAATGACCATATCACAATTATTATCATTAGCCAATTGAACTAGACGGTTGATTTCATTCTTTGAACACTCTCCATTAAAATAATCAAAGAGTATTTCGCAACTAGTTTCCTTAAAGCTATCTTCTACTATCTTTCCGATTCGTTTATAGCCTCCCTGACTAATCAGGATCAAAGCCTTCTTTCCCATTGCGCCTACATGTTCTCCAAGTTTCTTTAATTCTCCGGGTCCTTGGATGTACTTAACCGGACTGATTAATTTTTTTGTCATGATATATCTCCTTTTTGTTACTTTCATTTTATCAAAATTCATAAAAAAAGCTCGGGTTATTTTGTAATTTATCATATTGTTAAGTTATACTAGTATTATACATTAGGAGAGAAATCATGATTACAGATGAGAGATATGCCAAGATCGTAGAAATCACTAACTCAAGAGGCTTCATTTCTACTAGAGAACTGGCACAGAAATTAAATGTTACCGAAACAACAATTCGCCGTGATTGTGATGAATTAAGCAAGAAAAACCTAATCATTCGTGTTCACGGAGGAGCCAAAAGCATTCAATACAGAAATATTCTTTCAGATCGTAATGAAAAAACCATGAAGGATCATATGCTGTTTAGTTCCAAAGAAAAAAATGCAGTAGCCAGAAGAGCCGCCTCTATCGTTGAAGATGGAAACTGCATCTTTTTAGATGGAGGCACAAGCATTGTAGCAATGTTAAAATACCTGGAAGGCAAAAAAATCAAGATCGTCACCCATAGCAAGTTGATAGTTTCAAACTTTCAAGATTACAATGCCGAACTTTTCTGCATAGGAGGAAAACTCATCCCTGAATTTGCCATGTGTACTGGTCCTTTGACCCTAAGCGGACTTGAGCGTTTCAACTTTGATTATGCCTTTATAGGTTGTGCCGGAATCGATCTAAAAAGAAAACTTGTTTACACAGTTGAAATGGATACGATGGCCATTAAACAAAAAGCTATGTCTCTTGCCAAGAAAAGTTACTTATTGGCCGACTCATCTAAATTTAATGTAACTGGATTCTGCAGCTTCATTTCTACAGATGATTTTGAAGCCATATTCAGCGACAACCAGATCAACGCCGATGCCAAGGATATTCCTGATAATTTTGTCTTGATCGACACCAACATTTAAAGCCATCTTTTGATGGCTTTTCTTTTATTAAAAAGACCGCCTAAATTAGCAGCCTATAATGTGTATTCGTAGATGTAATCGTCCATAACATATCCATTTCCTATATCCGTTACATCTTCATCGATCTTTTTAAATCCTTTTTTTTCATATACCGCAAGACTATTGGAATTATGTTTATTGCATGTCAAATATACGCTTTGATAACATTGTCTTTTGGCAATTTCAAAAATATATTCCAACATATCTGAAGCATAGTGTTTTCCTCTAGCTTCTTTTTTTAAATACAGTTTTGACAAAAACAAACGATCCGGTTCAAATTTTAGACCTATATATCCAATCATTTCACCATCTTTATGAACTTGATAGTATTTATAATGATCGTGTCGAGTCTGTTCGTCCATTGCCTTAAAGCTCTGGAATTTATCGACCATATAATCTATCTGATCTTTACTCAAAAGAAAAGGAAAATATTCATGCCATATTTCATTGGCACAATCCGCCACTTCCTTTAACATCTCTTGATTTTGACAAACGATGATTTCAAGTTGACTATTCATATCGTATCTTACTCTCCTTAAATTTATCTTTTGGTTCTTGTTTCTGGTCTGGATAACCAAACGCAACCATCCATAATGGTACAATATTTTGAGGTAATTTAAAATACATTTTTAGTGTCTGAACACGATCTTCATTGGGATATCCACCTAACCAACAAGATCCAATATTTAATTCTTTGGCTTCTATTAACATATTTTGAGTAGCTGCTGCACAGTCCTGCTGACAATAATCTAAACTTGGATTACAATCTGTATCAGCACAGACAACGATACCCAAAGCAGCATCTGCCAATAATTTTGCATAAGGAGAAAACTCACTCAATTCTTTAAGTTTTTCTTTATCTTCTGTCACTATAAAAAACCATGGCTGAGCATTTTTAGCACTTGGTGCACAAAAAGCTGCTCTCAAGATTTTATCGATTTCCGATTTTTTCAGAGATTCCTGTTTAAATTTTCTAATACTGCAACGATCATAAATACTATTCATGAAAACCCCTCCTCAATTTCTCATCAAAAAACAGCTCAGTGCAGTAAAACTACATCGAGCTGTTAATTTTTTATAAATTTCTTTCGATATTAGCCATTAAATTTGCTTCTGGCATGTATCCAGAGAAAGCATCTACCTGACGACCATTTTTAAACATGATCATTGTTGGTACACTCATGACACCAAATTTTGCAGCCAAATCTGGACTTCTGTCTACATCGACCTTAACGATCGTTACCTTGTCTTTCATTTTTTCGGCAACACCTTCTAATACTGGACTTAACATTTTACATGGTCCACACCAAGTGGCAAAGAAATCTACCAATACTGCTTTTTCGTTCATTAATTCATTAAATTCTTGAGTATTTACAATTTTCATAATTAGTACCTCCATTTGTTAATCTAATCATAGAACATTATTCAGTATACGTCTATTTATTTGCCCAGTACCATTTTATCAATGATCTTACCGATCCCATTATTTAAATTTGTATCTGTAATGATATCAGCTATTTCTTTTACTTCATCCATGGCATTCCCCATAGCTACACCGACTCCGGCTCTTTTTAACATTTGAATATCGTTTTCCGCATCTCCAAATGCCATGACTTCATTCATCGTATATCCATTTTTAGCGGCAATTTTTTCTAAAGCACTTGCCTTAGATACACCCTTTGGCATGATTTCCATCCAAGCTGGACCGACCATCAAAACATCATAATCACTTAAAGCTTCTTTTAGTGCATCTAAATTTTGTTTAAAGAATTTTTCTGAATGAACCATGATAACTTTGTTGATATCCTGCGTCAAACGAACTTCTTCATAAGGAAGATTTATAAAGTTTCGATATTTTCCACCTGACTTCAATCCATAGTCCATTGGTTTTCCCGCAACAACTTCTTTTATTTTCTTTTTCAAACGATTCATTGTAGAAAGATAACTGTAGAAATCATAGCCGCAACAGAAGATACCCTCTACATCAAATTTCTTACAGATTTGTTGGATCTTGATTCCATCTTCCGGCATCAAAACATCATCTAAATCATATTCCTTATTTTTAAAATCATAAATGATCTGTCCGTTTACCAATGCCAAATAGTTGTTACCTTCTTCCAGTCCTAGAGGCTCATACACAAAACGACATCCATTTTTATCACGACCACTGGCAATAACGATCTGTATACCTTTAGCCATTGCCTGTTTGATGGAATCCACTGTTCTTGGATCCATCGTTTTATCATCCATTAATAAAGTTCCATCTAAATCAAACGCCAAACATTTAATCATATTCGTCTCCTCTTATACGGAAACATTATATCATTTACTATGATACACTGACTAATTTTTAACAGAAGTTTTACTTTCTAATTTCTTAGTTTCAAGTTCTTTTTCTTTATTCTGAATATGGATCTTAGCCAGCTTATAGATACTGGCAACTGTAGGAATTCCTAAGAACATTCCAGGTATACCTGCCAAAGAACCAAAAACAACCACTGTCATCATTACGTAAATCCCTGGTAAACCTACACTGCTGCCTACAACTCTAGGATATATTACGTTACTTTCAAACTGTTGAAGAATACATAAATATACAAGGAATCCTAAAGACATCATTGGATCTACAGTAAAAACCATAAACATACCAATTGCTCCACCAATATAGGCTCCAATCATCGGAATGATATTAATCAAGCCAACTAGCACACCAATCATCAATGGATATGGCATGTTCAATAAATACATTCCTGTTGCACATAGAGTTCCTAAGATCGTTGCTTCTATACATTGTCCACCAATAAATGATCCAAATGACTGATTTATAATTTTTAATGCAGAAGTCAACTTATCTTTTCTGTCTTTTCCCAAATATAAATCACCTAATCGATGATAAAGCCTTATAAAACGTTCTTTATCTAGTAAAACGTAAATCGCAAAAATGATTGAAAGAATTGTATTGAAAACCGAGTTAACTACAATATTGACCATATTGAATGTAGATCCTAATACATTTCCTAATCCATTCCCTAAAAAAGATAAAGTTTGATCAATCATTTCTTTCCAATTGATTTCTAATCCATTTATCATTTCTACAATATGTGGATTATTTTCAAAAAGATTCGACAAAAATTTAATAGTATCATTAAAATATTGAGGCAATACATCGATAAGTACCTGGCCAGCTTGTCCTAGAGTTGGTATCACAATAGCCAAGACAAAATAAATAATCAAAGCTACACAACATAGGGAGGCTAATAAACTAATTACTCTTTTTATTTTAAGAACAAACTTATTTTTAGATTTTTCTAAAAGTTTTTCTATTCGATTCATCACCAAATTCAAAACATACGCTATCATACCGCCAAATACAAGTACCTTGACAGCGTTCCAAATAACACCAATTGTTTGTCCTACTTTATCAAGATTTAATATACATACAACAAGAATGGCGATCCCTATGATGTATGTCCATATCTTCTTATCAATATCAAAAAATTTCATAATTTCCTCCAAGTAATATCTTATTTGATTATAGCTTACTTCTATCATTTTGTCTTATTATTTATCGACCATGATCTTTCTTTATGATTTAATAATACCGGAGATGAATAAAATGAAGATTCAATTACCTAAAATATCAAATATTTTGGATCCTTATCAAAATGATCCTACTATTTTTTACGACCACTATATTCAAGATATCAAATTTGAACAAACCGTCATACAAAATATTGAAAATCAAAATATGACGATTGATGCCTGTCGATTTGATCATGTTTCATTTCAAAATATTCAGTTTGAACAGGCTGAATTGCTGGATATCGTATTTGATCACTGCGAATTTGAAAATACTCACTTTTTAAAATGCAGTCTATATCGTGTTCAATTCATCAACTGTCGCTGTATGGGAATTGAGATCAGCGATTCTTTGTTAGACAACACTTTATTTGATTCCTGTAATAACGCTTATTCAAACTATGGCATGTCCTCTTTTAAAAAAGTTCGCTACGAAAATACAAGCCTTGAAAATTCTGGCTTTATTCAATGCACTTTCAAAGATATTGAATTCAAAAATGTTCAACTCGATGATAGTGACTTCTTTAACACAAACTTAAATAAAGTCGATTTTTCAACATGCCAAATCAATAATATCGGTGTCAGTGAAAATATGTTAAAAGGTATCATTATCAACACCCAGCAAGCCATGACATTCTTAAAACTATTAGGAATCGTAGTTAAATGATTTATCTAACACTAAAACTTACACTTAATTAAGACATAAGAAAAAAAACTCCTTTATATAAAGGAGTTTTGGGCATTTGGTGCAGGAGAAGGGATTTGAACCCTCACGCGATAGCTCGCACTGCCGCCTGAAGACAGCGTGTCTGCCGTTCCACCACTCCTGCAAAAAAAGGCTTTTTTCAAGCCTTTTAATTATATCATTTTTGAGTTTAAAATAAACCTTTAATTTTACCGTCTTGGTCAATATCCATATCCAATGCAGACGGATGTTTTGGAAGACCAGGCATTGTTAATACCTTACCCGTTAAGGCAACGATAAATCCTGCTCCTAAGCTAGGGCGAAGTTCACGAACGGTAATTCTAAAACCTGTAGGTCTACCCATTAATTTTCCATCATCTGATAAAGACATCTGTGTCTTTGCCATACAGATAGGAAGTTTATCCCAACCTAACTCATTAAATTTCTTGATTTGTTCTTTTGCTTCATCTGTGAAATCTACACCATCTGCTCCATAAACTTTCTTGGCAATTGTTTCAATTTTTTCTTCAATAGAGTCTTCTAATGGATATAATGGCGCAAAATTATTCTCTTGATCACATAATGAAACAACTTTCTGAGCTAAATCGATAGCTCCTTCACCACCTTTTGCCCATACTTGCGACAAAGACATTGGGTGTCCGTTTTCTTTACACCAATTTTCTAATGCTTCAATTTCACTTGGTGTATCGGTTGCGAATTCATTGATCGCAACAATATAAGGAAGACCAAATTGTTTGATCGTATCAATATGTTTTGCCAAGTTTTCGCATCCTGCCAACATAGCTTCAACATTTTCTTCTTTTAGATTTTCAAGTTCAATTCCACCATGTTGCTTCAATGCACGAATTGTCGCAACGATTACAACAGCACTTGGATTCAATTTAGCTAAACGGCATTTGATATCAAGGAACTTTTCAGCACCAAGATCTGCACCAAATCCAGCTTCCGTTACTGTGTAATCAGCTAAACGTAGACAAGCCTTCGTTGCGATAACAGAGTTACATCCATGAGCAATATTCGCAAAAGGGCCGCCATGGATCAACACCGGATTATGCTCTAAGGTCTGCACAACATTTGGCAAAATAGCATCTTTCATGACCATTGCCAAAGCACCTTCAATACCTAGATCATGCACATACACAGGTTTATCATCATATGTATAAGCAACTAACATCTGGCCAAAACGTTTTTTTAGATCCATTAGATCATCTGCCAGACACAAAGCTGCCATAATTTCACTTGCTACAGTAATATTGAAACCATCGTTTCTTTCTACACCATTTGCCTTAGGACCCTGTCCAATATTGATGTTACGCAATGTACGATCATTCATATCCAAACAACGCTTGAAAGTGATTTTTTCCGGATCGATATTTAATTCATTTCCTTGGTGTAAATGATTATCCAGAATTGCACTTACTAAATTATTTGCGGTAGTAATCGCATGCATATCACCTGTAAAATGAAGGTTGATATCTTCCATTGGAACAACCTGTGCATAACCGCCGCCCGTAGCTCCACCTTTCAAACCAAAAACTGGACCTAGACTTGGTTCACGTAAGGCCATCATCGTTTTTTTGCCAAGGCGATTTAAGGCATCTCCTAATCCAACTGTTGTTGTACTCTTTCCTTCTCCGGCTTTTGTAGGATTGATTGCGGTTACCAGTATTAACTTACCTGGCTCATTGTTTTCAATCTGACGTAAGAAATCAAAAGATAATTTAGCTTTATACTTTCCGTAGTTTTCCAGCATATCTGGCTGGATCCCTACTTTTTTGGCAACCTCTTCAATAGGCTCCATCACACATTCTTGAGCGATTTCTAAATCTGTTTTAGCCATAATAATTAATCCATATCCTTTCTACCAATATCTGTTCTAAAGAATAATTTATCACAATGAATTTTCTTGATTTCGTTATATGTATGTTCAAATGCTTCTTCTAGAGTTGGTTCAAGTGTTACGACCATCAAAACACGGCCTCCAGCAGTTACCAAATTTCCGTCAACTTCCTTTGTTCCCATATGGTATACAAAACCATCCACATCATCTACTCCCTCAATAATAGCTCCTGATGTAGATCCTGCAGGATAGCCTTCACTTGCTAGAACAACACCATGACTTACTTTGTCGCTCCATTTTAATTTTACTGGTTTATTATCCATAACATCCAAAATAGCCTGTACAAAATCACTTTCAAGTCGTGGCAGGATAACTTCAGCTTCTGGATCACCAAAACGAGCATTGAATTCTATCGTTTTGATTCCATCCTTTGTCATCATCAAACCACCATACAAGAATCCTGTAAATGGAACATTTTCTTTGACCATAGCTTTAGCCATAGGACAAAGAATTGTATCTAAAGCTTCCTGAATGATTTCTGGAGTAATCTTTTTTACCGGGCTATAAGATCCCATACCACCTGTGTTTGGTCCTTTATCTCCGTCAAAAACACATTTGTGATCTTGTGCCACTTCCAATGGGACTACCAACTCATTGTGCACAAGACAAATCAATGAGAACTCAAATCCTTCCAAATACTCTTCAATCACAACTTGATTGTTTTCAATATCAAAGGCAATCTTTAACGCTTCATTAGCCTGGTCAAGATCCATCGCAACAGTAACACCTTTACCAGCTTTTAAACCATCTTCTTTAATTACGATTGGAGCCCCCTTAGATTCAACATATTTCCAAGCTTCTTCATAATTATCAAAAGTTTGATATGCTGCTGTAGGAATATCGTATTTTGCCATGATCTGCTTCGCAAAATCTTTACTTGATTCCACTTGAGTTGCAGCTTTTGTAGGACCAAAAATCTTCAATCCTTCTTTTTCAAATGCATCAACAATTCCTAAAGAAAGCGTAGCTTCTGGACCAACGATCGTTAGATCAATTTCATTTTCTTTAGCCGCTTTGACCAAACCTTCAATATCTGAATCACTTACATTTAAACAAGTCGCGATCTTTGCCATCCCTGGATTACCTGGTGCACAATATAATTGATCACATAATTTAGATGCATGAGCTGCTTTAGCCAAAGCGTGCTCACGACCACCTTTACCAACTACAAGAATTTTCATTTGAATATCTCCTTTTTCTTATCAGAAATATTTTAACACATCTTTGATAATTAGATTTCCTTTAATTCATTAAAATATATAAAAAGGCAGATTTTACTCTGCCATTCGTTTCATATATTCTGTTTTATACTCGTTCAAAACATTTTTAAGATCATCTAATGTATTAATCTTAGAACATTCATTTTTAAAATAATGTGACCCCGGTAATCCTTTTAAATACCAGGAAGCCAATCCCCGCATTTCTTTGATGGCGATGACCTCACCTTTGTTTTTGATCAATCCATTGGCATGTTTCAAACATATTTCAATTCGATCATTAAAATCATATGTATGATGTTCATTATAAAGAGCATCTTTGCATTCCTGAATCAAAAAAGGATTTCCAATAATGCCTCTTCCAATCATTACTGCATCGCAGCCTGTTTCTTTCTGCATGCGAAAGAAATCATCTACACTACGCACATCACCATTCCCAATAACTGGAATAGAAACTGCTTCTTTGACTTGTTTGATATATGACCAATCCGCTTTGCCTTCGTACATCTGACTTCTTGTTCGTCCATGTACCGCAACCGCTTTAACGCCCACACCTTCCATGGCCTTAGCCATTTCAACACAGTTAATATGATCTTTATCAAACCCGATACGCATCTTTACAGTAACTGGCTTATTTACATTTTCTACGATATGACTTACCAGTTCTTTGGCATAATCTATATCTTTCATTAAATAACTTCCAGCTTTGGCTTTGATAACTTTATTGACTGGACAACCCATATTAAAATCAATAATATCGCAGTTTGTCTGGGTATCAAGATACTTTGCGGCATATACGACCGTATCTATATCATGCCCAAATAACTGAAAGCTTACAGGATGTTCATTGGGATCAACATCACACATTGAAAATGTCTTTTTTGAATCATAGTATAAAGCTTTGTCGCTTACCATTTCATTGCAGACAAGACCTGCTCCAAACTCTTTGGCAATTACGCGAAAGGCAATATTGCTGATACCAGCTAAAGGCGCTATTACGATGGGATTATCGATTGTCACATCGCCAATTTTAAACATTTCTTGACTCCAGTATTTTTCTTAGATCCTCTTCGCTAAAATCATATCGCTCATTACAGAAATTACAAGTAATGTGACAACCATGATCCTTATCGATCATATCTTGAATTTCTTCATCCTTTAATGTAGAGATGGCATTGGCCATTCTTTCCTTAGAACATGGACATGAATAGCGCACATCACTTGTATCCAGGATCTTAGCATCTTCAAACATGTCATTCACAAGATCTTTCAATTCCATATCATCATAATCCAACATCAAAGTAGACATTGGTTTTAAACCTCGCAATAGATGTTCACAAATTAAGATATCTTCTTCGGTTGCATCTGGTAACATCTGTATGATCATGGCACCAGCACTTTGCACATTGCCATCTTTACCAATCAAAACACCAACACTAACAGCTGTTGGAATTTGTTCAGATAAAGTAAAATAATACGCAAAATCTTCTCCAATTTCTCCGGATACAAGTTCTACAGTTCCTGAAAAGTTTTCTTCCATGTTTAGATCTTTTGTCACGGTCAATGTACCATCTTTACCAACAACGGCACCCACATTTAATTTACCTTTATCTAAGAACACATCTTCTACATGCGGATTGGAACAAAAACCGCGAACCGTTCCATCATGATAAGCATCCACAATAATTGATCCAATAGGTCCATGCCCATTAATCGTAATAGTCAACATTTCTTCATCTGATTTCAACATGCTTCCCATGATACTTCCTACAGACAGCGTTCTTCCTAAAGCAGCACAGGCACAAGGATGCAAATCAAAACGATCTCTTGCTTCCTGTACCATATCTGTCGTTCTAACAATATATAAACGGACTCTATCCTGGCAAACCAGGGCTCTACATAATTGATCTTTCATTTGTCTCCTCCAAAAGAAAAGACGCCTAGCGTCTTAATCTTTCTTTTTTGTTAATTCATTTAAAGCATCATCTAAATCTTGTTTTTCAACGCCAACTGGAGGTTTAGGTGGAACTTCTGTTTCTACAGGTTCTTTCACTTCAACTTCTTTTGGCTCTTGAACTTCAACAGGTTCATTTGGATTTGTAATCTGACCATAATTCATCAAATTTGTGATTTCTTCATTTGTTAAAGTTTCTCGTTCAACTAATGATTTTGCAATCAAATCCAATAAATCTCTGTTTTCTTCCAAGATTTTACGGCAGTTTTCATGACATTCATCAATGATCTTACGAACTTCTTTATCGATTTCAGCTGCAACACCATTTGAATAATTACCACCTTGTGTATAATCACGTCCAAGGAATACATTTCCCTGAGGATCTGCATACTGAATTGGACCTAAACTTGACATACCATAAACACGAACCATGTTTTTAGCAATCTTTGTCAATTGTTCAATATCATTGACCGCGCCGGCACTGATTTCTCCAAATACCAGTTCCTCAGAAGTACGACCACCTAGTAATCCAGTGATCTTCGCAAGGAATTCACTCTTACGATGGAAGTATTTTTCTTCTCTAGGAGTCATCAAGTTATAACCACCAGCTTCTCCACGAGGAATGATCGTTACTTTCTGTACCATGTCTGCATCTTCCAGTTTTAAACCAATTACTGCATGACCAGCTTCATGATACGCAACCAGTAATTTATCTTTTTCTGTGTATTTCTTAGATTTTTTAGCTGGCCCCATCATAACTCTATCGATGGCCTCATCTAAGTCATTCATAGTAATCTGCGTTTCTTTATTACGTACCGCCAAAATAGCACCTTCGTTTAATACGTTTGCTAAATCAGCCCCTGAGAATCCAGGTGTACGTCTTGCCAGATTTTCTAAAGATACATCGCTTGCAAGCTTTTTGTTGCGTGCATGAACCTGAAGAATTTCTTCACGTCCTTTAATATCCGGTAAGTTAACCGTTACGCGACGATCAAAACGTCCGCTACGCAATAATGCAGGGTCTAGAACATCTGGTCTATTAGTTGCGGCAATAATAACGATACCATTGTTATCCGTCATACCATCCATTTCAACCAGCAACTGGTTCAATGTCTGCTCACGTTCATCGTTTCCGCCACCCATTCCAGCTCCACGCTGTCTACCAACTGCATCAATTTCATCAATAAAAACAATACAAGGAGCGCTCTTTTGTGCGTTTTTGAACATATCACGAACTCGGCTGGCACCTGTTCCGACAAACATTTCTACGAAATCACTACCTGAAATTGAGAAGAATGGAACATTAGCTTCTCCGGCCACAGCTTTCGCCAACAATGTTTTACCTGTTCCTGGTGGACCTACCATCAACACACCTTTAGGAATATGGGCACCCATATCCGTAAATTTCTTTGGTGAACGCAGATAGTCAATGATTTCTTTAACTTCTTCTTTTTCTTCTTCACAACCGGCAACATCTTTAAATCGAACTTTAACATTTGATTCAACACGCGCTTTTGATTTGGCAAACTCAAACGCTTTATTGCTGCCAGAACCACCCATCTTAGAGAACATCAGATAGAAGAATACACCAATGATCAAGAATGGAATCAAATTCACAAGCAAATTGATCCATACACTATTTTGATTTGGATCGGCGATTGTTAAACGTCCGCCATCTTCTGTCAACGTCGTTTCTAACCACTCAAGGTTCGCCTCTGTATTTGGTACAATGACCCTAAATCCAGAAATAGCATCTTTGCCTTCTGTTTTATAACTTCCTTCGACCTGAATAATAGTGGTTGAGATCGTTAAGGTACTATCTTCAAATTCCGCATGTTCCGCTACGTCTTTGAATCTTGAATAGTTCATTTGTTCAGTTGTTCCTTGAGAACTATAGAAAATCAAAGACATCACAATTGTGATGATGAAGATGGTTGGTAAATAATTTAACCATTTCTTCATTAATATTCCTCCTACTCGTAGATTTCTGGTTTTAATATCCCAATAAATGGTAAATTGCGATATTTCTGGTTATAATCCAAACCATAACCAACAACAAATTCATTTGGTACAGTATAACCAACATAATCGGCTTTAATATCAACAACTCTTCGCTCTGGTTTATCCAGCAAAGAAACGATTTTGACATCAGTTGCCCCTTTATTCATGAACATCTGTTTAACTTCACGTAAAGTACGTCCTGTATCCACGATATCCTCTACAACTAGAATATGTCTTCCTTTACAAGAAATATCCATATCTTTTTCAATACGAACATCTCCAATTGATTCCGTTCCATCATATGAACTAACAGACATAAAATCAATCTCACAATCAAATGTAAAACGTTTGATTAATTCAGCCATAAAAGGAACGCTTCCTTTTAACAATCCTACAACGATAGGAACTGCATGTAGTTTTTCATAATCCGATTCAATTTGTTCTGCTAATTCTACACATCTTTTTTCAATTTGTTCTTCATTCAATAATACTTTAAGTATATCGTCACTAATCATTTGATTTCTCCTTAAATCACGTCAAATATTGTACCATAAACAAATTAGGTTTGATACTAAAATGTTCGACATCACAACCAATCCCCGGCACAAATATCACTTTTTTTGCCGAATTTTCCATCACAAGCCATTCTTTACGATAAATTTTAGGAATCTTTCTATCAATTAGAAACCTTGAAACCTTTTTGGTTCCATATCTAAGTTTGATTTGATCTCCTGGTTTTACGCTTCGAATCACAAGAGGAAAATCCTTTTCAGATACATAGATCGATTCAATCACTTTCCCTGTTTTTAATAGGCTAAAGCTATCATTTGTGATGTATTCAAGACAAGAAAAAGTATAGCTCTTATTCTCTTTTATTTTTTTAAAATACAGCATTCCTTCATAAGATTCAAGATAATATCCATCGATTTCTAATAAGCAATTGGATTGAAGCTGTTCAATTAGAGATTTCATATGTTTTTTAGAATAATGATTCCCAATCTCTAAATGCAGATAATACTCTAATATAAACCAGGCATCTTCCTGTTTTAACAATGTATCTATCGAACGATCCCATCCTTTTAAAAAGGAAGCAGCTTTTTCTCTTTTGTCTTTTAACTTAATATTTTCTTTTTGTATTTCTTCATTTAATCGCAACTTTTCCAATAAACTCATCTTTTCAATCTGAGAATGACGAATCTTGTTTCGCGTATAATCATTTCCTAAATTAGACTCATCAATTCCATATTCTATATTATTTTGATCACAATACTCTATTAACTGTGCTTTTGTTTCCTCCAGCAAAGGTCGTATGATCTTCATACCTTTCATGATATTTTCTGATTTGAGCCCATAATGGTCACAAAGCATATTTCTACTTTTTTGAAAAAGATACGTTTCTAAATGATCGTCGAGATGATGGGCAACATATATTTGATCTGTATCATTCTTTGCGGCAAGTTCAAAGAAAAAGTCGTAACGCACCTTTCTTGCCCAACTTTGAAAATTAGACTTGTTATCAAAAGTGGGTTCCTGTACTTCCACCTCAATTGATCTTTTTTGGCAATAATCCCTTACAATTTTTTCATCTCGATTTGCAGTATCTCGTTTATGATAATTGACATGGGCCACAATGATCGTATGCCCTTGTTTATATAATTTGTCTAGAAGCGCCATGCTGTCAGGACCGCCTGAACAAGCCACGATTATCTTTTTTTGCATATGTCTATTCTAACACAAGGCCAAAAAAAAAGACCATAATATGCACGATATCATGGTCAAAAAACATCTTAGTAGTTTTTAGCTTCTTTTCTGAATACAGCCTGAGGATATCCACAAACCGGGCAAGCTTTAGGAGCATTTACACCAGTGTATTTGAATCCACAGATTCCGCAGATCCAAGTATCTGATTCTTCACCAGAGAATACTTTTTCATTTTCTACATTGCTCAAAAGTTTCAAATAACGTTCTTCATGTTCTTTTTCGATCTGAGCAACTTTTTCCATCTGGAATGCGATAGCTGTAAATCCTTCTTCACGAGCTACTTCTGCAAATTCTTTGTACATGCTGGTCCATTCATAGTTTTCACCTTCAGCAGCCGCTTTTAAGTTTTCAGCAGTTGTTCCAATTTTTCCACCATTTAAATGCTGGAACCATAAACGAGCATGTTCCTGTTCGTTACGAGCAGTTTCTTCAAAGATTTCTGCAATCTGGTTCATACCTTCCTGACGAGCTTTGTTAGCAAAGTAAGTGTACTTATTTCTTGCCTGACTTTCACCTGCAAAAGCTGTCTGCAAATTCTGTTCTGTTCTAGATCCTTTTAATTCCATTTTTATTTACCTCTTCTTTCTTGATGGCAATCATGACAAATACCGTATAAAGTCAACGCATGAGATTCAATTGAAATATCAAGCTGTTTGGCAAATTTAGCTTCGATAGAACGATCATAAGGCAAATCTATATCATACATTCTGTGACACTTAGTACAAACAAAATGATCATGAGGTTTACATGTTTTATCATAGACCTGCTTTTTTGAATCAGTCATGACAGAGGCAATTTTATATTCATCAACTAAGATCGATAAATTACGATAAACTGTAGCTAATGAAATATTCTTTCCCTCTTTTAGAAGACCTTCATAGATCTCGTCGGCACTTAAATGCGCATCCTGGCGCTGAATGTAATCATAGATCCACTCTCGTTGCACTGAGTTTCTGGTACCCATCTAGCCACCTTCCTAACTAAGAACTATTATTAGTTTAATCCTATAAATAAAGTTTTTCAAGTATTTTACAACTTAACAAATTGTTCTACATTCAATACGAAAATAGTGGCTCCACCAACTTGAACTTCTACTGGGAAACTTGCATAACGACCAATATCATAGCTTGCGGTACTAGGAACGATTTCTGTACGTTTACTTGAATACTCACCTATGATGTTGATCGCATCCTGTACTTTTTCATCCTCACAACCGACAATCAAAGTAGTATTTCCTGCTCTTAAAAAACCACCTGTTGTCGCCAGTTTCGTGACCTGAAATCCATTCTTGTTTAATGCATTGCTAGCGGCTGGACTATCATCATTTGAAAGAATTGCCAATATGAGTTTCATGACATAAGCCCTCCTTATCTTTATTTGTATTATACCACTCAAGCTATGCTCTGGAAAAGTTAAGTTTCCTTAAAAGAGCTTTTTTGATTACTATACTGAAATCGACGAACAAATGCATTTCTTTGAGATTTATTTATCTAGATATTTTTCTTTCAGCACTTGCATCGCTTTTTTATTCACATTGTTTACCTGTAACTCCAATTCCCTGGAAGATACTCGTTTTGCGCCTTGAGCGAAGATAGCATTTTGAATCAAACCATCACTTGAAGCCACACTCAAAACATATTTTCCTTTTAAATCATGTACGGCTTTTTCAATATAAGCATCGGCTGTCTGCGATGTTTTTGTGTATACGATATCTACATTAGCTCTATGTTCTGTATGCGTTGCATTGTCTTTGATCCTATAGGCATCAAAGACAAGGATCAAACGAATTCCACGATATCCCTGATAGTTAACTAAAAGATCAATAAGTCTTTCTCGAGCCATTCCGATATTCTCTTTGGCAAGTTGTTTTAATTCCTCCCAGGCAAAGATCATATTGTAACCATCTACGATCAAACAAGATTCTTTATTAGATTGAATTGTTGTTTTTTTCATATCCAGATCTTTCTTTGGCTTTCGCATTTGCTTCTTTTCTTTTTTGTTTCTGCCTCCAGCTGCCTCAAAGACTCTTTTGATTTCTTCTTCATTCACTTTATATCTCGTACTTTGATATGTTGAAGATCCGGATTCTTTTGGCTGAATATGCATCATTTCATCCGCTTCATCCCAAGGTACATAGTATCCTGCTCCATGTGCACAGAAAACCGAGCCACTAGGATTCGCTAGATCTTTTTGATCATCATAGCCAATTTTTGCCACGATAGCTTCTTGATCCTGACATGGATAATACCCATCCAGTTCACAAGAAAATCTTCCCATGCCTTTTGTATAAGCTGCTACATCCATCTGATAGTTTCTTAAATTTGCCACAGGCCCAATTCCTTTGATCGTCATCGTCTGATCAAGATTATCTTTGATTTCTACCTGAGCTTTTCTTGTTTCTAAATCATATAAAGCCCTTGATAACACTTCACCTGGCACGATCAGTTCAAAGCGATAATATGGCTCCAACAAAATATTTTCTGCTTTTTTTAATGCCTGCCTTACTGCTCTTTTAGAGGCTTGGTAAAAATCCTGTCCTTCTGTATGTTTTAAATGTCCTTTGCCTGCCGTTAATATGATTTTTACTCCCGTTAACATAGATCCAGTCAAGACGCCTTTATGATGAATCTTATGTAAAGAACTTAAGATTTGTTTTTGCCAGGCAGCACTTAATTCATCCTGTGAAACTTCACTTGCGATTTCGATGCGCTCTTTATCTTTAAGCGGTTCTAAGCGAACATGAACTTCTGCATAATGTCGTAGCGGTTCAAAATGTCCAGCACCATTGACCGGTTCTTTGATCGTTTCTTTATAGACAATACTTCCATTAGAAAATCCTACACTTACTCCTGTTCTATCTTTGATTAGTTTCTGTAAAACTTCAATTTGTACAGCGCCCATTACGCTCAAAGATATTTTCTTTCTATCCTCATCATAATAGATTTCAAGACTTGGATCCTGGCTGGAAAGTATATTTAAATAATGCATCATCTGTAATGCATCGACTCCCTCTGGAAGCAATAGTTCATAATTCATATATGCATTCAAAAGTGGTTTTGACATATCCTTTTCAAATCCCAGACCTTGACCCGCTTCAAATCCATTTAACCCTTTTAAAGCACAGACCATACCGGCTTCTGCCGTATCGACCATGGTAAATTGTCTACCACTGTATATACGTATTTGATCTATCTTTTCTTCTTCACTTAATTTTTGTTTAGCGCTAAGCGTACCTCCTGTGATTTTCACATGAACTAATCGATTATTTTTTTCATCACTGCTGATCTTAAAAATTCGTGCTCCAAATTCATCTGGATATACTTTAGGCAGACTTAATTCACAAAGCGCATCCATTAATTCAATGATTCCTTCATTCTTTAAAGCCGAGCCAAAAAAACAAGGAAAACACTCTCTTTTGTAAATAGATGACTGAATGGATTCTAGTGATATTTTTCCTTCTTCCAAGTATTCGTTTAACATATTTTCATTCACCAAAGCTAGTTTTTCATCTTTTTGTGAATCTAAATAATCAATACAGTTTGAATGAATCTTTGTTATCAAATCTTCCATAAGTTCTTCTCTAGCTTGATAACTAATATCCATTTTATTGATAAATATCAAAGTTGGAACTTTATAATGTTCTAAACACTTCCAAATCGTTTGTGTATGGCTTTGTACACCATCCTGTCCGTTGATCAATACAATTGCCAAATCCAGAACACTTAAAACTCGTTCCATTTCACTTGAAAAATCTACATGTCCCGGTGTATCCAAAATATATATTTCGCTATCATTCCATTTATAATTAGCCTCTTTGGAGTAAATCGTTATGCCTCGATCTCGTTCCTGTTGATCATAATCCAAGAACGTATCCTGATGATCGACCCTACCCATTTTTCTTATATTTCCTGCATTATATAACATGCTTTCGACACAGGTCGTCTTCCCTGCATCTACATGGGCTAATATACCAACACATATTCTCTTCATCGAAAGTCCCCTTTTTATTTCGAATATAGTATAACAGAAGTTGTTCCCTCATTCTAAAAAAGCTCAGTTGGTTGGTGCATGTATCATAAAATCTGTTATAATATATGCACTATGAATTACAGTGTTTGCATACTCGCTGCCGGTAAAGGCAGCCGAACTCGATTAGACTTTAATAAAGTTTTTTTTAAATTCAGTGATGGCACCAGTGTCTTAGATCGAAGCGTTAATTTATTTAACGAAGATCCAGACTGTAAAGAAATCATTCTTGTCGTGGCCAAACATGAACAAGAATATGTCGAAAAACTTTATCAAAATCTAGATAAAGTAAAGATCACGATAGGAGGAAAAACTCGTCAGGAAAGTGTTTCTCATGGGTTAAGATTGGTTTGCAGCGAACATGTATTTATTCATGATGGTGCCAGACCCTATCTAAACATGGAAGAAGTCAACAAACTAAAACAAACACTTTCAGACTACGATGCCTGTTTATTAATGGTTCCAAGTGTAGATACTGTAAAAATTGTAGAAAATGGATTTGTCAAAGAAAGCCTGGATCGTTCTTTGTTATATAACGCCCAGACTCCACAGTGTTTTAAGACATCCTTGTTAAAAGAATGCCATCAAAAAGCTTTGGAGGATCAAAGAGAAGCCACTGATGATGCACAACTTGTCGAATGGTATTCAAACACTTTGATCAAAGTTGTTACAGGAAACGCATCTAATATCAAGATTACCAATCCTGGTGATTTACCGAAATAGAAAGAGGAATTTGTATGGAATACACAGCACTTATTTTTGATGACTGTCAAGATGAAACAGATTCATATGAGAATCTCGTTGATACGATCAACGTCTATAAAAACGATCCAATGTGCAAACAAATCGTTGTCAGCTGTACAGCAGAATGGCTTTTAAGATTAGCTCATTCTCCAATTTCAAAAGTTCTTTTAGTACAGATGGCAAATACACCTTACGTTGCCTTATTAAATGGATTAAAAGCTGTATCTATGGAAAACGTCCTGGTTAATGGACTTTCTAATGTTCCAACAAATGAAGATATCCAAAAAATCTTGAGCAGTCTTTCTCAATACCCTGCAATCTATATGAACAAAGATTTACAGGCATTTGATACCCGCTTACTTATGTTTTCTTTACAGGTGGCTATCGAACAAAATCTTGCGATCGACACATATGCACAAGCTGTAGAAGCTTTAGGAGAGACGCCCCTGCAACACATTAAAGGATGATGTCTAATGAAAGTGGAAGTTAAAAGCTATACAGATAAAGAAACAGGTCTAACTTCTAATCAAGCTTTATCTCATAAAAAGAACACCTTGGAAGCTTCTGTTTCCAAAACATATACAAAAATATTAAAAGAGCATGTTTTTACCTTTTTCAATATGATCAATGTCGTTTTAGCTGTCTTAGTCATCTTTACGGGTTCCTATCGAAACATGCTTTTTATGCTTGTCGTTATCTTCAACATGATCATTGGTTTGATCCAGGAAATTCGCTCAAAGCGTAAATTAGATAAGCTCGCCTTGGTTCACCAACAAAAAATACATGTTCTAAGAGATGGACACATATCTCGTATTTCTATTGATCAAATTGTTGAAGACGATATCTTGATCATCAAATCTGGTGACCAGGTTCCTTGCGATGGCGTATTGAGAGAAGGCAGCATTGAATGCGATGAATCTATGCTAACAGGAGAGAGCGATGCTATTAAAAAATTTGAAAATGACAGCATCTTCTCTGGAAGTATCATTGTATCTGGACAAGCTAAGATGCAGGTTGTTACAGTTGGAGAAGATACATATGCTCATTCTATATTAAAACATGCCAAACGTGAAAAACGCTATCCAAGCCAGTTACGTGACAGTATTCAATCGATCATTCGTTTCAGCACAATCGTTTTGCTCCCTGCAGGAGTGTTGCTGTTTTTAAAACAATTCTTATCAGATCCTACCGATTTAAACGATGCTATTCTTTCAACAGTCGCTGCTGTTGTTGGTATGATCCCAGAAGGCCTTGTGCTTTTAACTAGTATTGCTTTAAGTGTCGGGGTTATGAAGCTGACACAAAAAAACGTTCTTGTCCAAGAACTATACTGCATTGAAACACTTGCCAGAGTAGATACATTGTGTCTGGATAAAACAGGTACGATCACACAAGGAGAAATGAAAGTAATTCATATTGACACAGCTCATGATTTATCTATGATCAAGCAAACTCTTGCCAATATGTTTTCTTCTTTACAAGATGATAATACAACAGCTAAAGCTATACGTGAGTATGTATCAAACATTGAGCCAACTCAGATAACAAAAGATATAATTCCTTTTTCGAGCTCAAGAAAAGCATGTGGAGCGGTTTTTCAAGATGCAAAATATATTCTTGGGGCCTATTCATTTATCATTCAAAAACAAGATCCTGAAATTATAAAAAAACTAAATGAATATGGAAATAAAGGGTATCGAACTTTGATCCTGGCACGTTCAAACTCAAAAGATCATCAACTATACGGTGACTTTGAAATTCTTGCCTTTATTTTAATTCAAGATGCTTTAAGAAAGGATGCATCTACGATTCTTTCCTACTTTAAAAAACAAAACGTCGATTTAAAGATTATTTCCGGCGATGATGAAAAAACTGTATCTGCTTTGGCAAAAGAAGCAGGAGTAACTGGAAAATCAATTGATATGACAGGCATTCAAGATGTACGACAAGTAATCGAAGATCATGCCATTTTTGGAAGAGTTACGCCTGAACAGAAAAAAGAAATGATCATTGCCTTAAAAGAAAAAGGTCACACAGTTGCTATGACCGGAGATGGCGTCAATGATGTCATGGCATTAAAAGAAGCGGATTGCTCAATCGCTATGGGCTCTGGCAGTGAAGCAGCCAAGAAAATCGCATCTATGGTTTTATTAAATGATCAATTTAAGTCACTTCCTTCCATATTACATGAAGGACGATGCATCATAAACAACATCCAAAGAACTGCCTCACTGTTTTTAGTTAAAACATTATTTTCTTTTGGTTTAAGCTTATTAACACTAGTATGGCTTACCGAATACCCTTTCCAGCCAATTCAATTAACACTTATTTCAACACTGGCAACAGGATTACCTAGCTTTATTTTAACATTAGAACCAAACGCCACAAGAGTAGAAGGAAACTTTCTTGTCAATGTCTTCTCACGTGCTTTACCCGGAGCTATTTGTGTTGTCGTATCCGTTATCTTAGCTTCTATATTAACACCAGTTTTAAGTACCAACAGCGAACAGTTCTCAACCATTTGTACTTTAATTGCCGGTTTTAATGCCTTATGTGTTCTTACGGGAGCATGTATCCCATTTACCCGTTTAAGACAGCTTCTTGTTATTTGTATGATTGCATTCTTTGCGATATCCATCATATTCTTCCATCATTTCTTTTATATCGTTCCTTTGAATATTACACAAATTATCTTTGTATTGATTGTTTGTGTGATGATTCCATTTATACAAAGATTCTTAAATCTTTGGTTTAAAAAACGACTTCGACTTCATTATAAAAAGGCCTAATAGCCCTTTTTTTCTTCTAACAAGGATTTTCTTTTATTTGTTTCAACAATTGCTTTGTCACACTTTTAAAACCTAAGATCGTTTCATTTGTATATCCTGCTAATTATCTATCACACCTCAGATAGGAAAAAGGACAAAAAAACAGTAGAAAATGCTAAATTTCTACTGTTTTTTAATATTTAAGAAAATAATGATCAAATTCGGCGAATCGTTTTAATCCTTTGATCTTTTAATGGTTTATCCTGCCAATTTGTTTTTACAGATGCAATCTTATCTACAGCTTCCATACCTTCAACTACTTTTCCAAAAGCTGCATATTGTCCATCTAGATGAGGAGCATCTTGATGCATGATAAAGAACTGTGAACTCGCTGAATTAGGCATATTTGTTCTAGCCATAGATAAAACACCACGAGTATGTGCTAAATCATTTTGGAATCCATTAGCTCTGAATTCTCCAACGATCGTATCTTTACTGCCACCCATACCGGTTCCAGTTGGATCACCACCTTGAATCATGAATCCTTTGATAACGCGGTGAAAGATTAATCCATCATAAAATTTTTCATCCACTAATTTCAAAAAGTTTTCTACTGTTTTAGGTGCTGCTTCAGGATATAGCTCTGCCTTGATTTCATCACCGTTTTCCATTGTAATCAAAATTAATTCTGTTTTCATAATAATCCTTTCCATTTACTCATAGATAATACAACAAACAAGCCATTTTCATCAAGATATTGTATAATACTGTTATTATGAAAAGAATAGGCCTGATTGGTTTATCTGATCCAGTGGATAAATCAAAAGTAAACGAAATAATTACAAGACTCGAAAAAAGTGGATATCAGATTATTGTAGCTAACAGTTTGTTTAAATCTGCTTCAGCAAAGGAAAAAGCAGATGATTTTAACATGTTCTGTAAATTAGATCTTGAAGGAATTTTTGATCTTTCCGGAGGTGATCTGGCAAACACATGTATTCCTTTCATCGATTTTAAAGCTTATCAAAATGGTTCTGCCTGCTTTTATGGCTATAGCGACCTTAGTGTTGTATTAAATGCACTCTATTCAAAAACAAAAAAGAAAACTTGTCTTTTTCAACTTCGAAACAACCTTAATATTGAAGATACACAAAACGCTTTTAAATTCACATGGCTTAAAAAGAAAAATATGAAGGGTATCGTAATCGGAGGAAATATTCGTTGTTTTTTAAAGCTGGCAGGCACTCCTTATTTTCCTGAAACAGAGGATAAGATCTTATTTTTAGAAAGCCATTCAGGAAACATCAACAAAATCATAACTTATTTAACACAATTAGAAATGATGGGTGTATTCAATAAAATAAACGGCCTGATCTTAGGACAGTTTACAGAATTAGATAAAACACGCACAGATCATCTATTAGAATCCTATGTTTCAAAATATCCAATTGGAATCATACGTACACATGAAGTTGGCCATTCTTTAAATTCTAAAGCTGTATGGATTGGAAAAGAATACTGTTTTAAATCAAAAGGAGCGTAAACATGGATCTAAAATTATTGAAATTAACACCTAGAAGAAAACAGCTTTTAGAAAAAATGTCTATTTTTTCTGTTGAAGACCTTTTGAAGACATACCCAATGCGATATGAAACCATTGAAACCATCCCCTATAAAGATTGGCAGCCATCTATGCATGTTTGTTTTGAAGGTTTGATTTCTTCTGTTTGCCGCGTTATTCGACTTCAAAAAAATCGTTCAATGACCAAGTTTTCTGTCATTTCATGGGATGAAGAATTAGAAATAACGATTTTTAATCGTCCGTGGACAAATCAATTTACATTTGGCAAAAAAATATCCCTTTTTGGCGTTTATCAGGGAAATAATAAAGTTGTTGTCAGCACATATAATTTCAAACCTTTAAAAGAACAAATTGGACTTAAGCCAGTATATTCTTTGATTGAAGGTCTCAAACAAAACGATATGATTACTATGGTTTCCAATGCGTTAGAATTTGTAGATCAAATGGAATCGCTCGTTCCATTAAGACTTCAAGAAAAATATCGTCTTTTAAATTACCCTCAGGCGCTTCGCTGGATCCATCAGCCAAAAACACAAAACGAACTGAATCAAGCGGTTAGAACTTTAAAATATCAGGAATTTTTATGTTTTCAATGCGTTATGCAAGCCTCGCAGGCAAACACAAAAGAACATGTTCATAAACAAGAAAAGGTATTTGATGGCAACATGATTCAAACATGGATCCAACAATTCCCATATACTCTTACTTCAGATCAACAGACCAGCATCGAAGCTGTCTTAAATGATATGAAATCCAGTAAAATCATGTTTCGCCTTGTACAAGGCGATGTTGGATGCGGAAAAACCATTGTAGCCATGACAGCTATATATGCCTGTTATTTAAGCAATCATCAGGCAGCTTTTCTTGTACCTACAGAAATTTTAGCTCGTCAGCATTATGAAAACATGCAAAAACTCGGTCTTGAAACATGTCTATATGTATCCAGCCTTCCCACAAAAGAAAAACAACAAATCTTAACGGATCTTAGCAATGGAAAAATCAAGATCGTAGTAGGCACCCATGCCTTGTTCCAGGAACAAGTTGAGTTTAAAGATCTGGGTCTTGTCGTGACAGATGAACAACAACGTTTCGGCGTCAAACAAAGGCGCTCATTACTAGAAAAAGGGAAAAGTGTTGATTTTTTAATGATGTCAGCCACCCCAATTCCTAGAACATATGCCCATTTCATATATGGTGATCTTGATATCAGCAATATTCACACTATGCCTGCAGGACGCAAGCCTGTCATCACAAAATACATCCCTTCCAAAAGCATGGCAAGCATTTTAAAAGATATCCTGGATGGTATTCAAATTGAAAAAAGACAATGTTATGTTGTGTGTCCTTCCATTGAAGACAATGAAGATACGAATCTGCGCAGTGTTACTTCCATCTATCAAGGTATGAAAAGCACCTTAAAAAACAGTGTGGCCATATCTTTGTTGCATGGAAAAATGAGTTCGGAAGAAAAAGAAGAAATCATGAATGATTTTGCCAACCATAAAATAGATATTCTTGTCAGTACGACTGTCATTGAAGTTGGTATTGATGTCAAGAACGCAACATTGATGGTAATTTATGATGCCCATCGTTTCGGTTTGAGTACGCTGCATCAATTAAGAGGGCGTGTAGCACGTGGTGAAAAGCAGGGATATTGTTATCTTTTAAGCAACACCAAAGACCCTAATGCAATACAAAGATTAAAAAAGATGGAAGAACTCAGCGATGGATTTCAAGTCTCTGAGTATGACTTTCATATGCGCGGTCCTGGAGATATGTTAGGAGTTCGACAAAGCGGTTTGCCTGGCTTTGTCTTTGGTGATCTTCAAAAAGATAAGGCGATGATGGAAGCCTGCATCAAAGATGCCAAAGAAATCTTAAACCGTAATGATGACAAGCCACTTCTAGAATTTGTAGATAAGGCGCTGGAAAACGCACAATATTTTGATTAGAATGATTATAGGTGATCATTGACATGAATTCAGAAAAAACAAAGAACAAACTAATATATTTTCTAGCCCTTGGCTCAATGTGTCTAGCTTTGGTACTTATTATGTATAACTTCTTTTATAAAACTGTAGAAGTGGATGTCATGAAAAATATCGAACTTGTTTATACAGGTGAAAATGGAAGTGCCAGTGTAACTGTTGAAAACAATACTGAAGATCTTAATCAAAGGATCCAGGAGTTTATGGAAACCGTGGAATATGAAGTGAGTCCAAATTCCAACTTATCAAACGGAGATACGATTCACATCATTGCGACATATGATGATGAACTTTCCATGACTTATCATTATCAACCAATCAATACGGAAAAAGAATTTATCGTACAAGGATTAAATAACCGTTTTGAATCAAAAGATGATATTCCAGAAAACTATTTAAATAAAATCTTAACTGAATCAGAAAACTACATAACAGAACACGCTGATGAGATTTTTCATCTAGATCCTGAAACTACTTTTCAAGAGGATGTCAGTCTAAACAATATAAGCCAATTATATTGTGCATTTTTAAAATCTACTCAAACCAGTGATCGAATCATATCCGTATATCAGTTAGATTACGCTAGCAAAGAACAAGCAGTAACTATTTATTATCTGGTCTGTGTTCCAAACATTAATGATGGAAATCGGGTCATCCGTCAAGATATATATGGAGAGACCGCTTATTTATCGAGCGAAGAACTTCAAAACCTAAATATCGAATCTTATATCCATAGAGTTTTTGGCACACAGTATTCAATTGAAAAAATTGAAACTTCTACCAATCAAGATCAAAATACTGAAGAACAATAGTGCATAAGAAAGGATTTATCAGTATGGATTTATTAATTGCGATTATTTTTATCATTGTTGGATTTTTCTTTCTGGTCAAAGGTGCAGATTGTTTTGTAGAAAATGCATCTTCCATTGCCGGGAAAATGGGAGTATCCAGTCTGATCATTGGTCTCACGATCGTAGCATTCGGTACTTCTATGCCTGAATTAGCCGTTAGTGTGACAGCTGCTTTGGAAAATGCCAATGAAATTGCGGTTGGAAATGTTGTTGGATCCAACATCTTTAATCTTTTAGTCGTTGCCGGATTAAGCACCTGCATTTATCCATTACTTGTAAACAAAACAATCATGAAGCGTGACTGGCCTTTATCAGTTGTGGCGGCAGTTCTGCTCACATTTATGTTGATTGATCGAAACATTTCTCGTTTTGAAGGGATGATTTTATTGATTTGTTTTGGAATCATGTTATATGTTCAAATTAAACAAACCACAAAATCAGAAGAAGATCAAAAACGAATTGATACCCCTTACTCAAAACTCATCATTTTTTTGATCATTGGCATTGCAGGTATTGTAATCGGAGGTCAATTAGTTGTCGATGGAGCTACAAGCCTTGCTCGAATCATCGGTTTAAGTGAAACTTTAATTGGATTAACGATCGTAGCAATCGGCACTTCATTACCTGAGCTTGTCACTTCTTTGGTTGCAGCTAGAAAGAACGAGAATGAAATTGCCATGGGAAATGTCATTGGTTCAAACTTATTCAATATTTTCTGTATTCTAGGAATTTCTTCTGTGTTAAACCCAATTACTGTTGAACCAACTGCATTTATTGATTCTTTGATTTTAGTTGTTGTTTCTATTGTATTCTTAGTAATTTGTAAATTTAGACCTTTGGATAAAAAAACAGGATTGATCATGGTATTGACTTATATCGTCTATACAGTTTATATCATCCTTCGTTAAAGAGGCGTGCCTATGCAACATGATCAATATAAATACATATCAAGATGTGACGGATTGGAATTGGATGTCCTTGAAATTCAACCTTTATCTCAACCAAAAGGTATCGTACAATTTCTTCATGGCATGGCCGAGAATAAAGAACGATACATAGAAACAATGGAGTTTTTTGCTCGAAACGGATATATTACTATTATTCATGATCATAGAGGACATGGTAAAAGCATTCGTGATTTGGCCGATCAAGGATACTTCTATGATGATACAGGAAAATTTATATTATATGATGCACACGATATAACTCGAATGATCAAAGCAAAATACCCTGGTCTAGCAATCTATCTCTTTGGTCATTCTATGGGCGCTTTGATCGGACAAAACTATCTAAAAAATTATGATAACGAAGTTCAAAAATTGATCTTAAGTGGTATGCCAGGAAATAATCCCCTTTGTTCAGCAGCCATAGGCTTAGTCACTATTTTAGAAAAAATCAAAGGCAGTTATCATCGTTCTAAGTTAATTCAAAATCTTTCTGTAGGTACCTATGATATAAAATTTAAAGGGGAAAACAAGAATTGCTGGTTAAGTGCAAATCCTGAAAATGTAAATCTATATAACGCCAATATTAATTGTGGATTTACTTTTACTTTGAATGGATTTAAAAATCTTTTCTTATTGATGAAGAACGCATACAGTGATACGGATTGGGTAAAAACAAACTTAAATCTTCCTATATTATATCTTGCCGGTGAAAACGATCCTGTTATCATGACCAAAGAAGATTGGCGACGAGCTCAACTATTCTTAAATAAGATTGGGTATACATATGTCAAAGGAAAAATGTATCACCACATGCGTCATGAAATCCTTCATGAAGTACGTAAAGATGTTGTTATGCAAGATATCTTGAGTTTTATTGAAAAATGAAACAGCGTAAGCTGTTTTTTCTTTTAAAAAAGCGTTTAGCTTAAAGCCAAACGCCGTCTTGTGAATTTGAATAATCCTGATCCGGAATTTCTTCTTGATATTGGTTATCAGAATTATACTGATTTTGATAATCCGATTGATAACTGTTATAAAAGAAACCTCTAAATAATGCGGATATCAAGTTAATGATAAAATAAATGATGAATAAATATACAAAAGGATTACGAATCCTTGTTGTATGGTGTGTTGTATATGTTCTAAAACCAAATGGATTATAGTAAAAACCATTAAAATTTGTATTTTGATTAAAGTTATATCCATAAAAGCCATTTTGAGCATACCCATTATTCGTATGATTTTGTTGATTGGTGTACCCATAATTTTGATACTTTTCAGGATTTTGTATCTGCTCATATGCTGCATTAATTTCTCTCATCATTTTTGCCGCATTTTCATCACCTGGATTCAAATCCGGATGATATTTTTTTGCCAGTCTCCGATACGCTTTTTTTATCTCATCTTCTGATGCATTTCTTGAAACACCCAAGACTTCATATGGATCCCTCATTAACAATATGCTCCTTTTTCTTCTTAACTTGAAAAAAATTATAGATTCTGCGTGATTGTTTGTCAATGATTCTAAACCATTTCACATGGTATCACAAATTATTTGTTAGTTGTCAAATCTTGTACGATATTGACATCTTTGACATAAAGGATGTTTTAATTTATTTTCTAAAAAGCCTTTTCGAATCATTAATGTTTTCTCATTTTGAAGAATGTCATCCAAATCCTCTAAAAAAATATTTCCTAATTTAGCCTGCGCATAAGCATCTAGACAACAAGGAATCACATCTCCATTGCTTAAGATACCGATCATATCTCTTGTTCCTCTACAAGTTCCCACATTGCTGACAAAACAATGATCAAGAGATGGCCATTCAAATATATCATCAAAACTAATAAATCGATTCTTTGCTAGTGTATGATGATTCTTTAGAACTTCATCAAGATTTGTATGATAATGCTTTAGAAAAACATCTAAAATGTTCTTGGTTTCATTATCTAAACATCCATCTTGCATACACCACAAACGATAAGAAATATACGATTTTTGACTTAATATATCTGCACATTCAATTATGTTTTCTAAATACTCTTTTTGTAAATCTTTATTTTGTTGGCTAAAAGAATGAACTGATAAATTATATTGTCTTACTTTATAATTCATCAAAACAGGCAGCGTCTTTTTCAATAATGTTCCATTCGTTGTGATTTGGACATTGAATCCATATACTTGACATAAGCTTAAAATTTCTTCCAGTTTAGGATGAGATAAAGGTTCCCCCAAAACATGTAAGTAGATATATGAAGTAAAAGGCTTAATTTGTTTTAAAATATATTCAAACTCTAAAATCGATATATCTCTTCTCTTCTCATGTTTTTGAACACAAAAAGAACATGATAGATTACATCCATTTGTAATTTCTATATAAACTCTTTTTAATTTCATTCCTTGATTCTACCATAAAAATAATAAACTAAAAATCTTTTCGTCTCCATATAACAAAAAGGTGCCTAAGCACCTTTTATTCTTCACCGTCAAAACAATATGTACAAAGTTTACATTTTTCCAAACCGATTGATTTGACCATATCATCCAGACGATGATAACGCAACGAAGTAAATCCTGAACGTTTACGAATTTCTTCCAGCATATTTTGATATTTTTCACTGTCTGGATTAGCGTATTCTTTTAATGTTTCTTCTGATACATTATCTCCTTCTAATTTATGGATCACACGACGTGTGATTAGATCCATTTCAGAACTGGAACGAGAGAAATTTAGATATTTACAACCAAACATAATTGGTGGACAAGCCGGACGAACATGGACCTCTTTTGCTCCACTGTCATATAAGAAATCTGTTGTTTCCCCTAATTGAGTTCCGCGAACAATAGAATCATCTATCAATAACAAACTCTTATCTTTGATCAATTCTTTTACTGGAATCAATTTCATCTTGGCAATCATATTACGTTGAGATTGATTAGTTGGCATGAAAGATCGAGGCCAGGTAGGTGTATATTTAATAAACGGACGAGTAAATGGAATTCCTTTAGCATTCGCATATCCTACGGCATGAGCAGTACCAGAATCAGGTACTCCTGCAACGCTGTCTACATCTACATCATCTCGTTGTGACAAGATCTCTCCACAACGATTACGCATGCATTCAACATTAACTCCCTCATACGTAGAAGTAGGATATCCATAATATACCCATAAGAAAGAACATATCTTCATTTCCTCTTGTGGTTTCTTCTTCACTTCAATATGTGTAGGTGTTAAGAATACGATTTCTCCTGGACCTAAATCACGATAATGATGATATCCTAGATTCAAGAACGCACTACTTTCAAAAGTAGCACAATATCCAGTAGATTTCTCTCCAATTATGATTGGTGTACGTCCTACTTTATCACGAGACGCATAGATTCCCTGTGGCGTCATTAATAGAATAGACATACTTCCTTCTACCATATCCTGTACGTAACTTAAACCTTCTTCTATGCTGTCTTTTTGATTGATTAATGCCGCAACAAGTTCTGTTGGGTTGATATCTCCAGTACTCATTTCTAAGAAATGAGACATACCTTTTGAAAAACATAGCTCCTTTAATTCTTGAAGATTATTGATGCGACCAACAGTAGTAATCGCAAAAGATCCTAGATGCGATTGCATCAATAAAGGTTGTGCTTCAAAATCTGAAATACAGCCAATCCCTAGATTTCCATTGAATTTATCAAGATCCGCGTCAAATTTTGTACGGAATGGTGTGTTTTCTATATTGTGTATCGCGCGTTCAAATCCATGTTCTCCATGTACAGCCATACCACCACGACGAGTTCCTAAATGCGAATGATAGTCAACTCCAAAAAACAAATCTAATACACAACTCTCTTTTGATGCTACTCCAAAAAAACCACTCATTTACTTTTCCCTCTTTCCATCTATTTGATGTAGAAAGTATACCATACAAAACAAAGTGTTTGAAAAATTTTTCGATATTTATCGACGAGATAATACCTTTTTACAAACGAAAACACTTACAGAAATAAAACCTAAATATGAAATAAACTGTCCAATTGCCAAGATCGCAAAAAACGGATCGATTGCCATACACATAATTATTGTCTTCATGATCAATACCTCCTAGCTTCATTTATAGTATATGTTTTAATTAGACATTATTTATGTCATATTTATTTAGCTCAAATTAAAAAGTACATGTCATCAAAACATGTACTTCAAAACTTATTTTACATCTTCTTCAATTGGTGTTTTTAACATCTCTGCAAATATGGATTGTTTTGTGGTACTTTCTGCTACAGAAGTAGGAACTATGATCTTGGTTGCCTTACCATCTGCAAGCTTCTGTAATGCTTCAAATGATTTTAATTGCACAACTGTAGAATTTGCCTGAGCATCCTTTAACTTTTCCAGTCCTTTTGCTTCGGCTTCATACGTCATTTCAATTGCTTTAGCTTTACCTTGTGCAATTGCGATATCTGCATCACGCTTTGCCTCTGCACGTTTAACCATAGCTTTGGCTTCTCCATCAGCTTTTTTAATTTCTGATTCCTGGAAAGCTTCTGCCTGTAATATCTTTTCACGTTTTTCTCGTTCTGCCTTCATCTGCTTTTCCATAGCGTTCTTGATCTCAGCAGGTGGATCAATATTTTTCAATTCCACACGACTGACATTGATTCCCCAAGGATCTGTTGCTTCATCCAAAATTTCTTTTAACTTTATATTAATCGTATCACGAGATGTCAAAGCTTCATCCAATGTCATATCACCAATCAAATTACGCAAAGTTGTAGCAGCTAAATTTTCTAAGGCAAACAATGGATTTGCTGCACCATATGCGAATAATTTTGAATCGAAGATCTTAAAATAGACGACCGTATCTACATAAATTGATACATTATCTTTGGTAATAACAGATTGAGGTTCAAAATCCGCACATTGTTCTTTGCTGGTAGCCTTGCACACGACGCGTTCAAAGAATGGTATCAAGAAATGAATTCCTGCACTCCATGTTGTTTTATATTTTCCTAAAAATTCAATTACATACTCTTCTGTCTGTGGCACAATTCGTATCGTATAAAATAATATAAACCCAATAACTACAATAATCGCAATGATAAGTATAAACATAAAAAACTCCTTTCTATAAAAACGATAAAACAAATAAGATGATAAACATGATGATTACTGCTCGTATCACGATATTAGAAATTTGAGCTTTAGATAATTTCCCCGGATTATTTCGCCATTGTTTTGTCAACTTATTATGGATTTGAATATGGCGAAAATAATTCTTTTTCTTCGCCTGATCATAACCATATAAAGGTTTTCCATTTAATATAGTTTTTTTATTTTTGCTTGACTCTCCATTTAAATTCATAAAGCCACTTCCTAATTATATTTTATCACAACAAAATTTTTATAATGTTAAAATTGTATAAATTATGATGATCACTCTTGTCCAGATATAATGATATAATCTATACGAGGAGATTTTTTCATGAAAGAAAACAAATATGATGATGATACATTTTTTAATAAATATCGCCAGATGTTTCGCTCACAAAAAGGATTGGATGGAGCCGGAGAATGGTATGAGCTCAAAAAGATATTACCTGATTTTAAAGAAAAACATGTACTAGATTTAGGATGTGGATATGGATGGCACTGTAAATATGCTGCTGAGCATAAAGCTAAATCCGTTGTAGGTGTTGATATTTCAGAGAAAATGTTAAAAGTTGCTCAAGAAAAGAACCAGGATGATAAAATCGCTTATATTCATTCAGCTATAGAAGATTTTGATACCGATTCTGAATCTTATGATGCCATTATTAGTTCTCTTGCCTTCCACTATATTAAAGATTATGATCGTTTGATAAATAATATCTATAAATGGTTAAAGCCAAATGGTGAATTTGCCTTTTCAGTCGAACACCCTATTTTTACATCCTATGGCAATCAAGACTGGTATTATGACAAAAAGGGAGAAATCCTTCATTTTCCTGTTGATAACTATTATTATGAAGGGCAGCGACAAGCAATATTTTTAGGTGAAGAAGTCATTAAATATCATAGGACATTAACTACATATTTAAACACTCTCTTAGAAAAAGGATTTGAACTCCAGCATGTGATTGAGCCAAAGCCACCAAAAGACATGATGGATCTACCTGGAATGAAAGACGAAATGAGACGCCCTATGATGTTATTAATAAGCGCAAGAAAAAGATAAACTAAAAACGAAGTAATAGATTACTTCGTTTTGTTTTAATCAATATCATCAAGATCTGTCATTACATCCTTACTTTTCCATTCCCAATGAATCAAAGCTGTTATGGCAGCCTTTACCATTATCAAAGCTCCAATTTGAATGATTTCATCTAAACTTCGAACCGTGATTGTTCTAGCAATCTCGGCAGCTAGTTTAAATGTTAACGCAACGCTTAATCCTTTTAATAAAGGTTTCTTAGTGTTTTTATCTTTGTTGAAGGCGACGACCATACTTTGAATTGCACTGCATACAATACAAAAAAGGGATAATGCTTCTAAAAAATAAACTGCCAAATATGCGAATAGATTTAAATATTCGTGTACAACTTCTATAAAACCGCTCATCTAATCCCCTTTCTTCTACATGATATTATTTTGTTCTTGATATTTCGATATTCACTAAACTTTATTGATCGTTTTTTTTTATTATATCAAAAAAGCTTTTTTATTGTTCATTTCTATTAAAATCAAAATAAAGAGTGTATCTCAAAATACCAGATACACTCACTCTAATTATCATTTATCATTCATCAGTTTATCAATTAATTTAATAACACGTGTGGTATTCTTTCCATCTGTATAATACATATACTTTTTCTGAAAAGATTTAATACGCTGATCTTTGTTTTCTGATTTTATGGCATTGGCCAACTCTTCTTCATCTTTGCAGATTGGCCCACAGAAATCTTTTCTTAAATCAACATTTAAACCAATCGTTTTATCATATTCATCAATATCATCTATATATGCAATCATCTTTTTATTCAATAACGAATAATCAAAAAGAATTGATGAATAATCACTGATCAAACAATCACTTACCGTAAATAAAGTATATAAATCTTCTTCATTCACATTAATTGCTTTAGAAGAATTTACTTTTACATCCCCCAACAATGGATGAAATTTATATAAGAAAAGATATTCATCGCTCAACATAGATTCAACTCTTTCAAAATTAAAAGATTTGATCTTAAAGCCATCTATAATATTGCCACGAAATGTAGGAGCATACAGACAAATTTTTTTCCCAACACACATAGGATATTTTTTATAAAATTCTTCTTTATTTTTTTTCTGTAAAGAATCGTCCAACAACAAATCAATTCTTGGCATTCCTGTAACATGAACTTGTTCTTCACAAACCCCAAACGATTTGGCATATACAGGTTTCCATGCCTTGGCATTGCAGATGATCGCATCATAATTTCGAATTGGATATTGCCTTTTAATTTCATTTCCGAATTTTTTTATAGCACCACAGGCATGCCAAACCTGAAGAACTTTTGTCCCTTGAGGTTTACAATGACTAATCACATAATTATTATCATTGATAATGATCAAAGCTGACTTTTTATACTCTACCAGTTGTTTTAAACAATTCAGAAAGTATTTAAAATCACCTAAGAGATTTTTTTCAAATTCGATCAAATTATAATGAATATGATATTTGTTTTCTTTTTTCAGTAAATCATCAATTAATTTAAAATCACTGGCTAAATGAGATTGTGTCAAAGAAACAAAAGTGATGCGTTTCTTATCTTTCTTGACCCAAAACGTAAGGATGTCAACTATTTTTAAAGCTATATTTAAGATAAGTTTATTCAAAGACATATTAATGACCTGCCTTATAGATGATATCCACAACACGCTTTGATGCCTTGCCATCATCAAGGTTATTAAAACGCTGATTAAATACTTCCATTCTTGAATCATCATAGATTTGATTTTTGATATCCATCAACATCTCATTTTCCTCTTTGTATATCTTCCCTGGTAATTCTTTGTGAATATCCATATAGAAACCTCTTAGATCCGTGGCATATTCTTCAATATCATACATATAGAAATAAATAGGTCGTTTTAATATTGCATAGTCAAAGAAAACACTCGAATAATCGGTAATCAAAACATCACTGATCACATACAAATCTTTGATATCATTATTCGCTGGAATTGAATATAAAAATCCATCCAGAGATCTATCATTTTCATATTTATTGATGATCAAATAATGCGGTTTAAACAAAACAACATATTCTTCCTGTAAGATTTCCTTCCATTTATGAAAATCTGCTTTTAACTCAAATGTATACCCCGCCGCAACATATGAATTATCACGCCATGTTGGAGCATAAAGTATGACTTTTTTATCCATAGGAATATTTAATTTCTTTTTAATTCTAAAAACATCGTCTTTTGTCGCATTTACGATAAAATCATTTCTTGGATACCCTGTCTCAATCAATCTCTCTTTATTGATTCCAAATGCACTTGGAAACACTTGGGAACAAAACGCATTTGGTGAAATCATATAGTTATATCGAGCTACATCCACATCGTAGGAATTGCACATTTGTTCATAAGTAACCGCAGAACGATAAAAAGTCGTATCTTCAGAAACATCTATATCGTGTGCCAGGCGTTTTAAAGGTGTTCCATGCCATGTCTGAAGATAAAACTGATTCTCTTTTTTACAAATATATATAGGCATCTTACAATTTATGATCCTGTATTTTGCCTTTGACATATAGTAAAAATAGGAAAGACTGAAATATTCTTTTATTTCAGCACCTGGAATTGTTATGTTTTTACGTTTATGATCCTTAATAAACCATATAAAACGATATCCTTTAAATCTTTCATCTTGGATGATTTCTTCATAAATCGCTTTAGGATTATCTGAATATCCTTTTCCATGAAAAGATATAAAGATCATTAATTTATCATCCACTTTAAACAATTTATAAGTTAACTTATATGTGATCCTTATGATCTTACCGGCTATTTTCTTTATCTTTCGTAATATAAACATATCAACCCTCTTTTACCATCATTTTGATTGGAACAAATATCTTTTTTGATATCATATGAACAAAACGATCAAACACTTCTGCCATAATTCCTGTCATAACCAAACTAAATATAAAATATACTATCATATGTTCATCTATAAACTCTAAATGGTCCCCTATGATCATTGGAATCCTTTGAAGAATATATATACTAAAAATATGACTTCCTAACCATTTTAGCACAGGATTATCAATGTGAACGATCATAGACAGATGATTGATCAATAAAGTAAATACTAGAGCGTGAATTATATAAAACAACATCGCATTTCGCAATAGAATTGATATTAAAAATATAATTACCAAAACAGCTAAGGCCCAATAATATTTTTTCTTATCTTTCTGAACCATTTTTTCATATTTTGGTTTGATTTGAGCATACACCATACCAAGCCAGAAACAAAGAAAAGTATTGTACCATCTAGTCCCAGTTTGATACTGGGCCAGCAATACCATTGATATTAAAGAAAAAATCAAGACTAGACTTAATGACATTTTTCTATCTTTAGAAATCGTAAATGAAACATATGTGATCATATACAATAAAAGGATATCAAATAAGTACCAGTTGCTGTTTCCCACACTAATCCATCCTACACAAGATAATATGATTTCGATTGGATCAAAAAAACGTCCAAAGAAAGATTGAACAAGTAAAAATAAAACAATCGCAACCGAAAAATCAAAGATCAGTTCTAATACTTTGACGGGAATCGTTCTAATGTACGCCTCTTTTTTTCGGTTGATTGAAGTTAGGATGCCATAACCGGAATAGAATAAAAATGTTGTCACGACCAGCTGACCAAAGAAACCACGAACATTCATATAGATGAAATTCAATGGATATTCATGATCCAAATATCCTGCGAAATGACTTAAAAAAACTAAAAAAACAAATATCCCATTGATCTGAATCGTTGTGTCACGACTTATATAATCTCGATTGAAAAAATCAACTCTTATTCCGGTAATACATAAACAGAAAAAGATTAAAAGAATAAGCGTCATTAGATGATTTCATCCTTTCTCAATAACGTAATCAAACGTTCTGTATTCTTGCCATCATGGAAATCAACCAGTTTTGAATATCGTTTCTGATAAACTTCATCTTGACCATGGAAATAGTTAATATCAATTGCCTTGCTTAATTGATAAGGATTCATACAGATATCCCCATAAACATTTTCTTCATTCAACATCAATTTTGTCGTTGGGCCATAATTTGCCATACATTCATCTTTTTCTTCCCAATAGAAAATTACATTACAGCCGCGATAGAAGGCATCATAGGCAATGGAAGAATAGTCTGTGATCAAAATACGCGTGTCCTTTAAAATATCATCGTATTTATCCGTTACATTAAGATATTGTTTCAATTCAAATTCTGTATCCTTGATCGCATCAAAGAAAAGCGGATGAGGTAACACGATCAATTTATCTTTAAATTTTTCTGGAATTGCATCAACAATTCTTACCAGCATCTGATAATACTTCGTTTGAGTAAAATCATAACGAGCTTCATTATATTCCCAAGGTCTCCATGTAGGCATGACCACGATCTTATCCGCATCTTCATTCAAAGTATTTCTATCAAATTTAGGCAGACCGCAGACATAAATCGTTTCCGGATCATATCCGCCTAATTCAATAAAATGCCTAGCTTCCTCTACAGATGAAGTAACGACACGATATTTTCCTTCTGTTTTCATTGGTTTAAAGAAACTTCTAGATTCAGAATCTAATGAAACCATGTACATAACACCATGCTGCAAAAAGACATAATTCAAAGACTTGTCATTGATCTTATTTAGCGCATGTTTATTAGAGATTCTTAGATCAATCGCATGAACCAAAGCCTCTGAGCCCAAAAATGTCTTCGACATAAAGAAATATAAGTAATGTTTAAAAGATCCTTTATATAAGATATTTGTACGATACTTATTGGCAATTTCATGAAAATGTGAATAATTTTTATCTAAGATAAAATACGCATCCTTATATCCATCATCAATCAATTTCTCATATAAAACACTCGCACTTTCTTCATAACGACTGCTTTCTTTTTCATACAATAATACAATCTTTTTCTTTGGCATGATTTTTGATAAATAATAGGCAAAATCTAGTTTGATTTGTTCAATTGTTTTGTCTGTTAAATTCTTTTTTCGAACTGTCAAATACAAAACATTGTTTTTTGACTGACGAAAATAAGCCGATGTATTGTTCTTTTCAAAAATCTTGATAGGTCCTTGTTTATTCTTGCCTTTTCTTCTAGCCAAAGCACTATAAAGACATCCTTTTTCAAATCCATATCCATTTTCATCTTGATATACAAATTTTAATTTGTTCTGAATTTCAAATTCCATAATATCGCTTGTAGGAATCTCTACTTTATATGTAACGATTGATACATATTGATTTAAAGAAAACAATTTATTGATATGGCAAGGATAATTCTTTTCATTGATCTGACAATGAATCTTGCCTAAATCAAATTCATATGCATTTCTCATTACGGCAACAGCCCAGACATTCATGCTATTGGATGTATTATGGAAACGATGAACGATATTGGCTAATTGAAAACTTGCATTATAATATGTTTCTTTCTTATCGTTCCAATACGCTTTTACATCTTTATCATAAAGATCAATTACTTGATCATACTTTTTTGATGCATCTGCACACATCTTTTTATAGATTTTTGTTGAAATCATCGTTCCTGCAAATGGCTTTGGTAAGATATATGCTGCTTTAGGACATTTGAATGTTTCTAACATCAAATTTATATATTGAGCCTTCCCCGACATGTTAATGACTAAACCAGGCTTAATGGAATAAAAGAAACGATTTCTTTCCTGATTGATAATTTTTCGTAGACCCCTATTGAATAATTTGTCAAAAAAAGTAAAAGACAAGCTTAGGCGAGCCTTAACAACTTGATAAAGGCTGAAATTGTATTTTTTAACTAAAGCTAAATAATCGACTTTTTCATTTAATTGTGATAAAAATTCAATTCTTTTATCATTCACAGCTCCTCTAAAACAAACAATAACCTTCTTATCTGGGTATTGATCTACCACTTTATCAATCTCATTTAAAAGATATTGATTTAATGTATCCCCTTTTAATGCCCCTACATAAACTAAAACAAGATCCTGTTTTTCATTCTTTTCCAAAATAAGATTTTTCTTCTCTCCATGCACCAAAAGATCCACAATTTTTTCAGGAATAAATAAATCTCTATAACGACAAAATTCATTCAAGAACTGCTCCATCAAAATATCTCTTGGATAGTTTATTTCATTTATCAATTTAACAACTGTCTCCACGATTGGAAAAGGAAGTTCTTCAATAGAAAAATAGGTTCCCCTTTCTTCCATATACTCATTTAAGTCATACGTAAATAAGATGATCTTCTTTTTCGTAATCGCAAAATCAAAAAAGACACTTGAATAATCTGTGACAAGAATATCACAGATACTTAAGAAATCATATGTTTCATATTCCTTAGGAAATGGTTTGATATGTTTGTATTTTGAATAATCCATTGTATTTCCTACAAGGAAATGAAGATTTACAAAGAATATTTGATCATCTTCTAATTTTTTATCGATTTCTTCAAAATATTTTTCCAATATCTTTTTTTGAACGATCGCATCAGCTGTTCGATCACTTCCTCGCCATGTAGGCATATAGGCAATCAACTGTTTATCCATCAAGCCTAACTTTTGACGTAATTCTTCTTGAAAATCAAGATCTAAAAATACACTGTTGCGCGGATAATCGCACATTAAAATATTGCCTCTATAAAGACTTTCCAACATGTAATCTTTCATAAAGACATTTCTTGTCAATAGATTTGGAAATAAAGCATAATCTGCCATTAAGTAGTTTTTCTGAATATTCGCAAGTGATTTGGCATTCTTTATATCGCTTTTACCCAAAGTTTTTAATGGTGTTCCATGCCAAGTATTTAAATAAATCTGATTATTTCTTTTTATAAAAAAAGGAGGAAATGAGTTATCCGTCAATAAATATTTACATGTTGCCAAAAGTTTTGCATACTCATCACTTAAGCGAACTACAAATTCTACATTGTAGCTATAAAAGGAAAACCTATCTTTGGCAGACTGTAATGTATCTTCTGTTACGACCCAGTAAACCTTGAACTTTTTCCACGCAGGATTTGTACAAAGTTCCCTGGCAATCGCAAACATATTCCCATTGATATTTTTCCCCTGCCCTGCTTCAAGTAAAAAGCCATTTGGATCAATATCTGTTTTTCGGTATTTCAGATATGTATTTTGCACTCCTTTGACTTTTGTGATAACTCTTTTCAACATATTTATTCCCTCTTACTTATCTTTTAATTCTTCTTTCAACTGAGTTGTAGAAATACCCTGTGTTCTTGGCAAATACACAACTTCGCAGTATTCCTTTAAAAAATCAAATTTTCCTTTCCAGTCATCTCCCATGACAAAAACATCAACATTATATTTTTTAACATCTTCTATCTTTTGATCCCAACTTGTTTCTGGAATCACTTTATCAACATAGCGAATTGCCTCAACGATCTGCATACGATCTGTATCCTTGATCTGGCAAACTTTCCCTTTTTGAAGATTAAATTCATCACTACTTACCGCAACGATCAAATAATCACCTAACTCTTTTGCCCTTTTTAAAATATTTAAATGACCAATATGAAAAAGATCAAATGTTCCATAAGTAATAACTGTTTTCATGATATTCATCCTTTCATACATGTACACTATGTAGATTTTAGTATATTTCTTTTTTTACAATTCTTCAAGATTTCATGTCATAAAGAAAAAGAAGATCGTATCAATCTTCTAATTAAACAAGGAAAAAAGCTTACGTTTTTTCTGTGGTGGCAACAATCTTTTCGCAAATTTTTCATCAAGAACTTTTTGTTTTTCCTTGCCTTTTAATGCGTTTAATTGTTCTACATACTCTGAATAATGTTCACACACTTGATTGATGTCACCAACTTCTTGAAGAACGCCGCCTTCAATCCACATTCCGGTCTTACAGAAATTTTTCACTTGTGACAAAGAATGCGATACGAAAAAAATCGTTTTTCCTTCATCATCTCTTAGCTGCATCATTCGATCCATACATTTTTTCGCAAACCCCTTGTCCCCAACAGATAAAGCCTCATCAACGATAAAGATATCTGGATTTAAAGCCAGAGATATTGAAAATCCCAATCTAGATTTCATACCACTGGAATACTTTTTGACAGGTTGATATAAAAAATCACCGAGTTCAGCAAAATTGACTACATCATCAATGATCTCATCAATTCTTTTTTTCTTTAAACCCATCAAAGCGCCTTTTACACGAATGTTTTCCAAACCTGTTAATTGTTGATTTAATCCCGTATTGATGGAAATCAAAGCCTGCTCTCCATTTACGTGAACACTTCCACTATCTATATCTGAAATCCCTGCCAATACCAAAGATAAGGTGGATTTCCCAGAACCATTGGTTCCTAAAATACCAACAACATCGCCTTTTTGAATTTCAAACGATACATCTTTTAAAGCATAAAATCGTTTTTTATCCTTTTTATACTGATTGTTCTTATTTTTTAGTTCGTATATCTTAGATATATTTTCTACTTTTACCGCATAATCTTTCATATATGTATCCTCTATATCAAATCAATAAATTTCTTTTTAAATTTATACATCAACATACAACCAATCACAAAAAGAATAAGAACAACACCCCAAAAATATAAAGTTAAGGCTGGGTGATCTAAAAAAGTCTTTCCATAAAAAATAGAATCACGATATCCAGAAATAATATAGTAGGCTGGATTTAATTTCATGATCGTATTCAAAATATTATGAAATGGTACATGGCTGGCAAAATGGCATTCCCAAATAACAGGTGAAAAATACATAAACATACGAATCAATGATTTTACTAATTTTCTAATATCACGATATAACATCGTCAAAACAGAAAGGATCAAAGAAACAGCTTCCGCAAACATGAAAGCACAGAATGCATAATAAATAATTCCTAGCCAATGAATATTAGGAAAATATCCACACAATAATAAAGTAATAAACGCGATAATCAACATACAACCATGATTAAACATTTCTTTAGCACAAACTGTGGCCGGTAAAACTGATACGGGAAACTTCATTTTTGTGATGACATTGATCTTTGAAAAGATTGCCGTGCACCCATTTTGAATACATGGCTGAATGAACCACCATGCTGAATACCCAACGATCAACCATGGCAGATAACTTACAACGATTCCATTGACTTCTATTGGTTTTCGATTCCAAGCCACACCAAAGATCAACCAATACGTAAAAACTTGAATAGCTGGCGAAGCAAAATTCCAGAAAATACCGAATTTAGAATCGCGCATATCAGCTAATAATTCATATTTCGCAATACAGTAAATACGATATAAATTTGAAAAGTTTTCCTTTATTACATATTGAACACTTTTAAACATACTATCTCCTTTTGTGCCATCATTATACCATAAATGAGATTTCATATATTATATCTACATTATTGTTTTATACAAATATCCTATATATGAAAAAGTCCGCTATTTTGTAGCGGACACAAAACGCATTCTTCCTCCTTTCTAACTACTATATTAGAAAGGAAAAGTGACAAAAGAATGACAATGCACAATTATTTACTCATCTTGATCATCATTGTTTTCTTCACTATCATCTTCAGCTAGATCAGAAAACTCCATATCTTCATCATCGGAATCCTCATCAATTGCGATTGAATCTGTATCAAGTACGCTTTCTGAATATGTATGACGACTTCTTAGATCCCATACATTTTGAGGAAGATTCAAGAATCGCCCATCCATTGAAAGATCTGTATAAAACTGTGCAATATTATCTTCTTTTTGACTTACACTCAATCCCAACTTTGCACTTACAGTATTCCATAATTCAATAAAAGGAACACCATTTTCATAATCATTCATTACTTCATATGCTACATCAGTCATTGATTGTTTCATAATACATAAACTCCTTACAACTACATTGATTCTACAGCTTCAACACCAACTGTTTCTAAAGCATTTGCCAACACGATCTGTGTTGCCTTTACAAGCGCTAATCTTTGTGAACTTAGTTTCATATTGTCTCTATCAATTACTTTACATGCATTATAGAAACTATGGAATTTAGAAGCTAAAGTTTGAATATAATGACAAACTTTATGAACTTGTCTTGTTTTTGCACTCTCGATAATAACTTTATTGAATTCCTGAAGTGTCTTCATCAATTCAATTTCTTTTTCATCTGTTAGATCTTCAAAAGAATCCGCCAGTTCTATATCCTTTGCCTGTTTCTGAATTGAACACATACGAGCGTGAGCATATTGTGCATAATATACCGGATTATCATTTGATTGGCGCTTTGCCAACTCTATATCAAAATCCAGATGTGAATCCAATGCTCTTTGTACAAAGAAATATCTTGCTGCATCGACTCCTACACTGTCGCATAATTCATTGATCGTTGTGGCATTTCCTAAACGTTTAGACATCTTCACTTCTTTTCCATCACTAACTAAACGAACCATCTGAATGATATCTACATTTAGTTTGTCTGGATCATTCCCTAAAGCCTGCATACTAGCCTTTAATCTAGGAATATATCCATGATGATCAGCTCCTAGAAAATCTACCAGTAAATCATATCCACGTTTATATTTATCATTATGATATGCGATATCTGGAACTAAATATGTATAAGATCCATCTGTTTTTCTTAATACACGGTCTTTATCATCGCCTAATTCAGTTGTCTTGAACCAAAGCGCTCCTTCAGATTCATAAGTATAGCCTTTTTCATCAAGTACTTTTAAGGCTCTGTCTACATCTCCTGAATCACGAATCGTTTGTTCACTTGACCATACATCAAAATGAACACGATAATTATCAAGATCGGCCTTGATCTTATCTAATTCGAATTTAATTCCTTCTTTTCTAAAGAATTTTAAGTTTTCTTCAGTTGGTTCTAAATATTTTTCAGGATAATCTTTGGCAAGCTGTTCAGCCTTTTGTTTAACATCTTCACCTAAATAACCATCCTGACCTATTTCAGTTTCAATACCGTGTGCCTGACGATAACGAGCATTTAATGATAATGCAAGATTAGTGATCTGATTTCCCGCATCATTTACATAGTATTCACGAGTCACATCATATCCTGCTTTTTTCATGATCCTTGCACAGCTATCTCCCCATGCAGCTCCACGTGCATGACCTAGATGGAGCGAACCTGTTGGGTTGGCACTTACATATTCTAGATTGACCTTAATACCATTTGAAGGTTGTTGACCAAAATTCTCACGTTTACTTAAAACTTCTTCGATTACTTTTGTAAAACGTCCTTTTGAAAGAATAAAGTTGATAAATCCTGGTCCGGCAATATCCATTTTTTCTACATTTTCGCTTTCAATATTGGCTACGATCTTTTCCGCAATCATTCTTGGATTCTGTCTCAACTGTCGTGTTAACTGCATTGCGACATTGGTAGAAAAATCGCCATGATCTTTTACCTTAGGTGTTTCGATAACAATATTGTTTTCTTCTAGTTCAATATCAAATGCTTTCTTTACCGCTTCTTTTATTGCCTGCTTCAATTCTATATCAATGGATTTCATGTAATTCCTCCTCATTCATCTTATAGAGTATAAAATGAAAATTTTGACTGTCTTTTCCCTGGAGCAGTTCATAAACAACTTCTACATAATTTTTATCTATTTTATATAGAGTTGTTCTACATTGCAAGTCTATTTGTCCAAAGTCCGTACGAATATGCCCTTGGGTACTATGATCCTGCCGCAGAGTTAAATGAACATTGGCTTCGGAAATTGTCTCGATGATCAATCCTTTTTCAAAGACTTTCCAAACATATGTTCTCTCTTCATCTTGAAAAACTAATTTTTCTTTTGATAGATCGGATTCAATCAATGCCTTGCCTTCATAAATGACTTGATTTGAGATCTTATCGATCAGCTGAATTTTTGTTTTCATAGCTCATGCATAATATCATACATTTGATTTTTTTCAATAGCAAAAACCTTGTTTTTAAAGGATTTCTTCATATAAAAATAGAGCTAAGAACATATTCTTAACTCTTACTGATTTCTATATAGGAACTATCCTCTTTTTTAAATGGGACCAAATTGGCTTTATCTAGAGCTACCATGATTGCAGGAATGAGTATTAGCTGCAAGATGATACCGGGTAAAGCCTGAATGATAGCACCACTTAAAAACATCGTAAAAGTAAATCCGCCTTCTCCTATTCCAAGCAACACCATCTCAATAACAGCCCATACGATCCTTCCAGCTATCATAGCCATGATCATTGATTTATAAAGGGCAATCACGCATTGCCATTTTCCTTTATTAAACAACCACCCTGATACAATTCCATAGGTAGCTAATTCAAATGACATTGCAATTCCTGTTGGATAAATTGGTGGCATGCCAAATAAAGCATAACGCATCAATGGCAATAAAAATCCAATCACACCACCATATTTCCAACCACAAATAAACCCACATAAAAAAACGGGAATATGCATCGGCAATAACATACTTCCAATTTGAGGTATCTGACCTGTAAAAAAAGGTAAGATTAATCCTAACGCAAAAAACATCGCACTCAATGAAATCTTTTTAACCATAAAATTCCTCTTTTCTAAAAGTTATAGAAATTTTTCTATAGCTATTATTTATTGATCAGTTTCTTCACACATTCACTTGCCAATAACAAACCTGCACTTGCTGGTACGAAGATCATGCTTGGTAATGGCTTTCCTGCTTCTACAGGTCTTGGAGGTTCCGTAGAACAGACGACCCATATCTTATTTCGAATTTTGTTTTTTCGTTTCCAATTTCGCATTCTTTTCGCAATTGGATCATAACTTGTCTTTTCCAGTTCCATTATTTCAAGTTTTGACGGATCTAACCGTCTAGCTGTTCCCATACTTGATAAAAATGGGATATCTCTTTGAATGCATGCCATGGCCAAATCCTGTTTTGATTTTATCGAATCAATACAATCAATCACAAAATCAATTTTTTGTGAAAATATCTTCTCATCCATCGAGCAATCATAAAAACAGTCATATGTATCAACCTTGCATTCTGGGTTTAAGGTTTGGATCCTCTTTTTCATGACAATAACCTTGACTTGATCAATTGTTTCTGTGGTAGCCAACAACTGACGATTAATATTGCTGGATTCGACTTTATCTTTATCCACTAAAATCAAGTGGCCAATTCCTGTACGCGCCAAAGCTTCGACACAAAAAGAACCAACACCTCCAATGCCAACGACCAATACTGTTTTATTCTTTAAAATCTCTAAAGCTTCATTCCCCAGCAGCAAAGCACTTCTTTCGTTATTCATATAACCACTCTTTCACAGACTTTACGATTTGTCCTTCGTCTTCTCGATCAAACCAATGAACCTTCATTTGATTTTTAAACCATGTATATTGTCTTTTGGCATATTGACGTGAATGAACTTTTATTTTATCTTTCACTTCTTCCAACGTTCTGGTATGTTCAAAATATTCTTTGAATTCTTTATATCCGATTCCTTGAAAACTTGTATAACCCCATGTTTGCGGATCTGAAAATAATTCTTCCACTTCCTTAACAAGTCCTTCTTTAAACATTAAATCAACTCGTTTATTAATTCTCTCATGAAGAATATCTCTATCTATATCCAGTCCAAGAAAAAATATATCATATAAAGGCTCATGACATTGTTCTTCTTCTCTTTGTGTTTTATTTTTACCACTGTGTGCTATTTGTAAAGCTCTGATTACTCTTTTTCGGTTATTTGGATGAATCTTTTCAAGGGCTTTTTCATCTTTTTGTTTGAGAAGCTCAACAAGCTGTTCGTTTGATAGAGAATGTAAATACGCCGTGTATTCTGTATCTTCCTGTTCTTCTTCAAATTCATAATCATATAAAGCGGCTTTTAGATATAATCCTGTCCCTCCACATAATATAGGCAGTTTATTTTTATTTTGAATTGTCTGGATCGCATCGCGGCATTTTGTTTGAAAGATCATTACATTATACGGTTCATCATATTCCTGCTCATCCAAAAGATAATGAGGAATTCCTTCCTTTTCTCTTTCGGTAACTTTTGCGGTTCCAATGTTCATTTGTTTATAAACCTGCATACTGTCACAAGATATGATTTCTCCATCAAACAACTTGGCAAGCCTAATAGATAAACTTGTCTTTCCAATTCCTGTTGGTCCTACGATCGCAAGTATCTTCTTTCTATCCACGTTCAAATTCCTTTCTTAGATCATGATCGCTCATCGTGATGATGGTTGGTCTTCCATGAGGACAATGATAAGGTTGTTTGCATTTCTTTAAATCTTCAATTACTTGTTTCATTTCATCCATGGTCAAAGAACGATTAAATCGAATTGAACTATGACAAGCCATTGTAGCCAAAACATGTTTTCTAAGCTTGGACATATCAATTTCATTGTCTTTTTCAAAAAGATCTAAAAGATCGTATAAAAATGCTTCTTCATGTACATCCTGAAACCATAATGGAATTTCTCTTACGATCAACTGATCGTTTCCAAATGGTTCAAATTCTAAGCCAAAGAAAGATGTTTTTTCATTGATCGTATTTACTTGTGACATTATATTGGATGATACATCAAGTTGAATCGGCAGCATCAAAGGTTGAAGATTGTTACAAGGCTTATTTAAAGTTTCCTGTAACATTTCATAATGATATCTTTCTTGAGCTGCGTGTTGATCTATAATAACAAGTCCATCTTCATTCTCGCATAAAATATAAGATTCTTTTAATTGTCCAATTACTTTTAAATGATAAAAGAATTCATATCCTACTGCTTTTTCTACGCTTTCAATTTCTTCAATTGATTCTTCTTTTTGAAGTTCTGGTTTTGTCAAAACTTCAAGTTCTGCAGGATATTCGATCTTTTCTTCTTTGATGCTAGGATTTGTCTTTATAGGATAATCATATGATTTTTCATATTCTTCTTTTTTCTTAAACCCCTTTTCAATGATCGATTCTGTCTTTCTTTCATTTTTTATTGGATAGGGAAAATTCAATGTTTCCTGTTCAAAGATTGGAGTTTTTACTTTTGGCTTGATTTGCACAGTTTGCAGCGAATTACTTAAAGAATCTCGAATCGTATTTTTGACAAGTTCTAAAAGATCATTTTGTTTCGATAAACGAACTTCCCATTTATTTGGATGGACATTGACATCCACCAATTGTGCATCGGATTCAATTTGTAATACCACAATAGGAAAACGATTTGGTGGTAAAAAATGTGAATATGCATCCAATATTGCCTTTTGGATCGGGACGCTTCGAATCAGACGAGTGTTTAGCGTAATATACATAAAATACTTAGTAGCACGGTTGATCTTAGGTTGAATGGCATAACCATGAATCTTAAAATCATCATTTTTTCCTTCAAAATAAACTGCATTTTCCGCAACTTCTCTACCATACATCTGATAAAGAATCTCCTGGATTTTTCCGTTTCCGCTTGTTTGAAATACAACTCTTCCGTCATGTGATAATTTAAAGCGAATCTCAGGATGAGATAAAGCCATCTTATTCACGATATCCGCAATAACCGAAAATTCATAACTTGGGCTTTTTAAATGTTTAAAGCGAGCTGGAGTTTTGACGAAAAGACCTGAAATATCTATTTTAGTTCCTCTAGGACAAGATGAAGATTCTTCACAGATCAATTCTCCATAGCTGTATCTTATTAAAGTAGATTCGTTTGAATCATTGGTATTCAGTTCGACTTTAGCGACAGATGCGATACTAGGCAGAGCTTCTCCACGGAATCCCATCGTATGAATATTGAAAAGATCTTCTTCCGAATGCATCTTACTGGTGGCATGGCGCATAAAAGCTAAACGAGCATCTTCTTTGTCCATACCTATTCCATCATCTGTAATGATCAATCTTTCGATACCGCCTTGGAAAGCTTCTATTTCAATTGTCTTGGCTTTAGCATCAATGCTATTTTCAACGCATTCTTTTACAATGCCTGCTGGTCTTTCAACCACTTCTCCGGCAGCAATCATATTTGTCAAATGTTCGCTTAAAACATGTATCTTGGACATGAAAGCCTCCTTAATCTATTTCATTTGATAATTTCTTTAATTCATATAAACAATCTAAAGCTTCACGTGGTGTCATAGAATCTATATCCAATTGTTGTAATCTCTGCAGTAATTCTGATTTTTCAGGCTGCACTGGATCCATGACAAATAAACTTGGTTGATACCCTTTTGTATCATCCCTGTTTTCATATTCATTCAATAATTGTTTTGCACGATCTAAAACGACTTTTGGTAAGTGAGCCAGACGTGCAACATTGATACCATATGATTTATCCGCTTTTCCTTCTACAATACGATATCTAAATTCAATTTCTTCTTTCTTTTCTCTTACATCTACATGAACATTATGCATAGAAGGATGTTCTTGTTCCATATCGGTTAGTTCATGATAGTGTGTTGAAAACAAAGTTTTTGCCTGAATAGCTTCATCAATATATTCCAACATTGCCTGAGCCAATGCCATTCCATCATATGTAGCTGTACCTCGACCAATTTCATCAAAAAGAATCAATGAATGCTTTGTCGCATAACGCAATGCGATGTTTGCTTCCATCATTTCCACCATAAATGTAGATTTTCCAGTTAAGATATCATCGCTGGCACCAATTCGTGTAAAGATACGATCAAAGATAGGCATCACTGCTTTTTTACATGGTATAAAACTTCCCATTTGTGCCATGATCACCAACAAAGCATTCTGACGCATGTATGTTGATTTACCACCCATGTTTGGTCCTGTGATCAATTGAATGGTTTCATCTTTGTTCATCTTCCAATCGTTAGAAACATATTTTTTCTTTTTCATTCGATCATCCAGGATTGGATGTTTCCCTTCTACAATATCAATACTAGATTCTGCATGAAATTCAGGACATACGTATCCTTTATCACTAGCAAGCAGCGATAAAGATACAAATACATCAATTGTCGCAAGAGCTTTAGCACATGTATGAAGATCAAAAAGATTTTCTTTGATCTTTGATAATAGATCATCAAATAATGCCTGCTCTAATTTTACTTTTTCTTCCTGAGCATGCAGTATTTGATCTTCTTTTTCTTTTAATTCCTGCGTTATAAAACGTGTTGCATTGGCAAGTGTTTGTTTAGGTACATATCCAAATTCATCTTTAATAGCCGATAAATTTCCATTTCGTACTTCGATATAATATCCAAAAACACGATTGTAACCAATTTTTAATGATTTAACTTGTGTTCTTTCTCTTTCCTTAGCCTCGAGTTCTAAAATAAAGTCTTTGCCTTGTTTGGCAATCATTCGAATTTGATCAAGCTGTGCATTATAACCATCATTAAAAACGCCACCCTCTTTTAAAGTCAAAGGAGGATTATCCACAATAGCACCTTGGATCGTTTCATATAATTCATGGCAGTCATTTACATTCTGAAATTCTGACCAACCTTCTATATTAGCGGCAAGATTTAATATAGGTTTGGCATGTTCTAAAGTCGCGACAAGCTGAAGGACATCTCTTGGGCTTGCATTTCCATAAGCCATACGACTTGCCAAACGTTCCATATCATATACATAGACAAGATGTTCTTTTAGATTTTCTCGTAATAAAAAATCTTCTGTCAAAGTTTTAACCGCTTTTTGACGTTTGATGATTTCATTAACATCAATTAATGGTATTTCGATCCACCGCTTCAAAAGTCTGGAACCCATTGCACTTTGACAACGATCCATAAAGCTCCATAAGCTTTCTGCTTTTGCACTAGTAGAATGTGAACTGGTTAATTCCAGATGATTTTTGGTTTCAAAATCCATGACCAGGACTTTTTCCATATCCATTGATTCCATCGGCATAAAATGATCAATATGCTGTTTCTGTGTTTCTTTTAAATAAGCCATCAACAGCGAAAATGCATTGATCAAATTTTCACTAGGATTTAAAGGAAGCAACTTTTCATCCTCAGAATCTAAAGAAGCTTTCTTCTGCAAAGAAACTAGAATGCTGTCCATTTCTTCAAATGCATTTAACCATCTCTTATCAAAAGACATTGGTAATACTACTTCACTGACATGCTGTTCCATCAAAGCTTTCTGTAAACTTACCAATGATCTTTCTAAAGTCTGATATTTTAGCTCACCTGTGCTTAATTCACAATATACGACAACAATCTCAAAACTCGATACTGAAACAGAGGCCATATAGTTGGTTTGTTTTTCATCCAAAGCACTATCCATATATGTTCCTGGTGTGATGATTTTTATGATTCCTCGATCCACTAGTCCTTTTGACTGGCTTGGATCGGATAGCTGTTCGCATATAGCTACTTTATAGCCCTTCTTTACAAGTCTTTGAATATATGAATTGGCCGCATGGTAAGGTATGCCACACATCGGTACTTTTTCTTCAACGCCTGCACTTCTTCCAGTTAGTACAAGATTCAATTCTTGACTGGCAATTTTCGCATCTTCAAAAAACATTTCATAAAAATCTCCCAGACGATAAAAAAGGATCGAATCTGGATTCTCTTCTTTTAATTTTATATAGTGCATCATCATTGGAGTATATTTTTTCTCTGCCATAAATTAACCTCTTCAACTCAAGTATTATATCAAATTTTTTGGTCTAAACATAAATTATGTTATACTAATTAATAACTTAGGGGGCATAGTAAGTGAAACATACCATAACAATCAAGAATCATACATTTTCTTTCGATATAGGTTTTATTGGAATCCTGATCCTGTTTGGACTCACTAGTTTCTTTTCCTTATATAATGCATTTAATCTTATCAGTGATGGAAGTGGATTAGGATATCTAGGTCGTCAGATCATGTGGTATATCATTGGTTTTGGTGCATTAACCATCATTACAATGATTCAAAATGAAGTAATATATCGTTATATTCGAAAAATATATAATTTTTTATTAATATGTCTTGCCTATTTGTTTATTTCATCATTGTTGATTAGTGTTACAGGTAACACAAATATTCACCTGCCATTTGCACCATCAATCAATGGTTCTGTTTCGTGGTTTCAGTTTCCAATTGTAGGTAGCTTTCAACCTAGTGAATTTATAAAAATTGTTTTGATCATCATGACATCTCAAACAATCAATATTCATCAAGATAAATATCCAGAACAAACATGGCAAAATGACTTAAAACTTTTAATTGAACTTGCCAAGATATTATTGCCTCCATTAATCCTGATCTTTCTTCAGCCGGATACCGGATTATGTCTTATCATCTGTTTTAATACTTTAGTCTTGTTAATGTGCTCTGGTATTAAAAAACAATATGTATGGATCCTTGCGGCATTGATCATTCTCTTTATCGGTGGATTCTTCTTTTTATACTTCCAATTTCCGGATGTCTTATCATCTTTTATCTCAGCTTATCGTTTACAGCGTATTGAATCCTGGCTGGATCCAGAAAGTTATATTACAGGTAGTTCCAACCAGCTATATACTGCCTTGTTATCACTTGGAAGTGCCGGACTGACAGGCTATGGTTTACAGGCAAACATCATTGCCATTCCAGAAGCTCATACAGACTTTATCTTTGCGGCAATTGGGCAGTGTTTTGGATTATTAGGTACAACTTTCATCTTATTTATATGTATGCTGATGGATTTATATTTATGTAAGATTGCTTATAATACTAAAAATAAAACAGATCGTTTTATCGTCATAGGCATCATTTCTATGTTGTTATATCAACAAATACAAAATTTAGGAATGATCGTTGGTTTATTACCAATCACCGGTATTACTTTACCACTTATTTCATATGGTGGAAGTAGTATTTTATCTTATTTTATTGCCTTTGGTATCATCATGAATATCTCTCCATTATCTAAAAACAATATTGAGATACACCCTCCAAAATTTAAAAAATTCAAAAAAATAAAGAGAACAAAAAAATCAAGGTTATCATTCAGATAACCTTTTAATATAGATTCTTTAAACGTTTTAAATATGAATACTTGCGATAGCGGGCGAATCGAACGTATTTATCCGAAGTACTGATCATTATTTCTGATATTCCATTTAAATCCGTTTCCAAGTGATCATATCCAGCATGTGCTAAACTCAGATCCTCACCTTTTACCAAAATTTTTCGATCAGATTTCATGATATACGGAGAGCGTAAAGAATGATGTGATTTATGAGCTATCGGCATAATTTCACAAAGTTGTAATACATTAAGTCCAGAATCAATTACAGCCCCCTGTAAAGCTCTATTAATAGCAGTCGAACCGGCTTGTGTGCTGACACAGATACCAGAACCTGTAGTATGTTCAAAAAATTCACCATCGATATATACATCAAGTGATAATGTTTTTAATAACGATTCAATACGAACTTCGTTTAACGCATAAAAGATCTCCTCTTTTTGCGGTGAAGAAAATTTCAATAAAGGTGCTTTTTCTATATTACATTCATCTTGCCTGATATCATAGATAAATGCATCAATTTCTTTATCCGTATAATCTGTAAAAAAACCTAATGTTCCAGTGTGAATTCCCACAAAAGATATATGATCTAGTTTATCTAAATGTTCATGGATACTTCTTAGTAATGTTCCATCTCCACCAACAGATAAAACCAGTTCAAAATCAGATTCATCAAATTTCCAGCCTGTTTCTTCACATCGTCTACGTAAATAATCAGAAACTTCTTTAGAATGATCATCCGGACGAGAAATAATCGTAAACCGCATCAATACCACTTTCCTTTCAATTAAAACCATTGTACCATATTTTATGGTAGGTGATTTAAATGGAAAACTATATTGAAAGAGAATTAAAAATTTTAGTAAGCAAAGAACAATTTCAAAAAATCTTAAATTCATATGAATTTAAGAAACCAATAATACAAACAAATACATACTACGATACAAATGATCAAAAAATCAAACATATGAATGGTGCATTAAGAATACGTACGATTGAAAATTCACATATCTTTACTCTAAAAATAAAAAAGGATTCAATAACACATTATGAATATGAAAAAGAAATACAAACAACCAATATAAATGAAATTAAGGATCCAGAAGTTTTAAATTGGATCAAAGAATATGATATTCCAACCAATATAAAACCGATAACATCATTTCGAACCGAAAGATATACATATAATTTTGAACATGGACAATTATGTGCTGATATTACATCATATGAAAATCATATCGATTATGAATTGGAATATGAATACATAGATAATCATGATGGTATCTCGTTTTTCAATCATATATTAAACAAAATAAATACGAAATATGAAAAAAATTGCCCTAGCAAAATTGCCAGAGCAATGAATGATCAAAACTTATGTGTTAAACGATAGAAGAAGGACTTTGAGTTATATTCTTCTTCTTTTTTCTTATATTCTTCTATTTCTTTTTTCATGGATTCAATAGAAGAATTTTCTTCCTTTAACATCTGATTTTCAGATTCTAATTTTTCAATTGTTTCATCTTTTGACTTCTGTTCCAATAAGAAGGTTTGTTGATGTTTTTCTAATTCTATCGCTAATCTTTCCTGATATAATTGTTCTATTTTTTGTTGAGATTTTTCTTTTTCTTCTATAATAGCTTTTAATTTATCATTCTCATACCGTAATTCCATCTCTACAGTAGATACTTCATGTTTTTCTTTTCTGAAGTAATTTGATAATTTTTCTATCCCTTCTGCCTTTATTGTAATACGTCTTGTTTCTGGATTTTTATACTTCCAATCCTTATCTGGATAATCTTTTACTAATTTTGCTACTGCCTTATCTACTGTATTTCTTGATTTAGAAAAATGCTGGCAGATCTGAGAAATATCCATATCATAAAACACGTCGATTGGCTTTTCATTTTCTAACATGTCGATCCCCTTTCCTATGATTTTCATACATCAGCATTTTCTTTTCAGAGTTGATTATAGCACAATATTTTTTTAAAATCTACAACTTCATAGGAAATTCATATGTATTTTTCACATCCAATAATTTATATAGGATTCTTATTTCTTTTTTTCATATTACAATCACACTTATTTTTGTTATTCATATGAATTAAAAATCGACCTTTTTCTATTTCATATGATTTGATATTTCCTACTACTCTCATTCATATGAAATTGATAATTTAGTTATATTTTTAATATTTTTTCACATTTTATTCATATGAATAATCAGAATATGTATTATATAATTTATTCAAAGATATTTCTATAATATATGATTTTCATATACTTAAATCATATATTATTTACTATTCATATGATTTAAACAAAATTATTTGTCCATGTGTTCTTATTTCGTATATTAATCGTATGATTTAGTATAAATAATATGAAAACTGTTTGAAAAATCATATATTATTCATAAAAACAAGAAAAATCGTATGATTATTCATAAATAATTCATACGATTGATAAGATATAGTTATTTTCTTCCTTCAAAAGCCTTTAATAGAGTATGTGCATCTGTATAATCCAAATGTCCGCCCATTGGTATTCCGTGAGCAAGCCTTGTTACCTTAGTTCTTCCATCTAATAGCTTTGTAATATATAAAGCTGTTGTTTCTCCTTCTACTGTAGGATCTGTCGCAATAATCACTTCCTCTATGTCATCATTTATTCTTTTCACTAACGATTGTATGTTTAAATTCTCCGGTAAGATACCTTTCTGAATATTAATCAATCCATTTAAAACATGATATACACCATTATATTCCTGCATAGATTCTATCGCAGCTATATCTTTAGGAGATTGTACAACACATATAACATTATGATTCCTTGTATCATTCATACAAAATTCACATTTATCTCCATCCGATAGATTGCCACACACTTTGCAACGTTTAATACCATCTTTAATAGAAGATAGGGAAGTGATAAATTCATTTATCCACTCCTCATCCCAATTTAATGTAGTAAAAGCATATCTTTCAGCTGTTTTTCTTCCTACACCTGGTAATTTAGAATACGCCTGGATCAAATCTTCGAATTTTTTTGGATACATAATATCTATCACTCTTTCTAATCATTCACTATTTCTATGTTTGGAAACAATTCAATCATCTGTTCCTCTTCACTTAACTTCTTCTCTTTATCAGATGAATTACTTCTACTTATAATTACATCAACTGGTTCAGGTAAGGTACCTTGAATCATTCTTTCTTTAAATTCTTCCAACACTCTTGTTTGTTGAATATGATCTATCGCAAATATTTTCTTTGCTTTTCCAAGAACTTGTTCCATAAAATCTTCAAATCCTTGCGTAAGCTGCATTTCATTAATTTCTTTTGCCTCTAATTCACTTCTAACCGCTACAACAATGTATTTATCTCCACTAGCAACAATAGCTATGTTGCGCAAACTATTTGCATATTTTGCATATTCTAAATCCGCTAAATACATATTTCTTTCATCCATTTTTGCGGTGTCTATCTTTCTTTCTGTTTTATTAGCTCCTACCAGCAATTGTAATATATATTCATCGTTCAATATGATTTTACTATCCTTGTTTCCTACCTCTTTTAATGTTTCACGTGAAACATCAGAAATTGTTTCCAACTCAGAAATACCGGTATTTTCGCTATTTTTAGGCACTTTTTTATCAATTTCTGATTTTTCAGATGTTAAATCATATGATAAATCACTTGATTTAGCGAAATTTTCTTCGTTTTCTCCATCTAAATCTTCTATAACATCATAAGTTGTTTTAGACTTTATTTCATATGAATTTGATATTGATTTTAATAAAGCTGTTTCTAAATAATCCAACACATTGGATGCATAATTATATTTATTAAAAACATCCATTAATTCATTTAAAACATTGAAGCGAAATGGGGAAGGGGATTTTAATAAATACTTTTCAATGACTTCTTTATGAGTATTGCTGACAAGCTGTGAATTACTGGAATAATCCAGTATGATACTTTCCTTTAACAAAGTTATAAAATCACTGGTTAATCTTTTTAGATCCATTCCTTTATCTGAACACTCTTGAATCTGTTGAATCAACGCATCGACTTCGTGTGCATATAAATGTTCAAACAACTTTCCTATATCGGATGTTGTTAATACTCCATAAATTTCTCTTACATTATCTACAGTAATATTAGATGAACAATATGCGATACATTGATCTAGAATGGATAAAGAATCTCTCATTCCTCCATCTGCCAGCTGAGCAATCAAAGAAATAGCTTCTGGATCAATTTCAATCTTTTCTTCTTTACATACGATTGATAATCTTTTTTCAATGTCTTTTTGAGACACTTTATTAAAATCAAATCTTTGACATCTAGATATAATAGTAGGAATAACCTTATTAGGTTCAGTTGTTGCTAAAATAAATACGACATGTGCAGGTGGCTCTTCAATTGTCTTTAATAGGGCATTGAAAGCACCAGTAGTCATCATATGAACCTCATCAATAATATAGACTTTATATTTACCCTGCATCGGAGCATATTTTACCTTATCAATCAAATTACGAACTTCATCTACACCATTATTTGAAGCAGCATCAATTTCGATGATATCTGGATGTGAACCATTTTGTACCATTTTACAGTTGGTACATTTTCCACAAGGTTTATTAGATTCATCTTCACAATTCAACATTTTCGCAAATATTTTCGCAATTGATGTTTTTCCAGTTCCTCTAGGACCGCAGAATAAATATGCGTGCGCAATACGATTTTGCACAATTGCATTCTTTAATGTTTGTATAATAGGTTGCTGACCAACTACTTCATCAAAATTGGATGGTCTATACTTTCTATATAGTGCCTGATATGCCATATTATCACTCTTTCTAATGCCTATATTATATCAAATGTATATTCATTTTTGTATGCACAAAAAAAGACCAGTCAAATGACTGGCTGACTATAAAATATTCAAACATAACTATTTTATTTGCTTTGATTCCTTTCTTTTTTCTTTAAAAAAATCTTTTAACAGTTGAGAACACTGAGGTTCAAGAATACCTCCTATATATTCAGGATGATGATTATATTCCTTTATATCAAATAGTTTAGTACAGGTTTCAACACTTCCACCTTTTGGATCATATGCACCAAATACTACTCTTTTTATTCTTGATTGAATAATAGCCCCAGCACACATTGGACATGGTTCTAGAGTAACAAATAAATCACATTCATCTAATCGCCAGGAATCCAATTTACGACATGCTTTTTGGATAGCTAATATTTCAGCATGTGCTATGCTTTGATTCATCTTTTCTCTTTTGTTGTAAGCTCTTGAAATAATCTTACCATCTTTTACAATTACGCAACCAATTGGAACTTCATCAATTTCTTTTGCTTTAAGTGCCTGCTTGATTGCTTCTTTCATCATCTTTTCATCATTCATATGATCTTCCTTTATATAAAAAAACTACTACACATGATAGAGCATACTTAAGGCTGCTTCGTTCCCGACCTGACCTGATTCATAAGATATCATTGTAGTAGCTTATATATATTAACATAAATATGATTCAATTGAAAAGTATAAACTTATTTTTTATGATACACTATAAGTAAAGAAGGACATAATATGGCTACATATGTAATGAGTGATATTCATGGTCTTTGGGATAAATTCGAAAAGATGATGAATCTCTTAAATTTAAAAGATAATGATAAAGTATATTTCCTTGGTGATGTGATCGATAGGGGAGCTGACGGAATCAAAATATTACAATATATTTTAAATGATCCTCATTTTACCTTATTGATGGGAAATCATGAATATATGATGTATCAGGCCCTGGAAGAGGGAAAAGGAAAATTAGAAATCAACATGGAATATATTCAATGGGTTTTGAATGGAGCTCAGCCTACGATCGATGCTTTTTTAGAACTTGAAGAATCAAGGCAACAGGAACTATTTAGCACAATCAAAAATCTTCCGGTCGCAATTACAGATCTTGTTGTAAATGATAAAAAGTTTTATTTAACGCATGGCTGCTATTCTGAATTGGAAAAAGAAGGAACTCTCTATTTAAAAGATATTGATGATCCTATTCTCTTTGTTTGGCAGCGTGTAGATCCAAATGAAGTAATCTTACAAGATAAAATTCTTGTTGCCGGCCATACGATATCTACTTATTATCATGGAAAGTATGAAATCTTTCATAATAAATCTGATATCATGCAATCCAATTATATTGATATTGATTGTGGCTGTTCCTGTAATAATGAAGATTGTCAGTTTGCTGCATTGAGATTGGATGATATGAAAACATTTTATGTGAAATAAAAAGCTATTGGCATATGACCAATAGCACTTTTTTTATCCTATTTTTTTAGTTCCGCCCATATATGGTTGCAATGCTTCAGGAATCAATACACTTCCATCTTCCTGTAGATTGTTTTCTAAGAAAGCAATCAACATTCTTGGTGGAGCAACACATGTATTATTTAGAGTATGTGCAAAGTATTTATTTCCTTTATCATCTTTTACACGAATCTTTAAACGTCTTGCCTGAGCATCTGTCAAATTAGAACAACTTCCTACTTCAAAATATTTTTTCTGACGAGGAGACCAAGCTTCTACATCTACAGATTTACATTTAAGATCTGCCAAATCACCAGAACAACATTCCAATGTACGTACAGGAATATCTAAAGTTCTAAAGAACTCAACTGTATTCATATACAATTTTTTAAACCATTCCATACTTTCTTCTGGTTTACAAACAACGATCATTTCTTGTTTTTCGAACTGGTGAATTCGATAAACACCACGTTCTTCTATACCATGTGCACCTTTTTCTTTTCTGAAACATGGAGAATAAGAAGTATATGTATAAGGAAGATCTTTTTCATCTAAGATCGTATCAATAAATTTACCAATCATAGAATGTTCACTCGTTCCGATCAAGTATAGATCTTCACCTTCAATCTTATACATCATACCTTCCATTTCCGCAAATGACATTACACCATTTACTACAGAACTGCGAATCATGTAAGGTGGAATAACATATGTAAATCCTTTATTGATCATAAAATCTCGTGCATAGCTGATAATAGCTGAATGCAATCTAGCAATATCTCCCATTAAATAATAGAATCCATTTCCAGCTACTTTTCTTGCACTATCTAGATCAATACCGCTTAATCTTTCCATGATTTCTGTATGATATGGAATTTCAAAATCTGGAACAACTGGTTCGCCATATTTTTCCAATTCAACATTTTCAGAATCATCTTTTCCAATAGGAACGCTGTCATCAATGATGTTTGGAATTTGCATCATCTTATTCTTTACAGATTCACGAAGTTTTTCTTCTCTTTCTTCCAAAGCATCCAATTCTTCAGCAATCTCAGAAATTTGAGCTTTGATAGCTTCAGCTTCTTCTTTTTTTCCTTGAGACATCATAATTCCAATTTCTTTTGAAATTTTCTTTCTCTTAGAACGAAGATCATCTGCATGTTGCTGAGCTTGACGAAGTTCTTTATCTTCTTTTAAAACTTCACCAACCAAAGGGATCTTCTCATCCTGAAATTTTTTTCTCATGTTCTCTTTTACAACTTCAGGATTCTCACGCACAAATTTAATGTCTAACATTTCAATCCTCCTAAAATAAAAAAGAGACATTCCACCCAATAAAGGGACGATGTCTCGCGTTGCCACCCTTCTTATCTTAAAAATAAGATCTCTTGACATGATAACGGTATGTACCGGATTTTACTACTAAATTCATAAAATCACTCAAAGGTGCTTTTCAAATTGAATTTCATCGATATTTTCACCAGCCATATCGTCTCTATGAAAAAACTCAATTTTACTTTTCCTTCTCAAAGCTTTTACTATATCTTTATACCATTCTTTTGAGCTTTCTGCAAACAAATAGTAAAATATTCTATAGGAATATTCATATGAAAAGAGGAAAACACTATGATTCGAAAAATGAATTCATCTGATTTTGAAAAAGTTTATAAATTGGTATGTGATTTGGAAGAAACATGTTTTGATCTTGATAAGATGAAAATGATCATGAACGAGCTTATTCATTCACATGATATTTTTGTCTTTGAAGACAATGATGATATTATTGGATATCTCGATTTAAAAATTGAATACCAGATGCACCATTGTGATAAAGTGGCAGAAGTTATTGAATTTTGTGTTGATCCAAAACATCGAAGCCAACACATAGGCGCAAAATTATTTGAATACGCAAAGACATATGCCAAAGATAATGGATGTGTTGTATTAGATTTAACAACCAATCAAAAACGTCACCGTGCTCATAAATTTTATGAAAACCATGGTATGGATCAAACTCATTATAAATACACATTAAATTTGATAGATTAAAAAGAAGGCACTTATTCATATGAATAAGTGCCTATATTTTATTTCTCGCTTGTTTCTTCTTCCTCATGATCAACAAGAGTTACCTTGGTAACTTTTGCATCATCTGTCAGATTGATCAATCTTACACCCTGTGTATTTCTTCCGTAGATACCTACATTTTGTAAGCTGGTACGGATCATGATACCTGAACTTGATACGATCATAACATCTTCATCCCCGTTAACAGCTTTTACGCTGACTAGTTTTCCGGTCTTTTCTGTAATATTGATCGTACGAACACCTTTCTTACCGCGAGAAGTCAATCGATAATCTTCTAAGTAGCTTCGTTTACCATATCCATTTTCACTAATAGATAGAATTGTCTTTCCCTCATTCGATAAAGCTACACCTACAACTTCACTTCCATCACAGTTGAATCCTGTTACACCGGCAGCGCTTCTTCCCATGACACGAATTTGATCTTCATTGAATCGTACAGCCTTTCCGTTAGATCCGGCAATGATAATTTCATCATTTCCTGTCGTTAACTTCACAAATGCCAATTCATCATCTTCTTTTAAACTGATTGCAATCTTACCATTACGATTAATGTTCTCAAATTCACTAACAGAAGTACGTTTTACGATACCATTTTTAGTAACAAATAGTAAGTTCTTAAATTCGATATCATTAAACTTATAATCTTTTGGTACAGGTTGTAAAGTTTTGATTTGTTCACCTTTTTCCAATGTTAATAAGTTTACGATAGGAATACCTTTTGAAGTACGGGAAGCATTTGGTACATTGAAACCTCTCATTCGATAAACACGACCTGTATTTGTGAATAACAAAAGATAATCATGTGTAGACATAGAGATCATTGTATCAATACTGTCTTCTTCATTTAGTGTTAAAGACTTGATACCTCGTCCACCACGATTTTGAGCTTTATATGTATCAACACTCTGACGTTTGATATAACCAGATTCAGTCAACATAATGATCACATCTTCTACTGGAATCAAATCTTCATCTTCCATATCAAAGCTTGCATCACTAATTTCGGTTCTTCGATCATCACCATATTTTTTATTGATTTCAGTTAGATCATCACGAATGATCTTTAATACTCGATCATGATTAGCGAGAATATCTTCTAAATCAGCAATTGTCTTCAACAATTCCGCATATTCGCTTTCAATCTTATCTCGTTCTAATCCGGATAATCTTCTTAACTGCATCGCAAGAATTGCCTTTGCCTGGATTTGTGTTAATCCAAAAGCATCACATAGTTCTTGAACAAGCCCTGTCTCATCTTTTTTAGAAGAACGAATTAAATGAATAACTTCATCAATGTGATCCATTGCGATCTTTAATCCTTCTAAGATATGAGCTCGATCTTTTGCCTTTTTCAAATCAAATTGTGTTTTTCTTACGACAACATCCACTTGATGATCTATATAATCTAAAATAATGTTCTTTAATGGAAGCTGTCGAGGGCGCCCGTTTTCCAAGGCAAGCATATTAATACCAAAAGATGTTTGCAAAGGTGTCAATCTAAATAATTGATTTAAAATGACTTCTTCCTGCACATCTTTTTTAAGCTCCATGACAATTCGAATACCTTCACGGTTACTTTCATCATTTAAATACGTAACACCTTGAATGGCTTTGTCACGAATCAATGATGCCATCTTTTGAATTAAAGTTGCTTTATTGACCTGATATGGAATTTCGTAGAAAATAACACGTTTCTTACCATTTTCCATTTCTTCCACGCGGTATTTAGAACGAATAATAATAGAACCACGTCCTGTTTCATAAGCTTGGCGAATACCTTTTCTGCCTAAGATGATTCCACCAGTAGGAAAATCAGGTCCTTTAATAATTTCCATTAACTCAGGAACAGTAATATTTTCATCGTCCATCACCGCAAAGATTGCATTGATCGTTTCCGTTAAATTATGTGGTGGAATATTAGTTGCCATACCTACCGCAATTCCCACAGATCCATTGATCAATAAATTTGGAATACGGCTGGGAAGAACGGTTGGTTCTGTTTCTTCGCCGTCATAATTTGGTTCAAAGTTAACTGTTTCTTTTTGAATATCTCTCATCATCTCCATAGAGATCTTAGACATACGAGCTTCGGTATATCGCATGGCAGCTGCACCATCTCCGTCCATGGAACCAAAGTTTCCATGACCATCAACTAATGGATAACGATATGAGAAATCCTGTGCCATTCGAACCATTGCATCATATACTGCAGTATCTCCATGAGGGTGATATTTACCAATTACTTCACCGACGATACGTGCACTTTTTTTATGTGCGACACTGGAAGTAATATTCAATTGATTCATCGCATGAAGAATTCGTCTATGAACGGGTTTCATTCCATCTCGTACATCCGGTAAAGCTCGTTGTACGATTACAGACATTGAATAATCAAGAAATGCTTCCTGCATCTCTTTGGATATTTCAACATCTTCTATCTGGTCATATTTTTTATTTTCTTCCATTTCATGACCTCCTATTAATAGTCAAGTTTTGCGTAAGTTGCATTTTTAGTAATGAATTCACGACGAGGTTCCACATCTTCTCCCATCAACATGTTGAATACATTATCAGCTTCCATCGCATCATCTATCGTAACTCTTTTTAATACACGGTTTTTTGGATCCATCGTAGTTTCCCATAACTGTTCTGCATCCATTTCTCCAAGACCTTTATAACGCTGGATCTTATAACCATCTTTAAATTCTTCTCTTAATGCCGGCATTTCTTCTTCTTTATATGCATACGCTATCTTCTTACCTTTTTGGATCTTATATAAAGGTGGCTGTGCGATATATACATATCCATTTTCAATAACTGGTTTCATAAAACGATATAAGAATGTCAACATCAAAGTACAGATATGACTACCATCTACATCGGCATCGGTCATGATTACGATCTTATGATAACGTAATTTATCTAAATCTACTTCATCTTGTATACCACACCCAAAGGCTGTGATCATGCTGCGAATCTCTGCATTTTCAAAAATACGATGCGTTCTAGCTTTTTCAACATTCAATATTTTTCCTCGCAAAGGTAAGATAGCCTGTGTTTTAGCATCACGTCCTTGTTTTGCACTACCTCCGGCAGAATCACCCTCGACAATATAAATCTCACATTCGCTGGCATCTTTGCTGGAACAATCTGTTAGTTTTCCTGGCAAAGAACTGATTCCATCTAAAGCTGACTTTCTACGTGTTAATTCACGTGCTTTTTTAGCTGCAATTCTTGCCTTGGATGCAACAATTGCCTTATCTACAATGGCCTTGGCATCGTTTGGATTTTCCAAAAAGAAACGTGCAATCTGATCACCGGCAATATTGGATACAATTTTTCTTACTTCAGAGTTACCAAGTTTTGTCTTAGTTTGTCCTTCATATTGAGGATCTGGATGCTTAATGGAGATAATTGCAACAAGTCCTTCTTTTACATCATCTTGTGACAATGTTTCCTCTTTTTTGATCAAGTTATTATTCTTTGCGTAATTATTGATGACACGTGTCAACGCCATTCTAAATCCATCTTCATGAAAACCACCTTCATGAGTATGAATATTATTACAGAAAGAATAAATCTGTGACTGATATCCATCGTTATACTGCAAAGCAACTTCAGCTAGTATTCCATCCTGCAATCCTTCAACATAAATAACCTTATCTGATAAAACAGAACGAGATTTATTTAAATATCGTACATATTCCATGATTCCACCTGCATAGTGATAATCCACATGAACAGGTTCTTCTTCTCTTTCATCAGTTAACGTAAGTCGAATATTTTTATTTAAGAAAGCCAACTGACGCAATCTTGAATTCAATGTTTCAAAATCATAAACAGTCGTTTCTTTAAATATTTCAGGATCTGCCTTAAAACGAACTAAAGTTCCCGTTTCTTTTGTTTGACCAATGATTTTTAAAGGAGCTACTGTATTTCCACCATTTTCGAATCGTATAAAGTAAATTTTTCCATCCTGGTATACAGTAACTTCAAGCCATTCACTAAGAGCATTTACAACACTGGCACCAACACCATGTAAACCACCAGATACCTTATAAGCTCCACCGCCAAACTTTCCTCCGGCGTGCAAAACGGTCATGATCGTTTCAACAGCACTGATTCCTGTTTTTTCATGAATTCCAACAGGCATACCACGTCCATTATCACGAACAGCTATGATATCGTCTTTTTCTATAGTCACATCAATTTGTGAAGCAAAACCTGCCAATGCTTCGTCGATTCCATTATCTACAATTTCCCATACAAGATGATGAAGTCCTCGTGAACTGGTAGAACCAATGTACATACCAGGTCTCATACGAACAGCTTCCAATCCTTCTAATACTTGGATATCATCAGCAGTATAAGAGTGATCTACTAAAGTAGCTTCATTCTCTAATTTTTCAAATTCCAGTATCTCCTGTTTTAAACTATCTTCCATGGTCTACCTCCTTTATGGAACCTTTTTCTATTTTATAAAATTTAACCGGTCTAGATCCAAAACTCGATGGATCCATCCATTCTGTTGTTGTAATAAATATCTGCATATTTAACGGTAATTTCTGTATCAACTGTTTCTTTCGAATATCATCCAATTCACTAAATACATCATCCAATAACAAAATCGGATATTGATGTGATTTTTCATAAATGATCTGTGCAAGTCCTAATTTTAGTGCCAACAAGAAACTTCTTTTTTGGCCTTGGCTTGCGACATCATTGATATTGGAACCATTTAATAAAAATTGAATATCATCTTTATGAATTCCTAAATTAGTCTGATGATACAACTTATCTTTAGCTAAACTTTTTTGATATGCGTGAATTAAATTTTCTTCAAGATCATCATCAATAGAAACAAACGTTTCGTATTTAGCATCTATGATTTCTTTCTCGCTAGAGAAAAAAGGATAGATTTGTTTAGCTTTCAATATCAGCTGTTCAATAAAATGATTTCTTTGATTCAATATGATCTTTTCATCTTGAATCATTTGATCTGTATAAATATCAATTAAAGCATCATTTATTTCATTTTGTTTAAGCGCAAGATTTCGCTCCTTCAATATCTTTTGATAATGAGATAAAGTTGTCGTATAAGTCTTAGAAAGCTTGATTAGTTCCATATCAATAAAACGTCTTCGAAACTTTGGAGACTGAGAAAAAATCATCATATCATCTGGGCAAAACAATATCGCATTTACGATCCCTACAAAATTAGAATATTTATTGACTGGATTCAAAAAACGAAATAAATGCTTTTTATGATGTGATACAACAACTTTTAAATGCTCATTTTGTTTATTCGACTCAACTTTTGCTTCAATGATCAAAGATTCATTTTCTTTCATGACCAAACTTGAAAGCTGATTGGTTCGAAATGAATGAAGATGACTTAAAAAATAAATTGCTTCGATCAAATTTGTCTTTCCCTGAGCATTTTTACCATATAGATAATGAATACAGTTGGAATCAAAAGAAAAAGAAGTGTTTTCATAGTTGCGAAAATGAATTAGTTTCAGCTGATTGACATTCATTCTACTTCAATACGAATTCCTTCTGTTTCAACGATATCACCAACGCGTATTTTTCTGCCACGTCTTGTTTCAATTTCACCATTGACAAAACAATCTACATTGGCAAGATATTCTTTTACTTGTCCTCCGCTTGATACAACATCACATGCTTTTAAAAGTTGTTCAAGTTTGATATATTCATCTCTAAGCTTAAAATGCATTGAAAATACCTCTCTTTGCCTGTTTATTATATCATAAATAGGGGAATAGTGCGAATAATAAAAAAGGCTGCAATGAGCCTTTAAACTAGTCATAACTGCGAATTGGTACGATTACCATGATTACAGAGTCATCTTCTGGATCATAAATCTTAATAGGTTTCATCAAACCGGAAAACTCTAATTTTACTTTTTCGCTGTTTAATGCCTTGATAGCATCCAACATAAATGTACCGTTGCAGGAAAGTGTAATATCTTCTCCTGTGTACTCACAATTTGTTAATACTTCATCCGAGTTTCCAATTTCACTTGAACTTGTTTTGATACGAGTAATCTCGCTTGAACATTCTAATTTGATCAAATGAATTTTTTCATTTCGAATGAAATTCGTACGATCAATAACACCGGCAAGTTCCTTGGAATCAATGACCATAGAAGAAATAAAAGAAGTTGGAATGATTCGATCAACATCTGGGAATGTTCCATCGATCAATCGTGTCTGAATGATCGTCTTATCAAAAATAAACTGGGCTTTTTTAGAATCTACATAAATGTGAATTGATTCTTCATCTTCATTGATAGAACGAACTACTTCATTTAATGACTTGCTGGGAATCGTGATATTGAATTCATGATTAATTTGTAATGGCAAAACTTTACGAGCTAAACGATAAGAATCTGTTCCTGAACAATATAAAGTGTTGTTTGAAGCTTTAAAGTTTACACCATTTAAAACAGGGCGTGTGTCTTTATCGCTGCAGGCAAATGATGTCTGAGAAACGATATCTTTTAGATCCTTAGACTTTAACTCAAAAGAATTTGTTGGTTGAGAAAAATCAATATTAGGATATTCATTAGATTGAATACCATTTAAATTAAATTGACCATTATCACTTGAAATTCTTACTAAAGAATAATCAACTAATTCTAATTCAACCATAGTGCAATCCATCTTACGAATGATCTCTAATAAATATTTGGATTCAATAACGATAGATCCTGTTGAATCAATATCTAGTTGATTTAATTCACCACGAACGATCGTAGAACGAATAGATACATTAGAATCACTACCTGTTAAAATGATTTGATCACTTTTGACATCAATACAAATTCCTGATAAAGCTGGAAGTGGTGAGAAAACACTAATAGCTCTAGAAACGACACTTAACTTTTCATAAAAATATTTTCGATCAATTGAAAAATGCATAAAAATCTCCTTTTCTTTTTATATATTTTATATAAGTAATAATAATAACTGTGTGGATTTGGGTAAAAATCCTTATTTTTTATAATAAATCTCCTTTATTTAAAGGAAAAACACTCAATTCAAGCATTGTGGATTGAATGTGGATTTATGTGGAAAACTTATTTTTTCTCCAACATCTCCTGTACTTTCTCAACCGCCATCTTAAAATTCACATCGTTCTTTATTAACTGACAGGCTCTTTCATAAGAGCTGGAGATGGTCGTATGATCACGATTTCCCAGTTCCTGGCCAATTGAAATATATGCTTTATGCAACAGTTCTCTAGATAGATAAACAAATACATGTCTTGCGTTCATCAATTTTTTCTGTCGAGATTTACCTTCTATATCTTTATAAGTTAGTCCATAGAATCTTGTGACAGCTTTTTTGATTTTTTTGATGGTTAATTCATCATTTTCATTTACGATAACTTCATTCATTAAGATGCGCTGGGCAAAATTGATATCAATAACGTCTGGATTTTCTAAAGTAGCATTAAAAATCAAGCGATTTAAGCTTCCTTCCAAATTTCTAACGTCATTTGAAAATTTTTGGGCTAAATAATCCAGTACTTCTTCTTCGATTTGGCATGCCTCTTCATTACCTTCGATTTTCTTTTTTAAAATAGCCTTGCTGGTTTCAAACTCAGGTTTTCCTATATTAATAGATAGTCCTGCATTAAAACGTGAAACAAGTCTTGTAGGTAATCCATTTAATTCATTTGGATGCATATCACTCGTGATAACGATCTGTGCACCTCGTGAAATCAGTTCATTATAAACGGTAAAAAATATTTCCTGACTTGATTCACGGGTTAAGTTTTGGATATCATCAATCAAAAAATAATCATTTTGAACAAGTAATGATTTTACTTTGTCTACAGTATTTCCATGAACATTCTTAGATTTCATCGCATCAATTAAAATTGACACCAAATCGCCACTATAAGCATAAAAAACATTACATTCTGGACGTTCTTCTTTTAAATAATTACCAATCGCATGTAATAAATGGGTCTTACCTAAACCAGAATTTCCATAGATCATGATAGGATTAAACATGTGAGTTCCACGTTGATTACAACAAGCTAAACAAGCTGCATAAGCTTCCTGATTTGATTTTCCTTCAACAAAATTTTCAAACGTGTATTCTTCGTTAAAAGTACATTTTAATAATTGATTTGTACGTTGCTGGATTTCTTCTTCAGGCATTAGTTTTTCCATATCTTTATATTGAATCAATTGGATAGTAACATCGCTGCCCCAAACTTCACTTAATACGGATGTGATCATGTTCTTGGTTTCTTCTTTATTCAGGATTGTTTTTGTGACCATAGAACGATAAGAAATATAGGCAATTGAGTTTTCAATTTTAAAAAGAGTTGTATTTTTTATCCAACGCAATGTATCTTCGGTAAAGAAATTTGATTGTTCAACTTGATCTAAAACTTGTTTCCAAATTACTTCATAGGAAGATAAGGACATAGTGGCACCTCTTTTCTACCTGAATATTATACACGAAATTGTTTTTTTAGAGAACCAATGAAGGAGATTTAAAGACTTTTACACATGGATTTCCACTTTTCCCCAATCATTGAAACGAGGAAAACTTTTAGGGATTGGGGAAAACTTTGAAAAATGTGGAAAACTTATGTGGAAAACTTAGTGTTTTACACTTGGTTATAAAGTGATATTATGCTTTATATAAAGGAAAATTTGGACTTTTCCCCACAATTTGAAAAATGTATAAATTTAATATAAAAAGTATAGGGAAAACTAGTAGGAAAACATTGTTTATCCCTGTTTCATATAAATTTTATATAATTTTAGATAGGAATAAATGTGGAAAATTTAAAGATATAATTAGTTTTCCACATTAAATAGTGGTTGAGATTTTAATCGGTCTTTATTAGAATAGATTTGTTTGAATAGGTGATGATTATGAATAATTTAAGATTTTCATTAAATATAGATAAAAATACATATGAATCTTTTGTGAGTTCGCATATTATGTGTAATTTACTTCAAAGTTATGATTGGGCAAATGTTAAAGATAACTGGGATCATTTATATACAGGAGTTTATGAAAAAGATAAATTGATTGCATCATCTTTAGTATTGATTCGTCATTTACCTTTGGGATTTACAATGTTTTATTTACCAAGAGGTCCTATTTTAGATTTTGACAATAAAGATCTTTTAACATATTTTTTTAATGAATTAAAAAAAGTAGCTAAAAAATATCATTGTATCTTTATAAAATTTGATCCAGGAATTATTATTTCAAGTTTTCATCTAAATGAAGAAAAGAAATATGATGACTATCAAAATCAACTAGATAATATTTTATCTTTAGGTGCAATTCATTATGGCTTTACGCAAGATTTTCATGCCACGATTCAACCACGATATCATATGGTTGAATATAAAGAAGATTTTGGAATGGATACATTATCTAAAAAAGGAAAGAAAAATATAAAAACAGCTCAAAAACAAAATTTAAAAATAAAATATGGACATTTAGATTTACTAGATGATTTTGCGGCTGTTATGAAATGTACGGAACAAAGAAAAAATATTCTTTTAAGAGGAAAAGAATATTATTTACATTTATTAAAAACATATAAAGAAAATGCATTTATAACATTGGCTTATTTTCCAATCAAAGAAATGTTACATGATACAGAATTAAGGTATGAAAAATGTTTAGAAGATTTAAAAGTATGTCCTGAAAATGCTAAGAAAAAAAGATTTACTTTAGAAGAATTAAAAAGTTCTTTAGAAAACAAGATATCGCAGTATTCTCAAGATCTTAATAAATATGGAGAAGAAATATGTGTAGCGGGAACGTTAAGTGTTAAATATGGAAATACTTCTGAAATCTTATATGCAGGAATGAATGATGAATTTAAGAGATTAATGGCGCCTTATTTAACTTGGTATAAGACCATGGAAAAATGTTTTGAAATGGGATGTTTAACGAGTAATATGGGTGGTATTGAAGGAGACCTAAAAGGAGGTCTTGTAGATTTTAAAGAAATATTTTATCCACGAATCAATGAGTTTATTGGAGAGTTTGATTTACCTGTTAATAGATTTTTATATGAAATTTCTATAAAAGTTTATAAAAAACGTCAAGATAGATTAAATAAGTAAAATGATTTAAGTTATATTTAAGGAATCTTTTTTAGACTGAAATAGTTATAAAGGAGATTCCTTATTATGAATTATAGATTCGTAACTAGTATTAATAAAAATGAATATGATGCATTTGTTCAGAGTAGTCCTTATGTTAATTTGTTACAAAGCTATGACTGGGCATTGATCAAACATAATTGGAAACATATCCATACAGGTGTATATAAAGATGAAAAGCTTGTGGGAGCTGGACTTGTACTGATCAAAGAATTTCCTTTAAAAATGAGTATGTTCTATATACCAAGAGGCCCTATCTTAAATTTTAAAGATAAGGAACTGATATGTTTTTATTTTGAAGAATTAAAAAAAGAAGCTAAGAAACATCATTGTTTATTTATTAAGTTTGATCCAATGATCCATGTTAATGATTACAAGAGCTATGAAGCAAACGATAATAAATATAAGGATACAGATTTGTATTTAAATATTTTTAAAGAAATCGGTGCTCAGCATCATGGATTTACAATCAATATTCATGAATCGGTACAACCAAGATTTATATCCAATGTATATAATGAAGAAGGTTGGATGGATAATCTTCCAAAACATACAAAACGATTGATCAAAGATGCAGACAAAAGAAATGTAAGAATGCTTTGTGGAAATGCTGAACTTGTTGATGAATTTAGTCGTTTAGTTGAATTGACGGAAGAAAGAAAACATATTTCTTTAAGAAATAAAGAGTATTTTAAATTATTGATGGATACATATAAAGAAGATGGAGTTATCTTTTTAGCGTGTACGAATGTTTATCAATTAAATGAAGAAGCATCAAAGAAATATGAAGAATTAATGGAAGAAAAATCAAAAACACCGGAAAATGCGAAAAAGAAATTAAGAAGACTGCAGGATCAGTTGAATTCTATATCAAAAGATATGAATGAATATAAAGTGATTCTTGATGAATTTGGTTACGAAGATCAAGATATTGCGATTGCCGGAATTTTGAGTATTAAATATGGAAATACATGCGATATGTTATATGCAGGAATGGATAAAAGATTTAAGAAATTCATGCCTCAATATAAAGAATATGTAGAAAACTTTAAATGGGCATTTGATAAAGGATGTATTTGGAGCAGCATGGGCGGTGTTGAAGGAACATTGGATGATGGTTTAACTAAGTTTAAAGATAATTTTAATCCAACGATCAATGAATTAATTGGAGAATTTGATCTTCCAGTGAATAAAATGCTGTATAATTTATCTCAAATTGCCTATAAATTATTAAAAAAATAAAAAAATCAAGAAATGAATTCAAGAATTTATTGACATAAACCAAGGTCTATGAAATAATAATTCAGCAATCTTATTTGAAAATTGAGGAAAAGAAAAGACTGAGGGGTGTAATTAAATATGAAAAGAACATATCAGCCAAGTAAGAGAAAACACCAAAAAGTTCATGGTTTCCGTGCTCGTATGGCAACTGTTGGTGGTCGTAACGTTCTTGCTCGTAGAAGAGCTAAAGGCAGAAAGGTTTTATCCGCATAGAAATCACCGACTTGGTGATTTTTTTGTCTAGATAGGAGGATATTCATGAAAAAAGAGTTTCGTGTTTGTAAAAATTATGAATTTTCTTCTATCATTCAAAACCGAACCTATATTAAATCGTCGTCTTTTGTATGTTATTTTCAAGCAAGAAAAGAAGAACATGCGCGTATAGGGATAAGTGTTGGTAAAAAATTAGGAAATGCAGTCTGTCGAAATAAGATAAAACGGCAGGTACGCAGTATGGTGGATGATATTTTTGATTTTAATGAAGAATATGATTTGATCATTATTGTTAGGCCCGCTTATCATAAAAAATCTTATAAGGAGAATTTTGACGAACTTAAGATCAATAAAAGACGATTAGAGAAAAGATTTAGAAAATGAGAGGTTAATGATGAAAAAATTCTTACAGGAAAAATCAAAGATTATCTTCCTATGTTTATTCATCGTAATGACATGTACAGCATGTTCGAATCCACGTGGTACGGATGGAAAAACGAAGGTAGACGAAATTATCGCAAGCGAAAAAATTGAAGTTAAGAAAAGCTTAGTGAATGTTACCGAAATTGAGGATAAAAAATTATCAAATGAATATAAGAAATTAAATAATGACGATACGATTACAATCGAACCAACTACATTTAGTGAAGCTATTGCAGATGGATGGTTTGATGGATTGATTGTATGGCCAATTGCTCAGATTATCAATACAATTGCTTCTTATACAGATGCAGGTGTTGGTATTATTGTGACCACTTTATTGATTCAGCTTATCGTATTTATGTTTACACGTAAATCTCAGATGTCCAGTCAACGTATGCAGGAAATTCAGCCAGAAATGCAGAAGATCCAGAACAAATACAAAGACAAGACAGATGATCGTTCTAAGATGATGATGTATCAGGAAACACAGAATTTATACAAAAAATATGATATTCATCCATTTGGTTCTATTTTAGTAATGTTTATACAGTTACCAATAATGATGGGAATGTATTATGCAACGATGCGTGCAGCAAGTGTTGTATATGGTAGTTTCTTTGGTCTTCCATTCTCTGGAACACCAATTGATGGGTTCACACAGATGCAGTTTGGCTATATCATTATTTATGTATTAATGATCGTATGTCAGTTATTATCTATGAAGATGCCTCAGATCTTGAAGAAAATTCAAGATAAGAAAGATCATGTTAAAGAGAAAAAATATGCCGAAGAAAATCAGAACAGCATGATGAATACGATGAATACAACAATGTATTTCTCAACAGCTATGATCGCATTCTTATATATTTCGTGGCCAATTGCTATGTCATTCTATTGGTTAGTTTCATCAATTATCCGAATTATTCAGAGTGTTGTTCTTCATAAGATCATGAATAAGGACTAGGGAGGGCATATATGGTATTTGAAAGATTTACAGGAAAGACTCTTGAAGATGCACTAGCTCAGGCTGCTCAGACAAAAGGTGTAGAAAAAGAAGAACTTCATTATACAGTAACAGAAGAAAAAAACGGATTCTTAGGAATTGGTAAAACAGTTGAAATTGAAGTTTACTGTAATAAAGACATCGAAACTTTCATTGTAGAATATATTCAAACATATTTTGACAATGCCAAACTTGATGGAACAGTGGAATTAGAAAATGATAAAGGATTCTATCGTATTACAGTAAACACTTCAAATAATGCAATCTTGATTGGTAAAGGTGGAAAATCTTTACAGTCATTCAACCGTTTGGTAAAAGCTGCAGTAAGTGCAGAATTTAAAAAACGAGTTGGTTTATTAATTGATGTTAATGGTTATAAAGAAGACCGTTATGAAAAAATTTGTAAAATGGCAGTAAGAGTTGCCAAAGATGTACGCCGTACAAAAGTTGATGCAACTTTGGATCCTATGCCTGCAGACGAAAGAAAAGCCATTCACAATGCTCTAGCTAAAATGGCAGACATCTCTACAAAGAGTGAGGGTGAAGGCGAAGGACGTCGTTTAAGAATACTTTATACACCAGGAAAAGAAATAGAATAACGGGTAAAACCGTTATTTTTTCTTGTAGGAGGAAAACATGAAAATTATTATTGGTTTAGGTAATCCAGGAGTAAAATACGAAAATACCAGGCATAATGCAGGTTTTATGGTTCTAGATAAACTGGCTCAAAAATGTAATTTGGAATTTAATCAAGAAAAGTTTTCTGCATATTTTGCCAAAGGAAAAGTAAAAGGAGAAGACGTAATTTTATTAAAACCTACAACTTATATGAATAACAGCGGGTTTGCGTTAAGACAATGTCTTGATTTTTATAAAGTAGGTATGGAAAATGTAATTGTCATTTATGATGATGTAGATCTTCCTGTAGGAAAATTGAGATTACGTCAAAAAGGAAGTGCAGGTGGACATAATGGTATTAAGAGCATCATATCCTGCGGTTTTTCCAATGAATTTGATCGTATTCGTGTTGGCGTAGGAAAAGATGCCAAAATTCCTATGATTGAATGGGTACTTTCTAAATTTAGACCTGAAGAAAAAGAAGATCTTGAAAAGGGTATAAATAATGCTGCAGATGCAGCGTATTATTCAATTGATCATGGTTTTGATATGACCATGAATCGCTATAATAAAAAGTAGGAGAATATGAACAATCAGGAAGTTATATTTGATAAGTTAAAAGACAATGAGGTTGTTAAAGAAATTCTTTTAAATCAAGATCATATAGGAAATTTATTTGATATGGAAGAAGCTCTTGTTTTGGCAACAGCCTTTAAACAGGATCATAAATCTCGACTCATTGTCAAAAAGAATCGCTATGAAGCGCAGCAATTGTTCCAAAGATTATCCATGTTGGAGGAAAATGTGCTGCTTTTTGTCATGGAAGAAAGTTTAAGAGTTCAATCCATCGCATCCAGTCCTGAAGATCGAGAGGGTATGATCTATGCGTTGACAAAAATTGTTCGAAGTGATGAGTCAATGCTGGTTGTATGTAATACGGCTGCATTGTTACGATTTTTACCAGATGTAGAATACTTTAAGGAAAACTTAATTGATTTAAAAGTAGATCAAACCTGCAGCATGAAAGAATTAAGATCTCATTTAAATCAGTCAGGTTATGCTAAAGTGAATTATGTTGATAAACCTTGTACATATGCTTGTCGAGGTGGAATCATCGATATTTTCTCATTAGAATATGATTATCCTATTCGTATTGAATTCTTTGATACAGAGATAGAATCAATCCGTTTCTTTAATGAACAAACACAGAGAACCATTCGTTCAATCGATTCAGTAGAAATTGGACCGGCAACAGATATTCTATTAACGAATCAGCAAATTGAGACAATTAAAGAAGCAGTATTTGAAAAACTTGAAAAAGAAAAAAAATCGTTGGTCGATGATGCCAAAGACATGTTGATCGATCATGTTGAAGCGGACATGCGGGCCTTGGAAAATCATGATACAGATGCTTATTTATATCGCTATTATTCTTATATTCCTTGTCATTCCATTTTAGATTATTTTGATGGACAAGTTGTCTTAAGTTCCAAGGAAGAAGTAGAAAAATATTCCAAACAATTAAATGAAGAAAATATTTCTTTTATCCAGGAGCTTGTTCAGGATTATAAGGCTTTGCCTAAATATACGATGTTTCATGATCTTTATGTTCTTTTAAAACAACAGGATGTTTTGGAATTTCATGAATTTTTGGATTTTGATCATCCTATCACATCTAATATTTTTCCATTGGAAAAGGCAAATCAACCTGTTTTAAATATTCTACAGGATATTGGACAGGAAAAAGTATATTTTGCCTTGGAGAAAGAAGATAAAAAACACATTCAGAATATATTATTAGAAAATGATGATTTAAAACTTAATGTAGAATTTATTGATCCTATCTTTTATGAAGGCTTTGTTTATGAAGATACACGTGTTTATACAAAATATGAATTATTCTATCGTTCTATTCATCGAGCAAAATATCAGAAAACATTTAAAGATGGCCAAATTTTAGAAAACGTATTAGAGCTAGAGAAAAACGATTATGTTGTACATGAGCATTATGGGATTGGTCAATATCTAGGAATTGTTCAAAGAGTTCAAAATAATAAAACAAAAGATTATTTGCATATTGTCTATAAAGGTGGAGATGAATTATTCGTTCCTTTAAATCAATTCCAATTAGTTAGAAAGTATATTTCTAAAGAAGGTGTTGGTGTTCCATTAAGTCAGCTTGGCAGCAATAAATGGGAAAAAACAAAGGAAAAAGTAAATCAAAAAGTTGAAGAAATTGCAGGCCGATTGGTTGAATTATATGCCGCAAGAAATGAAAATATAGGATTTGCCTTTTCAAAGGATGACGCGCTTCAAAAAGAATTTGAAGATGCATTTGAGTATGAGGCAACACCAGATCAAATCCAGGCAACAGAAGAAATAAAAAGAGAGATGGAAAAACCAAAACCAATGGATCATTTATTGTGTGGAGATGTGGGGTTTGGTAAAACTGAAGTTGCGATGCGATGTGCATTTAAGGCAGTTTCCAATAACAAACAAGTAGCTTTTCTTTGTCCAACGACCATTCTTTCGATGCAACATTATCAAACATTAAAGAAACGTTTTGAAAATGTTGGTGTAAATATTGCCTTGGTGAATCGATTTGTCGAAAACTCAAGAATCAAGGATATTCAAAAAGGCTTGGCAGCTGGTACGATCGACATTGTTGTCGGAACTCATAAACTGCTTAATAAAAACTTTAAATATAAAGATTTGGGCTTTTTGATCATTGATGAGGAACAGCGTTTTGGTGTAGAACACAAAGAAAAAATCAAAGAAATGAAAAACTCTATTGATGTTCTTGTATTAAGCGCAACACCAATTCCTAGAACACTACAAATGTCATTGATTGGTGTTCGTACGATTTCACAATTAAACACGCCTCCTGCTCAAAGACATCCAATACAGACGTATGTGATGGAAAAGAAAGGCAGTGTCATCAAAGAAATCATTCAAAGAGAATTATCTCGTGGAGGCCAGGTTTTCTATTTATATAATCGTATTTCTAATATTTATATTACTGCTAAAAATTTGCAGGCAGATTTTAAAGATGTAGGAATTGCGGTCGTACATGGAAGAATGGATAAAGAAGAAATAGAAGATACGATGGTGGATTTTGCGAATGGTAAATATAAAATTCTTGTTTGTACTTCTATCATTGAAACAGGATTGGATATTGCCAATGCAAATACGATCATTATTGAGGATGCGGACCGTTTTGGTTTATCGCAGTTATATCAGATTCGTGGACGTGTTGGACGAAGAGATAAAATTGGATACTGTTACTTAATGATCCAACCACATAAAGAATTGACTGAAGTTGCGCAAAAACGATTAAAATCCATCAAAGAATTTACCCAGCTTGGAAGTGGATATAAGATTGCGATGCGCGATCTGACGATACGTGGAGCTGGAGATATGTTAGGGGCGAGTCAGTCAGGATTTATTGATCAAGTTGGTTTGGATATGTATCTTGAATTGTTATCGAATGCGATAGCTAGAAAACAGGGTAAACAAATTGAACCAAAGAAAGAATTAAAACATGCCAATGTGGCTTTAGATGGATTTATACCGGAGCAGTTTACGGATAATGATGGTGATAAACTTGAAATGTATCAGACAATCAGTAAGATTTCATCTTTAAAAGAGCTGAACGATTATCAAAATCGTATCAAGGATTTGTTTGGTAAGATTCCAAAACAAGTTAAGCTGCTATTTGAACATAAGAAATTAGATTTGTTTGTAAATATGCCTGGAGTAAAGAGCTTGAAAGAAAATGATACACAAGTTACTATAACCATGAATGAAACATGGACGAAACATTGTGATGGTGTAAAAGTATTTGAAGCTATGAATGAAATTAGTCCAAAGATTGGATTACGATTGACTAATGGAATGATTGAGATTTCAATTATGAAGAAAAAGAAATATACGGATTTATTAAATAAAGTAATCCAAAATTTACAGGAGAATGATTATGCGTCTAGATAAATACTTAAAGACTGCCAGGATATTAAAACGAAGAGAAGCTGCTAAGGAATTAGCTTTGGCTGGACGTATTTGGGTCAACGATAGAATTGCAAAACCAAGTACAGAAATCAAAATAGGCGATCAAATTCGTTTGCGTTTTGGATCACGTATTCTGGAAATAAAAGTAATAGATATTCAAAAACAAGTATCTAAACAAAATGCAGCTTTATTGTTTGAAGTAATAAAAGAAGAAAAAAATTGAGGAAGAAAATGATTGAGGTTGTATGTGGTGCATTGATACATGATAAAAAAGTTATGATAGCACAAAGAAATTATGGAAGTGCAAAAGGAAAATTTGAATTTCCAGGTGGAAAAGTAGAACCCGGAGAAACTTTAGAAGAAGCCTTGATTCGTGAATGGAAAGAAGAATGTGGTATCATAATTGAAAATATTCAGTTTCTTGAAGAGAGTATAGATCATCAAGATGGAAATACCATTCATTTAACATGTTTTGTTTGTTCCAGTAAAAAGTTTCCAGATAAACCTAAAGTACATTCTCAGTTTATCTGGACTACACCAGAACATATTTATGATCATAACTTTTTTGAATCTGATAAGATCCTTGTAGAAAAACTAAAGGAGAAATGGCCATGTTTAATAGAACAAATGAAATAAAAGTTTTAAGAGATCCTATTCATGGATATATTCATGTGGAATATCAGGTGATTTGGGATTGTATCAATTCCAGGGAATTTCAAAGATTGCATCGAATTCATCAACTCGGTGGTGATTTTCAAGTGTATCATACTGCAGAACATTCTCGTTTTGCGCATAGTTTAGGTGTATATGAAATTGTTCGTCGTATGACAAGTGAAATTCCTTCAATTTGTGAATCTATTGATGAATTTGAAAGAATACAAGTTCTTTGTGCGGCTTTATTACATGATTTAGGACATGGACCATTTTCGCATTTTTTTGAGAAAATCACGCATCGAAATCATGAAGAAATTACAGTGGATTTGATTATGGATCCAAATACAGAAGTTCATAAATGTTTGATCAAGGCACATCAAGATCTGCCTTTAAAAGTTGCTATGATCATTGAACATAGACATGAAAAAGAAGTATTAAATCAGATCATCAGTTCACAATTGGATGCCGATCGAATGGACTATTTATTAAGAGATGCCTATGAAACAGGAACCAGCTATGGTACTTTTGATTTGGAAAGAATTTTAAGAACGATTCGAGTCAAAGATGAAAAACTCTGTATCAAAGAAAGTGGTATGCATAGTGTAGAGGATTATATTATGGCTCGATATCATATGTATTGGCAGGTATATCTACATCCGGATGCAAAATCATATGAAATTCTGATTGAATTGTTCTTTAAAAGATACAAAGAAATTGATGAAATTATTGATGTGTTTGAAATTTTTAGAGAAGGACATATCATAACAAATGAAGAGTTTATCTTGATGGATGAATGTCGTATGTTTTATGGATTTCAACAAGCTCTTTTTAGCAAAGATGCTATTTTAAGAGATTTTGCGACAAGAATATTAGATCGACATTTATTTGGATGGATCGAAGATCCTAGCATTGAAGAAGAAAAAACAGTATTAGATCGTATAGAAAATAAAGAATATTATTTCTTTAAAACTAGAAGTTCTTCTAAAGCATATCTTCCTTATCAGGAAAAAGATGATAAACAAACAATTTGGATCTTAACGCAAAAGAATGAATTGAAGCCATTATCTCAATGCAGTGAGATCGTAAAGGCATTATTAAAAATGAAGGCACAAACAAAAATGAGGATCTATTTTTCAAAATAGATCCTGCTTTTTTATATGAATACATATTTTTTCATGCGATCAAATGCTTCTTTAACTTTGGATAAAGGAAGAGCAAGATTGATACGGATATGCGTATTTCCTAAAAATTGTCTTCCGTCCTGCCAGCCGATACCAACATCCCATCCAGAATTTAATACTTCTTCGAGTGTTTTATTGGATTCTTCAAGATATTCTTTGCAATCAATGAACAACATGTAAGTTCCTTCCGGTCTTGTACACTGAACTCCTTTAAGTTTGTTATTAATAAATTGGATGGCATAGTCTACATTTTTTGAAATGACTTGATTTAATTCATCTTTCCATTCTTTTCCTGTATTGCTGTAGGCACCTATAAGAGCATGCATGCTTAAGACATTCATTGAATTATAATGCGATTTACTAGATTGAGCTCTGACTCTATCTTTTATATAAGAATCATAAATCACATGATAACTTCCTATCAATCCAGCCAGATTAAATGTCTTGCTGACAGCATAAAGAGCAATGGTTCTCTTTTTCGCATCGTCATTGATTGATTGTAGTGGAATATGTTTATGATCATCCAAAATAATATCAGACCAGATTTCATCTGAGACAACGATACAATTATTTTGTTTATAAACTTCCATAGCTTTTGTTAGTTCTTCTTTGGTCCAAACACGTCCACAAGGATTGTGCGGAGAACAGAAAACGACAAAATGGATTTTATGCTGTTTGATTTTTTGATCCATATCTTGATAATCCATACGCCATACGCCATCTTCATCTTGGATCAAATTCGAGTAAATGATATTTCGTCCAGCATTTTTAATGGAATTGGTAAATCCAATGTAACAAGGAGAATGTAATAATACATAGTCTCCGGGAGCTGTAAATGCTTCTAAAGCACTGATCAATCCTCCCAAAACTCCATTTTCATAACCTATATTTTCTTTTTTTATGTCTGAATCATGATGAATCTTATGCCAGTTAATAATTGCGTTATAGTATTCATCACTGTTTTCAAAGTAACCAAATAAAGGATGTTTGAGTCTTTCTTGAATTGCCTCAGTAATAGAAGGAGCAGTCTTAAAATTCATATCGGCAACCCACATAGGGATAAAATCAAAACCTTCCTTGGGCTTTTTAGGGCCAGTTGGGCTTTTTCCAATACCATCAATTGCGATAGCATCTTTTCCGCTTCGTTCAATTATTTCATTAAAATCAAATTTCATATAAAGTCTCCTTTTGATAAGCATAATTATTATAACGCAATTTATAGGATTTGTGATAAAGTATACATGTAGTGAGGTAGAAGAAGATGAAAGACGTTTTTATAGTAAATCCCAATTCAGGTAGAGAAAGTCAGTACCATTTGATGACAGAAATCAAAGATCATTTCCAAGGAAAAAGAATCATTATAGAGAAAACAAAATCACCAGGCCATGCGGTGCATATTGCACAAAAATATGCATTGAATTCTAGTGAACCTGTTCATATTTTTGCTTGTGGTGGTGATGGTACTCTACATGAGGTGGTAAATGGAATTGCAGGATGCAAGCATATCAGTCTTTCTATTATTCCAATTGGAACGGGAAACGATTTTATAAAGTCTTTTGGAGATTATCAAAAAGATGATTTTCTTGATTTATCGAAATATGATGAACCGGTTGAACAAAAATGTGATTTATTAAAAATTAATGGAGAGTATGCAATCAATACGGTTTCTTTTGGCTTTGATGTCAATGTTGCCAAACATGTGAATCATTTTCGCGATAAGATCCCTGTAGGAGGAATTATTCCATATTATGTTGGTATGTTGGCAAGTCTTTCTAAGCCGTTAACACAGGAATATAAAATTCAAATTGATGATAAGAAATATCCTAGCGATAAGTATACGTTCGTGGTTTTTTGTAATGGAAAATATTATGGTGGCGGATATAAACCATGTCCAGATGCTTTGATTGATGACGGTAAAATTGATGTATGTATGATTCGTAATGTAAAACGATCTCAAATTGTGGGGCTTGCGAAAAAATATGAAAAAGGTCTTCATGTACAATATACAGATATTGTAGAGATGAGAAGAGGACAAGCTATTCATATGGATACAGATAATAAAGATGTGGATGTTAATTTAGATGGAGAAATTCGTTCTATGAAAAATCCAACAGTTGAAATCGTACCGGGTGCTATTCAACTTCTATTGCCAAGAAAATAAGTAGATGATAGAATAAGCTCAATTTAAGTTATATAGGAGGAAATATGGACTCGGAAATAGGAACTCAAATTATTATTTTAATCATATTGTTATTATTGTCAGGATTCTTTTCTTCTGCTGAGACCAGCCTTGTTGCCGTTAGTAAGATTCGCATGCGAACTTTAAGTGAAGAAGGAAATGCTCGAGCTAAGATGGTTTTGGATATATATAACAATCAGGCTAAGATGTTAAGTGCTATCTTGATTGGAAACAATTTAGTAAATACATTTGCGGCAAGTATAACTGCAACAATTGCCTATAATTTTGGTGGAGCTGCAGTGAGTGTTGCGACGTTTCTGATTACATTATTAATCTTGATTTTTGGAGAAATCACTCCTAAAACTTTAGCAGCAGATCATGCAGGAAAAATGGCACTGACTTATGCTCCCATTGTAAAAGTATTAATGTTTGTTTTGACACCAGTCATTTTCTTGATTAATTTATTCAGTAAATCGATCTTAAAAATTTTAGGTGTTAATAAAAATGGTTCAAATCCTTCAATGACAGAAAGTGAATTAAGAACGATCGTGGATGTTTCTCACGAAGAAGGTGTTATTGAAGAAGATGAAAAAGATATGATCAACAATGTGTTTGATTTAGGAGATGCTAAAGCTAAAGAAGTAATGGTACCTAGGGTACGAGTTATTATGGCTGATATAGATAGCTCATATGAAGATCTTATTGAAATCTTTAGAGAAGAGCAGTTTACCCGTATTCCTATTTATAAAGATTCAATCGACAATATCGTTGGTTTGGTAAATATGAAAGACCTTCTTTTATATCGTGATTTTGAACATTTTAAGATTGAAGATATATTACGAAAACCTTATTTCACATATGAAAACAAGCCTGTTTCAGAGCTTTTATTAGAAATGAAGAATGCGGCTTTCAATTTAGCCATCGTAATGGATGAATATGGAGAAATGGCGGGAATCATCACTTTAGAAGATATCATTGAAGAAATTGTTGGGGATGTTCATGATGAATATGATGTTCATGAAGAAAATAATATCTTAAAGATAGATGATAAAACGTATGAAGTAAAAGGGTTTATAAGTTTGCATGATTTAAATGACGCTTTAGATTTAGATTTGGATAGTGAAGATTTTGATTCAATCGGTGGATTTGTAATCGATAAACTTGGTAGACTTCCAGAAGTAAATGATGAGATCTTGTTGGAAGATGGTACAAGATTGCAAGTAAAATCTATTGAGAAAAACCGCATTGAAGATATTTGTTTAAGACTTCCATAAAAATTTTAAGAGATGTTATCTGTAATTTTGCTAGATAACATCTCTTTATTATCCTTTGATAGTGCTGACTATATAATCATTATAGGCATTTGCGATGCATTCTGCTATGAGCTCCTGATTGGAAGTTTTTTGAAGATCTGCACATTCTTGTGGATTAGTGATGAAACCAACTTCAAATAACATGGAAGGAATATCCAAATTATCTACGACATATAAAGGATAAGAATTCGTATATTCTAAACCGCGGTTATATAGCCAGTTTTCTTCAGTTAAATTATTGTCGATGGAATTCGCAATAGTTTCACTGGCTGGATCATTTGAACGGATAAAGGCATTATATCCATATGCTGCTGTGTTTTCGCTTGCATTTAAATGAATAGAGAGAAAATAATCTGCATTTTGTTCATTTGCAAAAATGACGCGACCAATTAAATCGTCTTCTTCATTATCTGCCCAGTCAACAGTATCATTCGATCGAGTATATACGACATTGATATCAGGATTTAATTCTTTTAGTTTTCTTCCTGTTCGTAATGCAATCGAAAGTGTCAAATCTTTTTCATAACTTCCATCATATCCAATCGATCCTACATCATATCCTCCATGCCCTGGATCAATCACAACAGTGGCAATATATTGGTGTTCACGAAATAGGTTATATCCAAAATATCCAGAGAATATCATAGCAACAACGACCAATACAATTAAAATATTTTTTCCTTTATAAAATTTATTCTCTCTATATTTCATGTAGTTATTTTATAAAAAAGGTTTGTGATAATTATGTGAATGAAAAAGAGCACTTTAGTTTCGTGCTCCAAATATGGCAGATCCAATGCGTACAGTGTTAGATCCATGTTTAATAGCTAGTTCGTAATCATTTGACATGCCCATTGATAAGGTATCCAATTGATACAAATCTTTATAATTTTTATATAAGTCATTCATCATTGAAAATTCTTCTTCGATCAATTGTATATTGTCAGTATGGCTGGCAACACACATAAATCCTTTGAGTTTAATATGAGGGTATGTTGAAACTTCTTTTAAGAAGGAATCCGTTTCTTCAATAGGTAAACCGGTCTTTAATTCATCTTTAGATATTTTGATTTGGACTAAAACGTTTTGAATGACATCGTGCTTGGCAGCTTGTTTTTCAATTTCTTTCGCCAGCTTGATAGAATCTAAACTTTCGATCATTTCAACTTTACCTATGATATATTTCACTTTATTTGTTTGAAGATGTCCAATAATGTGCCATTTATATTTAGGGTTATATTTTTCAAGAAATTCTTGAACTCTATTCTCACCAAAAGTAATGAGTCCTTCTTTTGCAACAGCATCAATTTCTTCTTTTGTGTGATATTTTGAAACGGCAACTATATTTACATTCATATTTTTTAGTTTATTGATCATTTCTTTGTTCATGTAAATAGTATAGTCTTTTTATAAAAGAAGTTCAAAACTATTTCTAAAGATTAAAGAGTAGTTTTTGCTTACTTTGACAATTGTTTTGTTACACATTTAAAGCTTAGGATCATTTCATCCATATATCCTTTTTCTATCATTCCTGGATAAATTGAAGGATTTGTTTTCTTTCGCCTTTTAACCTTCCTTCATTCCTTGCCTGTTCACTGATTTCTTCTTCCCATTCTTCGATGGCTTTGCCCATGTCTATCACACCTCAAATGGTAAAAAGGACAAAAAAATCAAGATTTTTTGAAATCTTGATTTATAAAGACACTTCTTTCCAAATTTTATCTTCGATTAATACTTTACGAGTAAATACTTCATGTATCAATGTTCTATCATGGGAAATACAAACAATACTTCCTTTAAAATCTTTAAGTGCTTGAATTAAAACAGGTTGAGATAAAGGGGATAGATTTCGGCTTGGTTCATCCAAAAATAATACATTACATTTATTTAAAATTAGTTTTGCCAGATAAATTTTTGCTTGTTGTCCTAATGAACAATCAAAAATATTTTGATTCATTTCACTTTCAATGATTTTTAAACTTCCTAACATTGTTTGAATATCTGTATAGGAAATATCATCCTCTTTTAAAAAAGAAATGGGGGTATCGTCTTTTTTAAAGAAATCACTGTAATTTTGAGGCATATAGCCAAGTTTGATATCATTGCGTGTTTGTAGATCTTTAATGGTTTCTTTCATCCATAAGCTTTTTCCACAACCGTTTTTTCCTGTGATCACTAATTTGTCTTGTCCATAGACTTCTAGATCAAAAGGTTCAATCAATATTTTATTGTTTATTGAAATTGTTTTTTGATGTTGACTTAGTATGATCTTAGAAGATGGCAGTGAATTGACGGAAAAGAAAATATGAATTTCTTCTTCAAATGAATCGACTTTAGGATAGGCCTTAGCTTCCAAGTTTGCTTGACTGGATTTTACAGAACGCATTTTGTCTTTGAGGTTTTTGGCAGCTTGAGGAGCCTGTCTTGAAACGCTTCGCAAATCACTTTGAATTTTATTATGAAGATTATTTAAACGCTGTTTTTGTTTGAAATATTCTCTTTTTTGATTAACACTTGTCCGAATATCTTTTTCATGCTGGTGATATCTTGTATCTATATAATCTTGATAAGTTCCGTTAAATAAAGTGATTACAGGTTTTGATTTCTTATTACGTTGTTCAAGATGAAGAATACGCGTAGCTGTATGCGTTAATAAAGTAATGTCATGTGATATATAAATAATAGGTTCTTTTCGTAATAAGATCCATTTTTCCAGCCATTCTAAAGTATCAATATCTAAATCGTTTGTAGGTTCATCCAGACAATAAAGATCAGCTTCATTAAGTGTAAGTTTTAAGAACTGAAGTCTGACTTTTTCCCCACCGCTTAATGTATAGATTGGTCTTTCTGTATAAATGAAGTTGGAATCAATATACATGGAAGAACAAAGACTTTCTAATTTTTGGCATAAATTATATTGTTCTGGAAGAATTTCATCTTCGGGTTTTTCTTTTAATAAGAAATCTAAAGGAAATGATTGATTCCATTTTTCTTCGATTTTTTGTGGTAAATATGCTACTTTATAATTTGAGATTATCTTACCAGAGACATGGACATAGTCACATGGAATATTGGACATTATTTTTAATAAAGTTGATTTTCCGTTTCCTTCTTCAGCTATGATTGCAAGGCGATCTCTTTCTTTTAAAGAAAGGTCAAAGGGTGGAAATAAAACACGCGAATTTTCTAATGATGCGGATAGTTGAACACATTGAAACATAGTAAAAACACCTCCATTCGATAATTATTTGGATGAATCAGTTCTTACTATATTCTCATGTTCTCACGTCCTTTCCTAAAAAGAATACTAAAAAAATAGTACAAATTCAATTAAAAAAAGCCTCAATGAGGCTTAATGATCAAAGATTAGGAATTGGGGGAATATCTGGGGTAATTTCAATTTGTTTGATTTCTTTTAATTTAAAATATAGTTCAGCCATTGTAGCATAGTAATACGGATAAACAAATATAATTCCAATGCCGCATAATAATAGCCCTAAAAAATACCATCCGAAAAAAGATAACTCTAGAACAAATAATTCTGTTTTTTGATAGTCAGTTAATTCTTTAGATAATCTAAAAGCTTCTTCACTTGAAATATCTGGCCTTTCCGCAAGGATATAAGGAATCATGGAATATTCAAGTGCTTTTATGATTCCTGGAATGATAAACAACAAAGTCCAAAGCATCAATTTTATTTGCATAAAGAAAGTAACTTTTACGATATTCATATAGTTATGTGAAAAAGCATAGAACAAGTTATTAAATCGTCCTTGATCTTTGCGGTTATTAATAAAATATTTTGATTCACCTACAGATAATGGATTGGCAATAAAAATTGTATAAAGCGTACGAATAATAAAACCAATGAAAGAACTTAATAAGATAAAGTAAAATAAAAATAATATAAAATTTTGATCCGGTTCTATTGAATAGATTGGTGTGCTTGGTTCATTGATAACATCATTGATTTGGGTGTAGTAATAATTTATAGTAAAAAATATAGTACCACTTAAGATTAGATATAAACTAGATACACCTAACATTTGTGAATATCGTTTATGCATTAAGATTTTTGCGTTTTGTTTGAGCTCTTTTCTAGACCACATAAAGAAGCCCTCCTTTTCTTATATTATACTTTGAAAAAAGAGAGATATTCAATATTTCGATTGTAAAAAAATACTGAAACTAAAGTTCCTTTGCTAATTTTGATCCTTTTATATTTTGCATCTTTTGATCTAAAGTAGCACAAAGTTTGGCACATTCTAAGAGTTCGCTATCAATTTCGGCAAGCCTTTCTTGAGAAAGTTCTTTTTTATATCTTAGCTTATGCTCAAGGCTAGCCCAGAAATTCATCGCAATCGTACGAAATTGCACTTCTACCTTGACCCATTTCTTCTCATTGGCAAGGAAAATGGGAATTTCTACAATTAGATGTAAAGATCGATATCCATTAGGTTTAGGATGCTGGATATAATCTTTTGTTTCAATAAGGTGAACATCATCTTGTTTTAAAAAGTAATTTGCTAGATCATAGATATCTTCTAGAAAAGAACCAATGACCCTGACACCGGCAATATCAAAAATGTTTTCTTCCATAGATTCCAGAGATAGTGGAAGATTACGGTTTTGGAGCTTTCGTAAGATACTTGCTTCTGATTTAATTCGAGTACTGATGGACTCGATTGGATTACGATCATAATACAAGGAAAATTGTTCATTCAGTACTTTAAATTTGGTCTCTACTTCCATTAATGCACAACGGTAATAAGACATACTTTGTCTTATCGCAAGCAATTGTTCTTCAAATTCTTCATCAAACGCTTGTTTGATCAATTCTTCAGGCATATTCATGATACTTTTATACTCCCTACTTCTTTTAAACATCAAAAAACAAGTCTAATTTAGACTGAATAAAATAGATGATAGTCTCTTATTTGTGTCTTGCAAAGAAATTGTAACATAGAAAAAATAAAAGGAAAAGCGTACGTTTTTTGTGTATAGGGCTTAAAAAGTTATGTGATATCATAGTAACAGGAGATTGGTACATATGAAAAAATATAATTATGAAGATGCAGTTTTAAAAGAAATTCCTGAACCTGAAAAAGACTGTACTCTTATTCCAGTAGATATAAGTGATAAAACGATAGAACAAAGAAAACAAAAAATAATTGAAAAGATGAATCAAAGAAAAATTGATGTTTTGCTTATTTATGCTGATTTGGAACATGGCAACAATTTTGAATACTTAGTTGTTTTTCTTCCTCGTTTTGAAGAAGCTTTATTGGTTTTTCATAAAGATCAAAAAGCCTATTTAGTGATGGGGAATGAGAATTTAAATAAAGTTTCTAAAGCGCGTTTACAGTGTAAGGCAATTCATGCACCTTATTTTTCTTTACCGAACCAACCAATGAATAATACCAAAAGTTTTAAAGATATCATGAAAGAGACAGATATAGAAAATAAACGCATTGGTGTTGTTGGATGGAAAAACTTTACGAGTTTATATGAAGATAATCGTCAGCTTTATGATATTCCTGTTTTTATCATGGATGCTTTAATTGAATTATGTGGCAAAGAGAACATCACAAATCAAACAGATATATTTATTGGAGAAAACGGAGTTCGTACAATCAACGAACCGGATGAAATTGCACATTATGAATTTGGAGCATCTTTGGCATCCGATTGTATGCTGGATGCGCTAAATGCATTACAAGAAGGTGTTACTGAGATGGAGATTGGTGATATATTATCTCGTTATGGACAAAGAAATAGCGTTGTAACAATTGCAGCATTTGGACAACGCTTTATTAAAGGAAATATGTATCCAACACTAAGAGAATTGCAACTGAAAGATACAGTCTCTTTGACAGTGGGATATAAAGGAGGATTATCAAGCAGAGCTGGTTATGCAGTGCATTCATCAAGCGAATTGGATGAAGATGTCCAGGATTATATGCATAAAGTATGTGCTCCTTATTTTATCGCAATAGCTGCATGGCTTGAAAATATACATGTAGGTATGACAGGCAAAGAGATGTATGATTTGATCAATGATGTGTTGCCTCAAGAAAAATATCATTGGACACTTTGTCCTGGTCATTTAACAGCGGATGAAGAGTGGTTGTCATCTCCTATTTATGAAAATTCACATGAATTGATCCAAAGTGGAATGTTATTACAGAGCGATATCATTCCTTTTGTTGAAGGATATGGTGGAGTATCCGCAGAGAGTACAATATGCATAGCGAATATAAAACTTAGAGAAAAAATTAAGGAACAGTATCCAGAGATGTATCAAAGAATGATGAAGAGAAGAAAATACATCATTGAAAATCTAGGAATTCAACTTCATAAAGATGTATTGCCTATGTGCTCAACTCTTGCCTATATGCGACCATTTATGTTATCAAAGCAGGCAATAATCATAAATCATGAATAAAAATGAGATTATTTAACATTTTAGACATAAATAATGTCAATTTTAATCGTACATTAAAGGTGCTTTAAAAATGTGTTTAAAATGATATAATTTGACTACACGGAGAATGAGTATGACAAAAGAAACATTTAAAAAAGCTTTAGAAAATAAAAATATTATGGTTACAAAGAAGATGTTAGACCAGTTTGAAAAATATATGCAGCTTTTATTAGAGTGGAATCAGAAGATGAATTTGACAGCCATTACTATAGAAGAGGAAATCTGGGAAAAACATTTTTATGATTCAATTGTTCCATTTGAGAATTTATCACATAAGACACTTTGTGATGTTGGATCGGGAGCTGGTTTTCCAGGAATTCCTTTAAAAATTGTATTTCCGGATATGGAATTAACGATCGTTGAACCTTTACAGAAAAGATGCCGGTTTTTAGAAACAGTAAAAGAAGCATTGGATTTAAAGGGTGTAAATATATATCCTGAAAGAGCTGAAGATTTTGTAAAAGAACATAGAGAATCTTACGATGTAGTCAGTGCAAGAGCGGTAGCTAGACTCTCTATTTTGTTGGAATTATGTGCTCCTTTGGTAAAGATGAAAGGACATTTTATTGCCTTAAAGGGGAAGCAAGGACATGAAGAATTATTAGAAGCCCAAAAAGCTTTAGATATTCTAGGAATGAAGCTTGAAAAAGAAGATACGATCGACGTTGATGAAGCAACAAGGATCAATCTATATATGCAAAAAGTAAAACCTACGCCTAATAAATATCCTAGAGCGTATGGGCAGATAAAAAAGAAGCCTTTAGGAGGAGTGTAAAATGGGAAAAATCATTGCGATATCCAATCAAAAAGGCGGTGTTGGAAAAACGACAACCGCAATTAACTTATCAAGTGGATTAGCTCAGATGAATAAAAAAGTATTGTTGGTTGATTTTGACTCACAGGGAAATGCCAGCCAGGGCTTGCTAGCTATAACCAAGCAGGGACAGCCAACGATTTATTCAGTTTTGTTGGAAGATTATCCAATTGAAGATGCTATTGTACATAAAGAAGCACCAAATATAGATATTCTTCCGTCTTCTATTTCATTAGCTGGTGCTGATCTGGAAATGGATAAGATGGAAGCAGGAAAAGAAGAATTATTGAAAAGACAGCTTATGAAGGTTCGTGATCAATATGATTACATAATTATTGATTGTCCTCCTTCTTTAGGTTTATTAAATACAAATGCATTAACAGCTGCCGACAGTGTCTTGATTCCAGTACAATGTGAATACTATGCTCTAGAAGGTGTCACACAGTTATTGTTGACGATTCGTTTGGTGCAGCAACTATACAATCCGCATTTAAAAATAGAGGGAATCTTGTTGACGATGTTTGATATTCGCACCAAGTTAAGTGTAGAAGTTTCGCAGGATGTTCGCCAAAACTTTGGAAAACAAGTGTATCAAAATTCGATACCACGAAATGTAAAATTATCCGAAGCACCAAGTAGAGGCTTATCTATTTTTGAATATGATATTACATGCAATGGAGCTAAGGCATATGCAGGATTAACACAGGAATTTTTAAAGCGAAACGGAGGAAACTAATATGAGCACAAGGGATACAAATCGTTTAGGTAAAGGATTGAATTCCATTTTTGGTCAAGATGTTTCAAAAGTTTTAGAAGATATTCAAAATGGAGATGTAAAAACAGAAAAACAAGAACAAACTAAGATCAACATTGATCAAATTCGTCCAAATCCATATCAGCCACGTAAAGTTTTTGATGATACAGCTTTACAGGAACTAAGTCAATCTATTAAACAACATGGAGTGTTTACACCAATCCTGGTCAAAAAGAGCATACAAGGATATGATCTGATTGCCGGAGAGAGGAGGCTTCGTGCCAGCAAGCTTGCCGGAATGAGTGATATTCCAGCAATCATCGTAGATCTAAATGATCAGGAAATGATGGAAATTGCGCTTCTAGAAAATATTCAACGAGAAAACTTAAATGGAATAGAAGAAGCCAAAGCGTATGAGCAGTTAATTCAAAGATTGAACTACACACAGGAACAATTGGCAAATCGTGTAGGAAAATCACGTGAACATATTACAAATACATTGCGTCTTTTAAAACTTCCAGAAGATGTACAGGAATACGTTGTTCAAAAGAAACTTTCAATGGGACATGTTCGAGCATTGATTGGTTTAAAAGATGAAAACATGATTCGAAAGATTGCCAAACAGGCAATTGATCAAGGATTGTCTGTTCGTAAAATTGAACAGTTAGTAAAAGATCTTCAACATAAAAAAGAGCCGGAAAAACAAGTAGAAGAAAATATTTTTATTAAAGAAGCTAAGAATAAATTAGAGGAATATTTCCAAACATCAGTGAAAGTTAGTGAACATTCTATCTCTATTCATTATGAAAACGAAGAAGATATGAACCGTATCTTAGAATTATTAAATCTGATTGAGGAATAATTCCTCTTTTTTTTATGCTGTACTAAATAATGCCATGAGAAGAAAAAATGAAAAAAATCATCTATTTTTTGTCATTTTGGTCATTTCCGGTGTGATAGATAAATGAGAGAGAATTGAAAAATCATAAATGCATGGTTCAATGACAATCCAAGTCTCTCATGATATATTGGAGGTGTGAA
>ENA-OPVX01000032-OPVX01000032.1-human-gut-metagenome-genome-assembly--contig:-NODE-32-length-33862-cov-2.076079_pt1 | contig 33862 bp, 37 predicted proteins | sample MGYA00241501_ERZ501994 | MGnify/ENA primary metagenome ERZ501994 (study PRJEB25962, sample SAMEA2043051) | human gut metagenome | biome: human gut; feature: human-associated habitat; material: faeces...
CCCCAGCCGATGATTCAACAAGTGAAGATTCAGAAGTTATCACAATTGGTGTTTCACCAGATTATGCACCATATGAAAGTTTGACTACAGATAATGAATTGGTTGGTTTTGATATCGACATGGCTGCTTGGTTTGAAGATTACTTAACAGAAGAAGAAGGTGTTACGTATTCTTTGGAATTCAAACAAATGAGCTTTGATAACATCATTACACAGATCCAAGGCGATCAGGTAGATATTGGTATCTCAGGATTTACATATGATGAAGAAAGAGAAGTCGAATGGTCTGATCCATATATCAAGACGGCACAGGTTGCTGTAGTGCCAAATGGTTCTTCAATCGCATCTGTAGATGATCTAGTTGGAAAGAAATTAGCAGCGCAGACTGGAGCAACTGGTGAAATTGCAGCCAATGAAGTTGAAGGTGCTGAAGTATCTAGCGTTCAAAATGTTCAGGACATCTTCACAGGCTTAGCTGCAAATCAGTACGATGCAGCAATCGTTGACTTAGGTGTTGCCAAACAATATGTATCTAGCGGTAACTTCACAATGATCGATGGTTCTTTATTGGATGAAGAAAACTATGTCATTGCGAAAAAAGGAAATACAGAAATTATTGAAAAGATCAATAAATGTATCGAAGCATTTATCGCAAGTGATGATTATCAGACACTTTGTGATGAATATGATCTTCTACCTTTAGAATAGTGAATATATTAAGGAAAGAGGGATAGTATGTTTGTTGCCTTGGATAAGGTCTTTACTATGGAGAATGTGCTCTACTTAGGTAAGGGAGCATTGATATCATTAGGGATGGCGATACTATCCCTTTTGATTGGTTTAGTGTTAGGTGTTTTAGGAGCCAGCGCAAAAAGATCACGCTTTTTTATCTTACGTGCTATTGGTAATTTCTATGTTGAAATTATTCGTGGAACACCTATGTTATTACAAATCTTGATGTTATTTTCAGTCGTGCCATCCATTTACACGGCAATTACAGGAAATGTATTGAGAATCAATGTGTATTTGATTGGTATCATTGCCATGAGCATCAATTCAGGAGCTTATTCTACAGAGTTGATTCGTAGTGGTATCAATGGTGTTGATAAAGGACAGTGGGAAGCATGTGAGACACTTGGATTATCTTCCTGGCAAACGATGAAATTTGTTATTTTGCCACAGGCATTTAAGTTGATCGTTCCACCGGTAATCAGTGAATTTATTACCTTGATCAAGGACAGTTCCTTGACAAGTTGTATTGGAGCAATTGAACTTTTAAAAGCTTCTCAAGTCTTAGGAGCTAGATATTATGATGCCATGTCACCATATACATTGGCTGCAATCTTCTATTTGATCATGACGATTAGTATTTCTTATATAGGAAAACATGTAGAAAAGAGGTTGGCTGCAAGTGATTAGAGTTGAACATTTACAAAAGAATTTTGGGCAGCTTCATGCTTTGAAAGATGTAACTTTAGAAGTTAATAAAGGAGAAATTGTCTCTTTGATTGGTCCTTCAGGATCTGGTAAGAGTACATTGTTACGATGCATTCATGGATTAGAAAAGCCGGATAAAGGAAAGATTTACATGAATGATGAGCTTATGGATCCTCAAAATAAAGAAAAGTATCGTGAGCAGAGAAATCACATGGGGTTTGTTTTCCAACATTTTAATTTATTCCCACATATGACAGTTTTAGATAATTTAAATTTAGCACAGACGGAAGTGTTAGGTCGTTCCAAAGAGGATGCAACCAAAAAATCTCTTGAGCTTTTAAAACGTGTTGGTCTGCAGGAAAAGAAAGATTCATATCCAAACAATCTTTCTGGTGGTCAAAAGCAGCGTGTAGCGATTGCTCGTGCTCTTTGTATGGATCCAGATATGATGTTGTTCGATGAGCCAACCAGCGCACTTGATCCTGAAATGATCAAGGAAGTACTAGAAGTTATGAAAGATTTAGGCAAGCAGGGTATGACGATGATTGTTGTTACGCATGAAATGGGATTTGCTCGCAAAGTAGGAAGTCGTGTCGTTTTCTTGGATCATGGTGAGATCATTGAAGATGCGCCAAGTGAAGAATTCTTCTCAAATCCAAAAAGCGACCGTGCAAAGGATTTCTTGAGCAAGGTGTTTTACGAATGATTTTGAATGATTTTAAAGTTGAACAATGGATGAATGATCATGAAAAAGATGCGGTTTATAATTTGACCGATACATGTGCAGTCAATCTTACTTTGGATCAGCTTTTAGAATTAGAAACGTTAGATTTTTCAGAAATTGTGATGGATTATGGAGATATCACAGGAGATACAGAATTAAAAAAAGAAATTCTTTCTTTGTATACAAGTGGGACCATAGATCATATCACAACAACTCATGGTTGTATTCAAGCTAATGAACTGGTCATGGCTACTTTGTTGGAAAAAGGAGATCATGTTATAACATGCATTCCTGGTTATCAACAATTCAGTGACTATCCTAGATCAATAGGCTGTACAGTCAGTGAATTGATGCTGAATGAAGAAAAGGGTTGGATGATTGATATTCAAGATTTTGTGAATGCGATTCAAGACAACACAAAAATGATCATCTTGAATAACCCTAATAATCCAACAGGTACTTTGATGAAGGATGAATTTCTTTTAAAGTTAGTTCATCTAGCTAAAGATAAAGGAATCTATATTCTTTGTGATGAAGTATATCGTGGATATGAAACAAATGATGTCAGCAGTATCAGTGATTTATATGAATTGGGGATCAGTACTTCTTCATTGAGTAAACTTTATGGTTTGGCGGCTTTACGACTTGGCTGGATCAAGGCAAATAAAGAGATTATCAATCAAATAAATGTTCGAAGAGATTATGCTTTAATTTCTACCGGACCTTTGCTAGACAAGTTAGGAGCTATCGCGTTAAAACATAAAGAAATCTTGTTGAAAAGAAGTTATGAAACAGTTCAAAAGAATAAACAAATCATAACTTCCTGGTTAAAAGAGAATCCAAAGTTTTCTTTGGTCATGCCAGAATCGGGAACTGTTAGTTTTCTAAAATATTCAATGCCTATATCGAGTGTGGAATTATGTAAAAGATTATTGAAGGAAACAGGTGTATTCTTTGTTCCTGGCAAGTGCTTTGGAATTGAAAATCATTTGCGTTTAGGCTTGGCTAAGCAAAGCGATTTACTAATACAGGGTTTGAATATTTTATCGAACTGGACAAATGAAAGCTTCTTTTGATACAATTGGATTTGTATGGAAGGAGCTTTTTATATGCGCATTTTGAAAATTTTAACAATGATCTTAATGTTAAGCGGATGTATGCGAATCGATGAAGTCATCGATACGGGTAATCAGTCATCTTCATCAAAAGAACCTGAAATACAAGAAGAAGATATTACGAAAAAAACTTTAGTTTGTACTTCAGAAAGTGAAGAAACGATTACCTTTGATGCCAAAGGTGATGAAATCACGAATATGGCACAAACTTTCTATATGACTTTTGATTCATTAGGGATTACTGAGGATATGGATGCCTCACAGATGGAGCAGATCATCAATGATTCTTTATCACAGACATATTCTGATATTGAAGGTGTGAGTGTTTCAGGAACTGTAGAGGACAATCGAGTTAAAGTGACTGTAAACATTGACTATGAAACAGCCGATATGGACGTATTGATTGAAAAGGGTCTTTTAAAAGAAGGTGAGATGGAAAATCAGTACATCTCATTGAAAGAGACACAAAATGATTATACCGATAATGGATATGCATGCAGTCTTGATTAATATATAGACTGCATTTTTTGTTTTAAGAAGGGATAAGGTGGAGTAGGGATATGAGATATTTTATTGCGGATCAGCATTTTTTTCATAAGGCGCTGAATGAAAAAATGGATAAAAGAGGGTTTGAGAGTGTAGAGCAGATGAATGAATATATGATCGAAAAATGGAATGCGAAAATAAACAAGAATGATGAGGTAATCATTCTAGGTGATTTTTCCTGGGGAAATGCCCGGCAAACGCAGGAAGTTTTAGATCGATTAAAAGGTCGATTATATATGATAAAAGGAAATCATGATCGTTTTTTAAGTGATAAAAAATATTCCTGGGATCGTTTTATCTGGATCAAAGATTATGCAGAGCTTAAAGATAATAAACGTAAAGTTATTTTATCGCATTATCCAATCGCCTGTTACAATGGACAGTATCGTAGAGATGAAACAGGACAACCTAAGACATTTATGTTACATGGGCATATTCATAAAACACAGGATCAGATATATTTGGATGCGTATCAAAAGTTTGTACAAAGACAGTCACATGTCTCTGTTTCTGGAAATGTTGAGATGATTCCATGTCAATTTATCAATTGTTTCTGCATGTATTCTGATTATGCTCCAATGACGTTGGATGAGTGGATCGAAATTGATAAAAAAAGGCGACAAAACCCAGAATCAAATGTTATAATGTTATAAAAAGAAAAGGACAATGATTATGGAGAAGTTAACAACAAAAAAAGGTGGAAAAGCACTTTACATTCAAATCAAGGACATCTATCGAGATAAGATTTTGTCAGGTGAATTAAAACTAGGGGATAAGATTGAAAGTGAGATGGAAATCCAACAAAAGTATAATGTGTCCAGGATCACAGCAAGACAAGCTATCTTAGATCTTGAAAAAGAAGGTATGGTCAAAAGAGGCCGAGGCAAGGGAACTTTTGTTATTTGGCAACCGGCAATTGAAGAGGAATTGTCGCACATCATGTCTTTTACAAAAGAAATGGAACATCGCAATCGAGTGCCGGGAACCAAGGGCTTGAGTGTTTCAATTGAACCATTACCAGAAGGGTTTGGTTCACATTCAAAAGAAAAAATGTATTGTATACGTCGAGTGAGAACTGCAGATGATGTAAAACTTGTTTATTTTGTATCATATTTTCCTTTATCAACAAATTTACCACTGGATCCAGATGAATTTTCAGAATCTATTTATGAAATCCTGGATTATACAGGAACAGGGTTGCCAGTACGTATTGAAGAAAAAATTAGTGCGCAGATGCCGGATAAAGAAGTACGCGATGCATTGAATATTCCTAAAACTCTGCCTGTTTTAGTTCGACAGCGCCTTTCTTATAGCGCAACAAATGAATTGATCGAATATACGACATGTTACTATCGCGGTGATCTTTACACATATTCTATTTCAACAACAAATCAGTCTGCTGAGTAAGTAGACTGATTTTGTGTTATATTATAGTTATGAAAAAGAGTTTAGTTATTATTTTTTCCATACTCTTAGTGATAAATATTGGTTTATTCTGTTATTTGTATGGATATAAGGAAAATGAACCGGCAAGAACTGAAACAATTGTTAAAAAAACATCTAACAAAACAGGCAGTTCTTCTTTCTCTTTTGTCGGTGTAGGGGACAATTTAATTCATGCGGCAATCTGGTATGAACAAAACAGTCAAGGTCTTCCTTTTGATTTCACGGATATATACGAGTATACAAATCCCTATACCCAGAATGCAGATCTTGCATTTATTAATGGAGAAACTATCTGTGCCCCTGGGTATGAATTAAGTCACTATCCAGTATTTAATGGGCCTACTGAAATATTAGATGCGGTACATAGTGCTGGATTTGATTGGATGGCTCTTTCCAGCAATCATTCAATGGATATGTCATCGGATGGACTGATTGCCGAAATCAATTATTTAAAAGAGAACTATCCAGATATACTTTGGACAGGAAGTCATGATACAAAAGAGGATGCTTCTAATTATCGTGTAAAAGAAATCAATGGCATCAAAGTTGGTTTGTTAGGTTATACCTATGGTTTAAATGGCTATAACTTACCTGAGGATAAACCTTGGTTGATAGATTTGATCGATAAAGACAAGATAAAGCAAGATATGGAAGAAATTTCTAAGATCAGTGATGTTCAGATTGTCAGCATGCATTGGGGCCAAGAATACAATACTTCAATCACAGAAGAACAAGATCAATTGGCAAATTATCTAAATGAATTAGGTGTTGAAGTTATAATTGGTCATCATCCACATGTTATTGAACCAGCCGAAATCATTTCAACAGAAAATCAAGATACTTTAGTTTATTATTCCTTAGGAAATTTCTTAAGTGCCCAAGATAGTGCAGAAGGCATGGTTGGAGGAATGGCAAGTTTTACTTTGAATTATGATTTTGATACACAAAAGACAACATTTGATGATGTGAAATTTATTCCAACGATAACGTATTATGATTCAAATTACTATAATTTTAAAACGATGACAATTCATGAATATAATGATGAATTCGCCGCAAGTCATTGTGTAACGGCGAATGGAATCGATATTTCCAAAGCATGGGTTCAGAATTATGTGCAGTCGATCATGCAGAATCCAAAGGGAATTGAAATTGTACTCGAATAGTTTATGAAATTATGGAAATTCGTTCTAAATGAGCATATTTTTGATATAATATAGTAGTTAGTGAAAGGTTTGTGATTTTATGGATGTGAAAAAATATAATATTAAAGATTTAACATTAGCTTATTTCAACAAAAAATCGCAAATATATCGTTCAGGTGGCTATAAACAGGCACGTGTTTTAACTCGGGATAAAGAGGATTATATAAATCATTTTTTTGCCTTTCTGATTGATATTAATATATGTTTATTACCTGTATATATATGGGTCATTGAGTTTCTGTTAATATTATGTGGCTTGATTTCTCCACATTTTTTCGATTTATTGTTTTATATTATGTATGGCTGTTTGTTTGTGGTGGCTGTACTTTTGTTAGGTTTGTTTACCGCACGTTCTAAAGGTCAATCCTTTGGATATGTTTTGACAGATCTAAAACTTGTAAGACGTGACAAACGAGAAGCCATGGCTTTAAATTTGATCATGCGTCAGGCTTTAGGTATTGGGATTCCTTTGATGATCTTAGGTTATTTCTTTGGAACGCTGGGAATTTTAGCATGGTGGTTGTTAAATGGAATTATCGTATTGATTACACCAAATCAACAGTCTTTATTTGATCTTGTCTTTGGGCTTGTTACTGTAAATGAACCAGAAATTAATATTACCTTTGACAATAAAAAACCGGAACCAAAAGTACAGCATGATATTTGTCCTATCGATTTACATATCCGCTCTAATTACAGTGATGATGGATATTATGATGTGGAAGAAATCTTTAAGCAGGCTAAGCAGTTAAAAATGGAAGTGATTTCTATTACTGACCATAACTGTGCAAGAGCGAATGCGGCAGCAACTCGATTTGCTGAACTTTATGGAATTCAGTATATTCCAGGGGTTGAATTAGATGCTCAGTACAACGGAACTCGTGTTCGCGTGCTAGGATATTATATAGACTGGACAAAAGATATCTTTGAAATATTAGAAAGTGATTCATTACGCCGTGAAAAGGAATGCTCAATTCAACGTGTGAAGAAATTTGAAGAGTTCAGTGGTATTTCTATTGATGTAGATTCTATAATTTCAAATTCTCGCTTCCAAACAATTACCGCAACAGATATTACCAAGATGGTTTTCAATAATGAAAGAGTTCGTTCTATGTCTTTTGTGAAAAGATACATAGATCAAGCTTCAACACAATCTGAAGCTATGGCACGATTTAAACGGGATTTATTTGGAAAAGGTGGCCCATGTTATGTCAAAGGCAATTATCCTGAGCTGGATTCAGCTATTGAAGCTATTCATCAAGCTGGTGGTATTGCAATCCTTTCCAGCTGGCAGCTGGACAACATTTCAGATGAAATGATCGAAAGAATGATTTCTCTAGGCATTGATGGTGTGGAAGTGTTCAGCCCAAATGTTCACGATGAAACAATTGCAGCGGTTTTAAAAATTGTTCAAAAATATAAATTGTTAGTTTCCTGTGGTAGTGATTATCATGGTCCAACAAAACCAAATCGACGACTTGGAGAAACAAATTGTCCTGAAAAAGGATTGGCACTTGTCAAGATCCTTACTAAGGCGGCGAAAAAAGACTGATAAAAATGCTTCATTTTGGAGCATTTTTTCTTTTTTTAGGCTAAAATATGAAAGATGTAGAAAGGAAAAACAAAGTGTCAATAGAAAGAGTAAGAGAAGAATTTAGTTTGTTAGGAATTGATGATCGCATTGTTGAACTCGATGCAAGCAGCGCTACGGTAGAATTGGCAGCAAAAGCTTTGGGATGTGAACCTAAAAATATCGCAAAATAAAAAAGATGTTTTTATAATGTCAAAAAACCAGCACATCAAGAGATGAACTGGGGATTTTTATTATTTAGGGTTCATACACATATAAAAAGGGACTAATAGTCCAAAGTAGTTCAAAAACTACTCAACTGTTAGACCCACTTTTTTTATTCATCTTTCGATTCTATATCCTTCGTTCGGAATACAAATCGAACAATATTTTCCGAATTATCCGGTGTACCCGCAAATGATTTATGTTCCTTGTTCAATGCATCGATTTGATCAAACACAGTTTGTAGTGTGTTAAACTCCGATGTTGTCAAATCGACCGTTTCTTTTAATTGATTCATACCCTGCTCATTGAATTGATTTTGTCCGTCATAAAGCTGCTTAGCTCCATTCTCTAATGTATCAAAGGCACTTTGTAGCTGTACAAGACCATCGCTCATCTCCATTAATTTTGATTTTTGTCCTTCTAACTGTGCTGTTCCTTCATCTAATAAGGAAGCACCACTGATCAATTCCTCATTTTTAGATACGATTTGTTGAGAACCGGCATTTAACTGATCAACGGCTGTTTTGGCTTCACTTTGAAGCTGTTGAAGTCCTGATTCCAGGGCTACAGAACCCGTATGAAGCTGATCAGCACCTGCTTTTAACTGACTTACTCCACCTTGCAACTTTGTGATGAGTTGAACAAAATCTTGATCGCTCATATTCTGATGAACACCTGTCATAATTTGTTCTAAGGTAGCCATGGACTGAGCAGCTGTCTGCATAGATGTCTGCAGCTTTTGCATATTTGATTTTGTCCCCTCCATGACCTTTGATAAACCGTCCAAAGACTGCCTGGTCTGAGAAAGCAGGGCCTGCATCTGTGCTTTTTGTGTATCTAACGTTTCCAGGGTATAACCCTGAACATCAATACTTTGAACAATTTGTAATTGAGACTGCAGACCAGCAATCTGTTCATCGATCTTAGAGGCGGCCCCTGTCGTATCCTCCTGAGAAATCGCAGATTTACTGGTTTGCAGCGCCTGAATGGAGGACTGCAATGCCTGCAACTGCGCCTGTTTTGCACTTTCTAACTGGGCATTAAAACTTTGAATCTTACTTTGATCGTTTTCCACAGTTTGATTTACCGAAGCCACAAGAGCCTCAAATTGTGTCTGGAAAGTTTCCAATCCAGTCATAGCCTGATGAACTGTTTGTAAACTGTTCTCTAAAGATGTCAAAGCTTCTTTTGAAGTAGAAAGCTGTGTTTGTAACGTAGTTAATTCTTGTTTGGTCGTATTCATCGCCTGTGTAAGCTTTGATAAAGTATTTTTATCCAGTCCATTCACCTGTTCTTCCAGTTGTGCCAGACCTTCCTGTAGCTTTTGTGACCCTTGTGATAAAGATGTACTTCCCTGTACGGTTTGCTGCATAGCGGCCGGTATAGCTGTTAACTTTTGATTTCCCTTGTCCAGCTGTGTTACTCCCTGTGTATATGCTTTGATTCCATCCAACAACAAACTGGAGCCTGTATGTAATTGTGTTGATGCATCGGCCAACTGTTGGATCTGTGGTGTAGCACTCGTTAAAGGTTTAGCACCTTCCTTTAATTCTGTCGTACCTTCATACAACTGTTTAGAACCATCTAACAACTGATCAGAAGCCGATACCAGCTGATTGATACCGCCTGTCAGATCTCCAATGGATAATTGACCAGCCAATTCATCTAAAGAGATTTCATTGGTCATAGCGATCATGATCGATCCTAAATCAAAATCCTTTACATCGGTTTCAATCACTGTATCATCACTGATATGTAACTGATCGATGATCTTATTTAATCCAGCTTCCTGTAAAGTACCAGCCAATCCCGGTACATTCGCAAAGGCCAGCACTTCATTTGTACCATCATTCACGATTTTTCCATTGGAACAAGATACATTCTCATAATGATCTGCATTCAGAGTCAAAAGACCTCCGGCTAAAAAGCTGGGATGTACGGTAATGGCTTTTCCATCCGCATAGACCGTTTTTGATTCAAGATTTTCAAAGTGAATTGTCAATTTCAAATGTCCGCTTTGTCCTGCAACTTCTTTTGCGCTCAATTGATGTCCATCCAACTCATAGGTAATTTTTACTTCAATGGGAAGCTGCTTTGTTGTCTTACCCTGATAGTAAATATCGTTATGCTTGCTGTTCCAAGTATAGACATTTCCATCCACTTCGGGCTCCTCATCAGTTTTGACATTTTCTACATCGGTTTCATCCAGCGTCTCCTTGATGTTATGGATGCCGTCATCATCGTGCAGCCAGCTGGATACGATCGTATCCGAGATCGATCCATCGGCATTTAAAACCGCATAGACAGTTTCTGTTTTCTGTGTCGGATTTTCATCCTCTAATGCATAAACATGAAGCGGAAGCATGGATTGTGCCAATACGGCACTTAAGATCACACTGCTCATTACCTTAATATTTTTATTCATACTGATCCTCCTTAACTATCGGCCATTTTTTCGTTGTTTTTTCAATAAGCTTATGTCCTAATAAAAGCATGCTAGGCAAGATGAAGATAATACTGATGACAGAAATGATGGCCCCTCTTGCCAAAAGCTCACAAAGGCTGGAAATTAAATCCATACGAGATATCAAAGACACTCCAATACAAGCCGCAAAGAAGGAGCAGCCACTGGTAATGATCGAAGGAGATGTCTTTTGAACCGCAACTCGTATGGCCTCTTTTCCGCTCTTATTTAAACTGAGTTCTTCTCTAAATCGCGTTGTCATCAAGATCGCATAATCCACACAGGCCCCTAACTGAATCGTACCAATCACAATGCCGGCAATAAATGGCAATGTCGTATGTGTCAGATAAGGAATACCCATGTTGATCGTGATTGCCAATTCAATTGCCAGCACTAAGATAAACGGCAACGCAATCGATTTAAACGTAATCAAGATGATCACAAAAATTGCCAAAATCGATAATACATTTACGACCTTAAAATCTTCGTTGGTCGTGGTAATCAAATCCTTTGACAACATGCCCTCACCGGTGATCAGAGCTTTTTTGTCATATTGACTCAAAACTTCATGAATCTTGTCCAACTGCTTATTTTCTTCATCCGTAGCCGCATGATAATCACTGTTGGCAATCAACAGTTTATAGCCGCCATTTTCAAAAATATCTTTAATGGCTTCCGGCTCAAATGTGCCGGGAACACCACCACCGACAAAATTTTCATAGGCCAAGACATTTTCAATCCCCTCAATGTTTTCAATCTTTCCGGAAAGTTCCTGAATATCCTTTGTCGGTAATGTATCGCTGACCAAAATGAAGTGAGTCGTATTCATATTAAATTTATCTTTTAGTTCTTCCGTTCCCTTCATACTGGAAAGATCAGATGGCAATGTACTGGTCAGATCATAGTATTGCTTGACATTGGCCTGTGCAAAACCCATAGGAATAAAGATACAAATTCCGATCAACAGCAAAAACTTGGCATGTCGAACCACAAAACCAGGTACTTTTTTGAGTTCATGAATCAATGTTCTATGTGTATATTTTTCAATTTGGCGATCAAAGATCATCAATAGACTAGGTAGAACAAAAATAGTACAAATGACTCCCAGCACAACCCCTTTAGCCATCACGATACCAATATCGCCACCCAGTCTTAGTTGCATGAAACAAAGCGCTAAGAATCCGGCGATCGTTGTCACCGAACTGGATGTGATGGAAGTAAAAGTAGCCTGAATGGCCTTGACCATGGCCATGTCATTGGTCGTATTCTCTGCTTTTTTCTTTTCTTCCTGATAGCGATGTAAAAGGAAAATCGAATAATCCATTGTCACAGCTAATTGCAAGATCATCGCCAAAGCCTGAGTAATATAAGAAATCTTTCCTAAGAAGATGTTGGTTCCAAAGTTATAGATGATGGGAAAAGCCATACCCAACATAAAGATCAAAGGGGCTACGGAAGATTCAAGTCCTAAATACAGCACAACCAGACTTAACAAAACGGCAATCACAGCATATTTAACCGTTTCTGAATTAGCCAGATCCTTGGTATCTTCGGCAATAGCACTCATTCCCCCTAAATAACAATCCTTGTTCGACACTTCTTTAATCTTCGCAATCGCATCCATTGTTTTTGGAGAAGCGGTATCTTCTTCAAAGGTGACGATCATCAAAGTGGAATCTTTGGAGTACAACTGTTTTTGAAGAGTCTCCGGTATCATTTCCTTAGGAAAGGTAATATCCAAAACATCATCTCGCCAGAAAACTTGTTTGACCCCGTCGATCTTTTCAATCTTATCTTTTAAAGAAACAACCTCTTTGTCCGAAATATCATTGGTTACCATCATTCCTACACTGGCCAGATTAAAATCCTTATCCAGGACTTCCTGTCCTTTCATTGATTCCGCTTCTTTAGGCAGGTAGGAAAGAATATCATAATTGATTCCCGTATTGAAATAACCGATCACACTGGGAATCAAGAGCAGTACAGCCACAAGTAAAATCTTGTTTCTGTATCTGACAATAAACTTAGAAATTCTATCCATATTCTCTATCCTTTCTCAACATGAACAAGAGTATAGTACAAAAATGACTGTTAGTCAATTATTTAATATAATTTTTAATGTAACCTTTATATTAAGAAATAAAAATTGACCAAACGTACGTTTTTGTCTATACTATAAGTGGTGATAGTATGAAATCCAAAGTATTGGAAAATAAGAGAAATAAAGAAACAGCGCTTTTAAACAGCGCTTTTGACCTGTTCACAAAAAAAGATATCCATTCCGTAACCGTTCAGGATATCGTAAAAAAAGCCAATGTAGCAAAAGGAACCTTTTATCTGTACTTTAAAGATAAATACCAGATTCGTGACGTACTTATTCAAAAAGAAGCGGCTCGTTTGTTTCAGGAAGCCAGAGAAAAACTGGAGAAAAATGATATTCAAAATTTTGAAGATGCGATCATTTTCATCATCAATCAGGTTTTGTTGAGCTTAGAAGATAATCCGGCTATTTTAAAATTTATTGAACGAAATCTATCCTGGGGCATCTTTCATGAGCAACTGCAGACAACCATGGATAATGAAGAAATCGGTATGCTTCAACAATTTACTTTATTAGCCAAAAAAAGTGGCTATACCTTTAAAAGACCGGATATTATCTTATTCATTATCATAGAAACTGTAGGCAGTACTTGTTACAACTCCATTCTGTATCAAAAACCGCTTCCTTTTCAGGAATACAAACCTTATTTATTCGAGGTCATTCGGGCCATACTCAAAAATTATAAAGACTAAACAGGTCCATGACAGTGTTCTATCATGATCACTTTTTTAAACACGTTATTTCCTGCATATTCTACAAAAAAATCTTTGGCTTTTTTAGTTGGAGATCAGCCTATCTTAATTGTCGCAAGTGGTCATGCCAAGATTAATAATGCCAAATATAAACATTATTTCGGCAAGAAAGCTAAGATGATGCATGGAGATCAGGTTGAAAAATATATAGGTCATGCAGTAGGTGGAGTCTGTCCTTTTGGACTGAATGAAGGTATCAAAGTTTATCTCGACGATTCCTTAAAAACTTTATAGTATGTATTTCCAGCTTGTGGCAGTTCGAATTCCTGTATCAAATTAACAATAGAAGAACTAGAGCGATATAGTCGTTTTATTGAGTGGATCGATGTATGTAGATAAGAGAGGGAAAAATAGAGAAAGAAAAAAACTAGATAAGGAGATACCAGTTAGTAATATCAGTGATGAAAATCTTTATTGTTTGAATGGTCGCGTTCCTTTAAAAAAGGCAATCCCTTTTGGCTTACAGCATGTTTTAGCAATGTTTGTATCAAATTTAGCTCCAGTTTTAATTGTTTGTTCTGCCGCATTTATTCAAGGGACTAATGAACATTTAACACCAGCCGAGATTACTGAAATCTTACAGTGTGCCATGTTTGCTGCAGGACTGCTAACGATTATGCAATTATATCCAGTATGAAAGATAGGATCAAAATTACCGATTGTGATGGGTGTCAGCTTTACTTTTTTAGGAAGTCTTTTAGTGATTAGCTCTAATCCAGATCTTGGTTATGAAGGCATGGTTGGTGCTATTATCATGGGTGGAATCTTTGAAGGAATAGTTGGGTTAAGCGCTAAATATTGGAGAAGATTTTTAACTCCAGTGGTATCAGCCTGTGTTGTCATTGCAATTGGTTTATCTTTGTTATCGGTAGGAATGGATTCCTGGGGAGGTGGCAGTGGCGTCGAAGATTTTGGTGCATGGTATCATTTATTTGTTGGAACGTTTACTCTAATCGTGTGTCTGGTTTCGCGTTATTTACTAAAGGGTGTGTATAAAAACTTGAATATCTTGGTTGGTTTAGTTTTAGGGTATTTAATGGCTATTGTTTTTACCGTAAGTGGTATTGTTCCAATGTTAGATTTTTCATCAGTTTCACAGACGATTTCTCAGGTCGGATATTTCAGCCTTCCAACACTCGTCTTTTTTACAGAACATAAACCATTTTTTGATATTGGTGCTTTTTTCACAATCGCAATCGTATTTCTTGTATCTGCTGCCGAAACAACAGGTGCAACAACGGCTGTTTGCACGGGAGCTTTACATCGTGATATCAAGGTGGAAGAATTACAAAGATCGTTGACCGTGGATGGGTTTTCAAGCTCTATTTCTGGTTGTTTTGGTTGTTTGCCTTTAACCTCATTTTCACAAAATGTTGGTCTTGTGACAATGACTGGAGTAATCAATCGATTTACGATTTGTATAGGAGCTTTAATTCTAATTCTTGCTTCTTTATTTCCGCCACTTGGTGCTTTCTTTAATTCGATTCCTCAATCCGTATTAGGAGGATGTACAGTCATGATGTTTGGCTCTATCATGTATGAGGGCATCAAAATGTTGAAAGATTGTGTCTTTGATGATCAAACTATGATCATTGTATCTTTGTCATTTTGTATTGGAGTGGGTCTTACGCAAACCACAGGGATTTTTTCTCAGCTTTCCCACAGGCAGTTGGCGATGTTTTTAATGGCAATGCAGTTGCAGGCGTATTTATTGTCTCGTTATTATTGAGCTTATTTTTGCCAAAAGAAAAAAGATGAAAAATAATTCTCTTTACAAATCTTAGAAATTCAAGTAATATAGTCCTACGATGAGGGAGTAGTCTCACAATAGTGTGATTTAGCCAACAATCTCGAATGTAAATTCTGGCTAATCTTAAAGACAAGACTCGTCAAAGTTTTTCTTTGACGTGTCTTGTCTTTTTTTAGGAGGTTTGTATGAAAGAATACCAAAAAAGTATACAGGAAGTCTTAAGTGAGTTTGATGCCAGTCGAAATGGTTTGACATCTTTTCAGGTTGATGACAGACAAAAACAGTATGGTCTAAATGAGATGGATCAGCAGGAAAAAGAAAGTCCGCTACAGATTTTCCTTTCCCAGTTTAAAGATTTACTGGTCATCGTTTTGATTGTTGCCGGTTTTATTTCTATGGCAACAGGAGAAATTGTGAGTTCAATCGTAATTTTTATCGTTATTACGATCAATGCTATTTTAGGAACTGTTCAAACTTTAAAAGCTAGAAAGTCTTTGGAAAGTCTTTCTAAGTTATCAATGCCACATGTTAAAGTTATTCGTGATGGTCAGCTTCATCAAATCGTTTCCAATGAATTAACGATTGGTGATCTTGTTTATGTCGAAGCGGGAGACGTAATCGAAGGAGATGGCCGTTTGATCGAATGTGCTAATCTACAAGTGAACGAAAGTGCATTAACTGGAGAATCTTTGCCACAAGAAAAACAACTGGAAGTGATTGCAGGGGAAGTGGGGATTGCCGATCAAACGAATATGGTATTCTCCAGTGGTCTGGTTACCAATGGAACTGGTAAATATATTGTTACCAAAATTGGTATGAATACGGAGATTGGAAAAATCGCAACTATGTTAGAAAACGCTAAAGAAAGAAAAACACCTTTACAGTTAACATTGGAAGATTTTTCTAAAAAATTGACAATCAGTATTTGTGTAATTTGTGCCATCATTCTAGCTATGAATGTTATCGTTGCTCATGAAGATATTTGGGATGCCTTATTGATTGCAGTTGCTTTGGCAGTGGCAGCAATTCCAGAAGCATTAAATTCTATTGTAACGATTGTGTTATCTATTTCTACACAGAAAATGGTTAAAGAACATGCAATCATTAAACAATTAAATGCAGTAGAAAGCTTAGGCTGTGTATCTGTTATTTGTTCCGATAAAACAGGGACCTTAACTCAAAATAAGATGAAAGTCATGGAACTATTCTTGAATAATGAAGTCATCAAACCGGAAATGCTGGATGTGAAAGATCATTGCCATGATGTGTTGTTGAAATCATGTTTGTTGTGTAATAATGCAGTATCGAATGGATCCACTCAAATTGGGGACCCTACTGAAATTGCCTTGTTAGATTTATTTGATCGTTATGGTGAAAAAGATGCAGATTACCATGTTGAAGCGATTCGAATCAAAGAACTTCCTTTTGATTCAACACGTAAGATGATGTCTATTAACTCGGAAAACCATCTTTATACAAAAGGGGCTGTAGATGTTATTTTGGATCGATGCGATCAGATTTTGATTCATGATAAAAAGCGTCCAATTACTGAAGAAGATATTAAATTGATCAAAGAGCAAAATGAAAGTTTTGCCAAAGAAGGACTTCGTGTATTGGGCTTTGCGTATAAAACGATGAAACCAAAAGAATTAAGTTTGGAAGATGAAAACAATTTAACGTTTGTAGGTATGGTTGCTCAAATGGATCCACCTCGTCTTGAAAGCAAGGATGCAGTTTCTAGGTGTAAGATGGCTGGTATCAAACCAATCATGATCACAGGAGATCATATCATTACCGCAACTTCAATTGCCAAAGAGATTGGAATCTTTGAAGATGGGGACATTTGTTTGGAAGGAAAAGAATTGGAAACAATGTCGGATTCGGCTTTAGATGAAATTTTACCAAAAGTATCCGTATATGCGCGTGTTGCTCCAGAACATAAAATTCGTATCGTAGAAGCATGGCAAAAACGCAATGAGATCGTTGCCATGACCGGAGATGGTGTCAACGATGCTCCAGCCTTAAAACAGAGTGATATCGGAGTAGCAATGGGTATTACCGGTACAGAAGTTTCAAAAGACGCAGCCAGCATGATCTTAACAGATGATAACTTTTCTACGATCGTTAAGGCTGTTATTACCGGAAGAAATGTGTACGCTAATATTAAGAATTCCATTACGTATTTATTGTCAGGAAACTTCTCAGCTATTTTAGCCGTTGTCTTTACTTCATTGGCATTGTTGCCAACACCATTTATGGCAGTTCATTTATTGTTTATTAACTTAATTACCGATTCTTTACCAGCGATAGCTATTGGAATGGAAAAAGGAAAAGATGATGTGTTGAAACAAAAACCACGTAAGCGTGATGATTCAATCTTGAATGCGAAAACAATGATCAAAATTGGCTATGAAGGTTTGATCATATTTTCCGGTGTTATGGCGGCTTACTTTATTGGATTGCAGACAAGTGATCTTATGGCAAGCACGATGGCTTTTTCAACTCTATGTCTTTCTCGTTTGTTGCATGGTTTCTCTTCAAGAGGAAATGCTCCATTCTGGAAATTAGGTAAGAATGAATCTAGTATTTATGCTTTCTTAACTGGTGCTGTACTTCTTGTGCTGATTTTATTTATTCCAAATATGCACGGATTATTCTCAATTGGTCCAATTACTTTAACACAATTCTTTATTGTTGTTGGATTATCATTAGCAACTTTTGTTATTGTGCAGATTACCAAAGTAATTCAGTATAGAGGCTAAAGATATGAGTGATAAAAAACAAAATGCTGTAAAAACAGGAATCACGTTTGGCAGTGCATTAGCTATGGTCATTAGTTATACGACATGGAAATCTGTCGGATGGGCCATTTTTCATGGTTTATTGAGCTGGGTATACGTTATCTACTTTATTTTACGTTACTAGAATACGATTTAACTTGCTCAAAATGTCGGTGTTATCGTATAATACATGCATAAAACAGTGAAAAGAAGAGTAGTATCTTGTGATTGTTTCAAAGAGAGCGATTGTATGGTGAAATTTCGCAGCATAGCAGATATGAAGATGGTCTTGGAGTTTCTCTTTTGAGACGTAAGTTTAGAAAGGGACGTATTTCGGCGTTATCGAATTGAGGTGCATTGTGCACAAACTAAGGTGGTACCACGAAAAGCTTTCGTCCTTTGATGGAAGCTTTTTTTATAGAAAGGAAATGAAATTATGTGTAAGAAAGAACCATTTTATTTAACAACGGCAATTGCCTATACTTCTGGACGCCCACACATTGGGAATACTTATGAAATTATTTTGAGCGATTCTATTGCTCGATTTAAAAGAGCACAGGGATATGATGTTTTCTTCCAGACAGGTACAGATGAGCATGGTATCAAGATCGAAGAAAAAGCGCGTGAAGCAGGTGTAAGTCCTCAGGAATTCGTAGATAAAGTAGCAGCTCAAATTAAATCAAACTGGGATCTGATGAATACAAGTTATGACTATTTTGTACGTACTACAGATGATTATCATGTAAAACAGGTACAGAGAATCTTTAAACGTCTTTATGAGCAGGGAGATATTTATAAAGGAGAATATGAAGGCTGGTATTGTACTCCTTGTGAAAGTTTCTGGACTGAATCTCAATTGGTTGATGGAAAATGTCCGGACTGCGGTCGTCCTGTAAAAAAAGCCAAAGAAGAAGCCTACTTCTTTAATATGCAAAAATATGCAGATCGTTTGATCCAATATATTGAGGATCATCCGGATTTTATTCAGCCAGAATCTCGTAAAAATGAGATGTTAAATAACTTCTTGCGTCCAGGGCTGCAAGATCTTTGTGTATCTCGTACTTCATTCAGCTGGGGTGTTCCAGTGGATTTTGATGATAAACATGTTGTTTATGTTTGGATCGATGCTCTAAGCAACTATATCACGACACTTGGATATGATGCTCTTGGTGAAAGTGATGAAAAATTCCACAAATACTGGCCAGGAACACATATCATTGGAAAAGATATCTTGCGTTTCCATACGATTTATTGGCCAATTATTTTAATGGCTTTGGATCTACCTTTACCTAAGAAAATCTTTGGACATCCATGGTTATTGATTGGTGATGGAAAAATGTCTAAATCAAAAGGTAATGTAATTTACGCAGAAGATTTAGTAGAACACTTTGGTGTCGATGCAGTTCGCTACTATTGTTTGCATGAAATGCCTTTTGCTCAGGATGGAACAATTACCTGGGAACTTGTAGTAGAGCGTATCAATTCAGATCTAGCCAATATCCTTGGAAACTTAGTATCTCGTACGATCGCCATGTCAAATAAATATTTTGGCGGAATGATCACAAATCCACAGGTAAAAGAAGCTGTGGATGAAGAGTTGATTTCTTTAGCTGAAAGCACAAAATCAAAAGTAGAATCGAAGATGGAACAATTCCGTGTTGGTGATGCTTTAGATGAAATCTTTACATTATTAAGAAGAACAAATAAATATATCGATGAAACAATGCCTTGGGCTTTGGCTAAGGAAGAAAATAAGAAAGATCGTCTTGCGACAGTATTATATAACTTGTTGGAATCTATTCGAATCAGTGCTGTTCTTTTGGAAAGTTTCCTGCCTGAAACAAGTCAGAAAATCTTGGATTATCTTAATACTTCTAAACGCGACTTTGATTCTATTGATACATTTGGTCAATTGGAAACTGGAATTCAAGTGGTAAAGAAACCAGAAGTTTTGTTTGCACGTATTGATGAAAAAGATTTTATGGAAAAACTAGCGAAGGAAAAAGAAGAAAAGGCAAAAGAAGAAAATGAGAAAGAAGAAAACTTGATTACGATCGATGATTTTGCCAAAGTTGAAATGAAGATTGGTACAATTGTGGATTGTAAACCACATCCTAAGGCAGACCGCTTATTGGTTGAACAGATTGATCTAGGGGATGAAGTTCGTCAGGTTGTCAGCGGTATTGCCAAATACTATAAACCAGAAGATTTAATTGGTAAGCAGGTTGTTGTGGCAACAAATCTAAAACCAGTAAATCTTAGAGGCGTAGAGTCTAATGGTATGATTCTTTGTGCAACGAATGATAAAGAGCTTTCATTTTTAACAATTGAAAAAGAAGTGAAGAATGGATCTAAAGTTTCTTAATCATGAATGATAAACAAAAAGCTTTATTTAAACAGATACAGCTTGCTGGGTTAGGTATTGTAATTGCGGTATTTGGATTCTTCGTGAATCATACAGCTTTGATGATCATTGGGGCTGGTGTATTTATCTTTGGTATCGCTCGAACGATCCTAATAAAAAAGTTGATCGATAAATTAGAAGAAGATGATTGATCTTCTTCTTTTTTATATGAAAAAGACCATATCACTTGGATATGATCTGGTTATTTGTGTAATTTCATATAGCTTGTTAGTCCGTATGCCGCTTTGGCTTTGGTAGCAGCATTTACGATTGCCATTTCAATGGCTTTAGTAGCCATAATACCGACAACATCAGGATCTGCTTTTACTTTTTTAGAGCCTAAGGCAAAAATCGTATCTCCATCATTAGATGTATGTACTGGGCGAATGCAATGAGCATAGCCATTATGGGCAACACTGGCAACTTTATTCATTTGCGCTTTGGTTAGATCAGCGTTTGTAATGATGCAACTGATCGTTGTATTAGCCATTGGATCTTTCATGATCTTTTCATACATTTCTAAAATGGCTTCTTCAGAATTGATTTCTAGATTGTTTTCTTGATCATAGATTCCAGCAATTCTCTTATCAGAATTAGGAAAATAAATGTCACCGCATGCGTTTAATGCAACGATCGCACCTACTTTTAAATCGTGTACTTGATATGCAGCATAACCTAGACCGGTTTTCATGGCTTTATCAAATCCTAAAAATTTACCCACACTAGCTCCTGTTCCGGCTCCTACATTGCCTTGTTCCGGCCTGTTTTTTTCTGCGTTGATACATGCTTGATAACCCATTTCTTTATCTGGGTATGCCTTTGGATTTGCTACGCTACAGTCAAATAAACTTGCTTGACATACAATTGGAATGGTGATTCCTTTCATTGCAAATCCTATTTCACGCTCACTAAGATATCGCATGACACCACTGCTTGATTCCAGACCAAAGGCACTTCCTCCACTTAATACAACTGCATGGACTTGTTCAACCATATTTTTAGGATTTAATAAATCTGTTTCACGAGTTGCAGGTCCACCTCCTCGAACGTCAACTCCAGCAACGGCTCCTTCTTTTGAAATGATGACTGTACATCCTGTGGCGTTTGTATCATCCTGAGCATGTCCTACTTGAAAACCTTCGATGTCCGTAATGTTGATTTCTTTCATTGTTTTGGTTCCTTTTCTACTAAATCATAGATATCTTTTCGACGAATCTTCCAAAATGGCATTCGCTTACGAATTTTATCGATCATGGCTAGATCAATATCATAGACGATGTAATCATTTTGGTTGGCATCGATCAATACTTTTCCAAATGGATCACAAATCAAAGAGTGTCCATATGATTTAAACTGTTTATAAACATAATGCTGGGGATTTGCCCCGACGATGAAGACTTGATTTTCCATTGCTCTTGTCTGTAAAAGCGGTTGCCAATGTGCTTTTCCTGCACTTTCGTTAAAAGCGGCAGGGCAAAAGATCACTTTTGCCTGCTTCATTGCCAGTAATCTTGTCTCTTCGGGGAAACGAATGTCATAGCATACTAAGATACCAAATCGTCCGTATTTGGTATCAAATGTTTTGATTGAATTTCCTGGAGTGAACACTTCGCTTTCGCTGTAAAGCTTATGTCCTTCGATATTTACTTCAAATAGATGCATCTTATCATATTGACAAATGTGCTTTCCATTTTCAAAAATATGACATGTATTGTAAATCTTATTGTTTTCTTTTCTGGCAATTGTGCCTCCTATGATAATGATCTGGTGTTTTCTAGATTCTTCCTGTAACAGTTGATAGCATTTGTCATGTGTTTTGTAAGACAGCAAGATTTGTTCATTATCGTAGGGCGCATTCCACATTTCATTTAAAACAATGATTTCAGCGTGTTCTTTTATGCATGATTGTATGTGTTTTGCGACAAAGGAAAGGTTTGCCTTTATATCAGAGCTGACTTTCACTTGTATGATACCTATTTTCATATTTATTCCAACTTTTAAAAATCTATGATTTTCGTATCATCATTATAGCAAAACTATTACTTTTTTACTATAATAACTATATCAGTAGACAGCAAAGGAGAGATATTATGGCTATCGTTAAATTGGCTCCGGCTTTTAAAGATTATTTATGGGGTGGAACTAAATTAAAAGAGTCTTATGGAAAGAAAACAGATTTAGATATCGTGGCAGAAAGTTGGGAGCTTTCTACACATCCAGATGGTGAAAGTGTGGTAACTACTGGACCTTATGCAGGAATGAAATTATCTGAATACGTTAATGCCTTAGGCAAAGATTGTCTTGGGACAAAGGGGAATGCATTTGAATTTTTCCCAATTTTGATCAAATTCATTGATGCGAAACAACCATTATCTATTCAGGTTCATCCGGATAATGAGTATGCATTACGTGTTGAAAAAGAATACGGAAAAACAGAAATGTGGTACGTATTGGATTGTGAAGAAGGCGCTTCTCTTTATTTTGGTGTAAACAAAGAAGTGACAAAAGAAGAGTTTGCTCGTCGCATTCAAGATGGAACATTATTGGAAATCTTAAAAAAAGTTCCAGTTCATAAAGGTGATGTGTTCTTCATCAAAGCTGGTACGATCCATGCGATTGGGGCAGGTATCCAGATTTGTGAAATTCAACAGAATTCAAATACAACATATCGTGTATTCGATTATGGACGTGTTGGCAAGGATGGAAAACCTCGTGAACTTCATATTGAAAAAGCTATTGATGTTTCTAATCTATCTCCAATTGAATCAGACTTCAAGCCATGTGGTCCTCAAACAACAGATGGAGATGCAAAGACTGTCATGTTAGCAACATGTGATTTATTTACAACATACGAAACAACATTAAATGGTTCAACGACATTGAACGTAGATAAAGAAAGTTTTGGATCAATCGTAGTTCTTGAAGGCGCTGGCACAATCGAAAATAATGGTGAAACACTCACTTTTGCGAAAGGAGATTCAATTTTCATTGCAGCTAACAGTGGTGAAGTTAAAATCACTGGAAATTGTCAATGGATCTACAGCAGGGTTTAATACCCTGTTTTTTTAGAAATGATACGTGAATTATTAAGTTGGTATGATGTAAATAAAAGAGAACTACCATTTCGAAAGGATAAAGATCCGTATCGAATCTGGATCAGTGAGATCATGGCTCAACAGACTCGTATTGAAGCAATGCTTCCTTACTATGATCGGTTTATTGAAAAATATCCGGATGTCAAATCATTAGCCAATGCTGATGATGAAGAACTTCATAAAATGTGGCAAGGCTTAGGATATTATTCCAGGTGTCGAAATTTAAAGAAGAGCGCTATTGAATGTATGGAAAGATACGATGGAAAACTGCCAGGATCCAAAGAAGAATTAGTTAAACTTCCGGGAATCGGTCCTTATACAGCAGGCGCAATAGCTTCAATTGCGTATGATGAAAATGTCAGTGCAATTGATGGAAATGTCATTCGTGTCTTTTCTAGATTATATGATATTCATGAAGATGTAACACTTTCTAGTACAAAGAAGAAAATCGAAAAACTTGTGAATGAAAGTTTACCAGGCTCAGAATATATCAGTGATTATAATCAAGCTTTGATGGAGTTGGGAGCTTTGATTTGTATTCCACAAAATCCGCGTTGTGACAAATGTCCGTTACAAAATGAATGCGAAGCAAAAGATCCTTCATCTCTTCCAGTCACACCGCCAAAAAAGGGAAGACCTTGTCTTGAAAAACAAATTTTTATTTGGGTGTGTGACGAGAAGATTCATTTGAAGAAAAGAGAAGAAAAAGGCCTGTTGCATGGATTATATGGTTTTGATGAAACAAAACCGGAAAACATTATAAAAGAAATACGTTTAAATCCATATTCACATATCTTTTCACATGTAACATGGAAAATGGATGCCAAGGTTGTCTATGTAGATTCATGCGTAGATACATGTTTTTACACCCTTGATCAGATTGTTGAAAAATACGCAATACCTAGTGCTTTCAAACCGTTTTTAGATGAAATTATTGATAGAAAATTAGTTAAGTATAAGCCCTGAATGCAGGGCTTTTTTCTTTACAACATCTTAATACAGATATTGTTGATTTTTGGTATAGCAGGCATATAATTTACTTAGTAATACTAAGTAGGTGATGCGATGAATCCAAAGTATGAAAGACAATTAAAAAAAGGTGTATTGGAAATGCTGGTATTAAAGCTTTTATCGAAAGAAAAGATGTATGGATTTCAATTGATTCAAAAACTCCAGTTATGTAACAGCAAGTATTTCTCATTAAAGGAAGGTACTTTGTATCCGATTTTGTATCGTTTAGAAGATGATGGTTTAGTAAAAAGTGAAAAGATCGTAAACAAACCTAAAGAGCTAGCCAAAAAATATTATGTAATCACAGATCAAGGTGTTGAAGTTTTAAAGGAATTAGAAATTCTTTGGAAAGATTTTTCTAAGGAAGTATCAAAGATCATGGAGGATTAAGGATATGAATAAAGAAAAATATCTGCATAAAGTAATCAAATATCTGAGCTGTTCAAAAAAAGATAAAAAACGCATTTATGAAGATTTAAGTGCGGATATTGATGTAGCTTTAGAAAATGGTGAAAGTTGGCAGGAGATTGAAATGCGATTCGGCGATCCAAAAGATTTAGCTGATGAATTGATGGAAAATTTGGAAGTGGATACAAAAGGCAGACATAAAAAGCTTTGGATTGGTTTGATTTGCGGTGTATGTATTGTTGTAGCTATTGGCTTTCTAGCTTTTAAGATGTTTATTCCAACGACAATTTTGTTAAAGGACTCCACATATTTTGATTATGATGAAGTTCATGACAAAGCAATGGAAGTGATCGAATATGCATCAAATGATGATTATGAAGCCATTGCCAATATAGGAATTGATGAATTTAAACAGGATTCTGTTAAAGAACAAATGAAAGAGACAATGACTATGATGAAACATGGAGCCTTTTTAAAGATTTCAAGTGAGCAGTATGTAGAGAATTCAACATTAACTTCTAAATATGCAGCTGCTTCGATCACGGTAATGTATGAAGCCAATGCGATCACGTATACTTTAGCTTTTGATGAAAATTTGAATCTAAGTGCTTTCTATATGAAATAGAGATGATTTATATGACTTTGATTAAGAAACTTGCATTAACGATAGTTTTATTGAATGTTTTGATATTTTTATTAATTAATTTGATTTATACAGATGATATTTATCTTTTCTATAATGGTGTATCTATGGAGAATAATTTTAATAAACCATTTTTGGCAATCGGCTATCCAATGGTTTCAATTTTTATTTATTATTTTCTTTCCCATATGCCGGTATATCTATTTTCAAGTTCAAAAATGGTATGGGCTTTTAAAGGAACGATAGCAGTCTTAGATAATGAGAAAAATAGGAAAATTATTCAAAAAAGAGGAAAAGAATTATTCGAACAAGAAAATGTGTTGATTCAAAGCATAATTCTTATGGCAAGTTTTCAAGTCTTATTTCAACAAAATATCTCCAGTGTTTTTGTGTATAGCTGTCTAGGATTGATAATGGTTGCGATGGTTCGTACAGTTTATCTGATTCATAAAGAAACGATACTTTCCTGAGGTGTAGAAATCATGAAGAAAATGATATTTTGTACATTGTTTATAACTGCAGTAATGTCAATGATGATCTTGATCATATATCAAAATGATATAGTGGTGCATTACAATTCACTAGGACAAGCAGATGGTTATGCTCCTGCATATCAGGTGATTTTCTTACCACTATTCGGCGTTTTAATACATTTTTTGTTTTCTAGAATAAACAAGAGTCACATGATCAAAGGTGAATCAATTCAATTGTTTCAATATCGTCTTCCTTTAATGGTGACAAATAATAATGCAAATAAGGTGCAAAAAGTAATTTCTGATTTTATTTGGAGCATTGATTTAGTGATTCAATTGATCATGTTATGGGTAACATTTATTTTATTGATTCAAAAGAATATATGTTCATGGATGGGGTATATCTTTATTCTATTCATAGTTTTAAGTTTGATTTTATTTATATATCGTCTATATCGATATACATATCGATTCGATTAGGAGGATTTAATATGAGGATCGAATTAATCACAGGTTTATTATTTTTAGTGCTTAGTATTTTATTTCTTTTGGGTAAAGGTAGTTTTCTGATTGCAGGATATAATACTTCCAGTAAAGCAGAGAAGGCTAAATATGATGAAAAGAAGATATGTCGTTATGCTGGTATTGCTATGTTGATAGCCAGCATTGGACAATTTGTCCTTCTTTGGAACAAAAATTTAATGTGGTTAACCTTGCTTGTGAGTTTTATCGCTGTTGCCGTTGCCATTGTTGGTACCAATTTCTTCTCTAAGAAAAAAGTTGAGGATATAAATGAAGCAGAAATCAAACCAGATGATAACAATGCCTCTAAGATTGTAAAGATTGGTAGTTTAGTGTTTACTTTGATTATTTTAGCTGGTGCTGGTGGACTTCTATTTGCTGGAGATGTCAATGTAAGTGTTGGCAAGAATGCAGTAGAGGTCAATGCATTCATGGCCGCAGGTTCAACTGTCAAATATACAGATATAGAAGAAGTGTATTTATCGGATGATGTACATTATGGATCTCGTGTTGGCGGATTTGGTGGATTAAAGATTAGTTCAGGTAATTTTGAAAATGATGAATATGGAAGATATAAACTGTATGTATATAATGACAATGATACTTTAATTGTATTAAAAACAAACGAAGATAAATATATAGTTTTCAACCAATCAAGTCAAAAAAACACAGAGAAAGTGTATGAATCCATTTTAGAGAAGGTGAGTTAAGATGTTTTGGTTTATGCTGTTGATGAATTTGTTGATTCCATTAACGATGGTGTTCGTGGGTATTTACTTTAAAAAAGCAGCATTACCTGAAATTAATCCATTATTTGGTTATCGAACTAGACGTTCAATGGCAAGTTTAGAAGCGTGGAAGTTTTCAAATCGTTTAATGGGCTCGTACTGGTTTAAATATGGATTGGCTTTAAGTATAATTTCGATTATTTTTTCTTTCTTGTTGAAAGACCAAATAGAATATGGCTCCTTATTTATCATGCTTGATCAGATGTGTGTAATGTTTTATACGATTTATTTGGTTGAAAAAGCTTTAAAACAAAAATTTGGAAATTAAAAAGAACGATCGCTTTGATCGTTCTTATTGTGTTATATAGGACTAATTTGATCGTGTTTTCAACTCCATCCCAATGTGTTCTCTCCATACCGTGACTAGCGTTGACTCCAGGTCCAACCAGTCCACCTTTAATATTGTTTCCACCTTTTAAGGCGGCTGAAACATCAGAACCATATTGAGGGTAGATATCTACTGCATATTTTAGATTGTTTTCTTTTGCAAGCTTTATAAGCTTCGATGTGATTTCGTAATCATAAGGCCCACTAGAATCTTTAGCACAGATAGATACATCTTGTTCTGTGCAGGCAAGATCTAATCCTATGCATCCCATATCTACGGCAATGAATTCTTCAATGTCTTCTGGAATCCAACTGGATCCATGTCCAACTTCTTCATATGTACTAAATATAATTTTGATGTTACAGCTAGGTTGTATTTGATGTGTATGTAAATATTCTAATACGCCCATTAAAGCACTGGCAGAAATCTTATCATCCAAAAATCTAGATTTGATAAAGCCACTTTCGGTGACTGTAAATTTAGGTTCAATGGCAATGATATCACCATTTTGGATACCTAGTTTTTCCGTATCTTCTTTTGAGTAAACAATTTCATCAATGCGAATTTCCATTGTGTCTTCTTTTCTTGGCGCGCTGGTCGCATCTGGGAATACATGGGCTGCTGGAGTTGTCGATAAAATCGTTCCAGTGTAGATTTTACCTTCGCGCGTCAAAATGCGACAATATTCACCGTCCAGTGTTGGCAGCATTGGTCCACCAATTCGTGTGAAGGCAAGTTTACCATCACTTTTGATTGAACGGACCATAAGTCCTAATGTGTCCACGTGAGCACTTAATCCTATTGTGTGGCTTGTGTCTTTGCCAGGTATGGAAACAATCAGATTTCCTTTATTGGATAGGGTTGTTTCAAAGTTAAACTTGGCAATATTTTCTTTTAGATAATTGATAGCTGATTTAGTATAGCTGCTTGGTGAATCAATGTTAATTAACTCGTTGGCAACTTTCAGCACAAATTCTTTGTTTATTGATTCCATTTCGAAATACCTCCGTTATTAGTATATAACTTTTTTGAATATTTCTATAATGAAAAAAATATTATTCTAGCGTTAAATGATTTTATTATGGAGTATAATAGAAATGAAAAAACTATTACATATGAATCATAATCATGAATATCTAAAGAAAGTTACAATAGGTATTCCGAAAAAACATAATGCGACAATTTATCTTAGTGAATATGATCCAAATTGGCCTTTGGTTTATAAACAACTTTCAAAGGAAATTCAATCGGTTTTACAAGAGAAAGTTATTTTGATCGAGCATGTGGGATCAACGTCTGTACCAGGTCTTTGTGCCAAGCCAATCATAGATATTTTATTAGAGGTCGAAAATAGTGCGGATGAAAACCAGTATGTTTCTAAATTAGAAAGTATAGGGTATGTATTGAAAATCAGAGAACCTGATTGGTATCAACATCGTTGTTTCAAACATTTTGATCCTGAAGTGAATTTACATGTGTTTTCTAAAGACTGTAAGGAATCAAAACGAATGATTTGGTTTAGAAATCATTTAAGAAATAATGAAGCAGATCGAACACTTTATGCAAATACAAAAAGAGAATTAGCTTTGCGAAAATGGGAATATATTCAAGATTACGCAGACGCGAAGAGTCGTGTTGTATCGAATATAATGTCACATATGGAGGTGTTATCATGAGTGAAAAAATTATTACGATTACGCGTGAATTTGGTAGTGGAGGACGAACAATAGGGAAAAAAGTAGCCCAAAAACTGGGCATTCCTTGTTATGATGAAGAACTGCTGGAAAAGATGGTTAAAGAAAGTGGGTTCGTCAAAGAATATATTGAAGAACAAAGTGAAGATAGTGTTGGATGGTTAAATTCTATTCTTTCTTATAATGGTCTTACTATGACGAATCAAGATAAGCTTTGGGTCATTCAACAAAATCTGATCTTAGATTTAGCACAACAAGGTTCATGTGTAATTGTTGGACGTTGCGCTGATTACATTTTAAGAGACGAAAATATTTTAAGCGTTTTTATCCATGCGGATATGGAACATCGTGCCAATCGTATCGTTACAGAATATGGAGAAAGAGAACAGTCTCCTCAGCAACGATTGAATGACAAAGATCGACGTAGAGCGGCTTATTATCGTTTCTATACAGATATGAAATGGGGTAAGGCGCAAAACTACCATTTGTCCTTAGACAGTGGAAAATTTGGGATCGATAAATGTGTCGATATAATCATTTCAGCTTTTCAGGATTGATCATTCATGATCGATCCAAAGTTCAGGTAAAAGATCTTTTAAAGGTATTTCTTTGAAATCAGGCAGGATGATCAAAGTGTTTAAATTATCTTTATTCACTTGTATCATAAACTCTCGGCATCTACCGCAGGGAGGAAGGATGTTACCGTTTTTGTAGACGGCTATCAGTCGTTTGATTTTCATTTCGCCATGTTTAAGCATGTCGGCTATAGCAGCCTGTTCCGCACAAAATCCCAAGTTGCAGGCAAGGTCTATATTGATACCAGTATAGATATTGCCACTTTCGCTTTCTAAAGCACAGCCAACTTGTCCACATTCGCCATCATGTTCCAGCGTTAAATGTTGAATCGTATTTTTTGCGATAGTATAAAGTTCAGTCTTAGTCATATTTAGTATCTCCTGAAATTATTTAAATATAATTGTGAGATCAATACAAGGTAAAGTGTGAAAAACATTTTTAAAAAAATGTGTTATAGTTTTTCCATCAATAATAAGGAGAATTGTATGGTTAGAGATATTGTGAAAGATACATTTATTTTGAGTCGAATTTCTGTGTTGGCTAATAAAGATGATTTATCAATTGCTCAGGATTTGATTGATACTTTAGAAGCACATAAAGAAAGTTGTGCTGGTATGGCAGCTAACATGATTGGCTTTCATAAAAGAATCATTGCCTTTCAGGATGAGGGAAAGATCGTAGTGATGCTTAATCCGGAAATCATAAAAAAATCACAAATCTACTCAGCAAAAGAAGGATGTCTATCTTTATCTGGTCAAAGAGAAACAAAACGATATCGAAGTATCAAAGTTCGTTATTTAGATATGCAGATGAAGATAAAAATAAAAACATTTAAGGATTTTACAGCGCAAGTCATTCAACATGAAATAGATCATTGTGATGGTATATTGATCTAGCATTTCATCTTGAGATGATTTGCCTTTTTTTAGTTTACAATATCGTGTATCGATATTATAATGAAAGTGAAGATATCGAGTGTCGATATTAGATGAAGAAAGAAGTGATTCTATGGCAAAAGAAACTTTGGAAATACTAACAGAATCTATGTTTTATGTGTTGATGGCGCTTTTAAAACAACCAAAATGTGGAACGGAAATTGCGCAGTTTGTTTTAGAAAAAACAAAAAAAAGAGTTGAAATTGGTCCGGGAACTCTGTATACGATCTTATCTAAATTTGAACAGTCTGAATATATTGAAGAGATTGCCGTTGAAGGAAGAAAACGAACGTATCAGATCACGGATATAGGTAAAAAAGCTTATGTAAAAGAAAAAAGCAGACTTTATCAAATGTTGGATGATGCAGCTGCGGAGGAAATGTCATGAAAAGAAAATATCGATTAATGCGTGTCATGATTTATGAAAGAAAAGCTTTGGAAAACTATATAAATTCTATGGCTAAAGACAACTGGCACGTGGATAAACTAGGATTAAATTATATTCGTTTTGAAAATAGGGAAGATTCAATTCATTATGTAGTTGTCTTAAATGGGGATATAGAAGAGAAAGATATGATGTATGAAACAAATGCACAGAAGAAATTAAGATCTTTTATGGAAGATTTTGATTTAAATTTTGTGTGTTCAAATGGAATGTTCCAAATATATTCTTCAAGACAAGATTTGGATATCTATACGGATGAGCAGACGGAGTTATCAACAATTTGTCAAACAAAAATTAAAAATGGATATCCTTCATGCTACCACTGGGCCTTCTTGTGGCTGGCTATTGTTGTTGCAGGAATTTGGGCGATGTATGCTGGGATGCTTTCATTAAATAGCAATGCCAATCTTGCAAAAGCTTTATTGATCTTGGTCTCTTTTTTTGGCTTTATATTTGCAACCCGAGAAATTATAACACTATATCGATACAAAAAAAGACAGATACTTCAAGATGATCCAGGTGTATTTCATACAAGATGGTGCTTTTCTGTAATGGTGATTCTCAGTATATTGCACATGACTTGTTTTTTGGAATTTAAGTATTTGTTCTTTCTTTCTTATATATTTTTAGGAAAGTATATAATTTTTCCGTTATTAAAAACGGTATCAGAAGAAACAAAAGAAAAAGTATTTTTTGGACTATTGATCATATTAACGATCATCGTTTGTCTATAAGATAATAATTAAGAAGCCTTAATATTCGACTTTATGTATGAAAAGTGAGAGAATAGGGAAGCAGGAGGGATTTATGCATACAATTAAATGTCCAAATTGTCATACGATGTTTGAACTGGATGATTCTATTTATATGGATATCGTTAAACAGGTTCGTGATGAAGAATTTGAAAAAGAAAAGAAATCTATTGAGAGTTATTATAATGAAAAAAGCCAAAGCATGGTCAATGAAGCTAGAAGCGATTTAGAAAAAGAGATTGTTTTGTTGAAATCACAAATCAATGAGATGAAAAATACAGCATCTGTCGATAAAGAATTGGCAATTTCCAAGGCTCGTTTAGAATTCGATGAACGACTTAATGAAAAAGAAAAGATGATTCAAAAACTTGAAAGTCAGATCAAAGAAAATGAGGTTAAGGCAAAATATGAATTAACTCAACAAATATCTGAACTAACAAATCAATTAACGTCGCAAAAGACACAAGCCAAGCTTTTGGAGACAAATTTAAAAGAGAAGTATGAAACTCAATTAAAACTTAAAGACGAACAAATTGCCTACTACAAAGATTTTAAAGCAAAACAATCGACCAAAATGGTAGGAGAAAGCCTTGAACAGCATTGTGAAATTCAGTTCAATCAATTAAGAGCGACAGGATTTCAAAATGCATATTTTGAAAAAGATAATGATGCCCGTACAGGAAGCAAGGGCGATTACATTTATCGTGAAAATGATGATCAGGGTAATGAGATCATCTCTATTATGTTTGAAATGAAGAATGAAAATGATGAAACGGCTACGAAAAAGAAAAACGAAGATTTTTTAAAGGAACTGGATAAAGATCGTAATGAAAAGCATTGTGAATATGCAATCCTTGTTTCTTTGTTGGAACCGGATAATGAACTGTATAATTCTGGAATTGTAGATAAATCACATCGATATCCAAAAATGTATGTGATTCGACCACAATTTTTCATTCCAATGATTACTTTATTAAGAAATGCAGCACTAAATTCAATGCAGTATAAACAGGAACTGGCGATTGCAAGGGCTCAAAATATTGATATTACACATTTTGAAGAGAATATGATGAAGTTCAAAGAAGGATTTGCGCGAAATTATGAATTGGCCAGTCGTAAATTTAAAACAGCTATTGATGAAATTGACAAGACAATCTCGCATTTACAGAAGACAAAGGATGCTCTGATATCCAGTGAGAATAACTTACGCTTAGCCAATAACAAGGCGGAAGATCTAACGATCAAAAAATTAGTAAGAAATAATCCTACGATGAAAGCAAAATTTGATGAATTAAAAAATGAACGATAATTAAGTTGACAAAAAAGCAATTTGGTTTATAATGTGAACGGTTCACAAAGAGAACCAATAGAAAGAGTGTATATGAAAGATTTCAATGAAGAACTTTTAGATGCCTGGTTAAATTTAACTGGAGCTATTAATAATGAGAAAATTGTTTCTCAATTACCATATAATGAGGTAATCATCTGCCGAATCTTATATAGAAACCGATCAAAACAGATTACGGCAACCGATTTATGTGAGATGACAAAGATGCAAAAATCTCAAATGAATCGTACGTTGACCTCAATGGAAAATAAAAACCCAATGGAATACAAAAAAGTATTTCCTTTATTAATGTCAATGGCTATTCCGCCAATGATTTCAATGTTGAT
>ENA-OPVX01000040-OPVX01000040.1-human-gut-metagenome-genome-assembly--contig:-NODE-40-length-28893-cov-1.958111_pt1 | contig 28893 bp, 25 predicted proteins | sample MGYA00241501_ERZ501994 | MGnify/ENA primary metagenome ERZ501994 (study PRJEB25962, sample SAMEA2043051) | human gut metagenome | biome: human gut; feature: human-associated habitat; material: faeces...
GGAGATCAGCCATGATGCACCGATCCTGGTGGACAAGTACATCGTGGGCAAGGAGCTGGAGATCGATGCGATCGCGGACGGCGAGGATGTGTACATCCCGGGCGTGATGGAACATATCGAGAGGGCCGGGGTGCATTCCGGGGATTCGATCTCGGTGTATCCGACACAGACGATCAGCCAGAAGACCAAGGAAACGATCATCGACTATGGAACAAGGATCGGGAAGGGATTCCACTTTGTCGGTCTGTACAATATCCAGTTCATCGTGGACAGGGATGAGAACGTGTATGTGCTGGAGGTCAATCCAAGATCGAGCCGAACGGTACCGTTCCTGTCCAAGATCACAGGGGTACCGATGAGCTATATCGCCACACAGGCGATCCTGGGCAATTCAATCCGCGAGCAGGGGCTGACACCGGGATATCATCCGGAGGAGAAGGGCCGCGTGTTCGTGAAGGCGCCGGTATTCTCGTTTGCGAAGCTGCGAAGCGTGGATACGGTGCTGGGACCGGAGATGAAGTCGACCGGGGAGGCACTGGGAAGCGATGTGAACCTGGAGAAGGCGCTGTACAAGGCACTGGTGGCCAGCGGCATCCAGATCCCGATGCACGGCAACGTGCTGATGACGATTGCCAACGAGGACAAGCAGGAGGCGCTGCAGCTGGCAAAACGCTTTGCGAACATCGGCTACGGCATCTATGCGACTAAAGGGACGGCGGACCTGTTCGAGAAGGAAGGACTGTATGTACATAGAGCCAGCAAGATCGAAGAGGGCGAGAAGAACAACGTGGTGGACATCATCCGCAACGGAAGGGTGAACTTCGTGATCAACACGATGTCCAGCAAGGAGAATACAAGAGCGGACGGCTTCTTGATCCGAAGGGTATCGGCGGAGAACAATATCTCCTGCATGACGAGCCTGGATACGGCCAACGCGCTGATCAAGGTGCTTGAATCTCTGAGCTTCTCTGCGATCAGTATGAATGAAATGGGGAAATAATAATATGACCAGATGACATTCATTGTCGCCTGGTCTTTTTTTGTTTGCATAGTAGGCATATTTTTGATACATTTTATAAAGAGTATTGGAGTTGGATTCATATGAAAAAAATTATTTCTGTCATTACAAGTCTTTTTTTATTCTTAGGTCTTTGTGGGTGTTCAAAAAATACGTCTGTTACGCTTAAAGAAGACGTTATTTTTCGATTGGAAGATGTTATGAAGATCCAAAATAAAGAATCGAATTCAATATACTATTACTATATGGCCATCATCGAAAATAACTCTGATTCTAGTTATGATACCTCACTTTTATCTTATTCATTGACCGATGATAAAGATGAAAATATCAATGCGATCGATCGCTATATGTCTACACCATCAAGTACCATTGCCAGTAATGAATCAACCTATGTTTATGGATATGTAGGTTTCCCAAATAATAATCAAAAAGATATTGGTTTCTATTTTCCTAAAACTGAGGATTTCTTATCCTTTAATGCAGCTGATGTAAGAGAAGCCGATAATACACAAATTCAAGAGCAGGGAAAAGAAAAATTCACTTTATTTGAAGATAGAGCCATGGCAATCGAAGTAGATGCATCAAAAACAAAAGCTGATTTTTCAAACGGAACCACAAAGCTTTCAAATCTTCAAATCACGTATATAAATAAAACCGATCACAATATTGTAATTCCATATCTAGAACCGCATGGTATCTTAAATGGTCTTGATCTCACTCAATATAGTGATAAAGGAGATTTCTCTGGGATGTCTTTAGAGGATTATAAAAAGATTGACTTTTCAAACGATGGACTTGCTCCAAAGACAGAAGATTATGAAGGAACAGCCACAGGATATATCGTTTATTTTCTTGAACCACAAAAGGAAATGACATGTAATATTGAATTTACTTTTGAAAATGTTGGAATCGATTTTTCAGACAAAGATACAAATGTATTCACGATCAATTTGATCTCCAATAGCTTTGGAAGTACGACTACATTTGAAATTTCATATTAGCTAGGAGATTGATTATGCGAATTGTTGTTAAAGTAGGAACATCAACCCTTGCCCATGAAACAGGCAGGTTGAATATCCGTCATATTGAGAAATTAGTAAAAGTACTTAGTGATCTTAAAAATAGTGGACACGAGATTATTCTTGTTTCCAGCGGTGCAATTGGAATGGGTGTCGGGAAATTAATGTTAGCCAAGCGTCCTAATGATATGCCAACAAAACAGGCGGCCGCAGCGATTGGACAATGTGAATTGATGTATACATATGACAAGTTATTTAGTGAGTATAATCATACGGTTGCCCAGATCTTATTGACAAAAGAAGATGTCGAGCAAGAATCAAGAAGAGTAAATTTTCAAAATACCTTATACCGTTTATTAGAACTAAATGCCTTACCAATCGTTAATGAAAATGATACGATTTCTACCAGTGAGATTTCCGTTGGCGATAATGATACACTAGGTGCTATTGTATCTTGTTGCATAAAAGCTGATTTATTGATCCTTTTAAGTGATATCGAAGGTCTATATACAGATGATCCGCATCAAAATAAAGATGCCAAATTAATTCCAATCGTACAAAACTTGGATGAAGATATCATGCATCTAGGAAAAGATAAAGGATCTATGTTAGGTACTGGTGGTATGGTTACCAAGCTGCAGGCAGCCAAGATCGTTACAGATCATGGTATCGATATGATCATCTGCCATGGTTCAAAACCTGAAAACCTTTATGATATTCTGGAAGGGAAACGAATTGGAACATACTTTATGGGAAAGGCAGTGAAATCATGAATACACAAGAGATATTGATTCAAGCAAAACGTGAAAGCAATAAAGCTCCTTATTCAACAGAAGAAAAAAACACTGCCTTGAGAGCAATGGCAAAAGCTTTAATTGATCATACAGATGACATTTTATCGAAGAATAAAATCGACATTGAAAATGCCAAAAATAAGATTTCAGAAGTTATGCTCGATCGTTTGTATCTAGATGCATCCAGAATACAAGATATGGCTAAGGGAATCTTAGATGTGTCTAAATTACCAGATCCAACTGGAAGAATTCTTTCTACCCATACATTAGAGAATGGACTTATTGTGAATAAGATTTCCGTACCAATGGGAGTAATAGCGATAATCTATGAAAGTCGTCCAAACGTTACAAGCGATGCAGCTGCTTTAACCATCAAGGCGGGAAGTGTATGTATCCTTCGAAGCGGAAAAGAAGCTTGGAACAGCGCGAATGCGATCGTAAAAGCTTTGCAGGAAGGGCTTGAAAATGTTGGTATGAGTAAAAATCGCATACATTTGATTGAAGATACAACAAGACAGAGTTCTTATGATCTTATGAAAGCAAACGGATATGTCGATCTTTTGATTCCTCGTGGAGGAAAAGGTTTGATTCAATCTGTCATTCAAAATGCGACCGTTCCATGCATTGAAACTGGTACTGGTATTTGTCATATCTATGTAGATAAAGATGCCAATTTAGATAAGGCAGTCAAAATCATCGAAAATGCAAAGACACAAAGACCAAGTGTTTGCAATGCAGAAGAAGTTTGTCTTGTCCATAAAGATATTGCCCAGGATTTCTTACCAAAGCTTAAAGAAGTATTGGTAGAACAGAGAAAAGCTCAAGATAAAATACCTGTTGAATTACGTTTGGATCCAATTGCTCATCAAATTATTGATGGAACACTAGCAACCGATGAGGATTTTGATACTGAATTTTTAGATTATATATTAGCTATTAAAGTAGTGGATTCTATTGAGGAAGCTATAGAACATATTCAAGAACACTCAACACATCATAGTGATGCGATCATTTCTGAAAATGAACAAGCACAAACCAAATTTTCCAGTACGATCGATAGTGCGGCCGTTTATATTAATGCGAGTACACGTTTTACAGATGGAGGCGTTTTTGGTCTAGGATGTGAAATGGGAATCAGTACTCAGAAACTTCACGCAAGAGGTCCTATGGGACTGGAAGAATTGTGTACATATAAATATATTATCAAAGGAAATGGACAGATTAGAGAATAGAGAAGGGAAGGATAAAAAATCTAAAAATCTAACATTACCTTAAACTGTATTGAGTATCAAACGAGAAAGAGGAGAGATTATGAAGACAAAAAATGAAAAAGCATCCGTTTTTGAGCTAAATGGGATTCCATCGCTTAAAGAAGCATTTCCATTAGCATTACAGCACGTTGTTGCGATGATCGTTGGTTGTGTAACTCCAGCCATCATCATTTCACAAGTTGCAGGACTTAGTGTCCATGATCAAGTTATTTTTGTGCAGGCAGCCTTGGTCATTGCCGGTATCTCAACATTGATCCAATTGTTTCCAATTGGTCGCAAGATTGGATCTGGACTTCCTGTGATCATGGGGGTAAGCTTTGCGTATCTTCCAAGCATGCAGGCAATTGCCGGCACCTATGATATTGCGACAATATTGGGAGCTCAGCTTATTGGTGGTATTGCAGCTATCTTGGTTGGAATCTTTATTAAAAAATTGCGTAAATTATTCCCGCCAATCGTAACAGGGACTGTTGTATTTACGATAGGATTATCGTTATATCCTACAGCAGTAAACTATATGGCTGGAGGTGCTTCTTCAGCAAATTATGGTTCATGGCAGAATTGGTTAATAGCCTTTATAGTTCTAGCAATCGTAACTGGATTAAACCATTTTGCAAAGGGAATTTGGAAACTATCTTCAATTTTAATCGGTATCATTGCCGGATATATCATTGCAGCATGTTTTGGCATGATTGATTTTTCATCCGTTACACAAGCTTCAATGTTCCAGGTACCTCAATTTATGCATTTTGGTATGAAATTCGAATTCTCTGCCATTTTAACATTTATTATTTTATTCACAATTAATTCGATTCAAGCTATAGGGGATTTTTCTGCAACAACATCTGGTGGTCTTGATCGTCAACCTACTGATGATGAATTACAAGGTGGAATCGTTGCCTATGGTATAACTAACATTCTTGGATCTTTCTTTGGTGGTCTTCCAACAGCAACTTTCTCACAGAATGTTGGTATCGTTGCGACAACTAAAGTTGTAAACCGTTGCGTATTAGGACTTGCTGCTTGTATTATATTGATTGCTGGTTTTGTACCGGTTATCTCAGCGTTACTAACAACAATTCCTCAATGTGTTTTAGGTGGTGCTACGATCTCAGTGTTTGCTTCAATTGCGATGACAGGTATGAAGCTAATTGCATCTCAACCTTTGGATTATCGTAATACATCAATCGTAGGTTTAGCGGTTGCACTAGGAATGGGTGTTACGCAGGCTTCCGCTTCATTAGAAACATTCCCATTATGGGTAACAACTGTATTTGGTAAGTCTCCAGTAGTTCTTGCGACCATTACCGCAATTATCCTTAACTTAATATTACCAAAACCAAAAGACAGATAAATCGCTTCAAATTAGGTCGTAACGATACGACCTTTTTTATATGAATTCATTTTAAGACAAAGTATCGTAAACTTAAATAATCACGATCTTCTAATTTGCATCGAAAATCGAAAAAGCGAACAACTGGTCGTCTCGATGCAAATGAGTTAGAAGAGTAAATTGGTATTGAAGCCTTTAAAACGATAAAAGATGATCGTATGTAATTCATAAATTAGGAGAAAAAGCCGTAAAAATTAGGAGAATTAAAAAAATACATTACTAAAGGTAATTAAGCCCCTTCAAAAGTGCTATATAAAGGAGAATTCGATCTCCTAAAAATAAACTTCCAAAGAATTACATAATATACATTATACGAAGTAATCTGTAAAGGATGTCGCTAAGTATCCTTCTTTTTTATGTCTTTATACAATGTAAAATGAAACCAAACAATTAAAATGAAACCAACTGGGTAAAAACTACTCTATTCTAGCTGTTTTTGTACAATCAAAATGAAACCAACGTACATTTAAGCCCAAAGTCGTTATATTTTTTTCTCAAATATAAAATGAAACCAGTTATTTTTATTCTTTTTTGATTATACAATTAAAATGAAACCAAGTGTTATTTCTTGTATTTTGCATTATACAATCAAAATGAAACCATTTCTTTTATACTTGTAATCTCTTACTAAATATTACATTAAAAAGCACCCTAATGGGTGCTAAATTTATTGAGTTATGGCTTGAAGCATTTCTTCTTGTGTTGGTTTATTTGCTCGATGCCCCTTTCCCTTTGGCTTAGTAAGTTCTAATATGATAGCTTGTTTTATTTCTTTATTGGACATATTTTCTAATCCTTTTCTAACTAGTTTCTCAAAGCATTTTTCAATTTCTGCTCTATCAAATCCTACATTTTCTATATCTTTGATAATTGGTTCTTTAATCTTTGCGATATTCAACATCAAGTCCGATAATTCGATTTGCTTTATTTCAGTCTCGTTATTTTTCTCTTCTGCTTCTTTCAGTAATTTTTTAAGAAGTTCTTTCGTCTCTTCTGATGCCTTTTTTAATTGGTTATCAGACATCGGTTCCTTTAATAGCTTATTAAGTCGTTTCATATAAGGGAAGTATTTCCGGCTTATCATCCTTACATAATCGCCATTTACTTTTGGCTTCTTCCCTTTCTTCTCGAAGTAGTAGATATGCATCATGACATATAAACTGATTAACTGGTCAATGATTCCATAACTACATTCTTTTAGTGCGTTGAACATATCTTCATCACAATCGACCCATGTATCAAACCATTGATAATTCATCATAAAACTTACAATGTTTTTGAAGTATGAATCGTTTTCTGTATAGGTGGATGCATCAATTAATGTCCCTACTCTTCTTGCATTTCTTAAATTGATGAACATCTTAGAATAGGCATCTTCTGTACCAATAACAGCGATTGAGATTTTCGTCGCATTTACAATCGTCATTAAACCTTCAAATGAGTTCTCTTTTGTATGTTGAAAGTCAATTAACTGTATTTCATCCAATAGAATAATCCCTATATTGAAGGTTTCAATAAGTTCTATAACTTTATTCATTTTAGAGGAAAGTCCTTTAATTTTACGAATAACCTCTTCATAATAAGGTTGAATGTTACCTAACGCTCTATCTATCGCTTTTCCAATTGAGACATACATTTCATTGAAGTTACTGTTTGGAAGACAATTTACGACCAAATATACGATTTGAGGAATTACATCTTCACTTCCAGGTACTTTATGAAGGATTACTTGTGGGTAATCCATTAGTAATTGTTTTAAACTCGTTGATTTCCCTACTCCACTGTATCCAAGGAGTGCAAAGGACGAATTGGCAGAATCTCCTGCATCTCCAAACATTTTTTGATGTAATATCACATCTTTATTATCAATATTGGCTGGAATTTTAGCCTTTGTATCACGATATAATTTTCGTAGACGGTATGAATTAACCAATGAACTATGAAATGCGTCTTCTAATTGTTTTTGAAAAGAGAGGCAAATACGAAACTTCGTTCTCATTTCATTTACTGCCATTATTTTTTCATGAACTGTCATATCTTTTACTTTTTGGAAGTCATAATCATCTAATCCTTTTGTATACTTTAACATTAATAGTGCATCATCATCCTTTGCAGGTGGTAGAGCTGCAATAAAAGGGTTCTTTATATCGGATTCTGTACCATTTTCTATATAAATAGCTTCTACTGGTTCATCCTCATCTAAAAGTTTTCTATCATATTGATTATCAGATTTTCTTAGTTTCTTTGTTTTAAAATTCCATTGATAAGATTTCATAAATAGCCTCCTTTCTAGTCTTCTTCATATACGATTCCGTATTTTTTATCTTCCTCTTCTTCTAAGGCAAGTTGTGCTTCCATTAACGCTTTAATAGGGTCATATGGCTGCTTTTCTTCTTTTTTTACATCTTTCAACAAACGAGATTCAATATCATTATTTGAACGATTTAAGTCGCGTTCTTTCTTACGATTTTCTATCATGTTCTTTGTATCTAGCTCTTTATCTTTATTCTGTTTCTTTGCATTTTTAACCATATTATCGAATACTGATACTCTTGAACTTCGAATGGTTTGTTGCTTCTGATTATTTTCTTCTCTTAATAACTTTTCATTTTCTAAGAAGTCCAATCTTTCTTGTCTTGTGTTGTTAATAAAATCACTTTGTCCTCGAATATCTTCAATCAACGAAGCTGATGTCAGAACATTTGTCACTGGATTCATATAATATAAGTTTGTTATATTACGTTCATCATATCTGCAATCAAAAGGTTCACTTCTATTTCCTGCATGAATCATTGCTTCTAAAAGATATTCATCATTGTTTGCATAATATAGGCCATCAATACAAACACCTTTTCGTGAGATTCTAGCAACTGGTTTCTTCATTAAAGAATATGCATACTGGGCTTTATTTAAAATTGGTCTAGGTGCAGCGTATTCATTGATTCCATAGTTCCATAAAGATACTGGTGTAAATTCAATTTTTTCTTTCACCATATTTTTAGTTGGTTTGAAATTCTTTAATTCAAGCTCGTTATAAGCTAACACATGAACGATTACCATTTGTGTAATTTCACGTATCGTTAAACATGCTTTCTTCTTATGAGTAGAATCATAGCGTTTTTCGATTAATCCAGCATTTTGTAGTGAACTGTTTTGAGCAGAATGTATTTGATGCCATAATTGTTCAATAATTCCTTTCATGGAACCGGTTGCTCCAGTTACAATCTCTCGTGTTATATTCAATTCATTAAAGATGCGTTCTGCTTCTTTAGAGACAAAATCACTTCCTCTATCCACTCGAATTCTATTTGGAATGAAATTTGATGGCCATTTTGTAATATCAATATCTGAAATTCCATATCTTTGGCAAAATTCTGTTTTATCTTCTCCGAGATTCATTAAACAGTTAGTCATACCTAGAACAGAGTTATTTTCAAAACTTACTGAAATGGCAACAATAGCTCTTGAATATACATCAATTAGAGCATAAAGAATAGGTCTTCCTATTACCTTATTTCTATTTGTTTCACTCACGATTTCTACATCCATTTCCAGTGCATCCATCTCCAACATATCACCAGGACCTTGAACATTATAAGTTGAACTATTAAGTAACAATCGACTATTATTTCTAAACTCAGCTCGTGATGTTTTAATCTCTTCCATTTCTTTTTTATTAAGACGTTTAGAACAATAGTAATAAAATTGACGATATGTTGGTCTTTCATTTTGAGGAAGTACTTTAAATACTCCATCTTCAACTTTTGAAAAATATTCATAACATAATCTGTCATAAATAAGTTGAAAGGATGTATTTCTATTTTTCTTATATTGCTCAAGTCCTTTCTCAAATATTTTTTCAATATCAGGCGTAATTGGAACTCCTTTATCTACAAATCCCTTTCTACCTGCTTTAACATAACTCTTCTTGGTTCTTTTTTTCTTTTTATTAAGGATTGATGAATAATCAAAGCCATTTTGAAGTATAATTCTTATTATTCTCCATGCTTTTGTTTTGCTGAATCCAAAATTTTTATAAAGTTGTTCGAATTCGTTCTTCTTTTGGTGACCGATTAAATCCAAATATGTAGGTCCAAATAATCTATTAGTTTCGTTCATATAAGATTTTAAATTTTGATATTTTTTCTTTTGTTTTTCTGTTAATGTTGACTCTTCAACAATTCTATCTTCAGCTTGAGAAATAATGTACCTAGTATCTAAATTCCGAATTAATTCATTCATTGAAGCTATAAATACATTGAATTTTGTGGTATTCATTTCAATTAGAACCAGGTTTTCTTTTGACATAATATAAAGGATTCTATATTGCTTGTTGTTTTCTGTATCATTAATAATTGCATTTACTTCAATTGTCATTTGTTGTTTTTCCATAAATTATTCTCCTATCTTTTTTCTATCTTTAAATTCGATTAATTCTTTAAACTCGTCTGCAAGTTTCTTAAAGTTGATTCGTTTGCTCTGCATTTCCTTATCCATCACTATCATCTTATTGGCAACCATGTACTTTGCCATGGAAATACTGTCATGTACATCAGGTAATGCATAATATTGGACTGCTGACCGAATATTTTCTGCGTATGTAATATTTAAGTCTTCCTTATACACAAGATGAAATGGAATTTCTTTGCTTTCCCAATATTTCTTCTCTATGAATAACTTCTCTGTCATTCTTACTGATTTTTTTATTTCATCTTTCGATGTCTTTATACTAAAAACACCCTGTGTATTGTTATCGAAATCAATTAAGAAATCGGAAGTCATTATGACTGGTTCGTTTCCTCTTCTTGGATGTTGAATTCCGTACATTTCAGCAATCTTCATCGTTTCTTCAACAGGAAGTGGAAATTGTTCTCGAATATCGACTACATGGTCATTCCAACGCATCAGATACCAGAAATACTTTTCACCCTGTGATAGAAGCTGAACCGTTCGTCCCGTTTTCCAATCTACAGGATTTGCACAAGTTCCTAAATGGTCCTATGTCAAGAAAATGGACAAGTTAAATAGAGAATATTATCAATGCTTATCGCTTGCCCAATTTTTTTCATATTCGTTTGGGGATTCATAGCCACAATGGCTATGGATTCGCACCGTGTTATAAAATGTTTCGATATATTCAAAACATAGTTCGTAGGCATGATCATAATCAAATATCACTTTTCGATCCAGCCATTCCCGTTTGATGATCGAATGAAATGATTCGATACATGCATTATCCCAGGGCGTCCCTTTCGCTGAATAGCTGCATCTCATGTTTTTCATCAAGATTCGGTATAGCCTGGATACATACTGGCTTCCCCGATCGCTGTGTACCACAACTGGTTTGTCGGTTTTTCTCCTTTGTATCGCGATACGTATACAGCGCAGCACTTCCTCGGCCTCCATCGTTTTTGTCAGCACCCATGCGATGATCTTTCTGGAATACAGATCCATAACGCTTGTCAAATAGACAAAGCCATCTGAAAGCGTCCATATGTATGTGATATCTGTACACCATACGGCATTCGGCTCAGTTGGATTGAACTCACGCTTTAAAATATTTTCTAATTTCGTGCTAAAATTACTGTTCAGCGTGGTTCGTGTCCATGGTTTGATCCAGATGGCCTTGATACCGATCTCTTTCATATAGACGCTGACGGTCCGCTGTGAAATCTGGCAGCCCTCGCGATTTAAGAGCACAGTGATCTTAGGAGCCCCATAAATTTTATGATTTTCATTATAGATTTCTACAATCCTCTGTTGGACTTCTTCCTTACGAATCTGCTGTCTGCTTTTGATGCGATGCAGCCAGGCATAATAGCCGGAACGGGATACCTGAAGTTTTGCCAGCACTCCGGAAACATCGAAATTTGGATCCTTTTCCTTTTCCTCATGGACCAAACGGTATCGTATCTCAGTCAGTCGCCCAGAATGCTGATGGCTTTTTTTAAGATATCAAGAGCATCCTGTGTATTCTTCAATTCCCTTCGTAGTCTCGCATTTTCTTTTTCCAGTTCATTACCGTAGTTTCCAGAACCGGTAAAGGTTGCCTCGCCTCCATTTTCACTTGCTTCCTTCAACCAGCGTGACAAGGTGCTTCGACCAATGTTTAAATTCATTGCGCATTGTTCATGGCTGATATCTGGATGCAGCTCCACATACCGAACAGCATCTTTCTTAAACTGCAGATCAAACTGTCTTCTTTTGTTTGCCATAGACTTTCTCCTTATTTTTTATGCTTTCTTCTATGACATTGTACCACGATGATTTTGGACTTCTCTATTTTTCTTGTCCTATTTTTATGCTATCACCAATTCTGTTATTTCTCCTTTACAGTACGGACACCGAGATTTCCCTTCGAGAAATTCCCGTTTAGAGTAAGTAGAAATATTAGAACAATCAATATGACGAATTCTCGCATATTCTTCTCCATTTTCTACGAACTCGCTCTCTACAATGTAATGTTCGTTTGTGGAGCGTTTGACTATTTCTCGAAATTTCTCATCGACTATTTCATCTCGGTTAGAAATGTTGGATAAATGGTAGAGGTTCTGGCATTTATCAAGCATGATTTCTCGAGTTTCTTTGTTGATTAACAACTTCTTCAATTTCTTCTTGCTACTTTCAAGAGAACAATCTTCATCGGTGATTTGTTCAATTGTTGAATTGAAGATGGATGCTTGGGAGAATGCCAGGAATAAAGCAACAACAAACCATTCATCGGATACTTCCATATCCCCTAATTGAAGATTTAAAAGGAAATCATATAAAGATAGAGTTCCATTTCTTGCAAGTATTTCGTACTCTGGAACCTGTTTTAAGAGTTTCTGCGCTTCATTTGAGTTCCAGTGAGTTACAACCCTTCTGAGTCTTTCCTTATCCTGAATTTGGTCGATGAGAGCTTTACATAGGATAGAATGATTTAGCTTGTCTCTTCGTTCAAATAGATTCTCGATAACCAAGGAAAGGTCAATCTCCGCTTGTGAAGGGTTTTTATAGTCGACTTCTTCTCTTTTAACAAAGAGTTGTACTAAGTCATCAAATCCCAGAAGATATTGATTGTGTCTTGTGCACACTTTCTTTAAAGGCAGCTGGTCTACTTTTCTAAACTCTATGTCATTTCCTTCATTTAAATAGTCATTCAAACACGCAGGACAAATTCTAAAATCTCCCCAAAGTCTTTTTTGTGTAAGATAACGTATTTGAAGAGTTTCATCTTTGCTAAAGAGCTTTAAATAAGAAAGATTAGACAAAGTATCCAAATGGTCACGGATATTCATATTCGATAATTCTTGAAATACTTCTAACGACTTCTGAATATAGTTGGTTCTATTAATATGTTTCTTCGGTATTTCTACTTGAAAGTATTCCTTAATATTCGTTCCGTTCATCGTTAACAAGCGTGAAAACCATGTATAAATGGTTTCGTCTTCGTTGTAATGACACTTCGCTATAAATTTCATGATATTCACCTCCGAAACTACAATATGCCTGTCTAAGGTGAAAATCTAAAAAATAACAATAAGTGTGCATATTTTGGTGCTAAATGAACATTTTCATTTTTTGCTTGGTAATGGGTATACAGTATTGCATAATATATAGATAGAAAGGAACAAATCGTATGCCAAAGAACTCTATCGAACAATATACGGAAGAATACAAGGATGAACTTATGTTCTTATCTTATACAAAGCCAAATAACAAAAAAGACACTTATGATATAGTATTTACATCTAAAAACCAACCAAATTTACCTCAAAAAGTTAAAAGACATGGAACCAGATATAGGAAATACAGAGATATTCCATTCAAAGAAAGTAAAGTTTGGTTGAAAGTCGGAAACGAAACATATTTCAATTTAGACAGCGAGAAGCGTATCCCTACTCCCTCTTTAAATTGCATGGTTGAAAACCACTCCATTACGAAGAGACTTGCTAATTATGTGCTTCAAGAAATGTGTTATAAAAAATACAATGACATCTCTTCTGAGACAGGTATTTCTAGGAGATTGCTTTATACGCTATGGAATGAATGGAATGAAAGAGTTAGTAAAACATATAATATGGAAAAATTGTATATAGTTCCAATTGAGGTGAATCAATCTCAAAAATATGTTATTTTGGAAAATAGAATGAATGCAGTTAAGATTGTTAAAGATAGAACAGAACTCAAAGATTATTTGTTAACGACTTCATACAAAGAAGTCACTCTACCAGCAGACATCGAATTATGTTTGCAAATACGATTTAAGACAAAAGCAAAAGTAAGTGTAGAAATATCTGATTTTAATGCCTTCATTACGAAATCTGTATTAAAAGCCTATGTAACAGAACGAGAAAAAATAGAATCTGAAGAAAAAAGACGTAAAACCAAATCAATATTTTTTTGGAATTTAGATAGAGAAAAACATTTATTTATTAAACCGCCTTACTCATTAAGTCAAAATGAACGTTATGAATTTGAAGATATAAGAGGTTCAAATTCCATCTTTAATGATTTTTATAAATATAAAGAACGATTGCTACAAAAAGCTGCAAGTTCTTTAATGGAAACGAATAAAGAATATATTGAAGCAAAATTATATTACATGGATTTCAGACAGAACACAGATGATTCATTTGAATTAAAAGAGTTTATATATAGCTCCAAGATTATGGAATTGCTTGGTGTCATTGAACTATTTAATGAAAAAGGAATTCGATTAATTGATTACCCTGGATTATCTAGTGATGTTTCTTTTCGTTTTAAAAAAGAATATGATGAACTGCACAAAATCTTATCGGATAAGCAGTTTATCCTAAGATGGAATAATGATAGAAAATATATTTAAAGGATGCCCTTGCGAGCATCCTCTTATTTTATTCTATTGTAGAAAAATCAACGTCGATTCGCTTTTCATTTCCTTGTTCATCGTAGATGATTAGATGGTCTCTTTCCAGCATTGGCTTTCCTCTATAATGTTTGAATTCACCTCGACGGATTCTTTTTACAATCTTTCGTCTGTACCATAAATAACTTACCGGATGGAACGGAGACCTTTGCAGGAAGAGTGCTTTTCGCGATTTCAATCCTCTTAGTTCCTGATAAACGATATTTGTTTTTGTGTCGATTAATACATCGAACTTTTTAATTTTGATTCTATTTTTCTTTTTCATGAATTGTAACCTCTCTTTCTTTACATCTGCATTATATGGATGTAAAAGAGATAAAGCCAACAACTCATAAATCCAATGCATTTTTTGGTGCTTTTTTAGCTAAACTTGATAAAACATAGCGTATTTTCTTGTATTAGCTCGGGAAAGTGGTGTATTTAAATCAAAATAGTCTTTTTGGTATTCGAATAACTTATTTAATAACATGTCCTAAATCCCGCATAATTCCCACATAAAAAAGATACACGAAGGTATCTTTATAAGTGAAATCTTTTATAAATCTGATTATTTTGTAAAAGAGTAAATGGCTCAGAAGAAATAATCCAATGATTAGCAACATTTATTATCCCTTGATTATATGCGTATATTGTTTCAGGTCTAACGATATAAGGGAAATCTTTTTGCTTTTCTTTTGAAATATTTTTATCATTTGATGCAATATAGTAGATACATATTTTAGGATGAATTGGTAGAACAAATTTTATTCCAAAATAGTCAATATCATTTGGAATATAAAACGTTATAGTAGGATTGTCTGATGTTATAAAACTTTCTGTTTTAGAAACCCCTAATCGAATTTCTGGTTGAAATTTTTCATACCACAAATTCAAAAATGAATGAAGCGATGACCTTTCTTTAAACTTTAGATTAAATAACTTTAAATACGTTTGATTGTTTTGCAATTCAGATAAACTCATATGATGGTCCATGGCTTCATAACGTAAAAGAGCTCTAACAAAGAGGATTCGATTTGATTCAGTTCTAATATGTAATAATGTCATATATTTAAATAAAATATAATTATTTATATCTTCTCTTTTTGCATCACCTATTAATACTTTATTAATTAATTTATCCAAATAAGGTGACATTTCGCTTTCCAAAGAAGCAAGTTCATTTTCCAATAAATTATCCACTTTGTTCTTTGACACTTCATACGCAAAATTTTGATTACAAACATGCTCTACATTTGTCTGAAAAATCCTATTTGAATCTACATTATATGCTTCAACTAAGCCTTGATTGTTTTGAAAGTGCTTTAGATAACATCTTGGTATTATATGTTGTTTTTTCTTCTTTTTCATTTGCATTTAAACCGTTTTCTTTAAGTACTCTTCCAAAGCTAATTCAACAATTGCTGTTTTCGTTAGCTTGGAATCATTGCTATACCGTTCTAATAGTTTGTATAGCTCCGTGTCTATTTTAATGTTTAATGCTTTACTGTCTTTTGATGGTCTAGGCATTTAAATCACCTCTAAAAATCTTTCCATTGTGTTTCATCTGCAATATCTGTAAGGAGTCTTCCATTATAAGTGAAGTAAGATGGACCTTGTATAGACTTAACACCTTTAATTCTTCCAGCAACTGCAGATAATGACGTAATTTCATTTTCGTAGATGACTTTTCTTTCACTCTCCACTGTTACAACCACTGTTGGGTCTTCAATATACACAAGTTGAGCACCAACTGGAATACCGCATTTTGCAAAATTAATTGGCGGTTTTGCTTTTTATGTTCTGGAATTTCTTTTAATAAAGTAAGTCTATCTTGTGAACCACTTATAATCGCAATTGTTTCCAATAGTTCATATGCTTCTTTCGGACTCATTACAAAGAATTCTCTATTTTGAGAGACCCTTAAATCTGGATTTAAATTATCAATGAGTTTATGGAGTTTTTTATCTTCCAGATTACCAGATGTCTCATATGTCGCATAAACCTCGTATTCATAAGGAAGCGCTGTAGTACTTAATTGTTTACGTCTTGTCAACATCTGTTGCATATCCGATTTTTACCATATTTTGTAGGCATGGATTGGTCATAATATAGATGTATCCTTTTGACATTTACTTAGTAACCTCCTTAAACCCTACTTGTCCATTCATGAGTAATGGTAGAAGAAAATCTCGAAGAGATGTTAGCTCTTGATTTTCAGAAATTAATCTTGACCGATATAGCATGATTGATTCTGTGCATTTTTTAAACATATTACAAACATGTATAGGGGGTAATACAAATTTAAAATCTCTTAAATACATATAATGTCTTGCAAATCCAATATTTGGTAACTTAGCATCTTTTACTAAAAAGAATAATAACAATGATGGGATTCTGTTATTTTTTGATTCTAATATTTTTGTCCCATCTGTTCCTTTTGCAAAAGGAAAGTTAATATATTTGAAATAGGTTGTTACGTCACCAAAAACAACACATCCATTTGTGTTTTCATAAATTAAAGAAGAATCATTAGTATAGCCTGTAATTAATGTTTCTGCTTGGTCAACTATTGGATACTGACCTTTTTCTAAATAGTCTGGAGCTTTGATTGATTTGATTTTAGGGGGTTGTTTGACTATATCGTCTACTCTTGTAGCTTCCCACCCCTCTGGTATCTCCCTCTTTAATTCTTCGTTCCAAACCATCTTTCCACCCGAAGATTTATACGGTTTTCCTTCTTCATTTGGAAATTCAAATTGTAAAAACCAGTAATCATAGATAGTCTTTGCCATGGATTCGAGTTCGGAGATGATTTTGTTGTTAAGGGAGATTTTTTTGTCGATATTAGATAATATACTTGAAAATCTTCTTTGTTCTGTAATATCTAAATCTTTAACTTTAAAAGTGTTTAGTATTTGCAATGTTAAAAACTTTGTCTGAGAACCTTGTGCGATTTTTTTTAAATGCGTCAGATTAATCATCAGATTGTAAAATATATAATCTATATCATAACCGGATTTAGCTGTAATTATATAGGTCCTTTGATAAGCATTAAATTTTCCATTGAATCTTTGACAATGGAAATTTCCAGAAGCATTATTACCTGCCAATAAAATCACATCATCATCAAAAGCATAAGTATTTATTTTTAAAGGTTCTGGAGCGCATGTAAAATATGGATATTTACCGTTTTTCTCCGCTGCATTTGAGTCTAATTTCCCAGTTGTAATATTACATATATCAGTCAATTTAACGTATCTCATACTTTAAATCCTCCAGACTTTTAAAGATTTCGTCTTCTAAAGTCTTGCCTTCATCAAAATATGCTCGTAGATTTGTTTTATATTGATTCATTTTCTCCTCAAATTCATCTGGAGTTAATTCTACATATTCGATTTTTACTTCAAAGTACTGTCCAGCAGATAAACTATAATTCTTTTCTTTAATTTGGTCATAAGTTACAGAAACAGAGAAATCATCTATGGCCTCATGATTGATAAATGTATCTTCAATTTTAGTAATTTCTTCTGGTTCTAATACTGTTCTTTGATTTTTTCCTTCTTTTACTTTTTTTCCAAGTTTAGATGCATCCATTAATAAAATTTCTCCAGATGCATTAGTTTTATCAATAAAAAGAATGGATACATTAGTACCAGTATTGGCAAAAATATTGGAAGGCATAGAAATAACACCTTTTAACCAGTGATTATCTACAATTCGTTGCCGAACCTTTTTTTCAATACCACTCTGGGCTGTGATAAATCCTGTCGGAACAATAACAGCAGCTTTACCATCATCTTTCAGGCTATAAAGAACGTGCTGTAAGAAGCATGTATAAATAGCCATGGATTCTTTCTTCTTATTCGGAATCTTAGGAATACCTGCAAAGAATCGGTCTGTATTCTGCCATTTATGTTCAATATCATCGCGTGTTGAACTGAAATCCATTTTAAAAGGTGGATTGATTGTGATGAAATCATACTTTTTCAGGCCAGAAGATGGGTCATGAGCTACATTGTAATGAGCAGGATTTAATAGTGTATCACCCTTTATAATGTTATCTAAAGATTCCGTTAATCCGTTTAACATCATATTTAAACGTAAAAAACGGGATGATTTAGCTTAGATATCTTGTGTATAAACACGTGCTTTATTTCCAAATTTACCATGTCCTAATTCATTAGCAAGATGAAGAATCAATGAACCAGAACCTGCAGCGAAATCGGATATTTCATAGAGCTTATCATCACTAATTTCAGACATATTTACTAAAATCTTTGCGATGATAGCTGAACAAGACTGGGGTGTGAAGTATTCTGCATATGTGCCACTTGCCACGTTATAGTTTTTGATTAAGTATTCAAAGATTGTGGAATAGAAATCAAAACTGTTTTCATAGGCATCTTTGAATTGAAATTTCTCTTGTGTGATAATATTAAAGATTGTTTTGGCAAAACTATTCCGTTCTTCTTTAGACACAGTTTCGGTAATCCGAGTAAACAAAGGTAAACGAGTCCCATCTGCTTCTTCGACTTTAAATTTTTCGTTATCCTCATAATTAGAAATCCGTTCTAAAGCATCATCAAAAAGCTCATAGAAATTAGGTTTTCCAGCATGTTGAACCAGATATTCAATTGTATCTTCGGAATGAAAAACAACATCTTGTGAATGTTCATCATAAAAAGCATCGAGCTCATCATTTTCATTCTTTAAAAGTTCTTCTACTGTTTCACCGATATCTTCACCAAATTTATTCAAGTTATAAATAAACTTGTCGTTAAGAAATTTATATAAGAAAACGGTTGTTACTACTTCTTCTTCGTTAGCAGTATTTGATAGACCCTTTTGACTACATAATCCCTGTAGTTCATCTATCATATTTTCTATTTTGTTTTCATATAAATAAAAATCAGTCATCGTTTCATCTCCTAATAATTCTGTAGATTTGTATAGATATTGGATAATAAATCATCTATCCAATTTTTTAAGCCTAGATTTTTGTAAAAACCATTTTTCAATAATGGCTTAATAACTTTTTTCTTGGTTTCATCAATAAAACCTCGTCTCCCTTGAATTGCAAGAATATCACTGTCAGCAATATCTTTGATAGCTTCATAAATCAACTTAGTTGCATCTTGAATCTCTATATTTGACAACTCAGGGTGTTCTGTTACAGCTTCCTGATAAGTAACTACCATAGCGTAATTGCCATCGAAAATAGAGGCTAAACGTTCGTTTTCTGCATTAATCTTTCTGGCCTGTTCTAATATAATTAACATTTCTTCTGTCAAATTCGACAAATCGTCCATATTTTGAATATGAAGACTATTAAAGAGCTTCTGGAGCATTTCATCCAGTTTTATAATTTTGATATCACGTTTATTTTTATTCTTTTTAATTTCTTTTTGAACTTCTGATAAAGTTTCATTGAATCGCTTATATTCAGAATTTGTAGGGTCAAAACGTGACAAATCTATAATAGAAACAGATACACGGATGAATTCATAGAAGATTTCAACGATATCTTCGTTTGAAATTACATCTAACATACGAACCGGGTCTTCTTTTAAATTAAGGAAGTCAATTCGTTCCTGCGTTAAACGAATACGCCGTTTTACAGTTTCAATATCTATTTGTGAAGCTTCATCATTAGCATTTGATAGTAGCAATTCAACATAACATTGACGTATGTTATTCAGTAATCGTTTTAATTTTAATAGAGTTTCTTTAGTGTAAAGTTGAAGTTTCTGAGAATACTTTTCATCATTATCAGCATGAATTAAGTCATCTACTTCCTCTTTGCTCTTTTCATAGTTGCTCCAAATTGTTTCTACATCAACAAGAAGACCATTTAAAGAACCTTTGTTTTCTGTATCATCTGGGTCAGCCATGTCCTCTTCTAATTCTTTTAAATAATCGTTTAAAGTCCGGTCATATTCTTTTTCAATATCAACAAAGTCTGTTATATAACCATAATTATAGATTTTACCTGTTTTTGATGAACGATAAGGACGATTTACACGGGAAATTGTTTGTAATAAGCTTTGAGCTTTTGGCCCGCGTAATAAGTACATTTTCTTTAATCGTTTTACATCATAACCTACCGTTAACATATAATGAACAACTAAAATATCTGGTTTAAAGGATTTTTTAAACTCTTTTTGATTATTGATATTTGCCTCCTGTTGTTCAGGATTCTCTGTATCACTAATTACTAATCCAGTGCTTAATGATGAATGATTTTTAAACCATTCATGTACTTTTTTTGCTTGCGGATTACTACGGCAAACAATCATTCCGCCAATGGTATCATCTTGATTCACAATCCGGAAATTAATAAAGTCTTTTTCTATATATTTTCCTAAACTGTTAATATATGCATCAGATTCATAGACATCCGCAGAATCAAAGTCTTGCGCTTCTAGTTCGAGATTATCTTTAATTTCCTGTCGGACCAAAGTGTCAACTTTTTCTTTTTTAATGCGTAATGTATATCCGTCGGCAATAGATTTGTCATAGAAATATTTATGAATGTAATCACCAAATTTAAGATTGCTTCGTTCCTTTTTAGATAGTAATGGAGTTCCTGTTAAAGCGATAAAAATAGCATTTGGGTCACACAAAATAAGGTTTTTGAAATATTCGCCATTTAAAGCATAGCTTCGATGGCATTCATCAATAAAGAAAACTCTTTGAATATTTGAATTGTATAGGTTTTGCGCTTTTGGTATAGCTTTTTCAAACTTTTGAATATTAACAACAACAAATTCACCTTCTGTATCTGAACCTTTAGGCACTGTTACATTAAGTTGTGTAGAAAAATCACTTTTATTTACGCAGTTTGTTGCGGTGAAGTATCGAGCAGAAAACTCATCATTGTCCTGAGTCAATAAATCCAGGCGGTCTACAACAAAGAAAAACCGTGTTAAAGTGTCTTTTTTTGCAAAATAATCTTGAAGAATTTTATTGGTATATGCACTTAGTTCTGTTTTCCCTGAGCCTTGTGTATGCCAAATTATCCCTCGTTTATTTCCGGAGTCCAAGCGCTTAATGATAGCTCTTGTAGCAAAAAATTGAGGATAACGCATGATATGTTTTTCCGGTATTTCACTGTTTACATATAAAAAGCCATATTTTAGTAAGAACAATAGACGTTCTTTATCATATAAAGAAGTAATAAATCGATTACAAGGAGTTAAAACTGAATTGTTCGTTGCAAATTCTGGCGTGTCAAAATGAGAAGAATCATATCCTAAATCTTTTACGATATCTCTACATTTATCATCATCTAAAGGCAAATATGGATAGTTTGCAATATAACCTTTTTCATCTTCTCGAAAGAATGAAAAGCTTGTTTTCTGTCCACTTGGTGTTGTATAGAATGAACCGGCTTTTATCATCTCAGCTTGAACACTATCACCATCTTCATATTCCATGTTATTTGAGAAGGAAACAATCTGGAACATATTGAAGTACTTTTTAAATTCAGGTTTTTTTAAACGCTCGTTAATCATTCTCTTGAACTCAGCTTGAATTCCATCTTCATTATTAGGTTTCTTTACCTCCAGAAAAGCTAATGGCATACCATTGATTAAAATATTGATGTCGGGACGAAAAGAACCTTCTTCTGTATCTCTTTTTACTGTAAAAGGAAGCTCATCAATCACAGCAAAATCATTGTTTTCTATATTATCAAAGTCTATCAATTTTATATCTGCTGTTGTGTCAATTAAACGACGATAAAAAGAGCGCCCTAAGTCGTTATTACGAATCAAAGTATGAATATCTTGTAAAAGAGCTTCCAGTTCTCGTTCTGAGTAAGTTGTATTATTAATTCTTTCGATGGCAGATTTAAAACGATTAACTATGATTTTGGTGTTGAAATCTATATCTGCATCTTTCAAAGATTGATAGTCATAACCTATCCTTAAAAATTGTAATGTAGCAGGTATTTTAACTCTAGTATCTTCATTAAATTTCTTAAATTTCATAACAGTACCTCACCAGATTAAACATAAATATTATACCATGTTTATAGCTACAATTATCTACAAAAAAAGAACTCTTTTCAGAGCTCTTAACTTAATTGATTAGATTCGACATTTGTGATGTTGTATTCGATTTCTATTGCTTCACCAGGTTTAACATTTCCCTTTACCATCTCATCTTTAATGAAATCAGAATGAGCTTCTAGAAACTCTCCAAACCGGTTTTCTGCATCCCAATACAATTCTGCTTCCTTTGCTAAAGGACAGCTGGGATAAGGACAAACGTCCTCGCATTTAGAAAACAAGCCACAACAAAAATCACAGACATTCATTGTATATTTCATAAAATATCTTCCTTCTAATTAAATAATAGAATTCAAATCTTACAAAATCCTGACAAATTATATTTTTTTAGCTTAATTGTTAAAAGTAAATTGATAATGTGCAGTAATTGGTTTTTAATGTATGTGCTGAAGACTTTTTGATGAGAGGATTTCCGATTATGAAAAATTATGACAAAGAGATAGAATTGTACCATGAAACTTTATATGAAATAAATAAAAGAATTGAAGTTATAAGAGACCATATTAATAAAAAAAATAAAGAGAAGTATTTAGTAATTGAAGTAGAAACAGTATGTTTACAATTTCGAAAAATATTAGAAAAAATTGCTCTATTATCTTTAATCGCCAACAAAGATATCTATTCACAACAATATGAAAAATTCGCTAAACATTATCATGCAGAAAGGATATTAAATGATGTAAGTAGAATAAATCCAGATTATTATCCAGTACCAGTAGAAATAGTAAAAAAAACTAATGATATGTATGAATTGGTTCATGTTAAATCTGGTTTTCTGACAAAACAAGAATTTATAAAAATTTATGAGATTTGTGGAGGGATGATGCATGCAGACAACCCTTATGCTAATCGGAAGCCAATTGAAGACATACAAAGTAATTTTAGAGAATGGTTGATAAAAATTTGTAATTTATTAAAGAATCATAATATGAGATTGGTAGGTGGAAAAATCATGCTTGGTGCTATTTTAGCTAGAGCAGATAACGGTTTACCACAAGTTGTAATTTTAGAACGACAGGACGATTAATACTTTTACTTTGTACTAAAAAACTTGTACTAATAAAATCTTTCGAATAAAGCATTAGATTGTTTGAATTCCATAATTTTTTATAAATCTTACAATCCAGTCTAAATATCTTATAATATTAGATAAAATTCAATGTATACAATAGAATATTCTTTCTATACTGAAAAAAAGTTGTTGACATCGCTTTCATAGATTGATAGACTAAATGTGTAAATATTGGATTGTAACTCTTTGGGAGGCATTACCACTTATATATCATTTTTTTGAAATGTATATTTGTGTTTGTAGTGTTTTCTGAAGAGTTTTTTTATATGAGAAAGGATGATAAAAATGATTAATTTATTCAAAAAAAACAAAGATTTTAATTTATATGCACCTTGTGAAGGTAAAATGATTCCACTAGAATGCGTAAAAGATAAAGTTTTTTCTTCAAAACTTATGGGAGATGGAGTTGCATTTGAATTTTCAAATGATACTTTATGTTCTCCGTGTAATGGTACATTATCTTTAGTTGCTTCAACTGCTCATGCTTATGGTTTCTTGCTAGAAAACGGAATTGAAGTACTATTGCATATTGGTTTAGATACTGTCTCACTCAATGGTAAAGGTTTCAAAATATTGTGTAAACAAGGACAAAAAATTAAAGTTGGAGACCCACTAGTAAAAATTGATATTCAATTTATGAAAGAACATGGAATTGATTTAACAACTCCTATGGTAGTTACAAATTCCAATGGAAAAAAAATCAAAATAAATCACGATATCACTGAGGTAAATAAAGATAATAGCTTAATTATCGCAATAAATGAATAAATTGAAGAAAGTAAGTCGTATGAAAGTAATAAAAAAAATAAACAATAATGTTGCAATTTGTTTAGATAGCAATGATAAGGAGTTAATTGCCTTTGGCAAAGGCATCGGTTTTCCAAAAATGCCATATGTATTAGATGACTTAAATTTGATACAAAGAACATATTATGGAGTAAGCCAAAGATATTTAAACTTATTAAATGATATACCTGACGAGATTTTTGAAATTTCTACAAAAATAGTTGATTATGCTCAAACGAAATTAGAATACACACTTAATTCGAATGTTGTTTTTACTTTAGCAGACCATATTAACTTTGCAATTCAAAGATTTCATAAAAATATTCAAGTGAAAGTTCCACTTTCTTATGATGTGGAGTTTTTGTACGAAAAAGAAATGGATATTGGAAAAAAAGCCATCAAATATATTAATAAAACAATGGGAATACGACTATCCTCAAAAGAGGCAACAGGTATAGCTCTACACTTTATAAATGTATTAACTAATGAATCTATCGAAGAGCAAATGAATACCGATGATTTATTACAAAGAATTATAGGTATTATAGAAAAAGAACTAAAAATTAATATAGATACTTCTAGTTTTAGTTATTCTAGATTTGCGACACATGTCGAATATTTACTAAAAAGAATTGAAGATAATGTTAGCATTGATACAAAGAACCACAAAATGTATGAAAATATTACTGAAAAGTATCCAGAATCATATCAATGTGCGTTAAAAATACAGGAGTATTTAAATCAAGAAACAGGAAGAATATTAAACGATGAAGAACTTCTATATTTGATTATACATATGAATCGCTTGTCTAGTCGTGAAGACTGCAGAAATTAATTCAGCAAATTCAATATATAAGGGCCCATATATTGTTTGCATATAAACAAGATTAAGGAGAGACTTATGGCAAAAGAAAGATATGAAAATTTAGCTAATTCAGTAATTGATTTAGTTGGTGGAAAAGAAAACATTACTTATTTTACACATTGCGTAACTCGTTTACGTTTCGTTGTAAAAGACCAAGGAATTGTTAAATCTGAAGAAATCGAAAAGCTTGATGGTGTACTAGGTTGCCAATGGCAAGGTGGACAATTTCAAATTATTATTGGTCAGTCAGTCGGTGATGCTTATAAATTGATTTGTGAAAAAGCCGGTTTGGAACAAGTTAAAGAAATTGACGACGAACCTAAGGAAAAGAAAAAATTAACATTTAAAGGAGTTTTTAGTGGAATTCTAGATGCTATTTCTGCATGTTTAACTCCAGTAATTCCTGCATTAATTGGATGTGGGATGATTAAAGTTATCCTACTATGTTTACAAACATTTTTAGGTATGGATACAGCAAGCAGCACAAGCCAAATTTTGACCTTTGTTGGAGATGCAGGATTTTACTTCTTACCAGTTATTGTTGGTGCCAATGCAGCTAAAAAATTTGGTGCAAATCAATCCCTAGGAATGGTAATAGGTGCCATGCTAATTTATCCAACATTTGTGACTGAAGTAGCTGCTGGCACAACTTTTGATATATTTGGTTTACCTATTTATGGAGCATCATATACAAGTACAATCTTCCCGGTTATTCTATGTGTTTGGGTGATGGCTCCAATTGAAAAATTCTTTGCAAAACATTCACCAGATTCATTGCGCTCAATCCTTGAACCTTTATGTACAATCATTATTATGGTTCCTCTTTCATTCTGTCTATTGGCACCCGCCGGAGCGTTTTTAGGTAACTACCTATCTGCATTTGTAATTTGGTTGTACAATACAATTGGATTTATTGGCGTAGGTTTCTTAGCTGCATTTATGCCATTTATTATCATGACAGGAATGCATTCTGCCTTTGTTCCATATTTATTACAGATGTTCTCTACTTCCGGATTTGAACCAATCTTCTTCCCTGCTATCGTTATTTCAAACATAAATCAAGGTATCGCTTCACTGGCTGTAGCAATTAAATCAAAAGATACAACAACAAAATCAACTGCTATTTCCTGCGCTATCACTGCTGTTATTGGTGGGGTTACAGAACCAGCGATGTATGGTATAAATTTAAAATATAAAAAACCTATGTGGGCAGCAATGATTGGTAGCGCAGTTGCAGGAATGTTTGCAGGTTTAACAAAAGTTTATTGTTATGCTTTTATTGGTGTAAGTTCTGTGTTTGGAATTCCTTGTTTTATAGGTGGAGAAGGAACAAGTAATGTAATTCTAATCTGTATATCAATTGCTATCGGAGTCGTTGTAACTTTTGTATCAACGTTATTCTTATATAAAGAAGAAAATTAATTAGTAAGGAGAAATACATGTTTCCAAAGGATTTTTTATGGGGTGGAGCAACTGCTGCAAATCAATTTGAAGGTGGCTATAAAGAAGATGGTAAAGGCGAAAGCATCGCTGACCATCTAACTGGCGGAACAAAATTTGCACCCCGTCAAATTACAAGAACAATTGAATCTGATAAATATTACCCAAATCATATTGCTAGTGACTTCTATCACCATTACAAAGAAGATATTTCTTTAATGGGTGAAATGGGATTTAAAGTATACCGTATGAGTATTGCATGGACACGAATCTTTCCAACAGGTCTAGAAGATAGTCCAAATGAAGCTGGTTTACAGTTTTACGAAAATGTGTTTAAGGAATGTCATAAAAACGGAATCGAACCATTAGTCACTTTATCACATTATGAAATGCCTTATGCTTTAGTTGAAAAATATAACGGATGGGCATCTAGAGAAGTGATTTCATTATTTGAAAAATATTGTGCGGTAGTTTTTAATCGATATAAAAATTTAGTAAAATATTGGCTTACATTCAATGAAATCAACTGTGGCACCTTACCTTTAGGTAATTATATGTCACTAGGTATTTTAAATAATGGAACTAGAGATTTCACTAAACAGGTTGATGATAAACAAATTCGATATCAAGCTTTACACCATCAACTAGTTGCAAGTGCAAAAGCAGTAAAAATTGGTCATGAAATTAATCCAAATTTTAAAATAGGCTGTATGATTGCAATTATGCCTACTTATCCACTAACTTGCCATCCAAAAGATATTTTAAAATCTCAAAAACATTGGCAAAATATAAACTATTATTGTGGAGATGTTCATGTACGTGGTCAATATGGTAGTTATGCGCATAAATTTTGGAAAGACAATAATATCTCTTTAAACATTACAGAGGAAGATAAACACGATTTAGAGACAGGTACAGTGGATTTCTATTCATTCTCATATTATATGACAAATTGTGTATCTCATAATGATAATCAATCCATGATAGGTGGCAATTTATTAGAAGGAGTAGAAAACCCATATCTTAAATCTAGTGATTGGGGATGGCAAATAGACCCAGATGGTTTAAGATATGTATTGAACGAATTGCAAGGACGCTATCAAATTCCATTAATGATTGTTGAAAATGGACTCGGAGCATATGATACAGTAGAAGAAGATGGTACTATTCACGATGAATATCGAATCAATTATTTAAAGCAACACATTTCTGCAATGGAACAAGCGATTGAGGATGGAGTTAATTTGATTGGTTATACTCCTTGGGGATGTATTGATTTAATTTCAGCATCTACAGGTGAAATGGCCAAACGTTATGGTTTCGTTTATATAGATGCTAACGATAAAAGTGAAGGAAGCTATAAACGTATTAAAAAAGATTCGTTCTATTGGTACAAAAAAGTTATTGCTAGTAACGGAAAAGAATTAGACTAATTAAAGCGAAGAATTACTTCGCTTTTAATTATATTTATAGATTATAAGACAAATTGTTTTACTAGCTATTTTTCTAACATTTAATTATATTTCAAAGATTAGTATTATATTAAAAATAGTTATAAATTAGCGTTTCAAACAATTAAACTAGTTTTCCATATCTATAAATTAGCTTGGTTTCATTTTAGTTGTATAAAGCACATATCTCCAAAAAGGACTTGGTTCACAATTAAGTTGTATAAAATTTTCTGAATTTTGGTACTTTCTTGAATCTTGTTTACTTTTAAGTTGTATAATGGTCAATTTCTGAAATAAGAATAAGATTTCGACTGAATATCAGAGAAAACAAATTTGGTTTACAGTTATGTTGTATAAAAATTATGAAAATTGCCCCGAAATGGGGCAATTGGTTTACTATTACGTTTGAGAAAAACATTTTATTTAAACCAATAAAAGCATATAAATAGTATTTTCGTGTATTTTTTGATACTTGTTGATACTAGTACGTTCTCAGAACGTTAGAAAGTACTCTATTTCGATAACAAATCTATTTTAGGTATATCTTTTAAGAAAATACATTGATTCACGAAATACCTACCCTTACCATCGAAATACGGACATATAAAAATTCTTAATAGAATTGCACACCAGATTATATAATGTATAAATTAGTAGAATTGACCAGTTAAAAAGGATGCTTACATAAGCATCCTTTCATAATAATTGGGTATCCAATTTCTTTTGGGGTCAAAATTTTTGGGGTCAATTTTAGGATCGACTTTTGGGGTCTTTTAAACGACCTCTTTTTTTCTCCTTTTCTTTTCTTTATACTCTTTGTGTTGTGTTTTTCTTGATCAT
>ENA-OPVX01000067-OPVX01000067.1-human-gut-metagenome-genome-assembly--contig:-NODE-67-length-21662-cov-4.006711_pt1 | contig 21662 bp, 16 predicted proteins | sample MGYA00241501_ERZ501994 | MGnify/ENA primary metagenome ERZ501994 (study PRJEB25962, sample SAMEA2043051) | human gut metagenome | biome: human gut; feature: human-associated habitat; material: faeces...
GTGGTGTAAGATTGGTGTAGAAAAGCCCCATACAAAACAAAAAAATATATTAGTGGTAAACCAATAATAGTAGAACCTATGAACCATAATATTATTCCCATTAATATATTTCTTTTGAATGATACATTTATTAATTCATTTTTATCTATCGAGTTATTATCTTTTAATGTTGTAACAAAATTATTTATATATTCACTAACCTCATTTTTTTGTGCTTCATCAGAGTTATTTATAAAAAATACTCCTAAAACAATTCCTATAAGTAAAAAAATTAATAATAATATATATATTTTTTTATTTTCTTGTAAATTTTTTAAAATTACCTCTATATATGTATTTTTTGTTTTTTTTCAAATAATGAATCCGCAAATTCAACTATATATTGTTTTTTAAAGTTTCCTTTTATTATGTCTTTTATTATTTGTGCACTTATCATATTATACTCTACAAATAACTTGTCTTCACTTGTTGTTCCAGTATTAAATGCTCGTTCTATTGCTGTAGCGCTAAATATTGTAGAAAATTTCATATGATATTTTAAACTTACTCTTTGTACCTCATTTGTGCTATTGTAATCTGTTAATTTTAAAGAAAAAACTTTACTATCAAATTTTTTTAAATATTCTTCTTTTTTCTTTATATCATCTTCTATTAAATCCTTTAATAATTTTCTAAATTTTTCATCTTCTTTTTTTAATATTTTAACTCTTAGTCTGCATATGTTTTTTACTAAATCATCTATTGTTTTATATGGTGTAACTTTGTCTATATACAATACATATATAAAAAACATTTCCATATTTTCTATTAGTAATTGTTTTGATTTATTATCTACTATTAATCTTTTTTTCTTTTCTTTTAAACTTTCTAATATTTCTTTTCTTAATGTTCTATGGTTTCCGCGTTCGTTTACATTATAGTATCTAACATCTATGTATGTTTTTATGTAGCTGTCACATATTTGTTTATTAAATTTTCTTTCAAAAACTAACTTTAAATATTTAGTTATAGCGTCTTGTACTATTTTTATATATTCATCCATTACACTCATATATAAATTTCTCCTTTAATGTTTTTTAAGTCCAATCAATGAATTCTACAGTTATAATAGAAGTGTTATTGTTTATTGGATATGTATAGTTTTGAGTTGGATCTTTTTTATAGAATCTAACTCTTGCACTTGATTCTGCTTTTACACCAACTTTTGAACCAACTACATATGTAACAGAGCCTTGGTTTTCTGTTCCTTGGCTGAATAGTTCTACTGTTGTATTTGCCATATCAAGAGATAGTATTTGTGGGTCATACCCAAATTGTGTAAATTTTGTTGGTTTACATTTTGCTTTTTCTGTTGCATCTAACATTGAATATGAATATATGTCCACTTTATCTCCAACAGCATATGAGCCAAATGCTTCAAGTACTATATAATAATTAGTTGTGTTTGTTATAACTAAATCACAGTATATTTGCCCTACAGCATCTTCAATTTTGTATGAATATTCATTGTTCCCTATAATAAACACAAATTTAGCAGAAATAGTTTTACTGTATGGCTCTGTAGTACTTGCTGTAACATTTATTGTTACTTGGTCTCCAACATTTAATGCTGTGTTTGGATTAATTCTAAGTGTGACCGTGTCTAAGTTGTTTGTAGTATATATGGTTCCACTTGTTTTACTTAGTTGGCATGTTATATTGCTTGAGCAACTATATGAAATTTGATAGTCTACATCATATGATAATTTTTCTAATGTGTTTTTTGCGGTACTAAGTTTTATTGGTATTGAATAGCTATTAATTCCCGTCCATTGTTCTATTCTATATGTTGGGTTGCTTTCTTTTAATTTGTCACTTTCAAAATAAAATTCTTTTGTGCTGGTGTAAAAATTGTTTGCATATTTTAAAACATATCTTGCAAGTATTGTAACAAGAGACAAACAAAATATAACTAGCACTGATAAAACTAAAATTTGTTTCCTGGTGTATCTGTAATATGTGCTGTTTTTTTTCTTTTTCATCTCTTCCCCCTTGCATTTTTATTTTAGAAATTTCTTCGAATTGTGGGCGATTAAAATCGCCCCTACAATATGTTATATTTTTTGTTTTGAATCTATAATTACTTCCATACTTTCTATCATATTTTGATATTCTGGTTGATTTTTATAGGTTTCTGGAAAATATATTAACAAATAATATACATCTGTCTTTTTTGTACTGTGTGCCATTGTTTGTGTTGATGTTTTAAAGTTTTTAAAATATGTACCATCTGTATCAGCTTGCACCGTTCCAGCACTTGGAAGTATATTGGTTGGATTTGCTGATGTTGGTGTTTGATTTTTATATAGTACATATTGTAATGGCAAATTTGTGGTTGTTTTTATTGTAATATCATAATCTATGCTTGTCTGTGCAATTTTGTTATTTGAATCTGAATTTGTTACAGAAAACGTATGTTGGTATGGTTCAGCTCTTGGTACCATTTGGTCTAATTTAAAACTCATAGTTTGGTGATCTTCTTTAAATACATACATAGCAATTTCTATATCTTTTGAAGCTAAAGCTTCACTACGATATCTTGCTATAGTATTTGTTAGAGCAATGCTGCACAATACTATTATGCACACAGCAAGAATTATAAATCTTATAGCTATTACCGTTGTTCTACGACCTTTTCTCCTTCTTCTTCGAACTTGCTCTTTCATTTTTCCTCCACACACTCTTCTGTAATTTATTTTTCTTCAGCTTTTTTCTTACTTGTTTTTGTCGCAGTTGTTTTTCTTGTGCTATTTGTCTTTTTTGTTTTGTTCTCTTCTTTCGTTTTAGTTCCTTTGGTTGTTGATTTTTTTGTTTCTGTTGTAGTTCTTTTCTTTGTTGATTTTTTCTCTGGTTTTTCTATATTTTCTTCGTTGTTTTCTTCATCATTTTGTTCTATTTCTTCTGATTTTTCTTCAATTTCTTCTTGTTTTGTATGTTTTTTCTTTGTTTTGGTAGGTTCTTCTTTTACCACAACTTCTACTTTTACTTTGTCATATGAGAAGAATACCCAAAGTAATAGTAACGCCACACTTGCTGGTATTAGTACTTTTGGTGTTAAAATTATTTCTTTCCACATTCTAAAGTTTGGTATTACTTTTATAACTTTTCCTACTATTTGGTTTCTTTGTATAGGTGTGTCATTTGTATTATTTGCATCACCTTTTGTAACAATTTGGTTGCCATTTACTTCTACTATTCTATGAGTTACCAATGCTGTTCCTTGGCTATACACAACTATCTCGTCTTTATTTACAGTTTCATTTTGATCAATAAGTTTAACTAGTATAGCATCTCCTATTTCCATGGTTCCTGACATGCTTCCTGTTGATACTTCAAATGCAGAATATCCAAGCATTGTTGTATATGTATTTCCTTTAATGTTAATTTGTATATGATTATATGCCATTATTAGAGCAATACCTAATATTACAAATAATATAATATCAAATACCCATCTAAATATTTTTTTTACCACTCTCATTTTTTCATCCCATTCCATTTTATTGTTCTTTTGTTTTAGTAGTTTTTTTAGTTGTTGTTTTTGGTTTTGAAGTTGTAGTTTTTTTAGCTGTACTTGCTGATTTAGTAGTTGTAGTTTTCTTTGTTGTAGTCTTTTGTGATGTTCCTGTTGTTGTTTTTTTAGCTTTTGATGCTGTTGATGTAGTATTTTTTACAGGTGCTTTTTTCTCTACTACTTTCTCTTCTTCATCCTCATCTTCATCGTCTTCCTCTTCGTCGTCATCGTCTTCTTTAGCTGCTTTTATATTTGCTATAAATTCCCATAATTCATATAGGAATGCTAATAATGATGGGAATACTATTAGTATCAAAAATCCCCATTTAGATTCTAATATGCTTAAAATTGTTCCCAATTTTCCTATTCTTATTGAATTTTTTGTTGGGCCTATTGCTAAATCACTTGGTATTTCTTTAGATTCTAGTACATATGTGGTTTCTCCTGTTACTGAACTAACTTGTTTATCTTTTAATGTTTGAATATCTACTGTTGTTTTTCCTAACTCTGATGTTGCATGAAAAAATATATCTTCTCCCGGTTCTTGCTTTTGTGTTGTATCAACCAACACTAAGTCTCCCTTGTTAAATCCTTTTTCTTTTAGATTGTTTGTATTGATTATTAATACTGTTGTAGAGTCAAATTCTGAAACCTTAAATTGATTAAAAGATAGTAAACATATTGTTACTATTATTGCAATTAATGCATATAAAATAATTAGTGTGTTATAAAAAATTTTCTTCATTTCTTTCATCCTCCGTAAACTTTCTTTCTTCTTTATAATATAACATAGTCATTTTTTTTTATCAATACATTTTTCGATTAAAACATCTAAAAAAAACTTTTGTATTTGTTTTGTAATATACTTGTAATATTGCTGTAAAATTGTATTATTTTTTTCATATTTTTTAACGAAAAGCTTATTGAAAAAATTTTATATGATGTTATAATTATATTAAGGAATGTTAAGTTTTTAATTTTCTTTTATATTTATGTGCAAAACTTTATTGTTTTGTTGGAGGAACAGATGATAAAATTAAATGATAATAAAACAAAATCAAATTTACTAAAACTTATTAATAGAGAAATTTCTTTTATAGATGCTAGTTTAGCATACCAAAGAAGTCTTAACAAAGAAGTTCTTTTGTGTATGAATTTAATTACACAAAATTCTGAAGTTATAGAAACTGCTATGGAATTTAGTAAAAATTACGAGGCCTTAAATAATGTTATGGCTCTATTAAAAAAATCTACATTTAATATAGATTCCTTGGAAGCTCTACTTAGCCAATTATATGAAATAAAAAATAATGAAAGTAATGTTGTAATGACTAATAAAATATCTAAATTTAATGAAAATTATTTAGATGTTATTGATGAGATTACCACAAATACCATGAAAATAGAGTGCTTTTTAAAAGCTGATTTTCAAGAAGTCGAAAATCAAAACAAGGCTATTGCTGAATCTGCTAAAAAGGTTAAAGTTAGAACCAAGGAAGTTAATTTATTGCCTAACACATTAATAATTTCTGAAATCGAGAAAAAAGTAGTTTTGCCTTACACTTTAACAGATATTAAAAATATTTTAAAAGCGAGTCCTGCAAAATATACATCTGCTCAAGATGTTATTAATCAATTATATACCATTCCTTTAAAATGCTATAAGAATTCTGCTATTTCACGTTTTAGAGAAGCATATAGATTAGTTAGACAGCGCGATAAAGGAACCTTATTACAGGCTGTTGATTTAGCAACAGAATTATTTTTCAATTATAATTTGCATCCTGCCATTATAACAGCTTGCAAAAACTCTAATGAATTAGATGTATACCTATCTTGTTTAGAATATAATGAGCTTGAGGATTTTACAAGTTTTAAAATTGTATTCCAAGGCTTGCCTGCGGTTTCAAAAAAAGCTTTTAAAAGAGGTCATAATTTGATGAACAAAATTAATAATGTAGAAAGTGCAAATAATTCTAGTACTACAAATCAAGAAACAAATGCAAATATAAATTCATAAATAATGGGCGATTAAAATCGCCCGTTCTCAATTTAACTTTGCTATTTCTTCTAATTTTGGATTTTCCAAAAAATATAGCCAATTTTAGTTGTTTTGTTTTCTTAGTTGGTCTATCTTTTTATTTTTTCTTCGTTTTATACTTTTCATCTTCATATCTCTGTTAAATACAAATAGTAATACAAGTATTATTATTACAAATACTGTTGTTATTTTTGATTGTAGCATTTTTACTATTAATCCTAGCAATGGAATCCTTTTTTCAAATTTTCCTTTTATTTGGTTATACTCTATTATTACATTATTGTTATGATAATTGTTGTCTCCTTTTGTTGTATAATATGAGTTTTCTCCATGTCCCTGTATTTTTGTTATTCTTTGTATTTTGGTTATTCCATTTTCATCAAAAATTATTATGTCTTGTAAGTTTAAATCGTCTGGTTGGCACTTCTTAGTTATTATTAGATCATTTGTTTTTATGGTTGGAATCATTGTTTTGTCTTCGGTTGTATACATTGTTGCTTTTCCTATTCTCAAATCCAATTTTTTGTTAAAAACTCCATATACTGTGTTTATTACATTATATATAATCATTAATATTAATATCAACCATAAAACTTTTCTTGGTAGTGCAGATATTATTTTTTTTATTTTATTTTCTCTTATCCTCAATTTTCTTTTTTTCTCTCCTCATTTTTTTCTTTTCTTCTACTCTTTTTGTATTTATGTATATTATTAATATTAAATTTAATAACAATATAATATAAACTTTATCTTCTAGTAATAATATAATGTTTCCTATACGTGGAATTTTTAATACAATTGTTCCTAAAATTTGTTCATATGATATTTCTTCTGTGTCTTTGGTTAGATTGTTATCACCTTTAGTTACATATTTCGAGCCTTTTTCTGTTTCTTCAATTCCAACTATTCTATGTGTTATTATTTGATTATTTTGTTCAAATGTAACTATTTTATCTGTTTTAATTTTGTCTTTTTCTATTCCACTAACTATTATTATATCTCCTACATTTATTGTAGGCTCCATGCTATTTGTTGTAATTACATATGCTCTATAGCCAAACATTGATTTAGCATCTGTTTTGTCTAATGTAGATTTGGTTATAAGAAATATGTTGTATAAAAATATTATAATAATTATAAATAATAGCTTTTTAACTATTTGCTTAGTTCTTTTTCTTTTTTCATTTTGTTTTTCTATTTGCTCTATATCGTACTCCATTATATTCCTTTCTTCTGTGTATTATTTTAGGTCAGTTTTTGCTGACCTAAAATAACCATTGTTTTTTATAAAATTGTATTTGAACTTTAATATGCTTAAGTAACAATAAAGTAGTCATGTGCTTCGCCTATGTAGGTTTCTCCATCATATAGTTCCACTACTATTTTGTATGTTCCTGTTTTTATGTCTGTTGGTAGTGTTACTATAAATGTTGGTGTTGTCGCTTGGGCTGTTATGTTTATTGTTTCATTATATGTTGTTGATAATTCTTCTGTATAGTCTCTTCTGTAGGCTTTTACTGTAAATGTTGGTGTTGTTATGTTTGCTACAGATTTTTCCATATTTACAGTTATGCTTGTTTTTCCTTTTTCTATTATCCTATCCTCGTCTGCAATTGTTAATTTTAATCCATATTCACTATTTTTTATATTTACTACTTTTTTGTCGTGGTGTCTTATATCATATTCATAGTACTCTCCGTCTGCTGATGCTAATGTGTCTACTACTATTGTGTAATCTCCTGTTGTTAATGTTTTATTATGTTCTGTTTTTACTGTTATATTTGATAATATATTTGCAACATTATCTGCTACTTTTATTCTTGCTGTTCCATTTATGTTTGGATAATATGTTGTTCCATTTATTTCATAAGATATTCCCATCAGCTCTTGCCCGTTTAATAATGTTTGTGCTGTGTTGTCCCATACATTTATTGTTATTCCCATTTTTTTGTCTAAATATTGAGTATCATATATTATTTTTCCATTTACTACTTGTTGGGTAAATGTTGAGGCAGCTTTTATATTAAAGCTATCGCCTAATGCAACTGTTGTTGGTATTTCTTGTATCTGTGTATTTAATAATGCATCTTTGTCTACATATATTCCATATTTTCCTGTTTCTCTTTGTGAGCCTAATACACTTGCTATTGTCCTGCCCTCACTATTTCTTAACTCCATAACTAGTGTATTTCCTGTTGATGTTTGTGTTATTGTAGTTTCCTTAAAATCCACATGGAATATAAATTTTTCTTGAACTATATTATTTGTTGTATCTTGATATGTTGCTATTGCTGCTGTTTCGTTATAGTATTGATTTGTTGTTGGCATTTCCAAAAATTCAGATAGTCTATATTCATTTTTTTCACTTGATACATCTGATGTTTTTACAATATAATAGTAATATTTGTTATTTATTAAATCTATCATTGTTATTTTTGTTCCTGCTGGCAAACTATATGCATATCCTGTTGAATCTTTAGAAATTAAAGTTCTATAACTTGTTGGATATGATGTAGCATATTTATATTCTGCAAAGTTGTTTATTGTTAAATTATAATACATAGAAAATTCACTTGATTCCGTAATATTTGTTTCTACTGTTGCAAATGGTGCTTCAAATTTTTCTCCTGGTGCAATTCCTATTGCATACCCTGCTTGTTGTTCTTTCGAAGTATATATTGATATTTTTATTCTTAATTTCGTAATTTTATATCTTATTGGAGTTTGTGGTTGCAATACATCAAAATTTATTGCAACATATCCAACAAATGTAGTCTGCGAAATATTTTGTGAATTGTAAAGATTCAATATTATACTTGGAACTTGTGTTGAATTGTCAGATAAATATTCTATATCGCCAGAGTGAGTGCCTGAAGTTGCACCTTTACTCACATAATAATCTGTAGTTTTGCTTGATACCCAACCTGATGTACCTGTTTGCATCTCTAAACCAAATGTAGTGTTTGCAATATCTTCTGTTGTTGCTGTAGCTGGTATTTGTAATTTATTCTTTATAGAAACTGTTTTCATTAAATCTGCTTCGAGATTAGAGACGTTAAATATAGTATTAGGTTCGCTATTACTTATTAATGGTAATTCAACGGTGTCTATTGTGCTATATTTATATGCTGTTAATTCTGTATCTAATTGACTTTCATCTGGAATTCTACCTATTAACCATATATAATAGTCTGCACTTGTTGGAGTTGGAATAATATACTTATGTATACTATCTGTTTCATTAGTGTAAAAACCATCTGTTGTTATATTATGATTTGCTTTGTGTTTACCCATTACATATACATTATTGTCTCCTGTACGTGTTGTAGTTCCTATTGGATTTGCAGAACTTGTGTACATTCCTAAATATGTCATTCCATTTACATTTCCGTATGTAGTAACATCTTCATTTTGTGCTATATTTAAGTTGTTTCCTTGCAACATATACATTTTATTGTCTACATTTGTTGTTAATACTTCGCTTCCATCTATTTCTGTTGATGTATCTATTTTAGCAGTTTCTAATGTTTCAGTTCCATCTGCGTTTATCAATATACTAGAATACTCTTTTAATAAATTAGCTCCATTATCTAAATATATAGTTGAATTATTTGCTAATTTTAGGTGTCCTATATCATTGAATGCAAATTTTATAGTATTATATTGATTTACTGTATTGGTTGCTCCTGTTATATGTAATGTTGAATTATTTATAATTACTTGCGATGCTTTTTCAACTGACAATATTTTCTTTGCTAAAGATCTTGCACCATAGTTTTTAATTGATATGTTTTTATTACCACTTATATTCGAATTATCACCATTTCCAAAAATGCTTTGGTTTATTATATCTTCATATCCATTACCATCAATATTTACATTAGAGTCACCTGTAACTCCTATATGTGAAGCAGTTGTTGCTTTTGCTCCTCCATAAACATTTCCATTAATGGAAATACTAACTATTGTTGCAGAATTATCTCCAACCGCATCTTTTCCTATATTTATATTTGTATCTCCATATACTACTGAATTATTTCCTCCACCATATATATTTCCACTTATAGTGCCTTTAATTATATTTATATTGGTTGTTGCATTTGCTGTTGCAGAGCCTACTTTAGAGTTGCTTCCATTTCCTCCTCCATAGATAGCACTAGAAATCGTTCCTCCGTTTACAGTTATGTTAGCACTTTGTGTAATTTCTCCTGAGTTATAGTTGCCACCATATATATTGCTTACTGTTCCTGAATTTACTTTTACATTTGTTTTTTCAACATTACCCCCATATGCAGATCCACCATATATATTTGTTATGGTTGCTCCATTGCAATTAATATTTGCATTTGTTACCTGACTTGTTGTTGTTTGTCCACCACCATATACTGTTGGTATTGTTGCACTTGAACTTGTTAATGTCACATTTGTTGTAGTAGTATTCGAGTTAGAACGTCCTGCGCCATAAACCGCTGTTATAATTTTAGTTCCCTTAATGTTTATTGTTGCAGTACCTACACTAGTAGAAATATTAGTGCTATTTCCTCCTCCATATAAGTTTGTAACTTGCCCCCCTGCTCCATTTAGAATTGTATTTGTTACTGTTCCGCCATTGGTGTTTCCGCCATATGCATTAGTTATTGTGCCAGAATTTATTGTTAAATTTGCCGTACTTATATTTGAAGTATTTGTTCCACCATATACATTAGTTATTGTTGCACCACTACATATAACATTTGTAATTGTTGCTTTTGCAGTAGCCACTCTACTTCCACCATATACTGTTGGTATTGTTGCACTTGAACTTGTTAATGTTACATTTGTTGTTGTTGTTGTTGAATTTGCACCACCGGCACCACAAACCATTCCTATAATTTTTGTTCCTTTTATGTTTACGTTTGATTTTGTTGTAACACTGTTAGCATTTATGCCTCCTCCATATATATAACTAGCTTGTCCTCCTGTTGCTATTATACTAGTTTCACTTACATTATTTTGTCCTCCTCCATATATTGTTCCATATGTTCCATTATTTATATTTACACTTGATTTTAAAGAAACTTTGCCTGTACCATTTCCTCCACCATATATTGCTAAATTGTTAGAAGCATTTAAATTAACATTTGTATTTCCTATTACATTTGTTGAATTTCCTCCTCCATAAACAGATCTATTTATTGTAGCATTCATGTTTATGGTTGTATTTCCTGTTAACCCAGCAGTTGTACTTAGTGCTAGTCCATTTCCTGCACCATATATTATTTTTCCCGAACCAATTGTTGGGGTTCCAGATATGGTAACCGTTGTGTTTCCTATCATTTTTGAGTTATTTGGTACAGTAGAATAATTATATCCTTTTCCACTACCATAAATATCCCCATTTATAGTTGGAGAACCATTTACTATTACATTACTGTTTCCATATAGTGCACCAGAGTCTAATTGTTGCTGTGCTTCTGTTAAATTTTCTGAATATGCATAACCTCCTCCATAAACATTTCCTTTTATTGTTCCTCCAGAAATATTTATATTGGTTGATGTTGTTACATTTGCGCCATAGCTCTTGTACGCATCTGAAGAATTAGTATTATATCCCGTAGTACTTCCTACTCCTGCTCCATATATGTCACTATTTATAGTTCCTCCAGAAATTTTTATATTTATAGTTCCATAATAATATGCATCGCTTTTTATTGTTGTTCCATTTACATTTCGTCCATATGATGCTCCTATTATATTTTCAATTTGTCCTCCTGTTATATTTATTGTTGAAGTTCCTATAAATGTATTTAATGGATATGCCCAAGATGTTGGTCTATTACTTGAGTCTGCATAATTTCCACCTATTATTTTTCCAACATTTCCATTTTTTATATTAATAATAGCATTACTATATATTGTACCAATTTCATTTCCGCCTGCTATTAAACCTATATCTTCCTGTTTCATTTTCCCTGTATAATCTACTGTTACAGTTCCACCAAAACTAGCAGAAGAACTACCCATAATATTGTTAGAGGTTGTGTTTTGAAGATTTGAAACTGCATTTGTTCCCATACCATTGCCCATTATAATTTTGTTGAATTGTCCACTATTTATTTCAATTGTTGGAGTATTTGCTGCAACACTATATTGTTCATTAGGTTTACGCCATCCTCCATATATATCAAAATCTGGCAATGTACCATTTTTGATATATCTGTCCATTATTATATTAGATCCAAACTTTACTTTATGTCCTTGTACATATAAATCAACAGATCCTGTACCTGTTGTATGTGCAGAACCATAAAATGTTAAATTTTCAAAGTTCGTATCTCCGCTTATAAATCTTCCTGCTGTTCCACCTGATAGTAGCAACGTTCCACCTTCATCTTGTCCGTCATATGCTCCTGTAATTGTTGCAGCTTTTCCATTTTTTGCGCTCAATAATGAGCTTGTATTAAATGCGATACCTGTATAGTCTTTCATAATTACTATTATATTTGTATTTACTGTTCCAGTTGAACTTAATTTTGTGTATGCTACTGATAAAGTTTTTACTGGTGTTGCCCTTGTTAATCCGTCATTTGTATCTAAGCCTGCTGTATAATCGACATATATAACTTTCCTCTCCGCTTTATAAACAAATTTGCCTTCTCTTGTTAATTCTGCATTATTACTATTGGTTGCTATTAATTTATACTCTTGTCCCTCTACTAATTCTGTTAATATTGTTGCTGTTTCTCCCTTTATTTCTGTTGCTGTTAGTCCAGAAATATCTAAAGTATACCATTTATATGTATAATCACTTTCGTTAATTAACTCTTTTGCTGTTCCTGTTAATTCTGCTGTTACTTTATCTCTTGCTTCATCTATTGAGAAAGCTATTTTCAGTTCTAATTGTGGTATTTCAAAACTCTTTAAGAAGTAAAAGCCTTTGTTATCTTTTATAATTGAATCAACCTGATATGCCTCATCCCAGCTTGGATTTTGTGTAAATGTATTTGTTGTTGAGCTTTGAACTGTACCATTCACATACCATTTATATGTTAATGGTGTATTTGTATTTTTTGCAGTTATACTATATGTTGATTTGTTATTTGTGTCTGTTACAGTAACACTTGTATAGTTTGATGGTATTTTATAACTTTCTTCCCAGCTTAAATACTTACTTCTTGATAGTCCACTTCCATTAAGTAATGTTATATTGTCAACTCCTGTTGTAGAGTCATATGCTATTCCCTTGTTTATACCTTGTACTCTTTGAACTACTGTAGCTCCTTTGCCTACATTAAGTCCTATGTTACTTGTAGAAGACCCTGTTGTTACTGATGTGCTAAAAGATGTGCCATTTATTTTCATTGGTGATGAATATGCACTTGTCATTGTAAGATTTCCTGCATCATTTCCTTGCCAAAGTGTTGCATAATTACTTGTTGACGTATATGTTGTAGTATTTTTTAGATATCCAAATATTGGTCCTGCAAAGCCATTTGATACTATTGAGCTGTTATACATACAATATTCTGGCCATACTGGTTGACCAGTTATTATTCCAACAATTCCACCTACAGCATACTGTCCTGCGCTTGCATCATTTGCGCATTTTGCCTCTATATCTAGCTCTACATCTGCAAAACAACCTTTTATACTGTATCTTGCGGCACTGCCAGGATCTGATTCTGAAATCGTAATTCCATTTCTTCCTTCTGTCATGCTATTGCCAACAAATCCTGCAATTCCTCCTACTACTAGTCTAAATGTATTATCTGCTAATGTTAAAGTATTTTTACATACTATAACAGAATTAGTTATACTGTTATTATAAATATTAGAATTTTTATACAATGTTCCTGCTACAATACCTACATGATATCCTTTTTGTGCTGTTGTAGTTGCTGTTGTTCCATTAACATTTATTTCTATATTAATAGAATCAAACATCACATTACGTATTTCTGCTTTTGTTGTTCCTCCTCCAACGCTTCCAAAAAATCCATATGAATCAATGCTTGTAGTTAATGCTGCTATTGCTATTTTTGCATTTTTTATTACATATCCAGCTCCATCAAATGTTCCTTGAAAATGATAAGTAGTTGTTCCTATTGGAATCCAATAATTGCCATTCATATCCAAATTTCTAACTAGTTGAAAATATTTTCCTGAATATGTTGTTCCAGAGTTTACACTGTTTCTTAAAAATGCCAATTCTGCACAACTTTTTATTAAATATGGTGATGCAGATGTTCCATTTCCATATGTAAAACCTGTTGCAGTACTTGTTCCGTCCCATATATCTGTCAATGTGCTATCCAAATTTTTTGCAGGAACGTTTGCACGTAATGCCATATTTTGCAAATTCATTGTGTTATCTAATAATACCGCATATGTTGAAAAGCTTGAGGCATCAAATGTAACTTCACTGTCCTTAAGCTCTATCTTTTCTATTTCTTCTACCTTGTTCTCATCATTTATGTGTACAACTTTATATTTTTGATTTTCTGTATCTATTGGTTCTACACCTGTTATAGTGACCTTAACATTTTCGTCAAAGTCTGTTGGGTTATATTCTTTTTCATTTGAAAGTAATTTTATATCATATGCTATTTGATATGTAATATCATTATTTAAAATATCTTTTAATGTTTCTTTTGTTTTTTCTTCGTTTGCTGTTTCGACTGAAATGGTTGCATCTGCTGGCATATAGCCTTTAACACTTATGTTTTTGCCTTCTACAATTTGTTCTAGTTGCTTGTTATATAATTTCTCTCCGTTTTTTTCTTTTTCGTCATATTTAACTGTTAATGTTAATTTTTGCTCTTCTATTTCTGTTGCTGTTAAATATATTTTTTCTCCCGGCTTTTTTTCCATTTGTGCCACTTCAGTAGTTGTTTCACTATTTTGCTCCAAATTTTCTTCTGATTGTGTTATTTCAGTTTCTTGTTCTTTAATTTCCTCGTTTGCTGTGGTGTTTTCGTCGCTTGTAGGAGTTTCCCCTACACTTCTAAGGTCTGCGAAATAGCTTGCAACTACTTTGTTATTTATCATGTCTGGCAAAACAATGTAGTAGCTGTTTTTTCCACTATTTATAGCATTTAATATTAAATTATCTTCTTTTAAATTTTTTCCATAATCTTTAATGGTTGTTTGTATTTCTTTTATATTATTAGCTCTAGAGAAACCTAAAATTATAATTTCTACTAATAACATTAACATTACTATTAAAATTATGGTTGTTTTCCTTTTGTTCGTTTGTCTCATTTTTATTTTCTCCATTTTACGCGGGCGATTAAATGTGCCCCTACGTCTATAAATTACTTTACATTGTCATTATTTTCTTTTGCGGGCGATTAAAATCGCCACTACGTTTTATTTGGATTTTAATATTTTTCCAAATTCACATTCGCTTTCTAATTCATCTATATTTATATTATTTTTTAATAAATTTTGATTCATTTTTATTTTTTCTAATGCATCTATTACACCATCTAGGTTATCCTTATCCAAGTCTTCTTTTGTAATATTTATTTTTAATAACTGGTATCTATCTTTTATTATAACCATAACATCTTTTTCATTTAATAAAGTTATATTATCTAGTATAGTGTAATCTGGCCAATTTACGAATTCTCTTAATTCTTTTATTAATTGTTCTATTTCTTCTTCTGTTATTTCTTTTATATTGTCTTGTATACAATAGTAAACATATGTATAATATGAGCTTGCTAATTTAAGCGCATCGAATACTGTTGAGTTTTCGTTTATTTCTTGAAATATTTTTTCTTTTATTTTATTTCTGTCTAATTCAATATATAGTTGTTTTATTTCTAGAATTAAATTGTTGGCTTCTGTATTTAATTTTTCATTTGGTTTTTTAAATAATCCTGTACCGTTTATTTTTGCATTTAATTTTACTAATTTGCTTTCTCTTGTTTGTATCTCTTTTTGTGTTTGTGCATATGCATTTTTATTTTGCTCTTTCTCTGCATATTTTTTCTTAATATCATCTATTATAAATTTAAATTTTAAATAATTTTTATATTCCCACAAACTATTTAGCAATTTTTTTAAATTTATATCTATTTCTGCTTTTTTACTTTCATCAATTTGTGCTAATGTTGTTTTAGGGATAAATTTTTCGTAACTTGCTTTTATTAATTTTTCTGTATAGTCTTTTGTGTTTAATTTTGCTGTATAGAAAGCATTTATTATATTGAACTTGTCTGCTTCTTCTTTTTCTATTAGCTCTGTCTTTATATCTTTGTGTTCTATTAAAAGCTGATCAGCTGTAACATTTCTTAGTGCTTCTTCTTGCCTTTTCTCATAATATTTATCTATATTTTTCTCGTTTTCTGTATATATATATAATATATTTAATCTAATATGAATTATTATATCTGGGCATTTCCAGTATATTTTCTCAAATTCTGTTTTTATTCTTTCTGAATTTACATTGCCTTTTTCCATTTCCTGAAAAAAAACCACCATATATTCATTAGCATATTTACTGTATGTAAAGTCTTTTGGCATTAGTGGTATACCAACTTCTTTGAATTTTTCTATAGCTTTTTGTATTGCTTCATTAACAACGTCTAAGTTTTTTCTATAGAATACATTTAAATTAAATAAGATTCTATCTAAGTCCATTTTTTCATATGAAGTTTTATATTTATTTATTACATGCAATGTTCTTTCTTTTTCTGCTACCTGCTCTTCTAGCTTTATTACTTCCTCTGATTTTTTTATTTCTTCTAATTTTTCTATTCTTTTTTTCATTTCTTCTAAAAGCTTGCTTTGAGCATCTGTAAATGTTTGTTTGTATTCTTGAATTTGAGTTAAGCATGCTTTTATATTTTTTGCATTGTTTCTAGGAAATGTATTAAGTATTTCTTTGTTTGCCTCTATTTGTTCATTTACTTCTTTTAAATTATTCATTTTTATCCCCCATTTTTTCTGTATTTTTTTCTTCTTTGTTTAAAAAAGTTATAAATTCAGATACTCTTGTATACATTTGTAATATTTCTCTAGAAGTTAACTTGTCTAATCCATTTTCCATTTTATTCACATTCCTTTCTTAATGCGTTAATTCCGTTCATTTTTTCTTCTATATTATCTTAAATTATAGCATGATGCCTTATAATACGCAAACAAATTTCCTTATTTTGTAATGGAAATTATTGCTTATTTTTCCTTGTTTTGCTTTACAGTCGAATTATTATATTTTTTGTAAATATATTATATTAATTAATAAAATTACTGTCAATAATTTAAAATTATTTTCTTTATAATTTCATAAATAATCAATTAAAAATGGACGATTAAATCGCCCATTTTTAATTTAACTTTTCTATTTCTTCTAATGTCATTCCTGTTAAACCTGCTATTATTTTTTTATCAATTTTTTGTTCTAACATTTTTTTTGCTATTGTTTCTATTCTTTCTTCCATTTCCGCTATCTTCTCTTGCAGTTCTTCTTCGCGTTTTCTTTTTCCGTCTTCCAGCCCTTTAGCATAAATTGCTTTTTCGTCCATTATTGCTTTTAGTCGTAAATCTGCTATTCTTTGCATTCTTTCGTCTTCACTTAAACTATCAAGTTTTTCTGTTGCCTCTTTTATTTCTTTGTTTTCTCTCATCTTTTCAGTCACCCTTTCCGATTTTGGATTTTCCAAAAAATATAGCCAATCTAATAGTTTATCTTTTTCCTTTTCTCTTCCCTTTATTTTTGGTAACTCTATAATATCAATTTCTAACTTATCTGTCAATATTTTACCTCCTGTTTTATTATCCATTTTGGTTATATTTAAAATTGCTTATTGTTCTCGCTTTGAAAAGTTATAAAAGAAATTTAAATTTGTTCAAATAAATTTGTTTTTTATGGTAAAACTAATTTATAGAAATATTAATTTAAATTGTTGATATTTATTATATTTTATGTTATGCTTATATGACTATAGATGTTTTTAACATCTAAATTAAAAAAGGAGGGAATTTATATGGATTTTAAACAATGGAGAAATTTTAACACAACAGGAGAATGGACTAAAGAAATAGATGTTAGAGGCTTTATACAGGCTAACTATACTCCTTATGAGGGTGACTCTAATTTTTTAACATCTCCTACAGAAAAAACAAAGAAATTATGGAATAAGGTTTTAGACCTTTATAAAAAAGAAACAGAAAATAATGGGGTTCTTGATGTAGATGTAAAAACTCCATCTTCTATAAATGCTTATGAACCTGGATATGTTGACAAAAGCTTAGAGGAAATTGTAGGATTTCAAACAGATGCTCCTTTAAAAAGGGCTATTATGCCTAATGGTGGTATTAGAATTGTAGAGAAATCTTGCGAAAGCTATGGTTATAAAGTTGATGAAAATATAGAATACATCTATCATAATTTAAGAAGAACACATAATGACGGTGTTTTTGCCGTATATACACCTGATGTAAGAGCTGCAAGAAGTTCTCACTTAATTACTGGGCTTCCAGATGGTTATGGTCGTGGAAGAATTATTGGCGATTACAGAAGAGTAGCTTTATATGGTGTAGATGTATTAATTGAAGAAAAAAAGAGAGAATTAGATATTTTAGATAGTGATGAATTTGTTGATTCAATTATTAAAAATAGAGAAGAAGTCCATGACCAAATTCTAGCTTTAGAGGATTTAAAGAAAATGGCTTTAAAATATGGTTTTGATATTTCTGTTCCTGCATCAAATGCTAAAGAGGCATTTCAGTGGTTATATTTTGGATATCTAGGTGCTATAAAAGACCAAAATGGTGCTGCTATGAGTTTGGGAAGAACTACTACTTTCTTAGATATATATGTAGAAAGAGATTTAAATGAAGGAACATTATCTGAATCTCTTGCACAAGAATTGATGGATCAATTTGTTATGAAATTAAGAATGGTTAGATTTTTAAGAGCACCTGAATATAATGCCTTATTTAGTGGAGACCCTGTTTGGGTTACAGAAGCTTTAGGTGGAATGGGTATTGATGGTAGAACTTTAGTTACTAAAAATTCTTTTAGAATGCTACACACATTAGTAAACTTAGGACCTGCCCCTGAACCAAACCTAACTGTTTTATGGTCAAAAAATTTACCTGAAGGATTTAAAAAATTCTGTGCAGATATTTCTATAAAAACATCTTCTATTCAATATGAAAATGATGATTTAATGAGAGCGACCTTGGGTGATGACTATGGAATAGCTTGTTGTGTTTCTGCTATGAAAATTGGTAAACAAATGCAATTCTTTGGAGCAAGAGCAAATCTTGGAAAGACTCTTTTATATGCTATTAATGGTGGTAGAGATGAAAAGAGCGGTGTTCAAATAACTCCTGAATTTGCTCCTATTACTTCTGAATATTTAAATTATGATGAAGTTATGGAAAAATTTGATAATATGATGGACTATGTTGCTAAAATATATATTAAGGCTCTAAATGCAATTCATTATATGCATGATAAATATTCTTATGAAGCCTTAGAAATGGCTTTACATGATAGTGAAAGAAATATTTTAAGGACAATGGCTTGTGGAATTGCTGGTCTTTCTGTTGTTGCAGATTCACTTTCTGCTATAAAATATGCTAAAGTTAAAGTTATTCGTGATGATACAGGTCTTGCTGTTGATTATCAAATAGACGGAGATTTTCCTAAATATGGTAATGATGATGACAGAGTTGATAGCATAGCTGTTGATGTTGTTAAAAGATTTATGAAAAAGTTAGAAAAACATCAAACTTATAGAAATTCAAGAGCTACATTATCTATTTTAACAATTACTTCTAATGTGGTATATGGAAAAGCTACTGGTGCAACTCCTGATGGCAGAGCAGCTGGAGAGCCTTTCGGACCAGGCGCAAACCCATTACATGGTAGAGATGTAAATGGTGCATTAGCTGTAATGAATACAATAGCAAAATTGCCTTATGAATATTCTGAAGACGGAATATCTTTCACATTCTCTATTACACCTAATACTTTAGGTAAAGATGAAGATACAAAGGTAAATAATTTGGTAAATATGTTAGATGGCTTCTTTATGCAAACTGGTCATCATATAAATGTAAATGTTTTTGATAGAGCTTTATTAAAAGATGCTATGGAACATCCAGAAAAATATCCACAACTTACAATTCGTGTTTCTGGATATGCTGTAAACTTTACAAAATTAACAAGAGAACAACAATTAGATGTTATAAATAGAACAATTCATGAAAGAATTTAAACATTTTAATTTGTTCCTTTTAAGAAGGGAATGATATTAATTATGGATAGTAAACTTGCCAGAATACACTCTTTTGAGACTTTTGGAACAGTTGATGGACCTGGAATAAGGTTTATAATCTTTATGCAGGGTTGTTCCTTAAAGTGTAAATATTGTCAAAACAGAGATACTTGGGCATTAGATGCTGGTATGCAATATTCAGTTGATGAACTTATATCAAAAATTGGAAGGTATAAAAATTATTTTATACCTTCTGGTGGTGGTGTAACTGTTAGTGGAGGAGAACCTCTTTTACAGATGGATTTTTTAATAGAATTATTTACTAAATTGAAAAGGCAAAATATTCATACAGCAATTGATACTTCTGGCTCATTTCCTCTTACAGATAGGTTAAAAACGCTTATTGATTTGACTGATTTATTTTTGTTAGATATAAAATGTATAAATGATGAAATTTGCAAAGATTTAACAGGAGTTTCTAATAAGTTAGAACTGGATTTTGCTAAATATCTAAGTTCAATTGGAAAAGATATGTGGATAAGACAAGTTCTTGTACCTGGATATACTGATAAAGAAGAAGATTTGCTGAATTTAAAGCAATTTTTGTCTGAATTGAAAACTGTTAGAAAAGTTGAGATTTTGCCATATCATGATATGGGTAAATATAAATGGGAACAACTTGGTTGTAAATACGAATTAGAAGGAGTACGCTTAGCAACACCTGAAGATGTAGAACGTGCAAAAGAAATTCTTAATATTTAAATAGAGGAGCTGCGAAAATAACTTTCGTAGCTCCCCTTTTGGAAGGAGGAGAACAGGCATTATCTGGCTAACAGTCCAGCCAGAGCTATGCCTATCACCAAGATTGCAATGGCCATCCACATAACGATGGCCAAAATGTTAAACATGATATTTACTATTGTCATAAAGACTTTCATAAAGACCCGCCACATAATCTTTTCCTTTCTCCTTTCTGCTTTTTTGATGTTTCCATTATATATCATATTATGTTGTATTGCAATTACTTTTATCAAATCTTTTCTGTTCTTACATATTCATATACTATTATTGCTGTTGCGACAGATGCATTTAGGCTTTCTGTCTTTCCTAACATTGGGATTTTTACTTTTGTATCTGCCATTTCTTGTATTTCCTTTGATACACCATTTGCTTCGTTTCCTATTACTATTACCTTTTTGTTATATTTTATATCATATATGCTTTTTTCTGTATCTAACGATGTTACAATAACATCAAATTTGTGTTTTTTTATTTCTTTTAATGTTGTTTCTAATTCTGCTGTTTCTATTATATTTACTCTAAATATCGCTCCCATTGTTGAGCGTACAACCTTAGGATTATAGCAATCTGCTGTATCTGCAGATACTATTATTTGTTTTAAATTTGCGCTATCTACTGTTCTTAATATTGTTCCTAAATTGCCTGGGTCTTGTATACCATCCAAAGCAATAATTATATCTTCTGAATAGTCTATTTGCCCTTTTTTACAGCCTTTTTCTATTATTGCCAGTATGCCCTGTGGTGCCTTTACATCTGATATTTGGGTAAATATTTTTTCTGTTACATATATACATTCATATTTTGCTATTTCGTATAATAGGTTTTTGTCTATTGTTCCATCAACCAGGCATTCTTCGCATATTACTATTAATTTAATGTTTGCTTTTTCTATAATTGCTTCTTTTATTAATTTAATTCCTTCAATTATATATTGATTATTTATGTCTCTATATTTTTTTTCTTTTAGTTTTTTAATGTTTTTTATTAATTCATTATCTTTACTTGAAATTATATTCATTTTTCTCTCCTTCAAGATAGGCAGGCGATTAAA
>ENA-OPVX01000107-OPVX01000107.1-human-gut-metagenome-genome-assembly--contig:-NODE-107-length-14664-cov-1.633514_pt1 | contig 14664 bp, 11 predicted proteins | sample MGYA00241501_ERZ501994 | MGnify/ENA primary metagenome ERZ501994 (study PRJEB25962, sample SAMEA2043051) | human gut metagenome | biome: human gut; feature: human-associated habitat; material: faeces...
GTTTAAAAACAATTTTTACAAAGATATTTGCAGGGGCAGGAGGTATTGATAATTATACAAATGCCATATCTGATATATATCAAGATAATTTTAAAGAAGGAATTTTTACAGGAAAAGGAATTTACGATTTATCTATATTTTCGAAAGTGCTTGCAAATGAGATTAAAGAAAATACGGTTTTGAGCCACGACTTATTAGAAGGAAGCTATTTAAGATGTGCACTAACATCAGACATAATGCTTATGGATGGCTATCCATCAAGCTATATAAGTTTTAGAACGAGGCTATATAGATGGATTAGAGGCGACTATCAAATATTACCATGGCTTGGAAAAACAATAGAAAATAAAAAAGGCGAGATAAAACAAAATCCATTAAAATTGCTTAGTAAATATAAAATATTTAGCAATATAGTAAGAAGTAAACAAGAAAGTAGTGTACTAGCAATGCTAGTATTTTCGGCGGTTATAGCAACTGTATTAAAAATAAACATGTGTGGAATAATTGTGCTTGCACTGATATCTTCTCTAATTCCAACTATACTAGATATTATAAATGGAATCATTAGTAAAAAAGATGGAAACATTAAGACTAAAAGGTTTGTAAAAACAATAGATGGTTTAAAGGCTAGTGTTTATAGAGGAATTTTAGACATTGGGTTAATTCCAGACAAGGCATGGATAACCACAAAGGCAGAAACCAAAACAATATACAGAATGACTAAAAGCAAGAAACATCTCTTAGAGTGGATTACATCAGAAGAAGCTGAACGAACGGCTAAAACAGATGTATTTTCATATTACAAGAATATGAGTGCAAACACTCTGTTTGGAATATTAGGAATTGCTGTTGCAATATTAGTACAAAGCTTAAATGTTGGCATTGCAAATTTTGCGCTAATAATAGGTTTGTATTGGCTTTTAACTCCAGCTTTAATGTGCAAAATTAGCAAGGCAAATAAAGAAATAAAAGCTGTAGAAAAAATAGATGAAAGCGAAAAAAAATACTTGCAAGAAGTTGCATATAGAACATGGCTATATTTTAAGGAAAACCTAACACAAAAGTCAAACTTCTTGCCACCAGACAATTATCAAGAAGATAGAAAACCAAAAGTGGTAATGAGAACATCTTCAACCAATATCGGGCTTGCACTGCTTGCTGTAATGGCTTCATATGACTTAAAGTTTGAAAATTTAGAGGACACACTAAATTTATTATATAAAATGCTAGAAACAATTAGCGGACTTACAAAATGGAATGGACATTTGTACAACTGGTACAATATAGAAACATTAGAGCCACTAATTCCAAAGTATGTTTCGTCTGTTGATAGTGGAAATTTTGTAGGATATTTGTATGTTTTAAAGCAGTTTTTAATAGAAAAAAGAGAGAATAAGAATGATGAAATATATCAGAATTTAAGTAGTGAAGAAAAAGAACAAAATGTACAAATAACGCCTGATGTGCTAAATAAGATAGATTTCATGATTAATGTTACAGACACGCTCATAAATAACACAGATTTTTCAAAATTGTATGATAGTGAGAATAGGCTATTTTCGATAGGTTTCAATGTAGAAGAAAATAAACTAACAGACTCATATTACGACTTACTTGCATCTGAGGCAAGGCAGACAAGTTTAGTTGCTATTGCTAAAAAAGATATTACTGAGAAGCATTGGTATAATTTAAGCAGAACTCTTACGACTCTAAATAATTACAAAGGGCTTATCTCATGGTCTGGAACTTCGTTTGAGTATTTGATGCCTACAATAAACATCGAGCAATACCCGGGCAGTATTTTAGATGAGTCTTGTAAATTTATGATAATGAGTCAGCTGGAATATGCTAAAAAATTGGGAATTCCATGGGGAATTTCTGAGGCTGCCTTTAATCTAAAAGACTTAAATAATAATTATCAATACAAGGCATTTGGAATACCTTGGCTGGGGCTAAAGAGGGGACTTTCAGACGAGATTGTAACATCTTCATATGGTTCAATTTTGGCTATTGATGAAGAACCTAAATTAGTAATAGAAAATCTAAAAAACCTAAGTGAAAAGGGAATGTACAATAAGTATGGCTTCTATGAGTCGATAGATTTTACACCTGGCAGGGCGAAAAACGGCTATACGCCTGTAAAAACGTATATGGCACATCATCAAGGATTAATTTTGCTTTCAATAGACAATTTATTAAACAATGGTGTAATAAAAAAGAGGTTTAAGCAAAATCCGGAAATTGAGGCTGTTGATATTTTACTGCAAGAAAAAATGCCAGAAAATATGATAACTACAAAAGAAGAAAAAGAGAAAATTGAGAAGATAAAATATGTAGATTACGAAGATTACACTCAGAGAAAATACAGCAAAATAAACGAAAATTTGAATGTTTCTAATGTTATTGCAAACGACAACTATACAATCGTGCTTGACCAATATGGCAATGGTTATAGTAAATATGGAGATTTGCAGGTTAATAGATATAAGGAAACTGACGAGGCAGAGCAGGGAATAAAATTTTATATTAAGAATATACGTAATAAAAACATTTGGACGAATACGTATTCAAAAAATCTGCGAATACCAGATAAATACGATATAATTTTCTCTCCTGAGGCTAACAAAATAGTAAGAAATGATGAAAATATTCGAACTGTTACAAAAATAATAGTAGATACAGATGACCCAGTCGAAATAAGAAGGCTGGAACTGAAAAACAATGGTGTGTCTGAAGAAGTATTGGAAATAACGGCACTTTTAGAACCAGTATTATCAAATGCAATGCAGGATTTTGCGCACAAGGCCTTCAATAATTTATTTGTTTCGTTTGAGTATATAGATTCAATAAACACAATAGTCGTTAAGAGAAAAGCACACACTAACGGTGAAAAAGATGCATATATGGCAGTAAATCTATTTAGCCAGTCGAATGAATTGGGAGACGTAGAATTCGAGATTGATAAAGAAAAATTATGGGGCAGGTGTAATTACAGAATTCCACGTGAAGTAGAAAATTCGATTCCATTTAGCAAGAAGATTGGTTACACCACAGACCCAATAATTTCATTAAAGAAAACTGTCGATATAAAACCAGAAGAAACAGCAATATTTGACCTAATAATTTCAGTTGGATATGATAAAGAGCAAGTAATAAAAAACATGGCAAAATTTATGAACAATGAAAATACAAAACGTACCTTCGAACTGTTAAAAGCAAAGAGTGAGGCGGAGAATAGATATCTAGGTATAAAAGGCAAAGACATAGAAGTATATCAGAAAATGCTTTCATATTTGCTGTTTACACCAAAAGTTTCTATAAAAGCTTCGTATGATAGACAGTGTCCAGTATCTGAACTGTGGAAATATGGAATATCTGGAGACTTGCCAATATTAATGGTAAAAATAAAAGACATAAATGATATTGATATAATTCAAGAAGTTTTAAGTGCTTATGAATTCTTCAGGGTAAAGAATATCAAAGTGGATTTAGTAATATTAAATGAAGAAAAAGAATCGTACGAAAATTATGTAAAAGACGCTATACAAAGGGCTATTTTTAATAGAAACTTAGCGTACTTGCTTAATATTCCAGCTGGAATTTTCTGCTTGGAAAATATAGAGAAGAAAGATAAAAAACTGCTAGAAGAGCGTGCAAACTTAGTAATAAACGCTTATTACAGCTCTCTAGCACTTCAAATGGAAGACATAGAAAGCAAGATGCTAGACAATGTTAAAGAAACCGTTTTTGATGCAAAACAAAACAATTTTATAGAAGTAAATAACGAGAAAGAAAACTTCATAGACGAGGCTTCTTTAAAATATTTTAACGAATATGGCGGATTTTCTAAAGATGGCAAGGAATATTTGATTTGCGTTAATAAAACCCGTAAGCTACCGACGGTGTGGAGCCATGTTTTAGTCAATAAAACCTTTGGAACATTAACAACAGAGAATATGGGAGGATATACTTGGTACAAGAACAGTAGATTAAACAGAATTACAGCATGGTCAAATGATCAAGTGCTAGACACTCCATCAGAAATAATATATGCAAAAGATATGGATACAGGCAGAAAGTGGTCGCTGGGGTTTAATCCTATGCCAGACAATAACGATTATTTTGTAATATATGGATTTGGCTATGCAAAATATATTCATAGTTCTTCGAGAATAAGGCAGACTGTTGATATGTTCGTACCAGAAAACGACAATATTAAAGTAAATTTAATAACCTTAGAAAACAAAAACCCTCAGCGTAAAAATTTAAAATTAATTTATTATATAAAGCCTGTTTTAGGTGAGGACGAGATAAAAAGCAATGGATTTCTACAGTTAGAAATGAATAATGCGTCAAACATTATGCTTGTAAAAAATCTATCAGATGAAAAAAATAACAATCAAGTTTTTATCGGGTGCAGTGAAAAAATAAGCTCATACACTGGAAGTAAAACATCGTTCCTAAAAAATTCAACATTAGAAGATCCGGTTGGGTTAGACGAACTTGCTCTAAACAGGGAGAATTCATTTGGAGAAGATGGAATAGTCGCAATTCAGATAAATGTAACAATAGAAGCATATTCGACAAAAGAAATAGTATTTACCTTGGGAGATGCGTCGAACAGAGAAGAATATCAAGACTTGGCATATAAGTATTCAAATGTAAATAACTGCAAAAATGAATATATAAATATAAGAAGACATTGGGAACAGCTAGTAAACAAATTGCAAATAAACACACCAATGGAATCTACAAATATATTGTTAAATGGTTGGTTAATATACCAAACAATAAGCTCTAGAATGTATGGCAAGACTGGGTTCTATCAATCTGGTGGTGCATATGGTTTCAGAGACCAACTTCAAGATTGTATGCTTATAAAATATGTAGAACCAAACATCGCAAGAGAACAAATATTACGAAATTGCAGACATCAATTTATTGAAGGAGATGTTGAACACTGGTGGCACGAAGAAACTGATAAGGGAATACGAACCAGAATCTCTGATGACTTGTTGTGGCTTCCATACGTAGTCGCAGACTACATTTCCTATACAGGAGATTATGAAATTTTAGAAGAAAACCAGTCGTACAAAGACGGACTACAATTATCCGAAAACGAAAATGAAAGGTATGATTTATACAAAGACGCAGACTTTAAAGAAAGTGTATACAAACACTGCATAAGAGCAATAGAAAAGGCAATTGGAATAGAAGATAATGAAGTTGAAAAAATAAAAGTAGGAAAATATGAACAAGATGCAGAACAGAATAAAGGAGAAACGGACAATCTCGGAAAAGAAGGATTAAATCAAACTGGAATAGGAAATTTTGGAGAACATGGTCTGCCTAAAATCGGTACGGGAGATTGGAACGATGGAATGAGCAATGTCGGAGCAAAAGGAAAAGGAGAGAGTGTATGGCTTGGTTTTTTCATGTATGCTGTGTTAAAAGAATTTATTCCTATTTGTGAAAGAATGGGAAATTTCGAGAAGAAAGAAAAATATCAGTTTATAATGGAAGAGCTAAAAAGAGCATTAAATAACAATGCATGGGATGGTAGATGGTATAAAAGAGCCTTTACAGATGATGGAGATGCACTCGGAAGTTTGCAAAACGAAGAATGCAAAATAGATAGCATATCACAAAGTTGGGCAACAATTTCTGGAGCAGGCAATAATGACAAAAAATATATAGCAATGGAAAGCCTAGAAAACCATTTGGTAGATAAAGAAATAGGAATAATAAAATTGTTAGATCCACCATTCGAAAAAAGCAAGTTAGAACCTGGATATATAAAGGCATATTTGCCAGGAACAAGAGAAAATGGAGGACAATACACACATGCTGCAACCTGGACAATAATTGCTCAAACCATGCTAAACTTAAATGACAAAGCATATGAAAACTTTAGAATGATAAACCCAATAGAGCATGCCCGTACGAAAGACGAAAGTAGTAAATACAAAGTAGAACCATATGTAATAGCAGCAGATGTATATGGACAAGGAAACCTAGCTGGACGAGGAGGTTGGACATGGTATACAGGCTCAAGCAGTTGGATGTATATAGCAGGAATAAAATATATTTTAGGATTAAATATAGAAAATGGATATTTAAAAATAGAACCACACATACCACAAAATTGGGACAATTACGAAATAAAATATAAATACAAAAACAGCGTATTAAATATAAAAGTAGCACGTGGAAACATTATTTTAGGTCTAAATAAAAACAGCGAAAAAACAGGAGAAAATACTGCCAACATCACAAGCATAAGCAATACAACCATTGTAAAACAAATGATATGTAATGGAGAAGAAATACCAGAAAAACAGATAAAAATAGGAGAAAATGGAGTATACAATATAGAAGTAATAATATAAATTTTCGCCCAATAGGGACGCCCCTTTTTGGGCGAAAATACATAATTATGAGTAAATCAATAGTCAAAATTATTTTTGAAACTTAAATGTAATAAACTAGTAATAATATTGAAAAAAAGCTTTGACATATATGCGAGGTAGAGTTATAATAAGGGCAAAGATTTTGAACGGAAATGGTAGCTGAAAAATTATTGTTATACCATAGAAAGGATAAAATATGGAAAAAAGAGAATTAACATTAAACATTAGAGAAACAAATGAGCAAGCAAGAAGAAGAGTCTATAAAAGCAAACAATTAGAAAAAAAGAAATCATTATATAAAAAGTTAGGACTTGGAGCTGCAACAGTTAGCTTGGCAGCAGGAATAATTGGTGGTCCAATAATTTCAAATATGGCTAAAAATATTAGAAATACAAACGATACAAAAGCTGCAATACAAATGGTAGCAGATTCTGAGGAATATTTAGAAAGCATTAAAGCTAATCCAATGATGAGTAAGGTTGTTTCTGCGGAAGATTTTGATAGGCTTGAAGAATTGACAAATGCCATAGATACGTATAATAAATATAAAAATAAGGTAGAACCAACATTTAATGAACAAGAAGCTTATTTAGAAGCATGTAATACAATTGGTAATGCAAAACAATTGGTAACAGATAATTATAATGCGATAATTAAGAAGAAAATTGCAGAAGCATATGGTATAAAAGATCCAAGTGATGTAAATAGAATACAAGTATATTGTGATGAGGTTTTTGATGGCAGCGAGGTTAGCAAAGTTACGGAAATAAAATTACCAACAGGCAAAGAACTAAAGAACGCTACATCTTTGTTCTATAGTGGAAGCATAGATAAGAAACTCGTAAACGAAATTCAAAAATCAAATGAACTTGAAAAATATCATTTTTCAAAAGATGGCAAAATACCAACGGAAACGTTAGATAAGATTATTGAGAATTTTGCAGATGCACAAGCTTTTGATGCAAACTATAAACTTGTGACCGAAAAAGATGGAGAAAAAATCAAAATGCAAGAAATAGAACGTTCAAAATCACAAGAAAGAGACGACAGATAAAACGAAAATAAAAAGAAGGAGTGTACTTCTATGAAAGAAGAATTAGATCCAAACAAAAAAACAATATTAGTTGTTGACGATGAAAAGCCAATAATAGACATTTTGGTATACAATTTAAAAAAAGAGGGGTAAAACACATTAGAAGCCACTGATGGTGAGATGGGGATAAATGTAGCACTAGAAGCAAGACCAGATTTAATATTGTTAGATGTAATGCTTCCAAAAGTAGATGGATTAACTGTGTGCAATAAGGTAAAGCAAGTATATAATGTTCCAATATTAATGATTTCTGCAAGAGATGAAGAGGTAGACAAAATTGTAGGACTTGAATTAGGTGCAGATGACTATATTACAAAGCCTTTCAGTGTTAGAGAATTGATGGCAAGAGTAAAGGCAAACTTAAGAAAAAATGATGACGGAAGTGTTATCGATAAAGAAAAAAAGAAAGATACAAAAATTGTTGTTGGAGACTTAGAACTTGACCTAGAAAAGGTTGAAGTTAAAGTAAAAGGAGAAGTTAAACCACTTACACCGAAGGAATTTGAGTTAGTTAAATTTTTGGCTATGCAACCTGGAGTTCCTGTTACAAGGGAAGTTTTACTTGAAAAAGTATGGAACTATGAGTATTATGGAGACATAAGAACAGTAGATGTAACTGTTTGCAGAATTAGAGAAAAACTTGGAGACAGCACAAAAAATTCAAAAATTATTATTAATAAAAGAGGAATTGGATATTATCTAGCCTCTAAATAAAAGGGATTAATGATGAAAAAATTACAAAATAAAATATTATTGATATTCTTTATAATAGGAACAATTATAATAATTGGAATGGGAGCTTTTTTTGCTGGGATAATAGGTGAAAATCAAGAGTTTATAGGAGCTTCGGAATATGTAACTTCTCAAGATTTAATAAATATTACGGCTGCTCAAATGAACCAAACAAAAATACTAATATTAGGAACAATATTAGTATTTTCTTGCATTGTAATTGTTGTTGGAATATTTATTTCAGAGGCTATTGTAAAGCCACTAAATAAAATGATAATAAATGCTCAAAAACTAGCAAATGGTGAGAGTGTTGAACTTATAGAGTTAAACCCTAAGAAAAAAAGAAAAAAGAAAACAGAATTAGATTCTATTATAAATATAATTAGTGTTATGAATGTGGAAATGAACCAAAAGTTGAATGAAGTAAATAGGCAAAAGAGAGAAATTGAAGCTATTTTATTACATATGAATGATGGTATAGTTGCATTTGATGAAAAAGGAAATATTATGCATATAAATCCAGCTGCTAAGGTACTTTTGAATATAGATAAAGAGTCGAATTTTAATGAGATTTTTAATAGGCTTAATGCAAATATAAAAATGGATGCAATTTTGTACTTAGATAATACTGCTGAAGAAAAAATTGTAATTGGAGATAAAACTATAAATGTTTTCTTAGCATCATATAAAGATGAAAACGACCTATCATCTGGAATTATTGCGGTTATTCAAGATATTACAGAGCATGTTAAACTAGATGATATGAGAAAAGAATTTGTCGCAGATGTATCTCATGAATTAAAAACGCCTATCACTTCGATAATTGGTTATGCAGACACATTACAAGACGGAGATTACGATAAAGGAACACAGCAGGCAAATTATAACAAATGGGTTCGAAAGAGTCCTTTTAAGCAAGGAAATAAAAGAAAAAAGATATGAAACATCCATTAAGAAGTAGCGTCTGCACTGAAGGCAGAAGAATGGCAGATTTAGTAAGTGATTTGTTGACACTTTCAAGATATGATACAAACAGAATGACAAGAGAGCTTACAATTTTTGATTTAGGTGAAGTCGCAAAAAAATGTCAAGAAAAATTAGCAATTGAAATAGAAAAGAAAAAACAAAATGTTGAATGTTATGTTACAGCGGATGTACCACCAATAGAAGCAGATAAAAATGGAATAGAAAGAGTAATATTAAATGTATTATCCAATGCTGTAAAATATACGCAAGAAAAAGGGAATATCAAAATTTATGTTGGCTTTGTATATAATGATGCTTACATAAAAGTAATAGACAATGGAATTGGAATTCCAAAAGAAGATTTAGCAAGAGTGTTCGAACGTTTCTACAGGGTAGATAAGGCTCGTTCAAGAGAAATGGGTGGAACAGGCCTAGGTCTATCAATAGCAAAAGAGATAATAGAACAAAACAATGGAAGCATAGACATTAAGAGTGAATTGGGAAAAGGAACAGAAGTAGTAATTAGAATTCCAGCTGTAAAGAAAGGAACAGAAAATGAGTGATAAATTAAAAAATATATTAGAATGGATTGAATGCATAGTAATAGCAATTGTACTTGCATTATTAATAAGATATTATGTTGGAACTCCAACAGTAGTTCAGATGGACTCAATGTATCCTACATTAAAGCAAGGGGAAAGGTTAGTACTAAACAGAATACCAAGAACAAGAAAGCAACTTCCTAAAAGAGGAGATATAATTACATTTGAACAACCAAGCGTTACATACATTGGAGAAGATAAAGTAGATTTAAGTAATCCAGTTGCAATATATGATAAAGTGCCAACAAATATATTTTCTAAGTTCGCTTATTATGTGTTAGAATGGGGAAAGACGAGCTATATAAAAAGAGTTATAGGCTTGCCAGGTGAGCATGTACAAATAATGGACGGAAAAGTATATATTAATGGTGAAGAACTAGACGAATCTGCTTATTTAAATTCAAATGTAAAAACTGAAGCTTATGGTGGAATGTTTACAGATATAATAGTTCCAGAAGGTTGTGTATTTGCAATGGGAGATAACAGAAGCGTTTCTGCAGATTGTAGAAGATTTGGATGTATTCCATTAAAAAAAATAGAGGGAAAAGTAACAATAAGATTTTGGCCATTAAATAAATTTGGAACAATAAAAAAGGCTGAATAGATATAATCAATAAAGAAAGAATTAAAACCAATTAATGTTTGTTTATTATTGCGACTAATAGAAAAAATATATTAAACCAATTAATAATTGAGATTAGGAGATAAAAACTTGAGCTTTGAAAATATTATTGGAAATAAGAAAATAAAATCAGAATTTATAGAGACCATAAAAAATAATACATTATCACATAGTTATTTATTTGTTGGACAAGAGGGAATTGGGAAAAAGTTATTTGCAAAAGAACTTGCAAAAATGGCTTTATGTTTAAGCAATGCAAATGGTTTTAAGAAGACTGTCTCAGATCAAGAAGAAAATGTAATTAATAATGATAATACTAATGTAATTGGAAACGACAATTGTAGCTCATGTGTAAAATTTGATTCAGGAAACAATCCAGACTTTGTTTTGATAGAGCCTGATGGGAATTCTATCAAAATAGCACAGATAAGAGAGATGCAAGAAAATGTATATACAAAACCAATTGTGTCGAGAAAAAAAGTATTTATAATAAATGATAGTGATAAAATGACAGAAGAGGCTCAAAATAGCTTGTTAAAAACATTAGAAGAGCCACCTGAATACATAATGATAATCTTGATAACGGCAAACGAAAATAAATTGTTAAACACAATAAAATCTAGATGCTTAAAAATAAGTTTTAATAATCTTGAAACTAGTGATTTAATCTCATACATAAATAGTGTACAAGGAATGCAAGTGCCAAGTGAAAATTTGCTAAAGATGTGTAACGGAAGCATTGGAAAGCTAATGAAGGTAAATGAAAATCTAGAAGAATACAATGCAGTAGAAAGTACAACTAACAATTTTCTAAATGGGAAAATACCAAATGTAGTAAAAATGTTAAGCCAATTCGAAATACTATATAAATCAAAAGAGATTATAAACGATTTACTGGATTATATGATAGTAATAATTTATGAATATATCAACAAAAGTAAAGATTATAGAGCAAAATTTTTGAATTTAATAGCAATAATAGAAGACACCAAAAATAGAATAGTTTTGAATAATAATTATGATATGTGTATAGACAATTTATTATTGAAAATGTGGGAGGAAACGGTTGAAAAATAATTTAATTATTTTCAACTAAATTTAAGAAAGGGGACTATAGATGAAAACAATAGTTGGAGTTAGATTCAGAAAGCCTGGTAAAGTTTATTTCTTTGATCCAGGATACATACAATTAAACTTGAAAGATAAAGTTGTAGTTGAGACTACAATGGGAGAAGATGTAGGAGAAGTTGTAATAAATAAAAGGCAGATTCCAGACGATAAGGTTTCAACAGAATTAAAAAGAATAGTAAGACTTGCAAACAATAGAGATTTAAAAAAAGTAGAAGACAACAAAATAAAAGAGCAAAAAGCAATGAAGGTGTGCAAAGAAAAAATAAAAAAACACAAATTAGACATGAACTTAGTAGATGTAGAATATAAGTTTGACAATAGTAAAATAATATTCTATTTTACAGCTGATGGACGTGTAGATTTTAGAGAGCTTGTAAAAGATTTAGCAGCTATCTACAAAACAAGAATAGAGCTAAGACAAATAGGTGTTAGAGATGAAGTTAGAAAAATAGGTGGAAATGGTGTTTGTGGAAGAGAACTATGTTGTTGCTCATTCTTAAATAATTTCGACATGGTATCAATAAAAATGGCAAAAGAGCAAAGTGCTTCTCTAAATCCATCGAAAATATCTGGAAACTGTGGAAGACTAATGTGTTGCTTGAAATATGAGCAAGAAGTATATGAAGACAAAATAAAAAAATTGCCAAAAGTAGGCTCAATAGTAAAAACAGAAGATGGAGAAGGAACTGTTGTTACACAAGAGGTATTGCAAGAAGCAATAAAAGTACAATTTAGGAAAGACGACATCACAACATACAAAACATATCCAGCAAAAGACGTAAAAGTAATAAAAAATGCAAGCGGAAATGATAAAGACAGTATTGAAAATACAGTAGATAGCGAAGAAATGGCAAACCTAAAAGAACTGCAAAAATTAGAAGAACTAGAAAAAAGAGACAAAATAATAGAAAAAGAAGAAAATAAAAAGAGAAATAATTAAATTTTTACATAAACAACCCAGCCAGCAGAGGCGTTAAAATCTCTGCTGGCTGGGTTGGGGTTAAGAACATATTATTCTTCGGTTACTTCCACCTTCATAGCGACCCAAGGGGCTAAAACAGTACCGCATTTCGGACAAACTAAAAGTTTCATTTCCGGATACTGCGTAGAGTGAGAAACCAAGGTACCTTTAACAAAGATTTCTGAGAACTCTTCGTCACCTTCCAAATAATCGCGTTTTATGATTTCTTTTCCATGAATAGGATTTAGATTTCGAACGGGCCTATGGGTATACCGCTTTTCTATGGATACTGTTTGAACTTCAACGTGTTGCTGTTCAACGTATACATATCCGCAAGACGGGCACTTCTGGGTAATGGTTCTTAACATATTTTCTGACCTCCTAAAATTATTTTTGAAAAGTCGAACATAATTCATGGCTCCGATATGAGCCAAAAGAACTAAAACTAATTATATCATTTTTTTGCGAGTATATCAATGGATAGAGAGCAAAACGTGGAAAATTGGTAATATTTTCTTATTTATTGATAAAACTTTTATTTGACAAATTATAAAAAACAAGCGAACAATTAAAAAATGAAAAAACTCCAATATCTTTTGCAATTTTATAGATATTGGAGATTTTTTTCTTAATTAGTATATAAATTTTATTCCTCTTCTGGAGCCCCAACAGGACATACTTGAGCGCATGTTCCACAGCTTATGCACATAGAAGAATCAATTTCATATTTGCTTCCTTTATCAGAAATGCAAGAAACAGGGCAGTTAGCTGCACAAGCTCCGCAAGCAATGCATTTATCTGTAATTTTATATGCCATGAATTTCACCACCTTTTCTTTTCGTCCCAAAAGGGGCGTCCCTATTGGGCGATATTTGTCATCTCTTCTAAGTTTAACAATTCTTGCCACCTTTTGTCAACCTCTTTTTGAAATTCTTCTATCATCCATTCGTTTCCAGGTTTGAACATGTGCTTGAAACGTTTTTGTGGACGTAAGAATTCTTCTATTGGTAATTTTTGGGCTGGCTTGTATGTTATTTTATATACTCCGTTTACAACTTCGTATAATGGCCAGTAGCAGGTGTCTATTGCAAGTTTGTTTATCTTCATTAAATCTTCTGTTGCATAGCCCCAACCACGTGGACATGGAGCTAAAACATTTAAAAATGTTGCACCTTCTGTGTATATTGCTTTCTCAGCTTTTTCATATAAATCTTTGAAGTTTGCAAATGCTGCTGTTTGAGCAACATATGGCAAATGGTGTGCTACCATTATTTGTGTTAAATCTTTTCTAGACTGCATCTTTCCAGGAATAACAGTTCCAGCTGGAGATGTTGTTGTGTCTGCAAATTTTGGTGTTGCAGATGAACGTTGAATTCCTGTGTTCATGTATGCGCCGTTATCGTAGCAAACATATGTCATGTCGTGTCCTCTTTCCATTGCACCAGAAAGAGATTGAATTCCTATATCATAAGTTCCACCGTCTCCACCGAATGTTATGAACTTTGTTTTTTCTCCGTCTTTTTCTACTAATTTTCCTTGCTTTACTAAAGATTTATATGCAGCTTCTACACCAGAACATGTAGCAGATGCACACTCGAAAGCTGTGTGTATGTAAGAATCTGTCCATGCTGTATATGGATAAATACATGTAGACACTTCCATACATCCAGTTGCATTAGAAACAACTGCGTGGTCACCTTCGTGTAATGCTCTCATAATCATTCTTGCAACAGGAGGAGCACCGCATCCGGCACACATTCTGTGTCCAGCAGTAAATCTTGATGGTTTAGTTGCCATTATTTCTTTTAAATTATATGCCATTGTTTATTTTCCTCCTTTACGTAATCCTAAATATCTATAAGGGTTTCCTAAATTTCCAGTCTTAATAATTTCTTGTAAATCCTCGAATACACTTACAATGTCTTTTGTAGTAGTATCTCTACCACCAATTCCATACATGTAGTCTACCATTGGAACATTTGCAACTTGATTTGCATACATTGCAGATGTTACGTCTGTAAATAGGGGAGCACCAGCAGCGTTTACACTGTCGTCTTTATCTAAAACTGCAACAGCCTTTAAATGTGATAATGCTTTTGCAATTTCTTCTGCTGGGAAAGGCCTGTAAACACGTACCTTTAATAGAC
>ENA-OPVX01000112-OPVX01000112.1-human-gut-metagenome-genome-assembly--contig:-NODE-112-length-13685-cov-1.866251_pt1 | contig 13685 bp, 10 predicted proteins | sample MGYA00241501_ERZ501994 | MGnify/ENA primary metagenome ERZ501994 (study PRJEB25962, sample SAMEA2043051) | human gut metagenome | biome: human gut; feature: human-associated habitat; material: faeces...
GATTCTCTCTTTATCATTAAGTATGTTACTTAAACACATTTTTATATTTTTCTTCAAATTTTTCTATTGATATCGGCTTTTCAAAATAATATCCTTGTATCATATCACAATTTATTCTTTTTAGGTAATCAACTTGTTCCTTTTTTTCTATGCCTTCTGCCACAACTTCTATTCCCAGCTTATGTGACATTTCAATTATTGCCTCTATTATAATTTTACCTCGACTACTTTCTACTATATCATCAAAAAAACTTTTATCCATTTTTAGAACATCTATATTAATATTTTTTAACATGCTAAAAGATGAATAGCCTGTTCCAAAGTCATCCATAGATACTGTAAATCCCAATTTGTGAACATTCCTTTCCGCTTCTTTTGCAAGCTCAACATTATTAACAACAGAGGTCTCCGTCATTTCTAATTCTATAGTATTTGGTTTTATACTATATTTATTTACAAAATCTATTAAATCATTTATATGATTTTTATTATACAAATGTAGTCTTGACTCATTTACTGATATTGGAAAGATTTTATAACCTTTTTTCTCCCAGTTTTGTTGTAATTTGCAAATACTTTCTAGTACATATGTGTCTAGCTCTGTTATTAACTCATATTTTTCTAATAATGGAACAAAAATATTTGGCATTACTACATCTCCATCTCTATTCCAACGTACCAATGCTTCTGCTCCTGCTAGTTTTTCAGTCTTTGTATAAAACTTTGGTTGCAAATAAATTACAAATTTATTATTTGCAATTCCTTCTTTTAATCTTTTTTCTAAAATATTTCTATATTTTATATTCATATTATCACCTAAAATTATTGTTTACATTTTTCATAAAAAAATTTCATATTTTAGAAAAAATTATAAAACCCCAAACATGTTGAGGTTTTATTTTCCTATCTTCCATCATCTTGTTCAATTAAATCTCTTCTGTTTTCTTTTGAACTTTCCTTATTTTTCTTAAGTTCTCCGCTTTCAATTATTTCTCGCAAAAAGTCTCCTAAATCTTTATATTTAATGCCTATTTCTTGAATGATTTCTCTTCTTCCTTTTCCTTGTCTTATCAACTCAATTATTTCTTCTTTTTTTGCTTCTCTTGCTTGCGTGATTTCATCTTGTGTAATAACTCCATCTCTTATAAGTTCAGCCATAAGACTTCTTATATTTTGTTCATCTTTTACTAATTGCCTCGATATTTCTTCTGCATTATATCCATATTTCAATAATTCAACTATTCGTTTTTTAGTTTTATCTACTTTTTTATATGAATCTATTTTGCCCTCCGAAAATAGCTTGTCTAATATTCTCCTTAATGTATCTTGCTTAGTTATCTTCATTTCTTTCATAATTTCACGTTGACCTAAGCCCGCTTTTCTTAATTCTATCACTCTTTTTTCTATTTCTTCATCTGCACATTGGTAAACTTCTGCTATAGATAACCTTCCTTCTTCAACAAGCCTATCAAGATATAAATAAGTTCTATCTACAGAAATACCTAAAGAACTAGATATCTCACTCACATTTCTTTTTGCCTTTGCCATACTCAATATCTGTTTTAGCTTTTCCTCAGTTTCTTTCTTATATAAATTTGTAGCCAAGCTATCAAGTTTTCCCTCTTCTACAAGTAATCCTATTATAAGCTTCACACGACTTTCATTTGTACCAAGTTCCATTGCAATCTTATCATAAGGATAATTTTTTTTCTAAGCTCTAATATCTTTTCTTTTAATTCCTGTTCTTCTTTATAGCTTCTTATCATATCTATTCACCTTCTTATTTAAGTTGCATCGATAATAGTTTACTTATTCCCTTTTCTTCCATTGTTACACCGTAAACTGTATCTGCTATTTCCATTGTTCCTTTTCTATGTGTTATTACTAAGAACTGCGTTTCTGTGCTGAATTTCTTTAAATATAAGGCATATCTTGCAACGTTTACGTCATCAAGAGCTGCTTCAATTTCGTCTAATATGCAGAATGGAGCTGGATTTATTTTTAGTATTGCAAACAATATTGCTATTGCTGTTAGTGCTTTTTCTCCACCCGATAATAGCATCATGTTTTGTAGTTTCTTTCCTGGTGGTTGTACCCTGATGTCTATTCCACATTCTAGTATATTGGCTTCATCTTCTAATATTAGCTCTGCCTTTCCTCCACCAAATAGTTCGATGAACACCTCGTTGAAGTTTTTGTTTATTTGTTTAAATTTCTCATCAAATTGCTTTTGCATTGTAGTTGTCATTTCAGAAATTACGTTTCTAAGCTTTGTTATAGAGTCTTCTAAATCAAGTCTTTGCTCATTCATAAAGTCATATCTTTCTTGCATTTTCTTGTAATCTTCTATTGCATCTACATTTATGCTTCCTAAGTCTGCTATATTTTTACGTAGTTCTGTTGTTCTCTTTTGAGCAACTTGAACATTATCTGGCTTTGCGTAACCATCTGCATTGTTAGGAGTTAGCTCATATTCTTGCCACAATCTGTTTATTAAATCATCTATATCTTGTTCTTGTTTTGTTTTCTTGCTCTCCACCTTTACTATTTGCTCTTTTAGACCATTTAATACACTATATTGTGACTCTATTTGAGCCTCTATCTTTTCTAATTCCTCATTTTTTACTGTCTTTTCATTCTTTAAAGCCTCTATTTTTTCAGAGCTATTTGTAACTTCAGATTTAATCTTTTCTATTTCTTGCTCGAAGTTTGAAATTGCTTCTTCATTTTTAGTAGTCTCTAATTTTGCATTCTCTATATCTGCTTTTTTAGTCTCTATGCTTGCATTTGCATTTTGAATGTCTTGTTCTATTCTTGCAATCATTTCGTCAAGAGATGTTCCACTCTCATCAAATGAAGATACAGAAATTTTTAAGTCTGTTATATCTGTATTTAAGTTGTCTATGTATGTTTGGTCGTCTTTATTTAGCTCTGCAAACTGTGTAATCTCTGCATTTAATTCTTGCATTTCTTTGTCTAAGTTTGCAATTACTTGTTTAGTGCCTTCTTTAGAAACTTCTAATTTTTTCTTTTCTTCATCAATTTCTTCAACTTGATTTTTTAGCTTAGCCATTTTTTCTTCAAGTTTAATAATTTGACTGTCTATCATGTCTAATTCTTGCTTTTTAGTTGCATATGTAATCTCAATCTCTTGTAAATTTTTCTCTAGTCTTGCAGATTCTTCTATTGTATCTGCTATTTTTACAGAATGCTCTTCCTTTTCTTTTTCTAGCTTCTTAATCTCAGAATTAAGCTCTTCTAGCTTAGCTTTTAATTCTTCAATTTCTCTGCTTCTTCCTAATATATTTACAGTCTTTTGAGCTACTGAACCACCACTAATTGCACCAGATGGATTTATTACGTCTCCTTCTAGTGTTACTATTCTAAACGAATAGCTGTTAGCCTTTGCAAGTTTTATGGCACTATCCATGTTTTCTACAATTACTGTTCTGCCAAGCAAATTCAAGATTATGTCTTGGTACTTCTTATCTGCTTTTACTAGGTCTGCTGCTATGCCAATAACTCCATCTATTCCATTAGAATTTACTTTTTCTATTTTCTTTCCATGCACTGATGAAATTGGTAAAAAGCTCGCTCTTCCTAAATTATTCTTACGCAAATGCTCTATCAATTTTTTTGCATCTGTTTCTGTTTTTGTAACTATATTTTGCATAGCCTGGCCTAAGCACATTTCGATTGCAGTTTCATACTTTTTGTCAACAGAAATAAGACTTGCTAGCACACCTTCAACTCCTGCATTTAATTCACTATTTTGTTCACATGCAAGTAGTAAAGATTTAACACTCTTCATATATCCATCTTTATCACGTTCTGTTTCGATTAAGAACTTACATCTAGAATCTTTCATTCTGTACTCTGCTGTAAGCTTGTTTATTTTTTCATCAAAGTCTTTTATAATGGCTAAAGCCTCTTCTTTTTGAGCCTTGATTTCTGTTAGAGTCTTAACAGCCTTATTTCTTGTTGCTTCTATTTCTTGAAAGTTTTTAGAAATTTCTTGTTTCTTTATTCTGTTACTATCTAATTCAGAAATAGTACTTTGAAGCTCTTGCTTTACGTTTTTCTTAGTTTTTTCTAAGTTTTCGTAATTAATTTCATATGTATTAATTTCGGCAAGTCTTTCATATTTTGCGTCTGTATCGGCTTCTACCTGTTTCTTCTTGCCTTCTATCTCAAGCTCTTTTTCAGATAATTTAGCAGATATTTTTGCAAGCTCTTCTTCCTTCTCTTTTAGTTCTGTTTCAAACCTTTCCTTATTCTTAAATAAGTTGTCCTTCTTAGAAACCTTGCTATTTTTCTCCTCATTGAAATCATTAATTCTTTGATGTAGTTCCTCTATTTCTTTTGTAAGTCTTTCAATATTTGTAGCATTGTTTGAAATTCTTTCTTTAGAAACATTTATCTGAGAATTTAACTGTTCAATCTTAGTCTTACTCTCGAAACCAACATTTTGCATGTTTTCAATTTCTGCAATAAGTTCATCAATTCTAGCTTTTAAAGTATCTTTTTTATTTTGACCCTCTTCTAACTTTTGGCTTTCCGATGTTTCTTGGTCTTTTAAAATTTGTAAATCCTCTATAATTTGTTCAAGTTTTTCCTTATATGTATTTATGTTATACACAAATAATCCAACTTCAATACTCTTAAGTTCTTCTCTTAAATCTAAGAACTTTCTGGCTTTATCTGCCTGCAATTTAAGTGGATCTAATTGTCCTTCTATTTCAGATAAAATATCATTTATACGTAATAGATTGAGCTTTGTTTGCTCTAGTTTTTTCTCAGATTCCACCTTACGAGTTCTATACTTTACAATTCCGGCAGCCTCTTCGAATATGTGTCTTCTATCATCAGATTTATTGCTCAAAATTTCGTCAATTTTACCTTGTCCAATTATAGAATATCCATCTTTTCCAATACCGGTATCCATAAACAATTCTATAATATCTTTAAGTCTACATGGTGTTTTATTTATAAAATAGCCAGTCTCACCACTTCTATATAATTTTCTTGTAACTGTTACTTCATTATATTCAATTGGTAATTTTCCATCAGAGTTATCTATTACAATAGATGCCTCTGCAAATCCCAACGATTTTCTATTTTGAGTACCTGCAAATATTACGTCTTCTGCCTTTGCGCTTCTTAAAGACTTCATACTCTGCTCTCCAAGTACCCACCTAATGCTATCCGAAATATTACTCTTACCAGAACCATTTGGTCCAATAACAGCTGTAATACCCGGCTTAAATTCCAATACAGTCTTATCTGCAAACGATTTAAACCCTTGCAGTTCTAGTCTTTTCAAATACATTTATAGTTCTCCTCTTAATAATTCTAATCCACTGGTTAATTCCATTACTTCTTTCATATCTATATTTTTGTAGTAATCATCCAGACTCAAATTATCACTAACTTTTTTTAGTGATATTAAATCCATCTTATACATGCAACAAATTATATAAATAGAATTTAGTTCCATGTCAAAAAGCACATCGTCTTTTATATCTGCATGTGTTACAAAACTTTCAGCACTATAACATGGTAATTTCTTAATATTTTCTAATGTTTTAATTCTATCATCATTAAATTCTTCAACAGTATATTGTTGCTCTCCTGGAATGTTCCATTCATAATTATAAGATTTACTAACATTAACCCATTCTCCAATTTTAGAGTTAGTAGAGCCAACGTATCCCATATTTATTATTAAATCTGGCTTTATCTCACAGTTTTCTAAATATCTGGTTAAATTGATTGCTGTTTGTTGCTTTCCAATTCCAGTGATAATTAAAGAAATATTTTCTTTTCTATATACATTTTCGTTAACCTTTTCTAGTTCCAATTTTTCAGCAATGTCTGTTGCTTCCTTTTTCATTGCAATAACAAATAAAATCTGTTTCATATTTTATTCTCCTCATGTAAGTTGTGAACATTCAATTTCTTGTTTATTTTATACTAATATGTCGTAAAAAGCAAGAAAACCAAGCGAATATTTCACTTAGTTTTCTAATATTTATATGGAATTAATTTTATCTTCCTTCGTCGTCTCTTTGTTTTTGAGCTTCAACTTTTCTTGCATGTCTTGCTACATATTTTAAATAATCTGGTTGTTCTTTATTATCCTTATTTTGAGCATCTTTTGCAGCTTCTTTTTCAGACATTTGGCGTAATTTTGCTATAAATGCATCAACACTTTGTGCTTCTGTCTTTTCTGCAGTTGGAGTTTTCTCATTTCCTTGTAAATCTTCTATTTTTAGTGGTTGTACTATAGGTTCTTCGCCTTTTTCACTTGCTTCTTTTGCAATTTTCTCAGCTTTTCCTGCTCTTGCAGCTTTTATAGTTTGAATTGGGTGCTTTATTGCATTCCATAATTTAGACCATCTACTTGTTTTGGTTAGAGCTGTTTCTGCCTCTTCCTTTTTGGCTTCTTCTTCTGATTGTATATCTGTCCACATAGGCTCTTCTGTTTCACTTGTTTTCTCTGCCACAGGTTTTTTTGCAAATGAAAATTTTTCAAATATTGGCATTTCTTTTAATTTAGGATCTTCTTTTTTTGCTTCCTCTTTTACTGGTTCTTCAGTAGCAGGAGCTTTTTCTTCTTTTTTCTCTTCTTTTGCAGGTTCTTCTTGTTTAGCTTTTTCTTCTTTCTTTGTAAATCTACCATCCATAGATTTAGCTTCAATTTCATCCCAAGTTTTATTTGCAAATAAGTTCTTCCAAGCAAGGTCACATTTTGCAATTTCAGTATTTAATGTATCAATTCTATGTCCTAAGTCTTTATTTGTATTCTTCAAACTAGTAATTTGAGAGTTAATTCCTGCTTTTTCTTTATCTATTTTGGCTTTTTCATCTCTTAATTCGTCAAGTCTTGTAAAATCTTCTGCATAAAATTCTTTTACATCAGTCTTTTCCATTTTTTCTAGTTCAGATATAACTAACTTAGTATTTACGTCCTCATCTATTTCATTTAATTTATCTTCAAGTTCTGAAATTAGCTTTTCATTATGTCTAATTTTCCATTCTAGATGTAGTTTTTTACTGCGAAGATCACTCTTTATTTGTTTTATTCTTGCAATTTGTTCTTTATTTTTTTCGAATCCTTGAACTCTGTTTAATTGTTTTTCTAATTTAGGTTTTTGTTCATCTCTTTCTTTTTTAGCGGCTTCTAAAACTTTACTTAAGCTTTCCTTTTGAGCAGATTTAGCTTCTAAAGCTTTTTTATCTTCTTCTTTATCACTCTTTTTTAACTCTTCTATTTCGGCAGATAAATTTTCTATTTTAGCTGATACTTTCTCCACCTTATTCTCTAAGCCACCAATTTGTTGCTTTAAAGATTCACCTGTTAAATGTACAAATTCGGGTGACATCTTTGTATACTGCCTATATTCTCTTTCAATTTCAATACTTCTTTTAGCCATATTATCAATCTCCTTTTATAACTCATATGTCTATATTATAGCATATATAATTTATTTTTTCAATGCTTTATGTATACCAAGTCTTATTTATCACAATAAATATACCATAAGAGAAGAAATTTGTGTGTATTTTAACAAAAATGTAATATTTTGTTATATTTTTGCAACATTTTACATATAAGCCAAAATCAATATTTTTCTCAAATGATTTATTAAGACATTATCACAAATGAATTATAACACTGTTTGTATAAAAATCATTTGACAAACTTCAAATAATATGTTATCATTCTATTACAAATAAAAATGTTTGATTCCAACGGTCAAACTTGTAATCGTATGTGTACCTGTGAATACACATACTTTTTTTATATAAGAAATAGAGCAGGCTGTGAATCCTACTCTACCGACCATATGTATGTCTACTCCTGGTCTTTGTCTGATTGCTTCTCTTCATTTAATTGTTGTTCTCTTGAAAGTTCTAGTCTTACGACTTTTTCTCTTTCTACTAACAATTTATCAACTAAACTCAGTATTGCATCTCCAACGGTCATCTTGTAACCCTCCTTTCCGTCCTTAAGTAAAGACTACCTTTTGACAAGAAAGGTTGGTATTATCTTACAATATTTTTACTAAGAATTCAAGCAAACACTCATAATTTACGTCGAAAATTTATTAATAAAATTGTGTATTTCATTTTAAATGAAGTTTATCTAAAATAACGGCAAAAAATTCTACTCTATTAAAAATAATTTTTCTAACGCTCTATCTGATAATTTTCCATATTTCAATTTTTTATCTGATATCTTTTTTCCCTCTAACTCTGGTAAAATCCCGTAATTTGCATTCATTGGTTGAAATTTTTCATTTGGCGTCGATATATATTGAGCCAAAGCTCCTATCATTGTATATTCAGAAAATTCAATTTTTTCTTCTTGTTTTAATTGCTTTACCGCATTTATTCCAGCAACTAATCCAGATGAAATAGATTCTACATATCCTTCTACTCCTGTAATTTGTCCCGCAAAATATATGTTTTTGTTTTTCTTTAATTGATATGTTCTATCTAATAATTTTGTAGAATTTATGAAAGTATTTCTATGCATTACTCCATATTTTGCAAATTCCGCATTTTCTAAACCTGGTATCATACTAAATACTCGTTTTTGTTCGCCAAATTTTAAATTTGTTTGGAATCCAACAATATTATAAATTGTTGCATCTTTATTGTCTTGCCTTAACTGAACTAGTGCATATGGCCTGTAACCTGTACGTGGATCTGTAAATCCCATTGGCTTTAATGGGCCATATCTTAATGTATCTATTCCTCTCTTTGCCATTACTTCAACTGGCATACAGCCTTCAAAAATTTCTCTTTTTTCAAATTGATGTAATTCTACAACCTCTGCATTAACTAATTCATTCCAAAAATGTTCATATTCTTCTTTATTCATTGGAAGATTTATATAGCTTGCATCTCCATCATTTTTCTGCTTTGCTTTCCATTCTTCTACATCTTCATCTTTAGCTCTTTCTTGTTCATATCTATTGCCATAAAAAGCTATATTCATTTCAATACTATCTTTGAATATTATTGGGGCTGCTGCATCATAAAAGTGTAAGTCATCTTCTCCTGTAAGCTCTAAAATTTGCTTAGATAAGGCATCAGAAGTAAGTGGACCTGTTGCAATTATAACAATTCCATCTTTTGCAATGTTCTCTACTGATAGTCCATCTTTTCCAATTTCTTGCCTTATTATTTCTACATTTCCCATGTTTTCTAAAGTTTCTGTAACCTTTTTAGAAAACACCTCTCTATCAACAGCTAGAGCCTGCCCAGCTGGTACAGCAGTTTCACCAGCAACTTTAATAAGAAGGGAATCTAAATTTCTTAGTTCTTCCTTTAAAAGCCCACAAGCATTCGTGTGCAAATTAGACTTAAAAGAATTGCTACAAACAATCTCTGCTAAATTATTATTCGAATGTGCTGGCGAAAAATTATTAGGCTTCATCTCGTACAATCTAACTTTTATGCCTCTTTTAGCAATTTGGTACGTAGCCTCAGAACCAGCTAATCCGCCACCAACAACAGTTATAAAATCATTCATACTATATCCTTTCATCACTCATTAGTAATACTAAATTTATATTAATATGTAAGAATAATTTCATTTAAAAAATAAGGTCGAGCCCGTCTTTTGAGGAGTCCGAAGGAGCTCCGACCAAGGGCGAAATACCGTAATTTTGAAAAATGAAATTGTTCTCTTTCAATAATATTAAATCGCCCAAAAAAGGGCGTCCCTATTGGGCGAAATTATTCAAACAAATTCATTATATCTTCTTTTGAAAGCTTGCTTATAAATGTTTGGTTTGTTGAAAGCATGCTATCAATCAAAGTTTCTTTTCTTTTTTGTAGTTCATATATTTTCTCTTCTATTGAGTTTTTTGTTATTAATTTATATACTTGTACGTTTCTCTTTTGTCCTATTCTGTAGGTTCTATCTGTAGCCTGATTTTCTGCAGATAAGTTCCACCATGGGTCATAGTGTATTACCACATCTGCTCCAACTAAGTTCAGTCCTGTTCCACCTGCTTTTAAAGATATTAAGAATAATTTTTTGTTTGGATTACTGTTAAATTCATCTACTAAATTTATTCTTTCAGATACTTTGGTTTGTCCTGTTAATTTTAAGAATTCTATATTCTCTTTTTGTAGTTCTTTTTCTATTATTTCAAACATTGCCGTGTATCCTGAAAATAGTAGTATTTTGTGTCCTGATTGTATTGCATCTTTTACTATTTCTATACATTGGTTCAGCTTACCGCTTTCGCCCTTGTAGTTGTCTATAAATAGACTTGGGTGGCAACATATTTGTCTTAATCTTGTTAACAGTGCAAGTATTTTTATCTGGCTCTTTTCTATTCCATTTTCTTGTATTTCTTCCATTGCATTTTTCTTTGCCTTTGCTAAATAAGACAAATAAATATCTCTTTGCTCGTCCACCATCTGGCTATTTAGAACAGATATCATTTTATCTGGTAGCTCTGTTAAGACTTCACCTTTTATTCTTCTTAAGACAAATGGCTCTATCAATTTTTTCAATTTGTTCATTGCCACTTCATTGCCCTCTTTTATTATTGGCGTTTCATAAAGCTCTTTGAATTTTCTGTATCCAAATAAGTATCCTGGCATTATGAAATCGAATATTGACCATAGCTCAGATAAAGAGTTTTCTATTGGCGTTCCAGTTAGAGCAAACCTTGTTTCTGCTGATATATTCTTAATTGCCTTTGCATTTTGTGTGTTATTATTTTTTATGTATTGTGCTTCGTCTGCAATTATGTACTTAAATTTGAAGTCATATTTTTTATATTCTTCTATATCTCTCTTCAATAATTCATATGAAGTTATTACTATATCATAATTTGGTATTGATGCAATCTGATTTTTTCTTTCTTCTAGTGTTCCATGTACTACTATAGATTGCATTCCTATCGTAAATTTTTCCGCTTCATTTTGCCAGTTTAGGCATAATGAACTTGGGCATACGACTAAGCATGGTTTCTTTCCTCCATTATATTTGTATGCACAAATTACACACAATAGCTGAACAGTTTTTCCAAGACCCATATCATCTGCCAAAATTCCGCCCAAACCGTAGTAATCAAGCATACGTAACCATTGTACACCTACTTTTTGGTATTCTCTAAGGCTAGCATTCAAGTTCTTTGGCACTTCCATGTTTCCTTCTATTTCTTTTACATCGATATTTTCAACTAAATTCTTGTAGCTTTCATCTTTCGTAACATGAATAAAGCTATTCTTCTCCAAAATTTTATCTAAATAAAGAGCCCTGTACATTGGTAACTGTAAAGTATTGTTCTTTATTTGACCGTAATCAACATCTATATCTTCGGTTACACTCTCTATAAATTTGATAGTATCATTATCTTCCAGATTTACGAAGCTTCCGTCTTTTAATCTATGGTATCTCTTCTTTAATTTGTACTGCTTCATTATCTCCTGAAGCTCTGCTGGGTCGAAGTCCAGACTAGAAAAATCTATGTCTAGCAAATTATTTTCTACCCTTACACCCAAATTTACAGCAGATGTACTTCTAACTTCTTTTGCCTTAAAATTATCTGTTGCAAGCACTTCAAAATTTTTCATATATGAATCCATATCATTAGTCAAAAATTCATATATCTTGTCATCATTTGCAAGAATCAATCTATTGTTCTTTTGGTCTAACATGAATCCACTCTTAACGAACATGTTAATTAATTTGCTTTCTTTTATTGTATTTCTAGAAAGCACTTCTACTTGTCTCTTAGAATCTAGCGGATTTATCTCTACATCTCCATATATAAATCTAATGTCTGCTAGCACATAATTTAAGTCATTGTAGTCCAAATATAATTTTGCATATAGCTCTGCAGGAATGTATTTTTCAACTTTCTTGTACTCATTTTCTCCAATGTTAACACTATTCTTTATGCTTGGTTGTACTATAGAGAAGAAATTAGACAATTGACTCTCTGGAAGCAAAATCTCTTTTGTAAAATTCTTTCTAAATACTTCCAACATTTTAATAACAGTACTACTATATTTTTTTGAGCATCTGTATAATTTCTTATCCAGCATTAAATATGTATATTTTCTGCCCTCATAAACCATATACGCATATATATCCACATTTACAGTTATCTTATATTCTTCATCATCATTTTCTTCTAATTTAAATTTAATGTCTGGCTCATTTGGTACAAAAACAACAGCATCAGTTCCAAACTGGTCTTCCATTGAAATTGCTCTATTTTTCAGGCATTCAAATAAATCATCCAGCCCTGTGTTAGAAATAACTATTGCATCTTCTCCCATTCTTTTTGTGTAATAATCATATCCTGTAGACGATTCATTAGCATATTTTATTATTTCTGAATATTTCAGTATGAAATCTAAAAGATTTCTGTCTTCTTCCACAAACTTTTCTCTTGTGTGTGCAAACTCAAGTTTTGCTCCATATTTATACTTTTCACCACTTGCAAATCTATCATAAAATTCTGGTAAAGACTTTACCTTATAGCCCTGCTTCTCATCTTTTTTAGAAAGCTTTATTTCTAGTTTCAAGCTATTATTTGTTCTACTACATATAATCTTTGGCTCAATATGAACGAATCCTTCCTCCTTGCCTGAAGATGTATTCTGTTCTTCCTCTTCTTCATTAATTCTGTAAAATTCATTTACTAGTTGATTGAAAATCTTGTAGTTTTCCCCACGTTCTTTAACCGTATCTGTACTTCTACTTTCTTTTCTCTCTCCAGAAAAAATTCTTACATAGTCAGAGTTACTCGCAAATTCTTTAACAGTTGCAATAATATGTTCACAGGCACAATAATTTTCCTTGTAATCATCACAAGTACATGATAAATTTTCAATCTCGCCTTCTGCAACTTTAATATAAACTTTGTGTTTCTGTTTTACTATAATTCCATCATCATTCTTCTCATCTTTTACGATGGAATGAACCTCAAAATTTTGTTTATTATCATATGTAATCTTATTTATTTCAATAGCTTTATTCTGCATTAATTTTGAAGCCAAATCTAGCTTCTTTGCGTCAACTTGACTTATTAAATCTTCATATATTTGTTTATCTATAATATTACTTTCCATCAATAAATCTCCCCATTTCACTGATTATCTATTATATACCTTTTTTCGACGTTGTGCAACGAGTACTGGAAAATTTTATATGTTAAAACTATTATCTCTTTCTTCATTAGTACTTTACATATTCTTCTCTTATGTTTAAACATTGGTATTTGCTTTTTATTTAGCATTTTAGTACTTTTTAGTCTTTCATATAAAAAAATTAGCAGAAAAATTTTTTCTTCCACTAATTTTTTTATTTTCAATATATATTTATTTCATTTAATCACAAGACACAAGTATATTTTTGCTTTTTTTACCTTATTGGGTGTGCACACAGTCCCCTATATTGCCTTAAATCTAAGTTCAATGCTCTTATTGCTTTTCTAAAGTTATTTGCAGTTACAACTTGTACTTTAAAATGATAAATTTGTTCAAGTACAGATATTGGAAGCTCGGGGTACAGTGTAGCTCTTGCGGAAAGCATAGTATATCCTTTATCTACCCAATCTTGCCCAAGCCACGCATATGCTATATCATTGAGTAATAAACACTTAAGGATATTTTTTTCTTTATTCAGTAGCCATCCAATTTAA
>ENA-OPVX01000120-OPVX01000120.1-human-gut-metagenome-genome-assembly--contig:-NODE-120-length-13131-cov-1.697690_pt1 | contig 13131 bp, 7 predicted proteins | sample MGYA00241501_ERZ501994 | MGnify/ENA primary metagenome ERZ501994 (study PRJEB25962, sample SAMEA2043051) | human gut metagenome | biome: human gut; feature: human-associated habitat; material: faeces...
TCTTTCAAGGGCCTTTTGGGCTCCATATGCACCTTCGAATGTAAAATTTAATTTATTTCTATAATGAGCCGTAAAGCAGAATAATTTGAAAGCAAGTGGTGAAATGCCTTTTTCTTGTAATTGGGAAATTGTATAAGTATTTCCTAAGCTCTTTGACATTTTCCCACCATCTACTTGCAGATACTCGCAATGCATCCATACATGTGCCGGTATTTTTCCTGTTGCACCTTTAGATTGGGCAATTTCGTTTTCATGATGTGTTGGAATATGGTCAACTCCACCAGTATGAATATCAAATTCTTCTCCTAAAAATCTTCTTCCCATAGTAGAGCACTCTAAATGCCAACCTGGATATGATAATCCCCATGGGCTCTCCCATTTCATTATATGATTTTCTGGTGCTTTAATCCATAAAGCAAAATCGTATGGATTCTTTTTTTCTGGGTCAACATCAACTCTTGCTCCAGCTATCTGGTCATCTAGTTTTCTATTTGATAATACTGGATATTTATCTAATTTTGATATATCAAAGTATATTCCCTTGCTAGTCTCATAAGCATATCCATTCTTTATTATCTCTTTAACATAATCTATCATTTGAGAGATATTCTCTGTTGCCTTTGTAATAATTTCTGGTTTATCTATGTTAAGCTTTTCCATGTCTTTTAAAAATATTTTTGTATAAAAATTTGCAATCTCATATGGGTCTTTTTTCTCTTTTCTAGCAGCCTTTTCCATTTTATCTTCGCCTTCATCGGCATCAGATTCCAAATGTCCAACATCAGTTATGTTCATTACATGTTTTAGTTCATAACCATTATATTTTAAAACTCTTCTTAATGTATCCATAAATATGTAAGTTCTAAAATTTCCAATATGTGCATAGCTGTAGACCGTAGGTCCACAACTATACATTCTTACTCTATTTTCATCTATTGAATGAAATTCTTCTTTTTTTCTTGTTAAAGTATTATAAAAAGTTAATTTCATATTTACTCCTTTTCCGTCTACTAATTACTCTTTAACTTCGTTATTAGCAGCTGGTGCGTCGGGATCAACCACTACATCATTTACAGCTTCATTATTTCCTTTTGGTGGAGTTGGTGTTTGTGTATCATCTTTCTTTTTCTTACTTACCGTAATTGTAATACTATCTCCTGCTGTTGCTGTCGTTCCTTCAGCCTTACTCTGTGCTAATACTGTTCCATCTGCTTTTTCAGATTCTTTAGTTTCAACAGTAACTGTTAATCCTAAATCTTTCAATGTTTTCAAAGCTTTTTCCTTAGTTTTTCCAACCACACTGGGAATTTTTATTTGTTTCTTAGTATGTACATCACAAGTTTCTGTTGGAATATCATATTGTCCATTATCACTTGTTTTCCATAAGTTTGTATCTTCCTTTTCTGGCTTCTTCGCATATGTTTTTTCTTCTGTCTCAGGGCAGAATTCTGTTGCAATTTTTCCTGTTTCTTTACAAATTGTTAATTTTTCATGTCCCTCACAATATTCAGGAATAGTTCCTTTTACAAAGTATTCTGTATATGTATCTGTACATGCATCTGTTGCTACTTTTCCAGAAGCTTTACATATTTTAGCTGTTACTATATTACTTGGCTTTTCAAATTTTGAACTTGGTAAATCACTGTGTACTTTTTTCATAACAGCCACCCAAAGTCTTGCTGCTCTGTTAGTACCATTTGCTTTTGCAGGATACAAATTTTCTGGTTGATCAAATCCATACCATGTAGCAGCTGTATAATAATTTGTAAATCCACAGAACCATCTATCATAATTATTTGTTGTAGTTCCAGTTTTTCCTCCAACATCTTGCCTAGATATTTTACAGTATGGAGCCGTTGGATCACTTCCAATTATAGGACCTGTTAAAATAGATTTTAATATGTAGGCATTACCTTCTGATAAAACTCTTCTTGTTTCTTGTGTAGGTTCCATAACAGTATTTCCATCTTTATCTTCAACTCTTGTGTAGAATGTTGGAGTAATATATACTCCATCATTTGCTATTGTTGCATACGCACCTGCCATTTCTAGAGGTGTAATACCATTCGTTGCTCCACCAAGTACCAATGATAAGTTTTCATCATTTTTTTCTGAATTTTCGCTTGCAGTAACTAATGTTGATATTCCAAACTTTTTCAAAAATGCAATTGAATTACTTGGTCCAACTTCTGCCATAATCTTAACACTCATTGTATTTGCAGAAAATCCTATACCTTGTCTAACTGTTACTAAACTATATCCCCTATGTGGGTTTGGAGTATATCCACCAGAAAAAGTAGTTCTTGATTCATCATATACAGTAGCTGCTGTAATTATTCCAGACTCTAGCGCTGGTGCTATTGCAGCTAATGGTTTTATTGCTGAACCTGGTTGTCTTGTTGATTGTGTTGCTCTATTTTGTCCATTTGCATCAACATCATCACCTAATCCTCCCATACAGCCTACAACTCTTCCTGTTTTGTGGTCTATTACAACCATTGCAGATTGAGTATGGTCATTTAATTTATTACCCTCTTTATCTGTAGCAACTCCCACAAAAATGTGCTCATCACTATTTCTATATATATCTTCCATTTCTGATTGAATTGTGGAATCCTGTGTCGTATAAATTTTATATCCTCCACCTTCGATCATTGTTTGTGCTATATCTGTAGACACATCATTTTTCTCGGCATATTGATTTATTACTTGATTTAATGCCGCTCTTGCCAAATATGACATCGAAGAGTTTGTTGAAGTGCTACCTTTTTCAAAATGTAAACCTTCATCAACTTCTGCTTTTGCTGTATTATATTCTTCTTCTGATATTTTTCCTTGATCTTTCATTTCAGAAAGAACTGTAGTTGTTCTCTTTTTTATCAATTCACTATTATCAGTAGATTCTTTAAATGGATTATAACTATTTGGTGCATGGTTTATTCCTGCTATAAATGCACATTCTGCTAAATCTAAGTCACCAACAGATTTATTAAAGTAGTATCTAGAAGCAAGTTCAACACCATGTAAGTTTCCCTCTCCTCCAACATATATTGTATTTAAATATAGTTCTAATATTTGGCTCTTAGAAAGCATTTTTTCAACTTTATATGCTCTAGATATTTCTCTTACTTTTCTCTCGATTCCAGCTAATCCTGAATCTCCCTTATCATTTTTCAAGTTCTTTATTAATTGTTGCGTTATTGTACTTCCACCATAAGAAGAATGACCTCTATGTATAATATATGTTACAGTTGCACCAACTGTTCTTTTTAAATCTACACCTTTATGCTCATAAAATCTCTTATCCTCTATTGCAATATAAGCGTTTTGCAAATTTTCTGGAATCTCACTTAAAGATACAATTCTTCTTTTTTCATCACCAGACACATTTGCAATTTCATTACCATCTTTGTCATAAATTATTGTATCAATAATTTTTAATGTAAGATCATCTTTTGACATAGCCCAGTCATCATTGCTAAATAATGCAACAATTGCTCCAGCTCCAACAATACAAGCAAGTATAATTAGTACAAATATTAATTTTATAAAAATAGCTAATTTTCTGTGTCTTTTCCAAAATCCTTTCTTCCTTGTTTTTTTATTTTGTTCATCGTTTTTTATATCTTTTTTATTTTTCTCCGTTTCTTTACTATTTCTGTTTTTAGTAGATTTATCATGTTTTTTCTCAGATTTGCTACTCATAAGCTTCCTCCTTAATTTTATTTATGTTCTAATTATATTACATATTTAAGTAAAAGTAAAAGCTTTTTGGCAAAATAATAAAATTTAATTACTAAATATTTTTATATAAAAAATATCCATCGTAGTTGTTCGAAGGATATTTTAATCTATTTTATTATTTTCATTTTTCCTTATATAATTTTCACATATGTTTATACCATTTTTTATGAGCAGTATCTACACAACACCGCTTCTAATCCAACATTTAAATCTATCGCACCACTCTTCGATTTATAGTCCAAATCTATAAATTCTTGTAACAATTTTCTTAATTCTGCTTCTTTAAAATATTTTGATTGCATCGTATATTTGTTTACCAAGAATGTTTGATTTGGTTTTAAGTTTAGGCTTTCTGCAATGTTTAGTTTTTCGTTTATTGCTATTTTCGTGATATACAATTTTTTGAAGTGCCCATATAATGTGATAAATATTTTTTGTATTGGTTCTTTAGCATACAATAAATTTTTTAATACTTGTAATGCTTCTGATATATTTTTCTTTCCTAGACTATCTGTTAAATCGAATATTATACTTTCAAATTGCTTTATTCCTAATAAATCTATGTTTTGCTTTGTTATCGTTCCACCAGCTCCAACATATTCTATTTGTTTACGAATTTCATTTATTAAGTCCTGTAACGATGTTCCACAATTTTCTATTAAATAATTTAATGTAACAGCATCTACGTTTACCTTATACATATTGCAAATTGATTTTAGCCTTTTTACTAATTCCGCAGGTTTCTGTTTTTCAAAATTACATACACAGCCCAACCTATCAATTGTTTTATATAGATTGTTTTTATCTGCGTCATTTTCAATAAACAATAATATTACAGAATCATCTATCATATCAACATTTTCTTCTATGTATGTTGCTAGCTTATTCTCAAATTTATTGTCATCTTTTTTTGATGTTTTTTCTTCAGTTGTAGCGCTTTTTCCTCTTTTAGGCTTTTGGAATAATCCTGTATCTTTTGCAACAATAAGCTTTTGTGGATATCCAAACGCAGGCGTTTCTATGTCTGCAATTATTTCTGAAACATTAGTGTTGTCAATTTGAATATAATTTATTCCATTTACTGTTTCACCAAATAATTTTTTTATTTTTTTTACGTTGTTATCTAGTAAAAAACGCTCTTCTCCATATAGTAAATATATGTTATTTAGTTTTCCAGCTTTCAATTCATTTTCTAATGCTGTGATATCCACAATTAGCCTCCTACCTATATTTTTATATCATTTTTCCGTTTAGTATATTATTGCATATATGTTAATTTTGTATTTTATATCTTCTATTTTTAAAACATTCTTCAACAATTCGTGGTAATCCGCTTTATTTACCTTGCATTTTCACATTATCTCTTATTTAAAACTATTCTAAATATTTCTGCCACGCTCCAAGCTTGTGCAAATGCTCCTCTTTCTTCATATGGTTCTGTTGAATCATATATTTCACTTATCGTGCCAATACTTGACCTTTCAAACATTTCTGCTTTGAAAGTTTCCTTTGTTGTATATACAAGCTTCGTTATTTTTTCTTCTAATTCTTGCCTTTTGGTTCTATTCTTTTCTATTATCATAGTATTTTTTAATGCATCATAATATAATCCTAATAACCATGGCCAAGTAATTCCCTGATGATAGCTTGAATCTCTCCTATATGCAGAACCTTCATATACATCAACATAACCGTCTTCATCTGAGCTTAATGTTTTTAGTCCATATTTATTTAATAATTTATTCTCAACTGTATTTAAAACCTGTTCTGCAATCTCTGCATTATCAACAATCGGATGTGATAAACTTAATGCAAATAATTGATTTGGGCGTACTTTGCTGTCTCCTAACACATCATATAAGCAATGTTTTTCTTCATTATAGAACTTTTCATCAAATGATTTTTTAGTCTTTTCAGCCATTTCTAGATATTTTCTACACAATTGCTTGTTCTCATATTTTTCTGCAAGTCTAGCCATTATTTTTAATGCATTATACCATAAAGCATTAAGTTCAACCGTTTTGCCATTTCTAGGAGTTATTGCATGGTTATCTATTTTTACATCCATCCAAGTAATTTGAGTATTTTCTGTTCCAGCAGACAGCAAATTATCCTCTTTATCTAAATAAATGTTATCTCCGTCAACATCTATTCTATCTGAATACGCATCCATTATTTTTACCAGACTAGGATATATTTCATCTTTTATAAATTCATTATCATTCGTATATTTTAAGTATTTGTACACCTGTTCTACCAATAATAATGAGCTATCAGCACTATTATATAATGGTCTATTATCATAACCTGAATATCCATTTGGAACTAGTCCATATTTTATGTCTCTTATATTTGTTAATAAAACTTCTTTTGCGAACTCATATCTTTTTGTTAATAACAGCAAGCCTTCAAATGAAATTAATGAATCTCTTCCCCAGTCTAGAAACCATGGATATCCTGCAATTACTGTATGTAATCCAAATGATGGTCTATTTACTATAAAATTATCTGTTGCTAATATCAAAGCTTTTAACATATCAAGTTTCTTGTCATTCATTTTACTATTTTGAATTATACCAGTATCATAAATAATTCCGGTCATTCTTAGTAATTCCTTGTTAATAACTTTTATTCCATCTATTTCCTCTATGTTTTCTTCTAATGAGCATACAAAAGTTATCTCTTTTTCTTCATTTGGTTCCAGATTTATCGAATATACCCCCGGAACGTAGTGATTTTCCTCCGCTTCAAAGCCTCTTTCTTCTTCTCTTAAATAATACATATTTCTGAATGTATCATCTATATGTTTAAAATATCTGCCATCAGAACAATTCATGTAAATTGGTGTTTCCGAATTTTTATCTAGTACAATTCTAACTTTATTTCCAGAATGTGATTGTTCTACATTAAATTGATGATCTTTATTTATAGAGTGAAAGTCTCTAAAATTTACTACTGGCGCTAAAGTTAATTTAGCTTCTGCATTTTGATTTTTTATTTGATAATATACAACTACTGTATTTTTACCATAATCCATACAAATAAACTTCTTGATTATTATATTTTCAACTTTATATGTAAATATTGGTATATATTCTTTTTTGAAATCTACTAAATATTTATATCCTTCAGATATTTCTCCATTTGCCATATTTGTAAACAAATTATATTTAGTTCCATTTGTTTCAATGCTTTCATCTAATTTTGATAATATTAAAAATCTTCTTGCTGGTGGGGTGAGTGGTGCAACCAATAATCCATGATATTTTCTAGTGTTACATCCCAGTGCACTTTGGCTACAAAATCCACCTATTCCATTCGTAATTATCCAGTCTCTTTTTAGAGATTTCTTTACTTCTTCATCAATTTCACTGTATTTCATCTATCGTTTACCTCTTTTTATTTATTCTTGTTTACTTCCTTCATTCTTCTTAGAGTTTCTTCCATTCTAGACTCTAACATTCTACCCTCTTCAAGCTTTCTATTTACATCAATTTTACTTGACTGTCTATTATTTTCTTTCTTTTGTCTTATTTCACTCTTCTGTATTTCTATGTTTTTACTGTTTTTTTCATTTTCTTTATTTTTCTTACCAGTTTTTTCTATTTCTTTTATTCTCTTTTCTCTGTTGCTCTCACTATCTTGTATTGCCTGAATTCTATCATTATATTTTTCAAAGAATTTACTATTTCCTGAACGTTTTTTGTTTTTCTTCTTTTTACTCTTTGCTTGATTGTTTTTCATTTTCTTCTTTGTGTCTTTTATTTTTGAATCTAGTAGAATAACTCTTGTATCATTCTGCATATCTCTAAATTTCATATCATCACAAATTAGTTGGATAATACTTGTTGCTATCGCATCAGAATTATGTCTAATTCTTCCATTTTCGATTGTAGACATATTTCTTTGAATTAACTTAATTCCTGCTTCTTTTACTTTCGAAACATCTTGTTCAACAAGTTCTTCTCCTCCTTTATTGTACTGCCTTATATACTCTGGCACAATCTCTCCAGTATCATAAATACAATAATCTATTATGCCTTTTCCAGCATGGTCTATTATAGCCTTTATGTGGTCATATAGAGTATAACTATCAGTTTGACCATACTCCGTCATTATGTTACTTACATATACTTTGAATGAACTAGACTCTCTTATTGCTTTTGATACTCCCGGTACCAATAAGTTTGGAATTACATTTGTGTATAAACTTCCCGGTCCAAGTACTATTGCATCAGCCTCTTCAATGGCTTCTATAACACCTGGAGCAACTCTTGTGTTGGTTGGCGAAATAAATATTCTATTTATCTTACTTATTTTTTGGCTAACCATTTCTGGAATTTTATCTTTACATTCCACCACAGTTCCATCTTCTAATTCTGCACATATCTTAATTTGATCAAGTGTTACTGGAAGAACTTTTCCTGTCATATTAAGTATTTTTGAGCTTTCTTCTACTGATGCCGAAAAGTCTCCAACAGCCTCTTTCATTGCTGTTAAATATATATCTCCAAATTTTAATCCTTCTAATTTTGGATTTTTAAAGGTTAAATTCATTAAGCAATTCATTTCATTTTCATTTGCAGCAAGTGCCACATAGCTACCCTTTACATCATCTAATGGAAGAGTTCCTAAGTCTTGTTTTGATTTGCTTCTTTGCTCTCCATAATCTGAAACTGTAACAATTGCTGTTATATTGTCTGTGTAATTTTTCAAGCCTCTAAGTACTGTGTTAAGTCCAGCGCCACCACCAATTACAACAACTTTTGGTCCTTGATTGTATATTTTTCTATTGAATATTAAAGATTTAACTTTACTTTTATCTTCTAAATCTCTTGTATCAGATTCCTCTACTAATATCTCTAATGTTCTTCTTTGAATACATATTATACTAATTATTGTGAATGTAAATCCTAAAACAAACACAAAAATTATTTTTGCAAGCTCCCTAAATCCCATTTCATCTGTTACAAGCACCTTTGCAATTCCATAACATACGAGTACTATTCCTATTAACATTAGAAAAATCCATCTTTTTATTTTGGCTCCTGATTTAAACCACTTAAAAAATCCGTTCATTTTTTATTTCATTCCTTTCAAACTTTGCCTAACATAATGCATTAAAATTATATTATGTAAATTTGTATTAATACATATCTAATCTATATTACTTCCATCATATTTTCTGCTAATAATAAAATTTATTTAAACCATATCATTAACTTTTATAAAAGGCAATTTCAATTATACAATTTCTATTTCCAATTCTATTTTCTTGTTAAATTTCTCATACACTTTTTTCTTTACGTATTCTGTAAGTTCTATAACGTCTTTTGCAGTTGCATTTCCGATGTTTACCACAAAACCTGCATGTTTTTCCGACACCTGTGCTCCACCAACAGTATAACCTTTTAATCCACACTCGTCAATTAATTGGGCTGTTATAAAATCTTCTCCTCTTTTGAATGTACTTCCTGCACTTGGCTTATCTATTGGCTGTTTTTCTCTTCTATTATCAAGATTATTGCATAGCTTTTCTTCAATCTCGTCTTTATTTCCTGTTTGAAGTCTTAGAGTTGTATCTATTATTATAGCATTTTTATTTGAGAAAATACTGTGTCTATAACTAAATTCATGCTCTGCATTGTTAATTTCTTTTATTTCAATCTTGTCACTGTCTAAATCTATATATCTTGTACTTACAACTATGTTCTTCATCTCACTACCATAAGCACCAGCATTCATCTTCACAGCTCCTCCAAGAGTTCCTGGAATGCCTGATGCAAATTCAAAACCAGCAAGACTATGGTCTAATAGAATTCTTGCGACTTTTGCATTTAACAATCCACTGTCAAGTCTTAATGTAGTTTCATCTATAAAATCATATGTACTAGTACATATCTTCGCCACAACTCCTCTAATTCCTTCGTCTTTTACTAAAATATTGCTACCATTTCCTATAAATTTTAATGGCACTCCTATTTTTCGTGTTGTTTCGATTGTTTTCTCAATTTGTTCTACATTCTTTAATTTAACGAATATATCTGCATTTCCGCCTATTTTAAAAGTAGTATGCTTACTCATTGGTTCATTTAAGTAAATATCTTCTTTTGGTATAAAAGTTTTTAATACATCATATGTTTCTGTTATTTTTTCATTGTTCATTATAACTCACCTCTACTATAGATATATTCCTATTTTTTTAATTTATTTATTACTGGTTCTGCTATTTTCTTTAAGAAGCTCATATTTGTAAATATACAGTACGCAAGCACTATTATAAACATTATTATATTTACAATTATATTGTTTTTGTAATATGTTATTAGTGTTGCTACTAGCAATATCCAAAACACATAATTGAATTTTTCTTTTAAAACTATATACTCTTTTAATTTATATCTTCTGTATACAAACACAATCAAATTTGAAATTAATGTTGAAAATGATGCTGCATATATTCCGAATTTTGGTATGAATATTATGTTTATTACTATGTTGATAATTGCTGCCGCAACTGTTGTTGATCCCATTATCTTAGTATTTTTATATGCTGTAAATATTCCACCATAAAAGTTTGACATATTTGTGTAATAAATTGATATTACAAGTATTGGAATGTATTTGTATGCATCATTATAGCTTGCGTCCACAAACAAAGAAAATACAAATGGCATTATTGCAATTAGTCCTAATACGATTGCCTTTAAAAAGAATTTTATATCTTTGTAAATACTGTTATAATATTTTACCTTGTTATCATCTTTTAATATTTTTGCAGCCGATTCTTTCCATGCAGTAGAAAAAAATCCATAACATGTATAAATTATATTTGGAAATTTATTTGCAATAGAATAAATTCCGTTTGCTTCTGTACCACTCATTGCTGTAAGCATGAGTCTATCTGATAAGCTTATGATTATCCAAGATAAATTGTTTGGTACAAGTGGTACTGAATATCTAAGCATTTCTCTTAAAGTAGACTTGTAAAAATCTTTTCTACTTACGAACTGTGGTAAATGTAATTTTAACAAGATTATTATTGCTGTTGCACTGTTTGCAACTGTATTTGCCCATAAAAGTCCACTGACACCAAGCTTTAGGCTTACTATGAATATTATGTTTAGTACAATTGTAGAGGCTCCCAATATAAAGTTTGAGAAAGAATATAATTTTATCTTTCCAGTTCCTCTAGCCAATGCATTGCTCAATCCCAGTAAAATATTTGAAATTATAAACAATATAAATACAAATGCATATTCATAATGCATTACACCCATTATAATTCCAGCAATGGCTGTAAATATAAAAGTTCCAACTAGTGTGTACGCAATTGTAGCCGTTATAACTCTTTTTTTACTCTTTAAGTCATCGGCATCGATTAAGAATCTAAACATAGACTCTTCCATAAGCAATGTTATTATTGGCAACAAAAATGTTGATAAAGTTACCAAAAAGTCATATGTTCCATACTCTGCTGGGCTTAATTTTGATGTATATAGAGGCAAAAGCAAGAAAGACACAACTTGTGTGCTTAGCTTGCCTATTGCTATTATTATAGTGTTAACTAATAATTGTTTCTTTTGATTCATTTTGCACTTCCAATTTATAAATTTTCCTTTAATATTTTATCATACAATCGTTGTATGTCAAGAATTCAGCTTCTTTATTTTCCAAGGTTTAATGTTTAACATAACACTTGCAACCGGTATTAATGCTACTATATAAGGAATTATGTACCTCGATTTTGCCTCCCATAATATATGGAAACAAAATCCTCCTAAGAATATTGTTACCAAGAATATTAGTTCTATTGTTAAATTTTTTCTATTTTGAATTAGTACTATTATCGCCAATGTAAAAGTTAGTATTATCCAAGCTTTCTGATAGAATGTTAAAGGACTCTTTATCCAGCTTAGATTACTCTCTTCTGTTATTCCATTGTTGAATATTGCAGAATACGTACTTTCTGCCCAAGTAGTCGTAAGCTTTTGTCTGTAAAAATCTACTGTATAAGCAGGGTGTTTTGCAAAATATTCTAATCTATCCTTTATTTTTTCTTTGTATTCATCAGAAATATTCTCACCTGTTTTCAAGCTTCTTAATGCAGGTTCTGCAATTGATTCATTATACCATCCATTTGCTCTAGGTCCCTCTTCCATAGCCATTAAAATATAACTAATGCTTGGATATGTTTTGCCTTTTTCTAGATTGTATTTACTAAAATAATATGTTTTTACAAGTGATGATGGTACAAATGTTAATACTAAAAACATTGCGATTATAGCAACATTTATCAATTTTTCTTTTACTTCTTTTTCTTTAAAGTCTTTGAATATATTTAATACCAAATAAATTACTGTTGCAATTACGAATATTAGAGTATTCATTCTCATCAAATATGCTATCATTGTAAGAATTGAAGCAAAAACTCCATATCTAACCTGCTTCGTATCTGTAAATTTCATCATAAAATATACAGAAAATAAACTTAACGCAAGCGCTGGAATATCCCCATACATAAATGTTGCAAGCATTGGTATTGTAAAGAATGTTAGAATTAATATAAACATTCGCGTATTATTCATTTTGTAATCTTTTGATAGTTGTTTTGTTATTTTATATAATGCCAAAATAATTAACAAATTAAAGAATACATTAAATATTCTTGGTAAAATTATCAAATCACAGCGTAACACGCAAAATAACATATTATAAACAAATGCCAATGTAATTTGGTGTGGATATGCCTGCATGTATTGAATTAGTGGTATTCCCGCATATGTCAAATTTGGTAAGTATCTATCTGGATTATTCTCGTAAAATGTTTGTGCCAAATTTAAAACGTGTATAGAATCCGCTACTATTCCTGGTCTTACGAAAATTAACCATACTACATTTAAAATCAAATATAAAACAATAGCAATTGCCACCATCCATTTGCGCAATTTGCGTTTTTTCTCTTCATTTATTCCATTATATAAATGTTTATTTATTACTTCAGTTATAAAATAAATTAAAATTGCCGTTATAATTAGTCCTATTATATAAATAAAACTGCTAAATTTGATTGAGATTTGCTCTCCTGAATTCATGTCCGCCGTATAAACTATATTTAAAATTACTACTATTGCTAGTGCAACTATTCCTAAAATTTGAATTAATTTTTTCACGATATTCTCCCTTGTTTGTTTTTTATATTTATATCAAAATATGGGGAATTTTTCAATAGTTTTTAAGAACTCTTTACAGAATAAAAAAACCCCCTGCCTCAAGTTGCATTGCAACAAGAGACAGGGCTTTTAGGAGATTAGCTTTAGCAATCTTTCAACGGGGTTCCACTCAGCCAAAAGCTGAGCTTGCAGGTCTGGCAAGAACCAGTGTCGT
>ENA-OPVX01000123-OPVX01000123.1-human-gut-metagenome-genome-assembly--contig:-NODE-123-length-12800-cov-2.142801_pt1 | contig 12800 bp, 18 predicted proteins | sample MGYA00241501_ERZ501994 | MGnify/ENA primary metagenome ERZ501994 (study PRJEB25962, sample SAMEA2043051) | human gut metagenome | biome: human gut; feature: human-associated habitat; material: faeces...
ACCTAAAAAGGTATTTGGCCATGGCTGGCTAGTTATTGATGGAGGAAAAATATCAAAAAGTTTAGGTAATTATAAAGATCCTAGAGAATATATTAATGCCTATGGTGTTGATGCTGTAAGATATTATGCTCTTCGTGAAGTACCATTTGGAAGTGATGGTAATTTTTCCGAGGAAGCACTTGTAACAAGAACTAATTCAGATTTGGCAAATATATTGGGAAACCTTGTTAATAGAACTATTGGAATGGTTAATAAATATTTTGATGGTAAAGTTACTAATACTAAAATTTATGAAGATATAGACAAAGATTTAATAGATTATGCTACATCTTTAAAAGAAAATGTTACAACCTTAGTAGATAATTTAGAACTTTCAAATGCTATAGATAAAATATTTGATTTATTTAGAAAATGTAATAAATATATTGATGATACTACTCCTTGGATACTTGCAAAAGATGAAAGTAAAACTGAAAGACTTGAATGCATTCTTTATAATTTATTGGAATGTATAAGAATTGGCACTGTTTTATTACAAGCATTTTTACCTACAACTGCAGAGAAGATATTTAAACAAATTAATACTAAGAAAACTTCATTTGATACTATTGAAAAATTTGGTAATTATGAAAGTCCAAATACTGTTAATATACCTGAAGTATTATTTGCAAGGATTGAAAAATAATGTTTGTAGATACTCATTGTCATTTATATAAAGAGTATTATGATGATATTGAAAAGATTATTCAAAATTCTAAAAATAATGGAATAATTAAATTTATAAATGCCGGTTGCGATAAAAATACTAATGAAGAAGTTTTAAGTATAATAAATGACAGTGTTTATGCTGTTATAGGTTATCACCCAGAATTTGCAAATGACATCACTGAAGAAGATATTTCTTTGTTAGAAAAAAAACTTAATAATTCAAATGTTATTGGTCTTGGTGAAATAGGTTTAGATTATCATTATGATGGTTTTAATAAAGAAAAACAAATTACTGTATTTGAAAAACAATTATCACTTGCTGAAAAATATAATTTACCTGTAGTAGTTCATAGTAGGGATGCTGGTTATGATACTATTAATATTTTAAAAAAGTATAAAGTTATGGGAGTAATTCATTCATTTTCTGGTAGTTTAGAGATGGCCAAAGAATATATAAAATTAGGCTTTTATCTAGGCGTTAACGGAGTAATTACTTTTAAAAATTGTAAATTAATTGAGGTATATAAAAAAATTGGTATTCAAAATATTTTATTTGAAACGGATAGTCCTTATTTATCCCCAGTTCCTTTTAGGGGGAAGATAAACTTTCCTGGTAATATAAAATATATTGTCCAGTTTGTATCAGAAAGTCTTAATATTTCAATAGATGAATTAGAAAAAATAACTAATTCTAACGTAAAAAAATTATTTAATATAAGTATATGATTTGAAATGATTATATACTTTTTCTTTATTTTGAAAGGTTTATATGCTATAATACTTTGTATAAGAGGATAGTATGAAGAAAGTAATAAAAGTTATTCAATTATTAATATTAGTTTTTATAGTATTTATGACTTTTACAAATAGTCCTATTTATGAAGCTAGAGTTCATAATAATAATCCGAATAGAACTATTGATGAAGTTGCTATGGCATTAAAAATAAATGAATTTGATTATGATGCTTTATATAGTGCAAAAGATACTTTTAATGGAGAAATTACAGGTTATATTTTTAACTGTCCTTTATGTGGAGGAACCTTAGCTTGTATGAGTAGTTATAATATAAAAGATGGCACTACTACTTATCCTGACAGTCAGTATGGTACTGTAAATATAGTTGCTTCGAGTGCAAATTTACCTTGTGGATCTATTGTTAAGTTTGATGCTCCAAGAATATCAAGTGAACCAATAATTGCAATTGTTCTTGATAGGGGTGTTCCAGGTAATGATTTAGATTTACTTTCTCCGAGTTATGATTATGCTATTGGTACTGTTGGAAGATTTAATGCAACCTATGATGTATTAAGAAGTGGTTGGAATAATGAAAGCTAAAAAATATTATGGCCAAAACTTTTTAAAAAATGAAGAAATAATTAAAAATATAACTGATTTAGTAAATCCAGGTGAAAACGATTTAATTATTGAAATTGGCCCAGGAAGAGGTGCTCTTACTAAATATTTAACACAAAAGGCATGTGATTTAGTGTGTATTGAAATAGATACAGATTTAAAAGTTTATTTAGATAAATATCAAAGTAAAAAGTGTAAAATTATTTACGAAGATATTTTAAATGTAGATTTAAATGAAATTACTAAAGTATATCAAAATGTTTTTGTAGTGGGTAATTTACCTTACTATATAACAAGTCCAATTTTAGAATATTTAATTAATAGTATTAAAGCTCAAAAAATGGTTTTTATGGTTCAAAAAGAAGTCGCTGATAGATATAGTGCCAAAGTTAATACTAAGGATTATGGTTATTTTACTTTATTTTTAAATTTTTATTATGAAGTAAATAAAGAAATATTTGTTGGTAAAAATAATTTTGATCCAATACCAAAGGTAGATAGTGAAGTTATTTCTTTATCTTTAAAAGACAAAGTGCCTGATATTAATCCAGAAAAATACTTTGCTTTTCTTAAAGAAAGTTTTTCTCATAAAAGAAAAACTTTAAAGAATAATATTATTTCTTATGATTATGAAAAGATAATGAATATGGATTAACTGAGAGTGTTCGCGCAGAGCAAATTAGTGAAGATATATTTATTGAGATTTTTAAAAGTTTAGAGTGCTAAAGGCACTTTTTCTTGTTATTTAATTATTTATATTATATAATACAAATTGCTTGAAAGGGGATTTTTATGAGAAAAACTGTTCTAGTAACTGGTTCCTCAAGAGGAATAGGAGTATCGATTATAAAAAAATTTGCGATGAATAATTTTGAAGTAATAATTAATTATCTAAATAGTGAAAATGAAGCATTATCCTTAAAAAAAGAAATTATTACAAAATATAATGTTAGATGTGAAACTATTAAATGTGATGTTTCAAAAGAGGAAGATCTTATCAAATCAGGATTTAATTTAAAACTTTATCTATGACTGGTTTTATTAAAGATAAATTTGGAAAAATAGACGTTTTAGTTAATAATGCAGGAATTTGTAATGATATGATTTTAGATTTTAAAACTTATGATGATTTTAAAAAGGTTATTGATGTTAATTTAAATAGTACATTTCTAGTTACAAAATATATATCAAAATTAATGAAAAGTGGGAGTATAGTTAACATTTCTTCGACTAATGGAATTGATACATATTACCCAGAAAGTATTGATTATGATGCATCGAAAGCAGGTGTAATTTCCCTTACTCATAATTTTGCTAAAATGTTTGCTCCGAAGATTAGAGTGAATGCTATATGTCCAGGATGGGTTGAAACAGATCAAAATAAAGAATTATCTATAAAACAAATAAATGATATTAAAAAAGGTATTTTACTTAAAAGATTTGCTAAACCTGAAGAAATAGCAAATGTTGTTTTTTTTGTAGCAAATGAAAGTTATATAAATAACGCAGTCATAAGGGTCGATGGAGGAAGTATATGTTAGATATTGAAAAAGATATAAAAGAGTATTTAGATAAAGTTGATGATACTACTTATTTTAATTCTCAAAAAGTACTTAATGCTTTTATTAAAGAAGAAGTTTCTGAAAATGATTTTAATATTACAACAGGATATGGTTATGCAGATAGTGGTAGAGATAAAATAGAAAGAATATATGCAGATATTTTTAAATGTGAGGATGCTTTAGTTAGAAATCAGTTTATATCTGGATCTCACGCTTTGACGGTATGTTTATTTGCTTTACTTAGACCAAATGATACGCTTTTATCTATTACAGGAAAACCATATGATACACTTGATGAAGTAATCGGAATAAAGAAAAATCCTAGTTCTTTAAAAGCTTTTAACATAGATTATGAGCAAACTGATTTAATTAATGATGACTTTGATTACGAAACTATTAAATCAAAATTAAAAAATAAGTTTTACAAAGTGATTGAAATTCAAAGGTCAAAAGGTTATTCACAAAGAAAAAGTTTAAGTATTGAAAAACTTGAAAAAGTAATAAAATTAATTAAGGAAGTATCTCCAAAAAGTATTGTTATGGTTGATAACTGTTATTGTGAACTTGTTAGTACAAAAGAGCCTACAGAGGTTGGTGCAGATATTGTTGTTGGTTCATTAATTAAAAATTTAGGTGGAGGAATAGCAAGTAATGGTGCTTATATTGTTGGAAGAAAAGATCTTTGCACTCTAGCTGGTGAAAGACTTAATCTTCCTGGCGAAGGTAAAGATGTTGGCCCTTCTTTAGGCGCAAATAAAGATATTTTAAAAGGTTTATATTTTGCTCCTTCTGTAGTCGGTTCTGCTTTAAAAACTGCAATACTTACTAGTTATCTTCTTGAAAAGAAAGGTTATGATGTAGAACCAAAGTACTATGATGATAGAGTAGATATTGTTCAGTGTATTACATTTCATAATGAAAATGATATGGTAAAATACGTTAAAAGTATTCAATCAATGTGTGCAATTGATTCAAATGTTATACCTGAAAAATCAGATATTCCTGGTTATTCTAATAAAATAATTATGGCAAGTGGTTCATTTACACAAGGTTCATCAATTGAACTTTCTTGTGATGGCCCAATAAAACCACCATTTACAGTTTATCAACAAGGATCACTTACTTATGAATATGGAAAAATAGCAATTATTAATGCAATTTCAAAATTGGATTAATAATTTTTTTTATTTTGAATAAACTTTAATGGTGATATTTTGAATATAGAAAAAGGAGATTTTGTAACAAGAAAAAGTCATAATAATGATATTATTTTTAAAGTTATATCAATAAGCGAAGATATAGTATATTTAAAGGGAGTTTATGATAGACTTTATGCTGATAGTGATATTTTTGATTTAGTAAAAACAGATGAAAAACCAGATGATTTTTTTATAGAATTAGACATTAATAATGATAGAACAAGTTATTTTTATTTGCCGGGTAAAATATTACATATTGATGGAGACAATGAATATTTAGAAAAATGTTTAAAGTTTTATAAAACAAATAAAATTTATGCCGTAGGTAAAAAAATAAATGAAAATGATATAGCAAAACAAATTCCACTTCTTTTAAAGGAAATTAAACCAGATATTTTAGTAATAACTGGACATGATGCGTATTATGCTAAAAAAGGAAATAAAAATGATATAAATAATTATAAAAACTCAAAAAATTTTGTAAAAGCTATTAAACAAGCACGAAATTATGAAAAAAGTCATGAAAGATTAGTTATTATAGCCGGTGCTTGTCAAAGTGATTATGAAGATTTAATTAAAGCAGGTGCTAACTTTGCTTCGAGTCCTAAAAGAGTTAATATTCATGCTTTAGATCCTGCTATAATTGCTTCGACTATTGCACTTACTAAAACTAATACTCAAATTAATGTACCAGAATTATTGGAAAAAACCAAATATGGTTCAAATGGAATGGGAGGAATTATCACAAATGGTTTAATGTATGTGGGGTATCCAAGATGAATTTAGATATAATAAAGGAAAAAATTTCTTCATCTATTGGTAAAAAAGTTAAAATAACCGTTTATGGACTTCGTAACAAAATAAGTTTTTATGAGGGACCAATTTATAAAACCTACCCTAATATTTTTACAATACTTATTAATAATGAGGAGAAGAGTTTTGCATATCGAGATATTGCTACAAAAGACATAAAAATTACATATTTTTAATAAATTTCTCTTGCTATTTATGTTTTAATAAGGTACAATTAAATTGTGAATAAATAATAAAGGAGTGGTGAGTAAATGGAAATTACATCAGTAAAAGTTCACAAAACTGAAAGAGAAGGATCTAGAATGAAAGGATATGCAACAGTAACACTTGATGATTGCTTTGTTGTAAGAAATATCCGTATTATTGAAGGCGATGAAAAATTATTTATTGCTATGCCTAGTAAAAAGGTAAATGACGAGCGTTATGAAGATATCTGTCATCCAATTAATGCAGAAACAAGAAAAATGTTCGAAGATAAAATTTTAGAAGAATATAATAATCCTTCATCTAGTGAAGAATAATTAAGAAAAGAGCTTCGGCTCTTTTTAATTTGTAAAAATCATATTTGCCTATTTAATTCATATAATTAATTGGTGATGATATGAATGATAAAATTGTAAATAATAATCATGAAGTAAAAATGATTGATAGATGTATTTTAAATATAACGGGCATAAAAAAGATCATAAATTTTGATAATAAGGAATTTATCATTGAAAGTGTTATGGGACCTATTCATATTAAAGGCGAAAATATGGAATTATTAAATCTTGATACTACAAATGGAGTAATTAAAATTAAAGGAAAAGTAAATAGTTATGTATATTTAGAAAAAACTAATAAAAAAGAGGAAAGTATTATAGCAAGGCTATTTAAATGAACCCATTAAGTATTATTTTAGTTTTATTAATTAGTTTGGTTTATGGAGTTATCTTTTTAATTTTGTCACTTTTAAATTATAAATTATTTGAAAAATTTTCTATTATTTTTCAATTTTTAATAAAATTTTCTCATTTTTCTGTTACTGTTTTAACAATGTCTGCTTTTAATTCTTTATCGGAACTAATATAACAAATACTCAAATAGCCGTTGTTTTTACCCTTAAAATTATTGAATATGGATAAAGATGTTACGGAAAGGTTGTTTTCATATATATTATTTAATTCCAATAATTTTAGGTTTTTATATTGCTTATAAGTTTAAGAATAGAGCTGTAAACTTTTGTAAATATTTTAAAAATAAAAGAAAAAAGTATTGACATATTTACAAAATTAAACTAAATATAAAATAGGGAAGGTAATATGAAGACTAAAAAGGAGAAAAAAAGATTATTTTTTATTAGTTTTATCATAATAATTTTGATAGTATTTTTAGGTGTGTCAACATATAAAGATTTTGTGACTATAGTCAACAATAAAAGAGAAACAAAAAAACTAAATACTCAGTACGAGAAGTTATTAGATGAAAAAAAATCCTTAACTTCAGAGGTTACTAAAATGAATGATCCTGAATATTTAGCAAGATATGCCAAAGAAAAGTTTTTATATTCAAAAGATGATGAAGTAATTATTCGTATGGGTGAATAATTATTTTTTTATTATATCATCAATTATTCCGTATTCCTTTGCTTCTTTCGACGACATATAATAGTCTTTACCAGTATCTTTTTCAATTTGTTTAATAGTTTTTTTGGTATTTTTAGCCATTATTTTATTTATTTTTTCTTTTTTTTAATAATTCTATTAGTTTTTCAGACTTGTTGCTTATAAGTTTACGCACGAACATTTTATGTGATAAGATGATATTGTCGAAATCATTTTCATCATATGTCCCAATGTGGTCTGTATAATTTAAATAATGTAAAGGTATAATTTCTTTAAAGTTTTCTGTTTCTTTTCTAAGAGTATTTTTAGAAAAAGGAGAGTTAAAGACAATGGTAGGTATACATAGTTCATCTGGTACATAAACCGTTTTGAAATAACGAACGAGCTTTTTTTATTAGTATTTAATTACTTAAGAATATACTCACCACATTCTTTAGTGATACTGATCCATTGTGAACCATAAAAGATATTCTATTATTTACCATTAATTATAAGATAAGGTTCTATAGACTTTAATATTAATTTCATATCACCTATTATAGCTTTTCGTAAACTTCCAATTTTAGGGTATCCCCTTTTAGACGGGCGCCAGTCGGCACCCGTCTAAAAAAGAATCCACAAATTTAACGATTATTATTTGCATATTGTCATGGGAAGAAGGTTTTCGTAATCCGTTCTTCCCTTTTTTAATTCTCTGAGCAGCTTGCAGAAGTAATCCCTGAAGGAGACTCCTGCCTGTTTGCAGGTTTCTATAAAGGTATTATAGATTGCGGAGTTCTGTATTCCTTTCACGCTTCCGAAGAACAGGCTGTTCTTTCGTTGGACAGTGATTGGTCTTATCGCTCTTTCCGCCGCCATATTGTCTATTGAGTATTCTCCGTCATTTCTGTAGGCGAAGATCTGATTCCAGAAGTTCTTCAGATAGTTAAGAGCCTTGCTCATAAGTTCACTTCGGCTCTCATCCGGATTTGCAAGCAGATCATAAAGCTCTGTCCTTATCTTATCAATGATTTCCGTCGTTTCCTTACTGTTTCTTCTGTGGTAAATCTCGTCTGAAGTGAGTTTTTCCCGGCGGTAAGTATCTTCCATGCCGTATAGCTTTGCTATCAGCTCAAGGAAGATTCTCGCCTGCAGGCTTCCCTGGTCATAGGCATACTTGAACTTAGCTCTTGCATGAGCCAGACAGCAGAGATGCTCTATATCCATAAGCTCATTGTCAAGATACATATATACGTTGTAGCCGTCGCTCTGCAGTGATTTGATTTTTGCATCACCAAGGAACTCCTTCAATACATTTCTGTTCCTGCCTCCATGTTTCTGTACACCTTCATCATCCGTTGTATCCTCATAAAAGAAGATGACTATACGGGCTTTTCTGTTTACCAGACACCACATATAGGTCTTGCGTTTCTTATTGTAAGCGTGGTAACGAAGCCATGTCTCGTCCACATTCACGTTCGCACCGTCCTGAAGGGCAATTTTCTTGAGGGCAGGTATCAGCTTGTTCAGCTGCATGGCACCTTTGTCGGCCCAGTTCAGCAGGTTCTGCACAGAAGTGTTCCAGTCCATATCCGACAGACGGTTTTTAGCTTCCCTGTATGCCGGTGTTGACATCTGGAAGCGGTTGAACATAAGATACGAGAGCATGTTTGCCGTAATGCTTGTACCCGGTACTATCTCGTCATAAAGGCTTGCCCGGACGTCATCCTTCATAGGAAGGAACATGCTTTCAATCCTGCCGTCGGCATGCTTCACCTTAAGTACCTCAAAGTGATGTTCCTCAATATGGCTCACAATGTTTCTTATTTTACGGTAGCTTGACGATATTACAACAGAATCCTCAGGAAGCATTGTATAATCAGACCTGTGTATAATCGGTGTACCTACACAAGTCTTATTGTATGTCATTCCTTTCCTGTATGGTCTTTCCTTGGAAAGGGAAGCCTTCGGAGTATCCTGCGTATCGCATGATGCGGAAGAGTCCGGCTGTGGGACCTCGCTTGGTGGAGCAGTAGGAGTACCGTCAAAATCATCCTTGTCATCATGCTTCCCTTTTACGACCCTTTTACGGTCAATACCTTTGAGACTTTTGGAAGAGGCATAGGTCTGGGTATTCATAATGGAAAGACGCTCGACAAGGGCGTTATGCTTTTTCTCAAGCTTTTTGTATTCCTTGTCGCGGAGCTTGCATTCAATGGCAGCCTTCTCTGCCTTGCTGTTTGCCTTAAGCAGGGCATCTGTAAGGGAATCAATCTTACGGTTGGCTTCCTTCAGGTCTTTTCCTATTTCATCAAGTCGTGCTATCATTTCATCAAGCTGCTTGCTCTTGTTCTGATTCTCCTCAAACAGGAACAGGGCGAACCTCTTTATCTGCTCATTATCCATACCTTCAAGGGGTGTATGCTCCTTTTCGGGTCTGTTCATCATCTCTTCAAGATGCTTGTGTCTGAGTGTATTTTCTATGAGCTCTTCCAGTTCCATGTTCTCTAATATTTTATGTAAAGATACTCATTTTCAATGAGATATACAAATGTTTAGAGAATTTTTATCGCTGATTGTCAGAGTTTTATCTTTAAATTCCTATACTCGTTATTACTGGAGTTTCAAGTATCGTGACCAGGTCTTTCCAGTCTATTTTATATACTGTCACATCGTTCTTGCGCTCTATTTTCATGAACTTATAGCCCTTAATGAAAGACTTCTCATGAAGGTAGTAGGCATTGCGCTCATAGTGTATCATACGAACCTTGCGCTGGTCTTTAGACATGAACATGTAAACATCACCATTCAATGGATCACGGTGGTATCGACCTCGGATTATCTCGCATATACGCTGAGCCTTGCATCTCATATCGTGAAGCTCAGGAAGGTAGTAGAAGTTGTGAAGACCGTTGATGCTCAGCATAAGCCCTCCAGTTTCTCTACCAGTGTTTTCAGCCCCTGATAGTCTAAGCCTTTCTTCTGTATGCACAAGCCCTCACGGGTGCTTATCGTCACCATGATGCTTCCTTTATGGGGAGTTGTACGTTTGGGCTTGTCTTTAGCAACCTCCTGCCGTTCTTCATTGCCTGTCCGAATCAGCTCTTCCGGAATTCCTTCAACTTCTACAGGTACAACCTTTTTCTGTGTCTTCTTGAACCAGTCATAGAATGCCGTGTATGGAATATTGTTGCCAATGCAGAACGAGTTGATGGAAACTCCATTGGGCTCACCCTCGGTTTTGTAGAGAAACCACAGTCTTTCAAAATCTTTTTCGCTAAACATAATCTTTCGAGTTTTAAGTTTAGCACGAAGGTATGCGAAAGAGACATGCTAGTCAATACGCCAATTTTGGAAGCTTACTAGCTTTTCGTAAAAATGAATTATGATTTAAAAGAATATCCCGAAATAGATGATATAGTGTAATTTTTTGTAGTTATTTTGGTATATGACATTGGCTGATATTAAATCTACATACAAACTCAGTATGAATATGTGATTGAAAAAAATATTATTTCATCATGAGAATAAACTGGATAATCAAGATCTGAAAGAAATACAAAGCGTTGGTAGTTTTGTGAGTTTTGAAGAGTTGTTTCTAAAAGTAATTTGAATCCTTTAATTTGACTATAGCCATCCCAGGTAACTGAAATTCGTTTTTGCAGAAAATATATTTTATGGGAATTAGGAGAAGATGAAGTATTAGGAAGTTGAAAGGTGAATTTGCTTTTTTATCTAGATGTATATATATATCGCTTGTTTGTATCAGCGAATTTATTAAACGATTTAATTGAATAATATCTATATGAGCGGCGATAAGAAATGAAATTTTCATAATGAGTCAATTAAGTGTTTAAAATATTCATTGAAAGTATGAATCATTTTATTTTTGCGAAGTTGTAATGGATAGTTTCTAAGTGTTATTTCTCCTATACTTTTTTGAAGAATATTTTCAAATTCTTTTTCGTTAGTAGGATTGAAAATATATCCATTTTCTCCTTTTTTTATTAGGCAGTTTGAGCCTGCTTTTTGTGAAACTAAACAAGTACATCCTCCTATTAGTGCTTCATTTGTTACAGCTCCGAATGCTTCTTGCGTACTAGGTAATACGAATAGTTCTGCGATATTATACCATGCATAAAGTTTTTCTCCTTCTAATCTTCCAACAAAAATAATGTTGGCATTATTGTTTGCTATTTGTTTTAGTTTTTTTTCTTCTTCTCCGCTACCAACTATTACTAAAACTGTATTATGAAGGTTAAGTTTATTAAATACTCGAATTACGAAATCCATATTTTTGAGTGTAACCAAACGTCCAACAAAAAGTAGTACTTTTTTTTCTTTGAGTTGATATTGTTTGATATATTTTTCACTAATTGGTAAAGCTTGTTCGTATAATTGACGTACTCTTGTTTCATTTTGTATAATAGGAAAATAAATACCCTTTTTGTATTTTTTTTGAAAAAATGAAACTACATTGGGTTCTACATTTATGATATTATCAAATAGCGGAATTAGAACTTTTTCACCCCATTCATGCTTTTTAGAAAATTGATTATTATTAGTTAACATATCATAACTGTCGTCTATCACACTTACTATTTTATAATTTTTGTGAAACAACTTTTTGTATATTACTGTTGCAATACTTGCGTATCCACATTCAGATACAAGGACGATATCAGGGTTACATGTCTGGAGTGTAGAAAATATATGTTTTCTTATTTTAAGGAAAGGAATTTTATAAAATTGGTCTAATACGATAGGTTCAAATAGGAATGCTTGCGATAATTTTTCATAGTCAAATTTTTGGTCAATTAAGTTATGGTGAAACATATATAATTTCATATCATAGCTTTTTGATAAATAATTGAAGAAATCAATTCTATATGGAGCTATAATAGGGTGAAATACAAGTAATTTCTTTTTCATGATTTATTTATTGTAGTAGATTTTCTAATTTAAAGTGTTTGATTACATATTGTAGGCCTATTTCAAGACATAATACGCTTAATGTCGTAATGATAGGTACGGAATATATAGGAACTGCTTGTTCAAGTCCTATTTTATATAATACGGAAATGAATAAGAAATGACTAAGATAAATACCGTAGCTTGTACTACTTATAAATGTTATTAAAGTATTCAGTTTATTGCCTGATGTTTTTATTTTGGTAGACAGTAATATACCAAAAAAGAATAATGATTGGAAAAATTGGATTGGGAAGGTTGTAAATGGCTTTATTGTATTTATTATTCCGATGAAATAGAAAATGAGAAAACCACATATTGTTACTTTATGGAATTTTTTTGTTTTATTGGCGTAAGCATAAAAATAATATCCTCCAATATAGTATCCTATATAAATTAGATATGGAAATGAATATTTAAAGAATATACTTTTTTCTACATAAATATGAGGTATAATATGTTGTATGATAATGGATAAGGTGATTACTATTATGAGATAATTACGTAGAGAAGGAGATATGTCTTTAAATACTTTCTGTAGAATAGGAGTAAGTAAATATAGTCCTATTAGCATATATATGTACCAGTAAATTCCATGAACTCCACTAGT
>ENA-OPVX01000125-OPVX01000125.1-human-gut-metagenome-genome-assembly--contig:-NODE-125-length-12741-cov-1.670188_pt1 | contig 12741 bp, 9 predicted proteins | sample MGYA00241501_ERZ501994 | MGnify/ENA primary metagenome ERZ501994 (study PRJEB25962, sample SAMEA2043051) | human gut metagenome | biome: human gut; feature: human-associated habitat; material: faeces...
TATAAAAAATTTAACAAAAACAATTAAAATATTAGAAAATAAATTAATAAATGAATAATCATTTCTCTCTTTTTCTTTTATAGGTTTACTTTCCTTTACCTCTTTTGTAAATTTTAAATCATTATCTTTTTTTAAATCCATTTTGTCTAAAAAACCAATTTTAAATATATATATCATTACTATAATAAATAAGGCAACATAAGCAAATTCAAATATAAATTCAAAAAAGTTTGCCACAAAAATTGTAAAATCATTTTGACTAACACTTGTTATTAAATCAGTTACTTTATTACTTAATAAGTTAACTGGTAACTTTAATATTAATAATGCTAAAAATGTAAACATCATAACTAAAAAACATTTTGTATTATCAAGAAGTGTATTATTAACAATAAAGTTATAAGTATTTTTTACAAAACTAAAGAAACTATCAATTGCATTTTTATCTTTATTTTCAGTATTATTAATATCTACCTCATCATTTGTAAGACTATCTAAAGTAACATTAAATATTTTGCATATTGCAAGGAGTTTGTCCATTTCTGGATATGTTTGTCCACTTTCCCATTTTGATACAGATTGCCTTGATACATCAAGTGATGCTGCTAAGTCTTCTTGACTCATCTTATTTTCTTTTCTAAGTTTTACTAACTTTTCACTAAAATTCATAATCTTTCCTTCTTTCTAAAAAAATTTTATCATGTAACTCAGTTGCGGAAAACCAATTTTAGGTTGTTTTTTGTAACTTTTTAGTTGCATTATCTATAATAAGCTTGTTCTTTTACATGTCCATCTTTATCAAAATAACTTGCATACTCTTTTTCTAAACTTAAATATTCATTATATTCATTTATAGCTCTTGGATCACTTCCAACAATGCATGAAATAATACTATAATCATCATTAATTAAAATGAAAAAGTCTTTATTATATATTATCTTTAAAGCATGCGATAAATCTAAAATTCCAAATGTTTTTTCATAATATATTTTATTTATATTTGTTATGTCTTCTTTGGTAATATACTCTTTTTCTATTTCTTTAGTTTCCATTCTTGGATCTAAATATCTAACAGTGGCTTCAAAACTTGAGGTAGTATAAAGTGATGTATCATCTTTTTTAGTAATTATATAGTTTGCATAATCATAGCCACCTAAATTTGCATACATATCTGGGGTTTCATCTAATGGTCTTAAATTTTCATAACTAATAAGGCCCATAGGCATCATTTCATAACCACCAATTCTTTCAATTTGATTTTTATAATTACCCATGAGTACTAAAGAAATACTTTCTTCTTTGCTTTCATTTAACGAAGAAATATTAATCATTTGTTCAAAAGCAGTTTTTGCTACATCAAATATATTTCTCATATAATCAATATTTTTTACGCTTATAGATTCAATTGAGTTACATAAAAGTACATTACCATTTCTAACAAAAGGAATCATTGCACATACATTTTCCTTACTATCTTTTATAACTAAAACTCTTCCATTAACATTTTCTGCGCAATACCTAACAAAAGAGTCAGCTTCTCCACCAATTTTAAAACAACAATTAGTTTTTGAACCCATTACAAATAAATTAGGATCATCACAAGAAAGTGTTTCGTAATAATAACCATTTTTTGTCCCATTTACATAAGGAATAGTTTTTTGATAGTTATGACGCACCTTTCTATATTCCTCGCTTACATTTTGAATAATACTATTATCATTAGTAAATGATTGGAACTTTTTATTATCTACACATTCATTAATAATACTTCCCTCAAGTGGTGCTAAATCTGGATCTAGAGGTCTTAATATACCATTTTTAAGTAAATCTTTATAAAAATCTATTTTATTATAAATATGTTGCGTTTTAAATCTTTTTTCATATTCACTAAAGCCAGCATATATAACATCAACATTTTGGGATATTTCATAATCGTTATTAAGAATACTTTTTAATAATCCATTTGGACTAAAAAAGAAATTAATAAACTGCTCATCATAAACAATTTTACCAGAATTTAAATGAATTTTTTGTAAATCTATTAAATATAAACTACTAAATACTTTTCTAAATTTATTTTCATCTTTATTTAACATATTAATTAACTTTTCAGAATTTTGATAGCCTAAGACAGCAATTAAATTTATAGCAAAACGCATTTGTCTATCATAATTATAATGTTTAAAATCCTCGGAATTATTTTGAACTATATTAATTAAGTTTTTAACTTGTTTAGGTTTAATATCAAGTAGTACCTCTAAAGAGTTATTATCAAAATTATTTAATTTATCTTTATATTTTCCTTCGACTAAAATTCTTTTGTAAGAACTATAATCATACTTTATAATATCAATAAGATTTATATCACCACTTAATAAATAACCAATAATTTCATTTATTTTAGAATCTATATTTTCCAAATTAGAATTTTCCTTAAGAATATTAGATTTTAAATAATCATTTAAAGTAGATATAACTTTATCATTAAGTTTACCAGTTTGAATGTAATCCTTTTTCATTTGTAAAAAAGCATTAATAAATTTTATATCTTTAATTATGTTGCTTGCAGAGTCTGGTCCAATTGCAACTGTTGTATAGTGTGTCATCTCTGATATTGTATTTGTTGTTATTTTTGTTAAATCTTCTATTTCATTTACTTTTGTTTGCAAGTTTTGTTTTATATAATCAATCTCTTCTAATGTAATGTTCTCATCATTTAAAAGCTCATCTACGTAAAATCTATAGCCTTTAACAGATGGTATTCTACCTGCTGATGTGTGTGGCTTTTCTAAGTATCCTAATCCTTCTAATTCTGACATGTCATTTCTAATAGTTGCACTACTACAATTTAATCCATAGCGTTCTAGAATAGCTGCTGAGCTTACTGGTTCTGCTGTGTTTATATATTCTTCTATTATTGCTTTTAATATATCTCTTTGTCTATTACTTAACATGTCTTCTCCTTTCATTAGCACTTATTATTTCCGACTGCTAATTTATTATACATCATTTTTAGCACTTGTCAATACCGTTTGCTAATATTTTACCACTTTTTTCATCTTTTTTCAATTATGTAAAGTTACCTATATAAATTCCTTATACAAATTCTTCCCACACTAAATTTGCTAAATCTATTCCTCTGTTTGTTAACTTTATACTGTCTATATCAATTTCAATTAATCCTTGAGTTACTAATTTATTTAAACTTTCCCTATATAAATATATTGGGTTTTCTATAAATTTATTTTTAAAGTCGGATATTTTAACACCATCTATTTTTCTTAACCCTAAAAGCATGAATTCTCTTTGTCTGTCTTCTTGCGTTTGTTTTTCATGTATTATTTTGCTATCTTCTGGATGTTCAAAATATTTATCAAAATCTTCTGTATTTGAATATCTTTCTCCATTAAAATATGAATGTGCTGCAATTCCGAAGCCTAAATATTCTTCTTGATTCCAACAACTTAGATTATGTTTAGATTCATATCCTGGTTTTGCAAAGTTAGATATTTCGTAATGAACATATCCTGCTTTTTCTAATTGTTTTTTTACCTCCCAATACATTTTTCTTTCTAATTCTTCTGGTGGCAAATATAGTTCTTTGTTTTTTATTTTTTCTTCTATTGTTGCTAAAAAGTTTTTCATTGCTTTTATGTCTGATGGAATTGGAATTGCGCCAAGCATTTCGACTAATGTTCCTGTTCCTCTTAATGAAATGTTTACTGGATTTACTATTAAAAAGTTTCTTTTAGGATAATCTGCAACACTTGGTATAAATGTATCTGCAAATGGTTGTGTGTGATTTGCGTACATGAAATAACCTTGATTTTTACATTCTTTTAGTTTTTCTTTTCCAACAAATTTATGTCTAAATTTTATTCTTAAATATCCCCATTTTATTGGCATACTTAGTACATTCTGAATAAATAATGAACATACATTCCAAATTAAACCTTTTTTATATTTAAACTTTTCGTCTATTACTCTTGATTGTATAGTTGCTGGAGCAAGTTCATCATTTAATTCATCACTATAATATAAAACCTTTTGTTTCATTTTTACACCTCCATTTTAGTTTGAAAAGGAATTAAATTTTGGCAAGAAAATGATATTCAAAAAGCAAATTTACTGTATGTAACCGCGTTATAAATAAAATTTTACGTAGCTAAAATTGTAATTTTTTTCAACTTAGCTTTTTTCAAAAAACTGTGAAGTATAATTGCTCCACAGTTTCACATTGTATTTTTATTATTTATTATTATTCTTTTCACACGTATATTCCAATGGAATTCCATAAAATTTTTCATATACATTCTTCCAGATTTCAAAGTTTTTCTGTTTCATTATTTCTGTATTTTCTTTTTCGGTTAGTTTTTCGTCTGGATATATTGGTTCTTCCACGTTTATTGTATATTCTTGTATGTTGAATCCATCTTCACCAATAAGTTTACTGTCTTCCATTGTTATAAATATTGGTATTACTGGTACATTATTTCTTGCAGCCAGCTTAAATGCTCCATTTTTTAGTGGCTTTGGTTTTCTGTAATTCCACCACATACTTTGCTCTGGATAGATTAATATATAATCTCCTTTTTGTAATATTGTGTCTACTGCTTTCATAAAGTTTACCATTGTTCTCTTGTTTGAGCTTAATGGTAATGTGTCGCAATTTCTAAAGAAGAAGCCATATAAACCTGGGAAATTTGTGTAATTTCCTTCTCTTATCACTTTGTATAGCCTTTTATCTTTTTCATTTTCAGACATTCTAAACACTTTTTCTACAGTAAAACAGTCAAATGGATTAAAGTGGTTACATGTTATTAATGCTCCCGTTTTTACTTTGTTTAAATTTTCTATTCCATTTACTTGTTTTATTATTAATTTGTTGTTTTTTAGTAAGTTATCTAGAAATCTTTCTCCCATTTCGTTGGCAAATATTCTTTTTATTTTGCTAGACATTTTTTCTCTAAGATAGTCTATATTTTCTGGTGTTAGTACTATTGTAGGAGGGTCTTCTTCAACATCTACATCAAATTTTCCTTCTCTCTCAAACTCTTCTATCTTCTTTAAAACTTCCAACCTATCTTGTGCTTTCTCTATTTGCCCATCATTTCCTTCTGATGAACTTCTTGTTTCTCGCTTTTCTCTTACTTTTATTGGTTGATTTTTTAGCATTTCTTCAACTATTTCTTCTTCATTTTCTACTGCTTGTAATTTTTCTTGTCTTCTCTTTTCTTTCTCTTGTTTTCTTTCTTGTCTAGCCTTTTTCGAAATTGCTAACAATTTTTTTGTATCCATTAAAACTATCTCCTATTTTCTTCTATCATCGCCAACACAATCAGCTTCCAATTTAGCTAATTCTATAAGTTTTGAGCTATTTGCATCATCTTTTTCTTTGTCTACATCTGTGTATTTACTCTTCATAGCTCTTATTTCATCATAAAATTCTGTCTCTTTTGCATATTTCCAGAAATATTCTTGATATAATACATCATCAAAGTACCATGGCTTACAACCTAAATTATAATGCACTAAATTAATAGTTCCTTCACGTTTTCCCATTGCTGGCATTCTGTTCCACTCAAACCCTAATAGCTTTACTCTACCTTTGCACAATCTATTCATGTAATCTTGGTCTTGTGCAACTTCAAATTTAATTTTTCCTAACATATATAAGAATTTTTCTTGGAACTTGTATTCTCTTAAAGCTTTTAAATTCATAACAATTATTCCTGCATTGAAATAATTGTTATAATCTATTACTCCAACAACTTTTTCAACATACTCTTGGAATACAGGTATTGCTTGTACTGCACCGTCTGGAATTCCAGCAATTAAATTGTCTCCCATATCTGTGTTATATAAATCTGCAATGTCTGCTAAAGTCACAGTATCGCTATCTATGTAAACTGCTTTATCATATTCTGGATAAAGTTCTGGTATAAACAATCTAAAATATGTTGTATTTGAAAAATAGTTACGTGTATATAATTTATCTTCAATTTCATGTAGCTTGCTACTCAAATCTACAAATTCTATACTAACATTTTCTGTTTCATATGCTTTTATTTTGTTTTTATTTTCTTCCGATACCTTTGTATATAATATTTTTATATCGTATTTATTTTCTTTTGATGAGTTTTCTATAACAGATTTTAACGCTACTCCTAGAAAAGGAATGTATCCATCATCTACTGCCATGAAAACTGGTACTATATTTTTGCTCATTTTAAAATTTTCCTCCTATAAAACTTGTTTTCAACTTTCTTAATTTTTCAGATAATATTTAATTCTATATTTCATTTTTATAAATATTTTTTACTTCTATAATTTACTTTTTCTCAATCATTTCAAATTTGCAACCTCTTTGTTCAAATTCTTTTTTCCATTCCAGATATTCATTTAGGTCATCATCAAATCTAAAGCATTTTAGTTCTTTATGAATTCCATCAATTTGCCATTGTTTAAAATTTTCTGTGTGTGGATATGGTTTATACATAAGCCTTTTACAGAAATGGCAAATTACCGTATCTTGTCTTCTAAAGCTTGCCTGCTCATTGAATTTTCTTGGTAATAAAAGTTTGCTAGTAGTACTCCAGAAAATAGCATCTTGGTCTGCAAATGGTAATTTTCTCTTTTTTATTAAAGCTCTTGCCTTTTCTAGTAAGCCCGTTTCTTTAATTTTATTTAAATTTAGCAATAACATTCCAGCATTAATGTAATCTGGTCTGATTATTTTAGAGCCGTATTTTTCCTTGACAGCTGCATACTCATATTCTTTAATATTTGTGTTGTATAATTCTGCTATATCTTTTGCAGCCATCATATCTATATCTAAATATAAAAGCTTTTCTGGCATGTTTGGTACAATATCTGCAAACAACCTTAACAAAGTATAAGGAGTACAATATGCGTTTTCATTTTTTCCATGACCAAATTCTTTCTCATATATCTCTGTAACATCTATTTTGGTAACTTTGTTCTCAGGATTCTTTGATTTTATTACTTTATTTAAAAAATCAATTTGTTCATCACTCATCGAAATAAAATCCGGATTAATTCTAGAAACATCCATTGTGTATATAAAACAATTTACCGCTTCGCTTGTTTTATTTGTAATAGATATAAGCTCTGTTAATGCTCCATCAAATACTTTATAATTACCACAAAAAAGTATATTTATCATAATCTTCCCCTGTTATTTTTCTTTATATACTAAATACTTTGCAAACCGTTTTAATATCTTTAAATGTGTCGTTTTCTATTATACTTCATTATTCAAATTTTTTCAACTTTTTTCGTCATCAAATTTTAGTATAGCAAATGACAGGGAAAACTTCCCTGCCATTGCGATATACTATGTGTTTATTATACGGTCACAGCCTGCTTTTGCTCATAAAGTTCAATAATAGAATTAAGCTCTTTTCCGCTCAGCATGCCTTTTTTCGTAAGCTCATTAACCAGCTCCTCTACCACTTCTTGGTGTTCGTCCAAGACCAGCGTTGCCTTTTTAGCCGCTTCTTCTAAAATTTTCTGAACTTCTCGATTCACAATTTCGGTAACTGCCGGAGTCTGCATCTGATAATCCTTGTCGTTCAAATAGATTTGGTTTTCCCCAAGCCTACTGGTCATACCATATTTGGTTACCATTTTAAACGCAATTTTCGTTGCTTTCTCCAAGTCACTCTCAGCCCCTGCATTATTTTCAGACTTCATAAAAAGCTTTTCAGCAATTCGGCCAGCCAACAAATCTGCAATCAAATCCGTAAAATACGATTTATCCTTATTTACAGTTTTATCAGTCGCGTCAGTCACTGTCAAGCCAAGATAGCCTTCAGCAGGAACAATAGAAATAGCAATTGCCTTCCGGTCAATCAACTTATCAGAAAAACGCTGGACAACAAAATGTCCAACTTCATGGTAAGCTGTGCTTCGTACCATTTCTTCTGACATATTACGAAATTCCTCGAAATTTGCTCCAAAGTTTTTCATAATAGATTCACGGTCAACGCGATCTTTACCACTCATACGTGCAGTAACCATAGACACATCGATCAAGTCCTTAGTGCGGTCTGGATTGCTTGTGTTGTAGTTGAAACACGAAGAGTAGAAAATAATCATTTCGACCATCTTCTTAGAAATGCGAACTCCATGGAATTCTTCCAACTGCCTAATAGATTCCTTCAGCATGTCGTAGACTTCCGTGGTACGAGGTTCTCTTACTGTGATTGTCTTAAATCTACGCCTCAAAGCTCCTTCCATGCCAAATGTTTGTGCATATTCTTCATCAGTCGTTGCACCAATGACAATTGCATCATCGCCAGCCAAAATGGGCTTCAATGCATTAGACAGATCTTGTTTTTCTCCGTGCGAGACAGCACCAGCGCCAACAATCATGTGAATCTCATCGATAAACAGGATAACATTGTTATGTTTTTTCATCAATTCAATGAGGTCCTGAAACCGTTCTTCTGCCTGTCCTCTCAAAGTAGTTCCAGAAATGATGTTATTCACGTCCAAAGAAAGAACGATAAAATCATTAAACATTTCAGGGCATCTCTGATTAACGATGTCAGAAGTCAGCTTATACACGATGGAAGATTTACCAACGCCAGGTTTTCCCACAAGGATTACATTGCGTTTTGTTTTTTTCATCATGTTGCGCCAAATTTCTTCACATTCAGCATCCCGTCCAAGAATTTCACAATTCGGATTATCAATAAATTTATTGTTCAAAATTGTTACACATCCTGTAAGAGACGTCGGAATATAAAATTCCTGTTTCATGTTGGAAGTTGCTTCATTGTAGTTCTTTTGGAATTCCGAAATATCAGTATCCCATTCTCCCAAAAGTTTCATCATAGCTTTAGATAAGTTTTCGGAAAAAGAAATAGCAATGTCTTTAAATGTTACCCATTCACGTTTTTCTTCTGTCACAATCTGAATTGCATAGGTAAAAACATCTGCTAGATCCTGTGAAAAATCAACACCTCCACAATTTGTTCCACATGCATCAACAATGCACGAGGTAAAGATATGAACGTCATCTTCTTGGTATGCTTTACTTTCAGTAAAACATTCCGTAGTCTTTGTTTCATGTTCCGAAGAAAATACAGCATCAGTGCTATTTTTTTCTGTCTTGTTTCCATCCTCATTTGCATCTTCGCAGTAGCAGTTTCTAAGAATCCGTTGCACATCATCAGAAATTAACTCCAGCTTACAGCTCGAAGATACTTCCATTGAAGTGGCAAAAAGCCGATTCAAAAGAAGCGCATCAAACAGTACTAGTGTGTTCATCATCCCAAGATCAAATTCTTTAGTAATTGCTATCATCTGATGGATGACTTCTTTCACTTCCGTAGTCAGCTTGATACCCATAGTACATACTCCTTTCTACTATGATACGCTTTTCATTATAACATCATATTTTGCACTTTTCAAGCTTACATCTCCAATAATTCGACATTATTTGACTTTTTTCTGAGTTTAAAATGACTATTTACTTTTTCTAAAATATTTTTCTCTTTTACTCTTTCAATTCTTTTGCTAATTTTCCAATTGCTTTTGTTTCAATTCTTGAAACATAACTTCTAGATATCCCCATCATCTTCGCAATTTGCTTCTGTGTTTTTGGCTTATCTCCATTTAAGCCAAAACGCAACTCAATTATAGTTTTCTCCCTGTCTTTTAAAATTTCTCTAATCTTTTCATATAATCTTTTTATTTTAAATTTTAAATCTACTTCATCTTCAATATTTCTCTCATTGTTCTCTAAAACCTCTTTTAACGTTACAGTATTATCATCTTTATCTTTTCCAATAGTATCCTCCAAATAAACTTCTGCCCCAAGTTTTTTCGTGCTTCTCAGATACATAAGTATTTCATTATCTATGCATCTAGACACATATGTAGAAAGCCTTGCCCCTTTCTCAATTTTAAAACTATTTATTCCCTTTATCAAACCAATAGTACCAATGGAAATTAAGTCTTCTTGGTCAACATTTGTAGACGCATATTTTTTGCATACATGTGCCACCAACCTTAAATTTCTTTCTATTAATATGTTTCTCGCTTCTTCATCGCCTTCAGACATTCTTACTAAATAAATTTTTTCTTCTTCTGATGAAAGTGGTTCTGGAAATAAATTATTGTTTGAAATATAACCTACAACAAACACTGCTGTTTGTAAAAATTTTAAAAAGCCCATTAAAGAAATGGTTAGCATACACGCACCTCCATTTTCGGTTGAAAATTGTAAACATTTTTAACCATCACTATAACACAATATATGAAAGAAAAATAAATAACGTGCATGACCACTTAAAATAATACTTTTTCGCAAAAAAAGACCAATTCACATTTTTATAAAGTCTCGGCACATTGTGCTTGGTAAGAGCATCTTCGTACTTTTCAGAAGGTGCACTTCCAGTTTCGTTTAAAAATATTAATTGGTCTTTGTTTATTTTTTATTATACATTTTTTTAAAATTTTTCTATTGTAATTTCATATTTATCTTTTCAATTTTTCTATTTATTTCGTCAATATTACAACCTTTTGCCGGTTCATCTGTTATTTTGTATTTTTCTTTAAGTTTAATTATTTTTTCCACGCTTTTATCTATTTGATTTATGTCTATTTTTTTATTCTTAACATTCTTTTCTATTTTATGTATTGCGTGAATTACTGTGTTGTGAGGCGCTCCTATCATTATTATATCTGCTCCTGCTTTGCATGCTTTCATCGTGGCTTTTACATATCCATATCTTAAGCTTATTGCCCTCATCTTTAAATCGTCTGTCATTACTAGACCTTTGTATTGGTATTTGTTTCTTAAATAATCATTAATTACCGTTTTTGATAGAGATGCAGGATTTTTCTTATCTACGTCTTTTACAACTAAATGCCCTACCATTATAACTTCAGCATTTTGCCCAATTGCTCTTTTAAAAGGTAATATATCTTCTTTTTCTAAATTTTCAATTTTAGCGTCTATCACTGGCAAGAAAAAATGAGAATCTTTTTTTGTAAGTCCATGACCGGGAAAATGTTTTATAACTGGAATCACTCCTCCATTAGCTAATTCTTTCATTATTTGTATTCCATTTTTAATTACTTCTTCTGCATTTTTACCATAGCACCTGTCTCCAATAGCATGCCCATCCTCAAATCTCTGTATATCTAGCACAGGTGCATAATCCATATTAAAACCAGATTCTTTTAACATTTGTGCAGTTACCATTCCAGCCTGCTCTATTATTTCTATATTATCCTTTGCAACCAGCTTTCCAGCACTCTTTATATTTTTTAACTCTCGAGGCATTCTATTCACTCTTCCGCCTTCTTGATCTATACTTATAAATAGCGGCATATTACCACTTTTGTGGTTTACCTTTTTAATTTCATTTATTAAATTTATCATTTCTTCATATGTGTCATAGTTTTTCCTATAAAGAATTATTCCTCCAACTTTATATTCTTCAATCATTCTCTTTGTTTCATTTGTTATTTCTTTTCCCTGTATTTTTATAATCAACATTTGACCGATTTTTTCTCTTAATGTTAAATTTTTCATACTATCATCTCTTTTCTAATAAATTGTTCCTATATTGCATATATTATATCATCTGGAGGTAATTTATGAAATACTTTTACAATTTTTTAATTGGTATATTGATGGGATTTGGTGCTATTCTGCCTGGTGTCAGCAGTGGAGTATTTTGCGTTATATTTGGCATTTATGAAAAACTTGTTAATAGCATAATAAATTTTTTTAAGGATTTTAAGACAAATTTTCTTTTCTTATTTCCAATTGGACTCGGCGGAATAGTTGGCGTAGTATTGTTTGGAAATGTAATAAAATACTTTTTTTCCTTATATAAATTTCAATCTTGCTATGCTTTTATTGGGCTCATTTTAGGAACCATTCCATCTCTTTTCAAACAAGCTTCTACTAATAAATATGTTGAAATAAAAAATATAATTCCAATGATTATTTCTTTTTTATTTGGAATTGCTCTAATATTTATAGAAAAATCTTTAAGTTTAGGCACTACAAGTTCCGCATCGTCAAGTTATTTATATTTAATACTTTCTGGTTTTTTAATGTCTGTTGGAATTGTAGTACCAGGAATTAGCAATACTGTAATTTTAATGTGTTTAGGAGTTTACACAACGTACATAGATGCAGTTGCAACAATCAATTTCCACATTTTAGTTCCAATGGGAATCGGGCTTTTCTTTGGTTGTTTACTGTGGATACGAATTATAAAATATTTATTTGATAAACACCATCAGACAACTTCATTATGTATTATCGGATTCACTATTGGTTCTGTTTTCGTGCTATTTCCAGGTTTTGCGCATGGCATTTTGGGATTAATTTGCTATCCTATATTTTTTGTTAGTTTAATATTATCATATAAATTAGCTAATTTAGAAAATACAGTAAGTACTTAAACTATAAAAAGGCATAAAACATTAAAATTTTATGCCTTTTTTATTATTTTTTTCTTCTTAATATCCACCCTTTTTTCACTTCAAAAGGAATTTCTAATATTACTGTCTGTCCTTGTTTTCCTGGATTTACTGTACTTATCTCTTCGTTAGTTTCACTATCATATAATTTTTCTATTGCGAATGCCTGTGGTTTTATTTCATTTGGGATTATCAATTCCAATGTGTCTCCAACACTTAATTTGTTCTTTATTTCTATTAATACTCTTGAATTTGCTGATTTTTCTT
>ENA-OPVX01000126-OPVX01000126.1-human-gut-metagenome-genome-assembly--contig:-NODE-126-length-12724-cov-2.891783_pt1 | contig 12724 bp, 15 predicted proteins | sample MGYA00241501_ERZ501994 | MGnify/ENA primary metagenome ERZ501994 (study PRJEB25962, sample SAMEA2043051) | human gut metagenome | biome: human gut; feature: human-associated habitat; material: faeces...
CTTTTGCAATTGAAGCTCTTGTCCTCTTTTTTTGTTTATATGGTCTATAAATATCTTCTACTTCTGAAAGTGTAATTGCATTTTCTATTTGAATTTTTAGTTCATCTGTCATCTTTCCCTGTTCTTCTATTGATTTAGATATTTCTTCTTTTCTTTTATTTAAATTTCTTAAGTATGTTAATCTATCATTTAAGTTTCTTAACACTTCATCACTTAATCCTCCTGTTGCTTCCTTTCTATAACGAGCAATAAAAGGAATTGTATTTCCATCATCAATTAATTTAATTGTGTTTTGTACTTGAAACTCTTTTACTCCTAATTCATGTGCTATAACCCCTGCTATTTTATCCATTATATATATCATTCCTTTCTTTTTACATTTGTTATTTTTTCTTTCCGCAATTGCACCCTTTTCTTTTATATACACATTTTGAACATACATCTTTATCTTTTTTTATGAAATTAAAATATGCTATTATACCTAACGCTCCTATAACAACTACTAAAATAATGAAATCCACAAAATTCATAAAACCTCTCCTTTTTACAAATTACCAATAAATGTTCCTACATTAAATACTATACTAGCCAAAATCCAGGCTAATCCTGTTTGAAAAGCTATTGCTTTAAACATTTTTCTGGTTGTACCAAGTTCTCTTCTCATCGCTCCTATTGCACCAAAACATGGTGCACTAAACAAATTAAATACCATATATGCATATGCACTTGCAGGAGTAAAGAAATTAAATGCTACTGATTTAAATAATAAGGTGCCCTCTTCTACTTCTTCACTTAATCCTGCTATTATATTCATTGATGATATTACTTGTTCTTTTGCAACTAATCCTTGCACAGCTGACACAGATGCTTCCCAACTAAATGTTCCAAGTATTGGGTAGAATATCCATGAAATTGCATTTCCTATATTTGCTAAAATGCTATCTTTTATTTCCACCCCATATTCTAATTTCCAAGAGAATGATAGTAAAAACCAGATTACTACTGAACAAAATAGTATTATTGTTCCTGCTCTTTTTATAAATTCTTTTACTTTATCAAATACATCCCTTGCTACATATTTTACACTTGGCAATTTATACTCTGGGAGTTCAGATATAAATGCTGTTCCGCTATCTTTCATAAATAACTTTTTAATAATAATAGCAGATATTAGAATTATAGCTATTGCAAAGAAATATAATGATGCAGAAACAAGTCCAGATTTATCTGCAAAAAAGTATCCTGTGAACATTGCAATTATTGGTAATTTTGCACTACATGGTATAAATGGTGTTAGCATTATAGATAGTTCTCTTTCTTTGCTATCCTTTATTATTCTTGTTGACATTATTGCAGGTACACTACATCCGAAGTCCAACTATAAATGGTACTAAAGTTTCTCCACTTAAACCGAATTTTTTAAATAACTTATCTAATAAAAATGTTACCCTGGACATATATCCAGTAGTTTCTAATATTGATATGCAAAGAAATAATATAATTAGCTGTGGTACAAAACCTAAAACAGCTCCTACTCCTGCAATTATTCCATCTACAACTAAACTTGTTGACCATGCTGATGCGCCTAAATTTGTTAAGCCCTCTCTTACAATTTCTCCAAAGTTTTTTACTAAATCTGAAATCCAGTCAACAGTAAAACTTCCAACCACTCCTACTGACAAATAATATACTAAAAACATTATCACTATAAATATAGGAAATGCTAAAAATTTATTTAAAAATATTTTATCTAATTTATCTGACATAGTTTCTTTTATTGGTGTTATTGTTGTTGATTTATTTTTTATCTTAACTATGTACTCATACCTAGCATTTGCAATAATTTCTTCTATGTCCATTTTGTATGTTTCTTCAAGCTTTTGCCTACTATTTTTTACAATTCCCTTTTGGTAGCTTTGATATAGCTTGTCATTCTCTAATATCTTTATTGCCATAAATCTATTCACTTTTAATTCATTTTCTATGTTAATTATTTCATTTTCTATGTCTGACTTAAATATCTCTTTGCTTCTAACTTTTTGCTTATTATATTTTTTTATTGTATTTTTTAATTCCTCTATTCCAGTTGCTTTTAATGCAGATATAATTACAACATCTGTTCCTATTTCCTTTGCTAGTTTTTCTTTATCTATATGTATTCCTTTTTTCTCTAATCTATCGGCCATATTAAGTGCTATTATAACCTTTGTATCTAATTCCATAAGCTGTGTAGTAAGATATAGGCTTCTTTCTATTGATGTAGCATCTACTATATTTATTATTATGTCTGGCTTATCTTCCAATACAAATTTTCTTGAAACCTCTTCTTCTACTGTATACGGACTAAGTGAATAAATTCCGGGTAAATCTACTAGGTCATCTCCTAGGTCTTTTATTTTCCCTACTTTTCTTTCTATTGTTACACCTGGCCAATTTCCTATTTTCTGATTTGTTCCAGTAAGTAAATTAAAAAGTGTGGTTTTACCACTGTTTTGATTTCCTACTAATGCAATTTTCATTATAGTACCTCCACATCAATGTTTTTCATTTCCTCTTTTCTAATGCAAAGCTCATAACCTCTAAGTTCTATATCAACAGGATCTCCCATTGGTGCAATTTTTTTAATTAAAATTTCTGTTCCTTTTGTTATTCCCATATCTAATAAATGTCTTCTTACTTCTGGTTTGTCCAAATGCAAGCCTAAAACTTTTGCTCTTTGTCCTATTTTTAAATCACTTAAATGTGCGTGTTCCCCTTTTTTTAACATTTGTATTCTCCTTTGTATAAATATATTATCTTTCTGGACAAGTATGAATAATTTTCAAAAAAATAAAGGGAGTTTTCCCTATTATTTTTTTATTTTTATTAATAATTTTTCTATCCAACCTTTTTTATATTTTAATGATATATATCCAATTGTAGACATTGTAAATGCACCTATACAATCTACTATTAGGTCTTCCATTGTATCTGCTAATGCTGCTCTTCCAACAAGCTGTGTGCCATTTTCTAATGCAAACTTTTGCATGTTTAATCCTAATATTCCATCAAATGTAAATTCATATATTTCCCATATTACACCTAATGATACTGCAAAAGCGAAAGCAAATATTGCAACAAATATTGGTGCTAATTCTACATGCACTTTTTCGTGTTTATTTAAAATATTAATAAAAGAAAATCCTAATGCTCCTAGCATTGCACCACTACAAGTATGAAGTATAGTATCCCAATGTGGTACTCTGTAATAAAAGTTTCTTACTTCTCCTAAAAATACTGCTCCCCATAAAAATAGCACATACACAATATACATATTTGTTGGTATTACTATTTTTAATTTTTTTGATAACATGTTAGGTAAGAAAAATGCAATTACACCTAGCACACATTGAGTAAGCATTAATATGTAGTCTGTTTTTACTCTTACACCTTCTATTTGTTCTACATTTGTAGTTGGAGAAACAATAATTTTATAAATTATAAATGCTATTGGAGCTATAAAGCTTATTAATACAGTTATTCCTATTATTGATTTCCAATCTCTTTTTTTCTTCTCTTTCATGTATTCCTCCTTAATCTATTATATGCATAATTTTATTAAATATCATAAATGTATGTTGCTTCTAAATCTGCCTCATGAGTATATAGCGCAAGTGGATATTTTTTATATGCTTGTCCTATTGTTCCATACCATTCCTTTGGTTCTGTAAATCCCATATGCCATCTTATTGCATATTTTTCTTCTGGTGTTAGTTTTATAAATTCACTAATCATCATTACAGATTTTTCTCCATGTCCATAAGGAATTGTATCTTCTATTGTATAATATGGCACTTGCTCCCATACTCCATTATTTTTTACATTTCTGAAATCTTTTTTATAAAAGTTTGTTTTACATATATCATGTAATAATGCAACAATTTTAGTAGAATCATTATCTTCTACTTTTGTTTTTAGGATTTCATACACTTTCATGCTATGCTCAAGCAATCCACCTTTAAAGTTTCCATGATATCTTGTGCTTGCTGGTGCTTCAAAAAAATCTGAGTTCTCTAAAAACTCTATTAATTTATCCATTCCTTCTCTATTTGTTTCTTTTAATAATTTTATAAACTCTTCTTTCATATTCTACTCCTCTGTTTTTTCCTTTTTTAATAAATCTCTTATCTCTTCTAATAGTAAAACTTCATCAGATTTTTTTGGCTCTTCTACTGTTTTTTCTTCTTTTTCTTTATGAATTTTATTCATAAGTTTATTTACAGTTCTTACTAGCATAAATATACAAAATGCTATTATTAAAAAGTCTAATACATTTTGAATAAAACTTCCATATTTAATTTCTGCATTTCCTATTTTTGCAGTTAATCCTGTAAAGTCAATTCCACCTATTATAACTCCAATTATTGGCATTATAATGTCTCCAACTAATGATGTTACTATCTTTCCAAATGCTCCGCCAATTATTACACCTACTGCTAAATCCATTACATTGCCTCTTGCTATAAATTCTTTAAATTCTTTTAACATATCTATTTCTCCTTTAATCTTTTAATACAAGTATTTTTATATCAAATTTAGTTGTATTTTGTCAATGTTTATAAATTTCGATTTTAATTAAATAAGAGGTGCATTAAAGTGCACCTCTTTCTAATTTTCTTTTGGTATTTCTATTTTGTTTAATTCTTTGTAATTTGATATTTTATAATTTATCTTGTCTTTACAATAATAGCTACCTTGAAAATTGTATTCTTGTGTTGTCCCGTCTGCAAATTCAAGTATATATGTTTTTCCATTGTCACTAAAGCTTATATCTGTTTTTTCTTCTATTTTAATATTATTAAGTGCATTTATTACTTTTTCTATTAGTTCTTTATCTTCTGTTTTGTAATAAACATATCCGCCTTCTGTTTCTTCTCTAACTCTAACAGATATTACCTCTTCTGAGTTTTGCACTTTTATTTTTTTACTATCATTATTCTGTTTACCTTTATTTAGATAGCCTACAAGTATAACTGCTATTAAAACTAATATTATTAAAAAAATGTAAATATACTTTTTCAATTTTTTCTCCTACTTTTCTATATATCCATAAGTTTTTTGTGTATACATATCATCTGTAACTGGTTTGTATCTTTCTCCATCATAGTCATCTGTAAATCCATTATATGCTTTATAGATATCTCCATTTTCTGTATCATACACTCTTTCATATCCTAATGTTGCATCACTTTGTTTTTGACTCATTATATCATAAGATTTGCTTCTGCTTTCCCATGCACTCATATATGAATCAAATGCTCTTTGTATTGAAGCATTTAACGCAAGGGCTTGCTTTGTTTGGCTATTTCCATCATCTATAGTTTTTTTAACATAGCTATCTGTAAATTCTATTGAATTAACTGATTCTAATAATATATCTTTGTAGTCTATAAATTCATCTTTTTCTGCTGTTACTGCCATTATGTCATATACCATATAATAAAGCATATCTACTCCACCATTATATTGATTTCCAAAATTAACTATTGATGCCATAAATAATCCTTCACCTGGTTTACCATTATCTCCTGTAAATGTTCCTCTTAGTACTTTACTATCCAATGCCACGCTTTTCATAGATGCACTAGACTCAAATTCTTCTTGTTTTGTAAAGTTTGTGAATTTAGGAAATTTAATTGTAGAAAATGATGGTTCTATTGAAGTCATATATGCTGTTATTTCATTAAATTTTTGATAAAACCCTTCTGTTGTTGGATTATCTAAAACTACCGCATCTGCAAATAGCTTGTATTGAGAATTATTTCCACTTAAATTGTAATAGTTTTGCCAAAAGCTTTTTGCTGATGCACTTTTTAGTAATGGTTGAATTTTTAACATTAAATATACTTGGTTATTTGTATTTTGTGGGTCATATACTCTAATTGTGTAAAAGATTCCTGTTCCTCCTGTTTCAACTGTCCATCCTTTTGGTTTTTTCATTGAAAAAGTGTCTGATGTATATTCTTCTAATGCTAATTTACTTGCTTCGTTTTCTACTATTTTTACATTTTCCTTTTTAGCTTTACTTCCTGTTTTGTCCAATTTACCGTCACTACCTTTGTTATTATTATTAATAAGCATTACTGCTAAAACAATAATTACTATTATAGCTACAATAGAAATTATCATCCATATTTTATTTTTCTTGCTCTCCTCCATTTGTTTCCCCTTTCTTTATTTGTATTGCCTTTATTATATAGTATTGCCTTTTTTTATGCAATAATGTATTTTCTATATTTAACAAATAGGTCATCTTTTTAGATAACCTATTTATTACTAAAATTATTTATTTAAGTTTCTTTTTTTAATAATCATTGTTGCTGTTATTCCAGCTACTGCTACTGCAAATACTGATATGTATACAGCAATGTTATCACCTGTTTTTGGGTTATTTGTTTCATTCTTTGTTTGTTCTGTTTTTTCTTCAACCTTTGTTGCAACAATTCCATATTGACTTAAATGTGATGTTTCAAATACTATATATCCATCTTCTACTGTTGCTGGTATTGTTTCTTTTATTTCATCATTTGAAATATATACTACTTCATATTTGTTAAATCCTTTTAAGTCTTCTGGTAATGCAATTCTTATTTTCATTTTAGTATTGCTAATTTTAACAACTTCACCATTTTCTAATACATTTATATCTACTACATATTTAACATTTTTATCTGATAAATCTTTTTCAACTTCAATTGGTCTTATATCCAACTTATAGTTTTTACTAACTTCTTTTTCAAATTCAATTTTTCCCTTTGTTTTCCCTGTACTTTGAATTTCCTTTACAGTTTCTTTAACAGGTTGTTCGGGTTTTGTAGGTGTAGGAGTTATTGTTATTTTGGTCGTAACATCAAATGACTGTTCATCATAAGAACTTCCACATACATATCCAACTTCTTGTCCATTAATTTTTAATTTGGTATTTTGTCCAAAAAACCACTTTTCTCCACCTTCAGCTGTAGTTACTAAAGCTAATTCATAAGTATATGTTTTGTCTTTATCAAATGCTGTTATTAGTTTTCCTCCTAAGTAACCAATGTGATCTGCATCATTAAACCAATCTACTGAAGTTATTCCAGCATCATTAGTTCTCCATAATTCAAATACAAACTTATATCTATTATCTGAAATTGTTCCAGTAAATACTGGTTTATCACCGTCATTGAATTTTAAGGTTACATTATTAATCTCAACAACTTCAATTTCTTGTTTTTGTACAGGTTTAGTTGGTTTTATTGTCTTTATCGCTGGAACAAATATTGACTTTTTATCTTGTCCAACACTCATTGTATTTACTTTTTCACCATTTACATAAACTTCTGTATTATCAGCAAATGTATATCCGTCTCTTGCCTTCAAAGATATAGTGTACATATAACTCTTTCCTTCTTCAAAAGTAGTTATTTTTTTGTCTTGTGCTAAAGCGTTATTTTTATCATCATCAGAATACCAAAACTTAATTGGAACAAGTTCTCCATTTTCAGCAGTTTCCATCTCCTCCCAATATTCGTATTCTATATCATAGTAATATGCGGTGTCACCACTTCTTATAGCATAAGATTCTGGTTTATCTCCTGCATTATAATTAAATTTTACAGCATTAATTTCTACTTTACCAATTTCTGTTGTTGCAAATACTGTTATTGGTGCAATGCACATTGCAACCAAGAGCATTAACATAGTTATAATAAATATCTTACTTTTTTTCATTTTACTCCTCCTTAATGTTTTTTTGATTTTTTCCCTTTTTTAGTATTAACTATTACTAATGTAATAATTCCTAATATAGCAATTATAAACAATACAATGTACACTATAACATTATCACCTGTTTTTGGATTTGTATTTGTAATTGTATTGTCTTTTTTAACATCATTGTTTGGTAAATTGTTATTTTCTTGGTTTTCTTCATTCTTTGTATTTTCATTATCTTCTATATTTGTGCCTTGTTGTTTTTCTTTTATTGTGAATTTTGTTATAGCTTCTCCATTATCTGAAAAAGCAACCTTTAATGTATGTTCTCCAACAGATAATGTTTTTAAGTATTCATCTTTTAAAGTAATAACTGTACTTCCTGATTTTGAGTCATAATTTGTAGAATCTACTAATTTATTGTCTACATATACTTTGTTTGTAAATAGGCTATAGTCTGCATCTATTCTAAATGTTGCATTTTTTGATTCATCAATTGTATATGTTTGATTTGCTCCTTCAGTAAACTTATATTCTTTAGGACTAACTTCTTCTTTTACATATTGGAATGTAAATTCATAAGTACATCTAGTATAATAATCAGTTCTTGTTTCATTTATGATGCCACCATCAGTGCCATCATAATTCAATGCCGAACCTGTATATTTAGTATGAAATCCTTTAAAAACTTCACTTTTTTTAGTTCCAACATTTACTGCAGTTAATATTGCTTTATTTTCTGATTTATTTCCTACTATCTTTATAACAGCTTCACTTTCATTGTCTGTTGCTAATAGACCTTCATTGTCTCTTTTGTAATATAGTGTTTTATCTAAATCTGCAAATGATTTTAACCCATTTGTAAGTTCATCATCTTTAGAAAAATCAATCACATATTCTTGCCCACCAGTTAAATCAATTACACCTTTTGATGATATATCATTATAAACATTTTTAACTGTTGTGTTAACGACAGTTCTTGTTCTTACAAGTTTAACATCTAATGTTCCACTAAATTTACTTGATTCTAATTTAAATATAACTTTAGAATTAAGTGTTGTTGTAGCATAATACCAATCATTAATATTTAATTTTACTGGTGCAGGTCCTACCACACTTCCAGTATCTTCTGCTGGGATTTCTTGTATTACAAATTCATAATCTGCTTCGTTTAAATCAATTACCATATTATTTGAAATATTAACAACTAAATCCTCGCCCTTGAATAATTGTAATTTTGCTTTCTTGCTATATTCTACATAACCATCGTGAATAATCCCACCTTCAAAATTTAATGTTACTTCATTTTTGCTTTCTGCATATACTTTGTTTATAGCTGTTTGGAATAGTATGCTAACCAATAAACAAATCATCAATAAAATTGATAGAATTTTAACTTTTCTCATTCTTTTACTCCTTCCTCCAATATTTTCATTTCTATTTTACCATATTACAGTTCTATATTTTTGATTTTTGCCAAAGTTTCAATGACCATTTGGCAATTGTTTTTTATATGCTTTTATGATATAGTATAATAAATTTGAACTACTGATATGGAGGTTTTCTTATGACTTTTAGTGAACAATTAAATAAATATATAAAACAAATTGAGTGTTCTTCTAAAGACCTTGTAATTTCTTCTGGATTAACATCTTCTGTTATTAGTCGTTATCGCAGAGGAGATAGAACTCCAAGTTTAAAGAGTAAACAATTAGAACAACTGACAGATGGTTTGTATAAGCTTTCCTTAACAAGAGAAATGAATATAACTAAAGAAGAAATTTATACTGCTTTATCTGATACTTTAAATGATATTTCTATTGACTTTGAACAGTTAAGTAAAAATTTTAATGAACTTGTTACAACTTTAAATATTAATGTTGCTGAATTATCTCGCTTAAGTAGTTATGATGCCTCATTTCTTTCCAGAATTCGTACTGGTAATGGTAATCCATCACATCCTAAAGATTTTGCTACGGCTGTATGTAATTTTATTATGAAAAAGTATACATCTGATGATGATAAAAAAGCAGTTGCACTTCTTATAAATTCTACTTTAGAAGAGTTAGAAAATAATCTTAACTATTTTAATAAGCTATTTAATTGGTTTACTACTAATTCTACTCCCTCTCATAACTATATAGATGATTTTTTAAACAATTTGGATAACTTTGACTTAAATGAATATATTAAAGCTATACATTTTGATGAAATGAAAGTACCTACTATTCCATTTTATAAAGCAACTTCTAAAACATATTATGGTATAGAAGAAATGAAAAAAGGAGAACTAGACTTTTTTAAAGCAACCGTTCTTTCAAAAAATAATGAACCTGTTTTTATGTGTAGCGATATGCCTATGGAAGATATGGCACAAGATGTTGAGTTTGGTAAAAAGTGGATGTATGCTATTGCTATAATGCTAAAAAAGGGATTGCATTTAAATATTATTCATAATGTTGATAGACCATTTAATGAAATGATGTTAGGTTTAGAAAGTTGGTTGCCAATTTATATGACTGGACAGGTTTCTCCATACTTTTTAAAAGGATTGCAAAATAATATATATTGTCATTTTAATTACGTTTCTGGTGTTGCTGCTTTATATGGAGAATGTATAAATGGTTATCATGATAAAGGTAAATATACTTTAACAACAAATAAAAATGATATTTCTTACTATAAAACAAAGGCACAATGTTTGTTAAGCAAAGCTACATCTCTTATGGATATTTATAAAGCAGATTCACAAAATTCTTTTAATGCCTTTTTATCATCAAGTATAAAAATTAAAGCAAGTCGCAGAAGGATTTTGTTTTCTTTACCAATACATACTATTTCAAACAATTTACTTTTTAAGATTTTAAAGCATAACAATGTTTCTGCTGAAAATATAAAAGCAATTCAAGAATCTGTAAAATTTCAGAAAGAAATATTTAAGAATACAATAGAACAAAATGTAATTGAAGATGAAATATCAATTCTTTCAAAAGAAGAATTTGGAAAGGTAAAACCATTTCTTTTCCTTGCAGATATTTTTTATGATAAAAAAATTTATTATACATATGAAGATTATCTGGAACATATCAATTTGACTAAAAAATATGAAAAAGAGAATAAAAATTATAAGTTAAGTATAAACAATAATAATACATTTAAGAACATACAAATTTTAGTTTGCGAAAAAAACTGGGTCATGATTTCAAAAGCCAATAGTCCTTCTATTCATTTTGTAATTCATCATCCCAAACTACGAAATGCAATTGAAAATTTTATTCCCCCTGTTGTTGAGTAGAATACATTGATTTAATAAAGAACTACTTCGTTCAAAAAGTAGTTCTTTATTTTTAACTAAATGTTTTTTTTATATATATTTTTTTTCTTTTAACCATTCTATTGTATCTTTAATTGTATCTTTCATATCTCTATTTTTATACTCCAATTCTTTTTTTGCCTTTTCATTGCTAAAATTAGAATTGGAAGATAATGTATATAGAGAATATTTTGTAAATAATGGGGTTTGTTTTTTTATATTATAATATAGTTCACAAATTGGAGCTACTAATTCTGCCAAACATAGTGGTAACACTATCTTAATTCTTTTTTTCTCCTCTAAATCACAAACAAAATCAGTCAATTCTTTTATTGTAATATATTTATTAGATAAAATGTAACATTCTCCTCTATTATTTTTATCACAAGCACTAATAATACCATCTGCTACATCTCTAACATCTACAAAATTATACCCTCCTTTTACACAAGCAAAGAGTTTTCCTGTCGCAACTTCTTTTATTAATTGTGTTAAGTGGCTATTCCCATAATCATTTGGTCCAATAATTCCAGAAGGATGAATAATACAAGCATTTAGATTCTTATTTTTTATTGCATCAATAACATATTTTGCTGCCTCTGCCTTTGTTTTTGCATATAATCCTACTACTTTCCCAGAATCAAAGTTAGTAATCTCTGTTATTTTTTCGTTATTAGGCTTTTCGGTAATTGAATGTACACTACTTACATAAATAAGTTTTGCATCTATTTCTAAAACCTTATTTACAATGTTTTTTGTTCCATTAACATTAACATCATATACAATTGGGTTATATTTAGATTTTATATACACAACTCCTGCACAATGTATTACATAAACTTCTTTTCCATCAGTATTTTCAAAAATTGATGATAAACTTTCCTTTTTAGTAACATCTCCATAATAAATTTTACAATTCAAGTTATCCAATGCCTTTATAGAATCATTAGGTAATACAAGTGCTCTTATTTCATTTTCAATATTTTGTTCTAATTTTCTTATTATATTATTTCCTAGAAAACCATTTGCACCAGTTATTATATATAATTTTTTCATATCACACCTCCAAGATTTATAGATAGTTACTAATTAAATTTTTATTACTTTGTCAAAAATCAAATATATTTATTCTTGTTGATGTTTTTGTCTTATATAACTTTGTATATCCACATCTAGAACATTTCCTTTTTTCTATACTTATTAGTTTGGTTTATAAATTATAATTTCTATTGTATATTATAACACAAAAGACATATGTTTTTAAAGCCATTTAACTTCATATATTTCCTTTTAAATAATTTATTCTAATTCAAAAGCTTCTGTATATAATTGATAATATTGACTTTTCTCACGCATTAAATCTTCATGATTTCCTCTTTCAATTATCTTTCCGTGATCCATAACCATAATAGCTTTTGAATTTCTAATGTTACAAATATTGGTGTTAAACTATCACTTAATCGTTTTTCAAATTCTTGTACTTTTTCAAAAGATTCTTTTTGAATTTTTTTCCTTTTTCTGTAATAACTATTTTCTTTTGCCTTGTATCTTTTAATAATGTATCAATTTCTGAATCAGTTATTTGACTATTATTTGCTTTAATTAAATATTTAATATGTGAAATAGATTCCAATCCGTATTTGCTAGTTTTATCTACATATAAAAGCAGATAATTGAAAA
>ENA-OPVX01000128-OPVX01000128.1-human-gut-metagenome-genome-assembly--contig:-NODE-128-length-12518-cov-2.826125_pt1 | contig 12518 bp, 12 predicted proteins | sample MGYA00241501_ERZ501994 | MGnify/ENA primary metagenome ERZ501994 (study PRJEB25962, sample SAMEA2043051) | human gut metagenome | biome: human gut; feature: human-associated habitat; material: faeces...
TTGAGTGATGGTTTTCGCATAAAAAGGGGCGTCTCTAATTGGCGGTTTTGAAGGAGGCAAGTATGAAAAGATTATTTACATCAGAGAGTGTTACAGAAGGACATCCAGATAAGCTATGTGATTATATATCAGATAATATTCTGGATAGTTATTTGGCAAAAGATAAGAATGCAAGAGTCGCTTGCGAGACTGTTGCGGGTAAAGGTGAAATTTTTATAACAGGAGAAATTACATCGACTGCAAATGTTGATATAGAGCAGGTTGTAAGAGATACGATAAAAGAAGTTGGATATGCTGATAGTGAGTATGATATTGATTACAGAACTTGCAAAATATACATAAATTTATCTAAGCAATCTCCAGATATTGCACTAGGAGTTGATAAATCACTTGAAGACAAAGAAGGTAAAGATATTGAGTCTGAAGGAGCTGGTGACCAAGGGTTAATGTTTGGTTATGCTTGTGATGAAACAGAGGAGTTGATGCCTCTTCCAATTTCACTTGCACACAAACTTTCTAAGAGATTGACAGAAGTTAGAAAAGAAAAAATAATAGATTATTTAAGACCAGATGGCAAGACGCAAGTTACAGTTGAATATGATGGAGACAAGCCTGTAAGAGTAGATACTATTGTAATATCTGCACAACATTTGCCTGATGTTGATATGAATGTTCTAAAAAAAGACATAATTGAAAAAGTTATAAAGCCAATAGTTCCAGCCAATTTATTAGATGAAAATACAAAATATTTTATTAATCCAACAGGAAGATTTGTAATAGGTGGACCTCTTGGAGACAGTGGACTTACAGGAAGAAAAATAATAGTTGATACTTATGGAGGAGCAGCAAGACATGGTGGAGGAGCCTTTTCTGGAAAGGACCCAACAAAAGTTGACCGTTCGGCTTCTTATATGGCAAGACATATTGCGAAAAATATTGTTGCAAATGGTTATGCAAAAAAGTGCGAAATTCAAATTGCATATAGTATTGGCGTTGCAAAACCAGTGTCTATATATGTAAATACTTATGGAACTAATACGATTCCAGAAGAAGAGATTGTAGAAAAAATAGATAAGACTTTTGATTTAACACCAAGAGGCATAATAAATTATCTAGATTTACAAAGACCAATTTATAGACAAACAACAAATTACGGTCATTTTGGAAAAAAAGACCTACCTTGGGAGAAAATTATAAATTTTTAGGAGTTATAAATAAAATATAGGCTAAAAAGGCTGTTATATAATCCATTTTTATGATATAATAGATGAAGTTACCATTTTATAAATAGACCACTAAGGAGGTTGAAAAATGGGCAAAATTGTCGTTGGACGGTGGGATTGTTCCTACTGTGGCACAAAAGGCATACGTGGTAGTGAAAGAGAATGCCCTAATTGCGGCAGACCAAGAGGTGAAGATGTAAAATTTTATGTTGATGATCCGAAGGACTATGTTCCAGAAGACGAGGCAACCAAAATTAGCAAAGAACCTGATTGGATGTGCGAATTTTGTGGCAGCTACAATTCGGCAAAACTCACTAAGTGTATGTCGTGTGGAGCAGAAAGAGGCAAAAGCAAAGATTATTTTCAAGTACAGGAGGCAAACAGAGAAAAAGAATCTGGAAAAGCAGAAACTACAGAAAATGATTTTGAACAGAACCACGAAAAAGAAGAAAAGTATCAGCACTTCGAAAGCCAGCAAGAAGATTATTCACAGCATGATTTTAGTTCTTACAATTTAGCAAATATTTTTTTAAACAAAAAAGTTATTGCTATTGTTTTAGCTGTTTTGCTTTCTATTATTGGAGTAATATTCTTATTTACGCCAAAAGAAGTAAACATGCAAATCACAGATTTTTCTTGGAGTAGGAGCATTAGTATCGAACAAAACAGAACTTTTCATGAAAGTGATTGGAGCGTTCCAGCTGGAGGCAGAGTTACGTCTCAACAAATGGAATTCCACCATTATCAATCTGTTTTGGACCATTACGAAACCCGGACCAGAGAAGTTGCAAGAGAGAGACTATCACATTACGAATATAGTACTAGAAAGTATAAATTTAAGTGTGTAAAATCAAAAGAAATTTTGATTATGCACACTTTTTTGTGTGCAGGAAAGAAGGAAACATGAATATGAGAAAAATAAGTATTAATGAATTTAAAAAAAGGAGATTTGAAAGGAGTTATATATCAGTATACATTGTAATAAGACCAATATCAGTAGAAAATGAACAAGAAATAGAAGTAAAAAATTTATGTGTAATATATGGATTTACAGCATTAGGAGTCAGGAGGATAATAGCAATATATTTTGAAAATACAAATGATAATAGATTTTGGTTAGGAGTATTTGAAGATTTAAAAGCAAGAAATCTTCAAAATATAATGTTTCTTGTAACACCGCAAAATAAAAATATTGAAAGATGTGCAAAAATTATATATAATAATATCGAAATAATAAGATCCCCAGAAGATATAATGTCAGCAATAGATAGATATTTTGCGACCAAAACATCAAGAACATTAGAAATACAGTTAAAAAATCTAATATTAGCAGAAGACATAGAAAAATGTGAAGAGAATATAGAATTATTTAAACAACAATATTTGCACAACCAATTAGTCTTGGAAGTATTTAAAAGACAAGAAGATGATATAAAGAAATTGTATAAATACAATTACGATATAAGAAAATTATTATATCAATATTATGCAATAAGAGAAATCAAGAGACATATAAACAGATTAAATGAAAGACAACCATTGCAAGAAAACATAGATGACGTAATAGAACATTTTACAGAATACATAAGTTCATTTGAGAGAGGCTTAACATATTCGAAAAAAGGCTGGGTAAGGCTTATGAATATACTTTATGAGATATATCCAAAAAAAATGGAGGAATATTTATAATGAAAAGAAATAATAAAAAGTTAGACCCAAAAGATCCAAGATATATGACAAAAGAACAAGAGCAAATAGTAAATTTAATACTTAGTAATAATGAATTAAAAAGTGGAAAAGATGTATCAAATATATTTAATGAGCTTAGAGGAAAAGTAATACAGAGATTATTAGATGCAGAAATGGAAGCATTTTTAGGATATGATAAAAGTGAACATGGAGAAAAAGAAAGTAGCAATAGAAGAAACGGTTATACATCGAAAGCCAAGAAAGTAAAAACAGATACAGGAGAAATAACAATATGTCCCCCAAGAGATAGAGACGGAAAATTCGAACCACAAATAGTAAAGAAAAGACAAAGAGTATTAGAAGGATTTGATGAGATAGCAATAGCAATGTACGCCAAAGGAATGAGCTTAAAAGATATAAGTGAAATGATACAACATATATACAAGGTAGAACTTAGCATAGAAACAATAAGTAAATTAACATCATCAGTAAGTGAAGAAGTAAAGAAATGGCAAGAAAGACCATTAGAAAAATTCTATCCATTTATATACGTGGATTGTTTATATGCACCAGTAAAAAGAGATTTAATAAGTGAAAAAGTAGCGATATATGTAATGCTTGGAATAAACAAAGACGGAAAAAAAGACGTATTAGGGATATGGATAAATGAAAATGAATCAGCAACATTTTGGACAGAAGTATTTGAAGAAATAAAAGCAAGAGGAGTCGAAGAAATATTATTTATATCATTAGATGGATTAAGCGGACTTTCAGAAGCAATAGAAAAAATATATCCAAAAGTAAAAACGCAAAGATGTATTGTTCACATAGTGAGAAACATATATGGAATATTAGACAAGAAGAAATCAAAAGAAATAATAGGAGATTTAAAGAAAATATACACAGCAAGTAACGGAAACAATGCAAAATTAGAATATGAAAACTTTATCGAAAAATACAAGTCAAACGAGAAGTTAATAAAAAAATTAAATAGTGTTATAGAACATATATTTAATATATTCGAATATCCAGTAGAAATAAGAAAAATAATATATACAACAAATCCAATAGAAAGCTTAAATAGTAGCTTGAGAAAAGTGACCAGAGGCAAAGGCTCATTTATAAGTAAGGAAGCACTATTAAAAGTATTGTACTTAAGAATAAAAGACCTAGAAAAAAGCTGGTCAAAGGGAACAAAAAATTGGGATAATGTAAAACACCAATTAATTGAATTATACGGTGAAAGGGTATTAAAATATTATTTTAATACATAAAAAATATATACAATAATACAAATTTGTTATATTATTGTATATATCTAAAATTAATTATAAAAATATGATTTTACACAGTTAAAATTAAACACTCTAGTACTACATTAATAGACATGGGAAACGGCTATTTTGAGGAAGAAACAATAAGTACTCCTGTATATGAGACTTATTATGAAACTGAAGAATACCAAGAGCCCATATATCGTGACGAGCCTGTTTATGCAATGAAATATTATTACGACATTGATAGATACGTTTACGAAAGGTCTGTAAACACAAGTGGGAACGATAAGGAACCTTACTGGGGCGAAGTGAAACTTAATTATGATGAGAGAGTTTCAAAAAGAAATGAAGAGTACAAAATTTCTGGCATATCTGACGAAAAAGAAAAAAGGACTCTTGAAATCAGTGTGAATTTTGAAAAATGGAATGCTCTTGAAAATGGGCAGACTGTTAAAGTAAAAATTTATAAAACTGGTACAGCAACATTAGTGGACTAACAATAAGCCTTATACTAAAGGCTTAAAACAAAATCGACATCGTACTTTTGAACGAAAGTGTGGTGTCAATTTTTTATATATATAAATATTGAAATTGATTATCAATTACGATATAATTGTGGCATAAAATTAAGATATTAAAACTGGAGAAATATATTGAAAGTTATTTTTTTAGACATAGATGGAGTCTTAAATTCAGACGAATATATAGATAGAGCAAAAAATACGCAAGGAATAGAAAGACACATAGATATAGACAAGGTTAAATTATTAAAAAAAGCGATTGACGAAACAGGTGCAAAAACTGTTTTAACTTCCTCATGGAGAAATTCAAACGATATTGGGCCACTAAGGGAGCTATTAGCAAAATATGAAATTTACTTTGATGTGACACCGTTTATTAATTGGGAGAGGGGACTCGAAATAAAACAGTGGCTTTTAGAGCATAATAGAGTAGAAGATTATATCATATTGGACGATGAAATTTACGATTCATTTGATAAAGAAATGCTTAGACATTTAGTAAAGGTATCAGATGCAAATGGACGAGGACTTGGAGAAGGATTAACACAAAAAGATATAGATACAATAATAAAAAGATTTGGAAGAGTAAAGGAAGATTTTGAAAGGTAATTTGTAGGAGGAAAGATAATGGAACATGTTCATTCAATTATATTGATAAAAAGAGGAGATAAATATTTAAATTATTTTGATGAAAGATGGGGAATGTATTTATTTCCAAATATTAAAGGAAATGACATTGAAGAAATAAAGAACAAATATAACACGAATAACGTGAAATATTTGTTTGATAAAGTACATGAAAAATATTCAATACCAAATAAAGAAACAAGGACATATCATCATTATTTTTATGAAGTAGATAAGGAGATAGATGGAGAATATTTTTCTTTAAATGAATTATTGCAAAAAGAAAAAGTAAAAGAAAACAATGGAGACATTATAAAATTTATAGAAGAGTTTTATAACATTAAATAATAAAGGCAGGTAATTAGTTGATAATTACCTATTTTTATGTTATAAATAATTTGATTATATAATGGATTTATAAAAGGAAACAAATAAAATGGAAAAATTAAAAATTGTTAATAATATGAATAATGCAAATGCAATAACACATAATGGTAAATTTCATGTCGATGAAGTGTTTTCCACGGTTTTATTAATGAAGGTTTTTGATAATATAAAAGTAGCGAGAGTTCCTGATGTCCCAGAAAACATGAAGATGGAAGATAAGATAATATATGATATAGGAAAAGGAAAATTTGATCATCATCAAAGCAATGCACTTACGCGAGAAGATAACGTGAAATATTCTTCTTTTGGGTTGCTTTGGAAAGAATACGGAAGGAAATATTTAGAAAAAATACATTGCAAAAATATTGAATTTGCATGGAAAAAATTTGATCAGCTACTTGTAGAAACAATTGACAAAATAGATAATTTCCAAATTGAGTCTGATTGTCTAAAAAATTATTTAATATCAAATATAATAGAAGGATTTAATCCAACATGGAATTCAGAAGATAATCCAGATGAAAGATTTAAAAAAGCGGTTAAATTTGCTGTAATAATATTTGATAATGAAATAAATAATATATTGTCTGAAATTGATGCAGATATATATCTTAGTAGTTTGAAAATTAAAAATTGTGAATATATTGTTCTAGATAAGTATGTTCCTTATAATGATTTTATAATAAAACATGATAGTGAAGAGAAGATTAAATTTGTAATTTATCCATCAAAGAGAAATGGATATGAAGTAAGGACGGTCTTAGGTCGCAAAGAATTTCCTAAAGAATGGACAAACTTGTCGGAAAAAGAATTTTATAATGAATATAAAGTAAACGGTGTACTATATTGCCACTCTAATAGAAAACTATGCATAACAAGTAGCGTAGAATCAGCTATAAAAGTTGTTGAATTGACATAATTTGACAATAGTGATATAATATATTGGTACAAGTTGTTGTATATTTATATTTTGGCACATTGAAAATGGAGGAAATCCCATGATTAGTAAAATATTAGTTATGACTATCGAAGATGGAGAAGTAATGGGTGGATATGGCCAAAACATTGCATCTTTCTATGGCATGGATGAGATGCTAGTTAAAAATTATGGAATTTCAAAAGCATTCCATACAGACTTCGTAGCAGAAGAATTACTAGCCGAAAATGGAATGTCAGTTGAAAACCTATTTAATGAAATAAAAGAATTTGTTAAATAAAAAGAAAAATGAACTCTCAAAAAATGAGGGTTCATTCTGTTTTTAAAATTGTAATAAATTTCGTTAAAATTACCATAATATTTATTAGTATTTTATATGAGGAGAATTCACATTTAAAGCTAATGAATACAGATAAAATTAATGCAATTGAACAGAATTTAAAGAAATACAGCCAGATGAACAATGATGAAATTTTACATGAACTTGATACATTAGAAAATGGACTTAGCTGTATAATAATAGATGAGAAACAAGAAGAATATGGCAAAAATATAATTGATATAAATAACAACAATACCACATTTAAGAGGCTGAAAGAGGCCTTTATAAATCCATTTAATATCGTGCTAATAATAGTTGCAATAGTTACTTTTTTTACAGATGTAGTATTTGCTACAAATAAAGATTATCTAACTTTTACACTGATTATTAGTACGGTTTTTATTTCTGCGATGATATCTTTTTTTCAGCAGACAAATTCGAATAAAGCGGCACAAAAATTAAAAAGGCTTATTACAAATAAAATAGATGTAATAAGAGATGAACTTCCCAATACGGTTGATGTTGAGGATATTGTGCCTGGTGATATTCTAAAACTTTCTTCTGGAGACATGATTCCGGGAGATGTGAGATTTCTAGAAACCAAGGATTTGTTTATTGACCAAGCTTCATTAACAGGAGAATCTAATCCTGTAGAAAAGTTTTCTGCGTTAAGAGAAAAAGACGCAGAATTAACTCATTTATCTAATATTGGATTTACTGGAACAAATATTGTTAGCGGACGTGCAACGGCAGTTGTGCTTGCAATAGGATGTAACACATATTTTGGAAATATGGCAAAGTCTATATATAATACGAGTGAGCAGAATAGCTTCGAAAGAGGAGTAGATAGTGTTAGCAAGCTTTTAATAAAATTTATGGTAATAATGATACCCGTGATATTTGCAATAAACTTTTTCACAAAGGGTAACTGGTGGGAGGCTTTAATTTTTGCAATAACAATCGCGGTAGGGCTTACACCAGAAATGCTGCCAGTAATAATGACTTCTACGCTTGCAAATGGAGCAATAGAGATGTCTAAGAATAAGACCATTGTAAAAAGATTGAGTGCTATACAAACATTCGGAGAGATGAATATTCTTTGTACAGACAAGACTGGAACTCTTACAGAGGACGAGATTGTACTAGAAAGATATATGGACTTAGAAGGAAATGAGAGTCAAAGAGTTTTGAAGCATGCTTTTTTAAACAGCTATTTTCAGACTGGACTAAAAAATTTGATAGATGTAGCAATTATATCGAGAGCCGAAAAAGAAAACATGAATATTTACAAAGAAACATACACACGTGAAGATGAAATTCCATTTGACTTTTCACGCAGAAGAATGAGCGTGGTTTTAAAAGATCAGATGGGAAAGAGGCAACTAATAACAAAAGGTGCAGTAGACGAGATTATGTGTATTTGTTCATATATCGACATAAATGGAGAGGCAGTAGAATTTACAGAAAAATTAAAAAATAAAGCATATGAAACATATGAAAAATACAATAAAGAAGGGCTAAGAATAGTTGCAGTAGCTCAAAAAAATGATATACATGGAGTAGAAACGTTTGGAATAAATGACGAAAAAGACATGGTGTTGATAGGATTTGTAGGATTTCTAGACCCGCCAAAAGAAAGTGCAAAACAAGCAATCGAAGCTCTAAAAAAACATGGTGTAGATACAATTGTTTTAACAGGAGATAGCGAAGGTGTTGCGGTAAACGTTTGCAAAAAGGTAAATATATCAACAGAAGACAGATTAACTGGAAAAGAAATAGAGGAAATGACTGATGAAGAACTAAAAGAAAAATCGGTAAATTGTCATCTATATTCTAAACTTTCACCACTTCAGAAACAAAGAATTGTAAGAATTTATCAAGAACAAGGTAATACAGTAGGTTACATGGGAGACGGAATAAACGATAGCCCACCATTAAAACAGTCAGATGTTGGAATATCGGTAGATACGGCGGTTGATATTGCTAAAGAAACCGCAGACATAATTCTACTAGAAAAAGATTTAAATGTACTTGAAAAGGGAGTTATAATAGGCAGAAAGACATTTACAAATATATTAAAATATATAAAAATGGCTACGAGTGGAAACTTTGGAAACATGCTTTCTATAATAATTGCCAGCTTAGCTCTTCCATTTTTGCCAATGCTTCCAGTGCACATATTAATACAAAATTTACTAAACGACTTTGCACAAATAGGAATGCCGTTTGACAATGTAGATACAGAATATTTGCTAAACCCGAAAAAATGGAATACTAGCGAAATAAAGAAAAACATGTTTATATTTGGAACGATTAGCACTATATTCGATTTGCTGTGCTTCTTAGCATTGTGGTTTATAATGAAATTTAACACAACAGAAAAATCAACATTATTCCAGACTGGTTGGTTTGCATATGGAATAATATCTCAAACAGTAATAATTCATTTAATGAGAACCTCGAAAATACCATTTATCCAGAGCAAACCATCAAAACAACTAATAATTTCAACGATGTCTATAATAGTCTTAACTCTTATTATTTGCTTCACAAACATAGCAATAATTTTCGATTTGCAAAGATTGCCGATAGAATATGGAATAGTTATTGTAATATTGATGGTGCTATATGCAATAGCAATTCAGAATTATAAGAAAATTCAAAATATGAATAAATAAACAAAAAAATTATACATGTTCAAAAAATATGTATAATTTTTTAAATTTTTTATACATATTCGGGTGTTGAAAAAATATACAAGTATGGTATAATGCAAATTAGATGAAGTTAAACTAATAATAGGAGAAGGTATATGAAAAAGGTAATGGTATATTTAATGATTATTATTGTTGTAATTTTAGTATGTGTGTTTGGAATAAATGCTTATGTAAAAATTTCAACAAAAGATCAGATAATTCGAGAAAATGAGTATGATAAATTATCAGATATAGATTGTATTATTGTACTAGGTGCTGGCGTATGGGGAGACAAGCCTAGCCATATGTTGGAAGATAGGCTATTAGAAGGTATCAAATTGTATGAAAATAATGTGTCTAGTAAAATAATAATGAGCGGAGACCATGGCAAGGAAGATTATGACGAAGTAAACATAATGAAAAACTATGCCATTGAAAAAGGAGTGCCTTCGGAGAATATTTTTATGGATCACGCAGGCTTTTCAACATATGAGAGCATATATAGAGCAAAGGAAATATTTAAAGCTAAAAGAATTGTAATAGTCACACAAGAGTATCATTTATACAGAGCATTATACATTGCTAATAAATTAGGCTTAGAAGCTTATGGAGTCGGAGCAGATCCCAGACAATATGTAGGAGCAACATATAGAGAATTAAGAGAAATATTAGCAAGAGATAAAGATTTTATAAAATGTATATTCAAACCAAAGCCAACTTATTTAGGAGAAACAATACCAGTAAGTGGTAATGGCGATATTACAAATGATAAGAAAAAAGATGTGTAACATATGAACATTTAGGCTTTAGAACATACAAAAGAAGTGAAATTCAAGAATTGTACTCGAAATGGGGTGCAATTTTTTTGTACTAGTGGGTCAGATTTATGTAATTCTACGAATTTTATGTTAAAATATACGAAAAATGAAAAAAGGTGTTATAAACATGGAAAAGAAAAATAATTGGTTAAATATTTTAAAAAAGCTACTAATTGCAACGGGAATTGTGGTTATAATTAGTGTAATAGCAACCATAGGAATAGGAAATTATTTTGTTAATTATGCAATATTAAGAACGGGAAATGGTGGAGATAGAGAAGTAAAAAATAAAGAAGTGGTAGAAGTTGCTAGTATAGATAATGAAACTGAAAGAGTTATAGAAGAAAATCGAGAAGAAGAAAAACAATTTGCAAATCAATGGACAAATACTATAAAAAATGAAAAAGTTGAGATTACTGCAAATGATGGAATAACCTTAAAAGGAACCGAATACATAAAAGATGAACAAATTAATGACTGGGTAATTGTTCTACATGGTTATCGTTCAAATCCAGAATCAGTAATTTCAATAGGAAGGCACTTTTCAGAAAATGGCTACAATGTACTAATTCCATATATGAGAGCCACTGGCGAAAGTGAAGGCGAATATATAGGAATGGGATGGTTAGATAAAGATGATTTAAAATGTTGGATAGACTTAATTATAAAACAAAATAATAATTCTAATATTATATTACATGGTTCGTCAATGGGTGCTGCAACAGTACTCATGGCGTCAGGAGATGAACTTTCAAGCAATGTTAAAGCAATAATAGAAGACAGCGGTTATACATCAGTATGGGATATATTTGCATCAGAGGCTAAGGCTAGGTTTAATTTACCAGCTTTTCCAGTATTAAATATGTTTGAAATAGTTGCAAATTTCAGAGCAAAATACGATATTAAAGAAGCATCAGCATTAGAGCAAGTGAAAAAAGCAACTGTTCCAATATTGTTTATTCATGGAGATAATGATGATTTTGTTCCGGAGTATATGTGTGAACAATTATATGAAGCAGTTAATTGCAAGAAAGATAAACTTATAATACATAGTGCAGGACATACTGAATCAAGATATAAAGAGCCAGAAACATATTATAATAAGATATTTGATTTTCTAGATGATGTCAGAATTTAATAAAATAATGCTGATCAACGCCCATACTGGAAAGCAATGTTAGATACAGAGAAAAGAATATAAGATTGAATAATTATTCTAGCTTAAAAAATGGCTGTAGAGAGTTTGTAACTTTCTACAGCTTTAAAAATTAAAATATAAAATTAGAGAAGCTCATGATTAATGTATAGTAATGTAAAGTATGTTTTATTTTAGAGATATTTACAAAAAAGAATTGACATACAAATGAAACTATTGTATAATACGAACATAAGTTCTATAAGAACGAAAATTTGAAGCTTTGTAAGTAGAAGTAAATGTATCTAGAACTTAAATTATAAAGAAAAGGATGGTTCTTATGGAAGAAAGAAAAAATGAAATTATTTTATTTGAAAACCAAGGAGTAAAATTAGAAGTAAACTTAAAAGATGAAACGGTATGGCTGAATAGACAACAAATGGCAACATTATTTAACAGAGATGTAAAAACTATAGGTAAACACATTAATAATGCACTTGCAGAGGAATTGGCAGATATTCCAACTGTCGCAAAATTTGCGACAGTTCAAAAAGAAGGAGAAAGAGATGTAACCAGGGATGTAGAATATTACAATTTAGATATGATTATATCTCTTGGATACCGAATTAAATCAGTGAATAGAAAACTTTTAACTGGAGCTGGTTCTGTAAGTCATAAACAGGCGTTGGAGAAAGCAAAGTCAGAATACAGAAAATATCAGGAGATTACTTTGACACCAGTCGAAAAAGCATATCTTGAAAGCATTAAAGAGGTTTCCAAGGAAGTAAAAAGGAGATAACATCTGATGAAAAAACAGCAGAAATGTTACATATATACAAGAGTTTCCACTTCCATGCAGGTAGATGGTTACAGTCTTGATGCACAA
>ENA-OPVX01000132-OPVX01000132.1-human-gut-metagenome-genome-assembly--contig:-NODE-132-length-12323-cov-1.754728_pt1 | contig 12323 bp, 9 predicted proteins | sample MGYA00241501_ERZ501994 | MGnify/ENA primary metagenome ERZ501994 (study PRJEB25962, sample SAMEA2043051) | human gut metagenome | biome: human gut; feature: human-associated habitat; material: faeces...
CTACCACTTAGCAAGATATAATTTAGGACTATCACCATTATTAAATGGTACAGGATTTATGGTAAAATTTGATGTAATAAAACCAAATGGATGGGATACACAAACATTAACAGAGGATATAGAATTTTCATTAAAAAGAATTATAAAAGGAAGAAAACTTGGTTGGGCAACAGATGCAATAGTTTATGATGAACAACCAACATCATTTAAACAATCTTGGTCACAAAGATCAAGATGGACAATAGGACATATTCAATGTTTACAAGAATATACAAAACCACTAGCTGGGGCTGTGAAGAAAAATAAAACATTGATGAATTTTGATGGACTTTTATACATGATGGGAAGTATTCCAATGTTTATAATGACTATTGTGTTATTGTTAATAAACTTTGTAATGTTCATATTTGGTGGAATGACACCAATGGATTTATTAATAAACTGCTTAAGATATATATTACCAACATTTTTCTTGCCAATATTTGTTGGAATTGTAATAATGATAATTGAAAGAAAACCAATAAGACCAATGTTAAAGGGACTTGCTTTATACCCATTGTTCTTAGGCTCATGGTTATTAATAAACTTCAAATGCTTATTCGTACGTGATACAAAGTGGGAAAAGATAGACCACGTAAGAGATATAAAAATAAAAGATGTTGCTTAAACGAATATAAATTTAAAAAATTATAAAAGAGGTACAATAAAAGGAAACTGCTGAAAAAGTAGATTCCGTTTATTGTACTTCTTTTCTTAAATATTTTATAAAATATATAGACATTTTTATGGAAATAATGTAAAATATTAACGTAGAAAGTAAGTATTTAGTGGATGTGTGGTTGCCTTTTGACCTTGATTTCTTATCAAGAGTTGGGAGGTGAGGCTATGTTAGAGATTTTTATGTTCCTAGCTATAGGATTAATGATTTCAATAACAATAAATTTAGCCTTGCTATGTATTATATACATACAATGGATAAATAAGCAAATAAAATAAAAAACTGCACATTGCTTAAAATTTTCGATTACAGAGCAGTGTGCAGTTTGCAATATATTTGGCAACTACATTTCTGTAATTGCTTACTTTCTACGTTTATTATACATCAAATGAAGCAAATATGTCAATTAATTTTATAAAATTTATATATAAGGGGAATGTGATTAAAATGGGAGAAAAACTTCAAAAAATTTTAAAACCAAAGCTTATACATATAGCAGTAATTGTGCTTGGAATAATATTCATGAGTCTATCAATATTGCATACAAATATGTGGTTTGATGAGAGTTATACAATAGGAATTGTAAGACATTCTTTTTCAGAAATATGGAATATAACAAGTTATGATGTACATCCACCATTTTATTATTTCTGTTTGCATATTTTAAATTTAATATTTGGAGAGAATATTATTGTTTATAGATTGTTTTCAGCAATCACGATTGCATTAACTGCAATACTTGGATATACACACATTCGTAAAGACTTCGGAGAAAAAGTTGGTTTTTGGTTTTCTTTCTTAACACTAATGTTACCTGTATCTGCACAATACGCTGGAGAAATAAGAATGTATTCTTTAGGAATGCTTTTGGGAACTATTATGTGTATATATGCTTATAGAATTTATAAGAAAGACATTCATAAATTAACATATGTATTTTTCGGACTAAGTAGCTTGGCTTTAGCATACACTCATTATTATGGAGTGCTATTGGCAGGAGTTATAAACTTGGCTCTATTCATATATTTAATCAAGAATAGAAAAGAAAGAAAACAAGATTTAATAAAATATACAATAACGGCAGTGTTACAGGTTGTTGCTTATTTACCATGGCTTATAGTGTTTGCAAGCCATTTAAAAGGAACAGGTTTTTGGATCACATTAACTTTCCCTGGCTCAATATATGAAATATTAACAGTTCAATATAAAGGAAATTTAACATTCCAGCCAATAATACTATCAACAGCTTTTTATGCTTATTTAATTTATATGGTAACAAGCACACCAAAAGAAGAAAGAAAACCTGGAACTTGGGGATTCATCATTTATATAGGAATAATCCTTTTAGTGTTAGTAATTTGTGGATTATTACATAGTGTAATATTGTTAAGTAGATATTTGTTAATTTTAAATGGAGCGTTCATGTTTTCAATTGCATACTTCATGGCAAGAGATACAAACAAAGTGCGCATGATATCAATTTGCTTAGTAATATTGACTTTGTCGGCAATTAGCAACTGTAGAACAATAAGAGAAAATTATGCTATAAACAACAGAGATTTTAAGACATATTTAAATGAAAACATTGAAGATGGGGATATAATTATATATTCTGGAGCAATAAATGGTGCTGTTATAACGACAGAAGTATCACAAAACCATGATAATACGTCATATTTCTACAATAAAGAACATTGGGGAGTACATGATGCCTACAAAGCTTTTGCACCATATATGGTAATAGAAGAAGACTTATCAAAAATTTTAGACGATTATACGGGAAGAATTTGGATTGTAGAAAATGAAAATACACATCAATTATATGATGAAATTGCAGAAAAATATGATGTGAAAAAGCTTGATGAAAAGCAATTTATAGATGAGTATAAGGATTATAGATATACTTTTGAACTCATTGAAAAATAATTAGAAGTTTTTCAAGCATGTAAGAATAAAAAAGGAAGTGAAATAAAGTGGAAAAACAAAAAATGAGAGTCTTGGCTTTTGTTGGACCATCTGGAACTGGCAAGAGTTACAGAGCACAATTAGTTGCAAGAGAAAATAACATTCATTACATAATAGATGATGGTCTGTTAATAAATGAAAATGAAGTATTAGCAGGCACATCAGCAAAAAAGGCTCCAACTAAAATAGAGACTGTAAAACATGCACTTTTTATAGAAGAAAAAGAACAAGCTGATATGAAAAAAGCTTTCAAAAAATACAAACCAGATAGTTTATTGATTTTGGGAACATCAGACAAAATGATACAGAAAATAATAGAAAGCTTGGATTTACCACCTCTTGAGAAAACAATTTATATAAACGAAGTTGCAACAGAAGAAGAGATGGAAAAGGCTCGTAATATACGTGTTACACAAGGAAAACACGTAATACCAGTACCAACATTTGAAATAAAAAAGGATTTTTCTGGATATATTCTAGATCCACTACAAATATTTAAATCAAAAGGTGGAACACCTTATATATCAGAAAAATCAATAATAAGGCCTACTTTTAGTTATCTTGGAAAATTTACTATATCGGACAGTGTGTTTAGACAAATTGCCGAAAGAGTAGCCAAGAAAATGCCAGAAATATATGATGTTTCCAGAATAAGGACTCAAAACTATGGAGATGGAATATCAATATACTTAGAGGTAATTATAAATTATGGAAATAATATTATAGAGGTATTACAGAATTATAAAGCAAGGGTAAAAAAAGAAATAGAAAAACAAACTGCGATGAATATAATAAAAATTGATTTAGTTGCAAAGGGAATTCATATGAATGAAGAATAAAAAATATGCAAAGTGTATGGAAAGTACATTTTGGGGACGGAGAAGAAAATGTCTTTTATAGTAGCAATAGATGGACCTGCAGGAACAGGCAAAGGAACTATGGCAAGCAGATTGTCAAAAAAATATAATCTAGTAAATATAGATACTGGTGCAACTTATAGATGTGTTACACTAGAAATGATGAACCAAAATATTGGAATGGATGAAGAAGAGAAAATTGCAGAAATGTTAAAGAGCATTCAAATAGAATTAAGTACTGAAAAAGGAAAACAAAAAGTATTTTTGAATGGTCAAGATGTAACTGATAAAATAAGAAGCAAGGAAGTATCTGCAAATGTATCACCTGTTTCAAGTATAAAGCAAGTAAGAGTTGCAATGGCAGGGCTTCAAAGAAAAATGGCTCAAGGAAAAGATGTAATAATGGAAGGAAGAGACATTGGAACTGTAATATTTCCAAATGCAGACGTAAAAATATATCTTAACGCAAATGTAGAAGTAAGAGCTAAAAGAAGAGTTAAACAAAACGAAGAAAAAGGCATCGAAATGTCATATGAAGAGGTTTTAGAAAATATAAAGAAACGTGATAAAAATGACATGGAAAAAGAGATGGGAGCCTTAAAAGTGGCAGAAGATGCAGTGGTTATAGATGGCTCAGAAATGACTATAAAAGAAGTAGAAAAAGCCATAAGCAATGTAATAGATAAAAAATTAAAGGAAAAAAAAGAGCAAGAAAAAATATATTGGGTAAGACCAGAAACGACATGGAAGAAGATAGAAAGAGCGACTATAAAAGCAATTTTACATGCTTTTTACAAGGTTGTGTTTAGAATAGAAAAAATAAATGAAGAAAACCTTCCTATGGAGGGACCTGTAATTGTTTGTGCTAATCACTTAAATACCTGGGATGCAATAGGATTAGTAACTGCAAGCAAGAGAAGAATAAGATTTATTGCAAAAGAAGAACTATTTCACAACAAATTTCTAAACTGGTTTGCACATGTATTTGATGTTATTCCTGTAAAGAGAGGAATGAGAGATATAGAGGCAATGAAAATGAACCTTACAGCATTAAAAAATGGTGAGGCACTCGGCTTGTTTCCTGAAGGAACAAGAAAAGGCTTAGCAAAAGGTGCAAAAGTACAAAATGGAGCAGCATATATGGCTTTAAAAACAAAAACAAAAGTAGTACCAGTTGGAATACAAGGAACATTCAAACCTTTTACTAAAGTAAAATTAAACTATGGCAAGCCACTAGATTATACAAATTACGAACCAAAAAATCCAGAAAAAGAAGATATAGAAAAGGCAACAAAAGAAATTATGGACAGCATAATTATGTTGACAAATCAAGCAAAATAATGTATAATTGACAACAGAAAATCGCCCAATAGGGACGCCCCTTTTTGGGCGAAAAAGTTATTGTTTTATAGCATTTCAGTTTTGGAATTGTTATAAAAATACTAAAACTTCGAAAAACACAGTCAAAATAGACTCAAAACTATATAGAAATGAAGGATTTTTATGGAAAAATTTGAAGATAATTTAACATTTGAAGATATAATAAATCAAACTTTTAAGAAAGTAAAAGTTGGAAGTACCATAACAGGTACAATAGTTGAAATTAATGGAAAAGGCGAAATATTTGTAGATATCGGTTATAAAGCAGATGGAATTATACCAAGAAACGAATATTTTAGTGAAAAAGGACTAGAACCAGCTGATGAATATAAGGTTGGAGATAAGATAAAAGCAGATGTATTGAAATTAAATGACGGACAAGGCAATGTATTAATGTCTTGTAAACACGCAAAAATAAAAGAAATAAGAAAAGAATTCAAAGAAAAAGTAGACAACAAAGAAGTATTTGAAGAAGAAGTTAAGCAGACTAATAAAAATGGATTAGTCGTATTATACAAGAATTTAATTAGAGTATTTATACCAATTTCATTATCAGAAGTTGGAAGAGACGAAGATGTAAGCTCTTATAAAGGAAAAACAATTAGATTTAGAGTTATAGAAAACGATGAAAGAGCAAAGAAAATTATCGGTTCTGTAAAAGATTTAGTTGAGGAAGAAAAGAAAGCAAAAGAAGAAGAATTTTGGAACAACATTGAAGTTGGAAAGAAATATACAGGTACTGTAACAGCAATAAGCGATTATGGAGCATTTGTTGATATTGGTGGTGCACAAGGCTTGTTACACATATCGGAAATGACTTGGGGAAGAAATCAAAACCCAAGAGATATATTAGAAGTTGGACAAAGCATTGAAGTAAGTGTAAAAGAGCTTGATAAAGAAAATAAGAGATTCAAATTATCTTATGAGAAAAAAGGTCCAAATCCTTGGAATAAAGTAGAAGAAAAATACCATGTTGGAGATGTGGTAAAAGTAAAAATTTCTAAAATAATGCCTTTTGGAGCATTTGCAGAATTAGAAAAAGGAATAGAGGGACTAATTCATATTTCACAAATCTGTGAAAGAAAAATAGCAAAGCCAGAAGAAGAACTTCAAGTTGGACAAAAAGTAAATGCGAAAATAATAAACATAGATTTTGAAAACAAAAAAATAGAACTATCGATAAGAGAATTAGAAGGAACATCACAAGAATATAAAGAGAATGCATAATAAAATTTCGCCCAGAGGGGATGCCCCCTTTTTGGGCGAAAACCTTGGAGCGTGTTAGACATATGATAAAATAAACGCTTTTTAAAATGTAAATTTATATGACTTTTATGATGTTAAGGATAACTAGTAAAATCATATTCTATGAGAAATAATAAAAACTAAAATAATTAAATTAAAATCGCCCAAAAAGGGACGTCCCCATTGGGCGAAGAGGGGGAAAAATGAATAACAAAAATATTAGAAATATTGCAATAATTGCACACGTTGACCATGGTAAAACTACATTGGTTGATGCACTTTTAAAACAGAGCCATGTTTTCAGAGAGAATGAACAAGTAGCAGAAAGAGTAATGGACTCTGGAGATATCGAGAAGGAAAGAGGAATTACAATTCTTTCTAAAAATACATCTGTTATGTATAATGGAGTAAAAATTAATATAGTTGATACTCCTGGACATGCTGATTTCGGTGGAGAAGTTGAGCGTGTATTAAAGACTGTTGATGGTGTTTTATTATTGGTAGATGCTTTTGAAGGCCCAATGCCTCAAACAAGAGAAGTTTTAAAGAAAGCTTTAGCACTTAACCTAAAACCAATAGTTGTAATAAACAAAATAGATAGACCAGGTGCAGAACCTGAAAAAGCATTAGACAAGGTTATAGAATTATTCATAGAATTAAATGCTTCTGATGAACAATTAGATTTCCCAGTTATTTATGCATCAGCTAAAAATGGAATTGCAAAAATGAATTTGTCAGATGATTCTGATAACATTACTTGCATATTTGATACAATAATCGATAAGATTGAACCTCCAACATGTGATATGGATGGAACAATGCAAATGTTAGTATCTAACATAGATTATGATGATTATTTAGGAAGAATTGCAATAGGAAGAATCGAACGTGGTAAAATAAAGAATGGAATGCCAGTTTCAATTTGTAAACAAGAAAAAAATACACAAGGAAAAATTGCTAAATTGTTCACATACATGGGATTAAAAAGAGTTGAAGTTGATGAAGTTGACGCCGGTGATATAGTTGCTATATCAGGTATTCCAGATATCAGCATCGGAGATACAATTTGTGATTTAGCAAACCCAGAAAAAATACCATTTGTAAACATAGATGAACCAACAGTTTCTATGACATTTAGTGTAAACAATGGACCTTTTGCGGGACAAGAAGGAGAATTTGTTACATCAAGACACATCAGAGACAGATTATTCAAAGAGCTAGAAAGAAACGTAAGTTTACGTGTTAAGGAAACTGCTTCTCCAGATAGCTTCGAAGTTTGCGGACGTGGAGAATTACACTTATCTGTATTAATAGAAGAAATGAGAAGAGAAGGATACGAACTTCTAGTATCTCGTCCAAAGGTTATTTTCAAAGAGATTGATGGTGTAAAATGTGAGCCAATAGAGGACTTAGTTGTAAACGTACCAGACGATGCAATCGGAACAGTTATAGAAAAATTAGGAAGACGTAAAGCTGAAATGAAGAATATGGAACCAGCAGAAGCCGGACATACAAAAATAGAATTTAAGATTCCAGCACGTGGATTAATTGGTTATAGAACAGAATTCTTAACAGATACAAAGGGAACTGGAACAATGAACTCAATATTCGATTGCTATGAGCCATACAAAGGAGACATTCAAGCAAGAACAAGAGGAGTTTTAGTTGCATTCGAACAAGGAACATCAATCACTTATGGATTGTACAATGCTCAATTAAGAGGAGAATTATTCATAGGACCTGGTGTGGAAGTTTATGAAGGAATGATAGTTGGTATAAACTCTAGAAATGAAGATATTTCTATAAACGTTTGTAAAGAAAAACACCTTACAAACACAAGAGCTTCTGGATCTGATGATGCATTAAGATTGGTTCCACCAATTCAATTATCATTAGAAAAAGCAATAGAATTCATTGCAGAAGACGAACTTGTTGAAGTAACACCAAAAAATATTAGACTAAGAAAAGTAATATTAAACAACAAAGACAGAGAAAAAGCTGCAAGAAGATAGAAAAATTGATTCTTTGAGAGAAAACAACTTCGCTCGAAGAATCAATTCTTTTTCGCCCCAAAAGGGGCGTCCCTATTGGGCGAAAATTTTGTCGAATGATTCTTTTGGAAAATATAAAAACTTTATTGCAAAAAAATGAAAATGTAGTATAATATTTTTGTAAGTTTTTGATAATTTTACAATTTTATTAGTACAATTTTTCTTATGTTTGTTACGGGACATGTTACACTAAATTAAAAGGAAGAACACCGCAAATGAAAATTGCAAAAAAAACAGGCATTCGTGAGATGCCTGTTTTTGCTAAATTTGTAAAGGATTCAGATTTATATTATAAAGGGGAAAAAGTAAGAATGAAAAATGAATATGAAATAACAGTATTAGATATAGATGTTATGGAAATTGAAAAAAAATTATTAGAGATTGGAGCTGTAAAAGAGGGCGAATTTTTTCAGAAAAGAAATTTATATAATTTTCACGAAGAATATAGAGGCCGATTTATTAGATTAAGGACAAATGGAACTAAAACGACATTAACAATTAAGGAAAAATCTGCTAAAAAAGAAATAGGTAGTGTAAAGGAATTAGAAGTGGAAGTGTCAGATTTTGAAAAAACCGATGAAATATTGAATATGTTAGGGTATGAACATAGTATGTACCAAGAAAACAAAAGAACTATATATAGATTAGGAAATATAGAGTTTGATATTGATTCATGGCCTATGATTCCAACTTATCTTGAAATTGAAGGGAAAAGTAAAGAGCAAGTAGAAGAAATGATTGAAAAATTAGAAATTGATAAGAATAAATTATCTTTAGATAAAGTAAGTGAAATTTATAAAAAATACGGATTTGATATACATGACTATAAGGATTTAAGATTCGAAAATTAGAAAATGGGAAGAAATAGGAATAATCTAAGTAGAGGCGTGCAAAATTATATAAATTTACATAAAAAGTTTAAATTCCCTTAAAAACTTGCTAAAATGGGACATTTAGTGTTATAATTAATGTCGAGTTTATAAGAATTGAGATAATATATAAGAGGGAAAAGTAAAATGAACAAGGATGAACTACTAAAAATAAAAGAAAATGCACTTGAAAGACATATTCCAATTATTATGGATGACACTTTAGAAGTTATAGATAAATATTTAACAGAGAAAAGACCAGAAAAAATACTTGAAATTGGCACGGCTGTTGGATATTCTGCAATGTGTTTTTCTGAATATTTAAGAGATGGTGGAAAGATTGACACTATTGAAAGAGATGAAGAAAGAATTGCAGAAGCTAAAGAGAATATAAAAAAGGTTGGAGTAGAAGAAAAAATAAACATTTATGAAGGAGATGCTGTCGAAATTCTTCCAACTATGAACGATAAATATGATGTTGTGTTTATAGATGCCGCTAAGGGAAAATATCCATTTTTCTTGGAGCATGCATTAAGAATGCTAAAAGATGATGGAATTATTTTTGCAGATAATATTTTGTATAAAGGTTATGTAATGAGTGATTACAATAAGCACAAACAACGTACAGCTGTTACTCATTTAAGACAGTATATTAAGGAAACTACTGAAAATCCAGAACTTGAAACTGAAATATTGGAAGTTGGAGATGGACTGGCAATTACAAAGAAAAGAATTGAAAAATAGTTATAGCTCAAGTATGATAGAATAAAGAAATAATAATAGGAGATTATGAAATGAAAAAACCAGAATTATTGGCCCCAGCAGGGTCTTTTGAAAAAGCTAAGGTTGCATTTATGTATGGAGCCGATGCTGTATATTGCGGAACTGCTTCACTTTCGCTTAGAAGTAGAGCAGAAGTTGACGATAACGACTTGGAAAAAACAATAAAATATGCACACAGCATTGGAAAAAAAGTGTATGCAGCACTAAATATTTATGCATGGGACACAAATTATGAAGAAATAGAAAAGCAGGTAAAAATGCTAGATGAAGTACATGTTGATGCAATAATTGCCTCTGACGGTGGAGTTATTCAAAAGATTAGAGAGATTGCTCCAAACATAGAAATACATGTAAGTACTCAGGCAAATGTTGTAAGCTATCATGCTGCAAAGTTTTGGTATGATAACGGAGCTAAAAGAGTAATTCTAGGCAGAGAAACAAGCAAAGACCAAATTCAAGAGATAATGAAGAATAAGCCAGAAGATTTAGAAGTTGAAATGTTTATACACGGAGCTTTGTGCTGGGCATATTCTGGAAGATGTTTCTTAAGCGAATATTTATCTTGCAGGTCAGCAAACTTAGGTGATTGTTCACAAAGCTGTAGATGGGCATATAATATGTATTTAGAAGAAAAGAATAAACCGGGAAATCTAATGCCTGTTGAAACAGATGAAAATGGAACATACATATTATCATCAAAAGATTTGTGCTTGATAAAAGAAATTCCACAAATAATAGAAATGGGCGTTGATAGCTTAAAAATTGAAGGAAGACTTAAAACAGAATATTATTTAGCATCTGTTGTAAATGTATATAGAAACGCAATAGACGATTACATGGCAAATCCAGAAGGATATGACTATACAAAATATTTAAAAGAACTTGAAAAAGTAAAGACTAGAGGACTTACAACATTCTATTTTAATGACAGAAATAATAAAGATTTCCAAGAATATGAAGGAAAACAATATAATCTAAATTTTGAATTTGGTGGAAAAGTAGTAGAGACAAGTAATGGAAAAACTTCTGTAGAAATAAAGAATAAATTATCTGTTGGTGATGAAATGGAAATTATAATTCCAGGAAAAATAGAAGTAGTAAAATTTACTATAGAAAAATTATGGGATTATGAAACAGATGAGAAGATAGAAACAATAAACCCAGGAGTAAAAGATCAAAAAGTAAAAATGGAATTACCAATAGAAGTAGAAGAAGGTTGGATTATAAGAAGAAAAAAATAGGGAGTTAGGGAAATTGGGACGTTCCTTAAATCCCGCTAGAAGAAAAAAACTAAAGATAAGGTGATAATATGGTTAGTCTGGATAAAGAAAAAATATTAGCGGAAGTAAAAAAAATAAAAGAAGGAAAAGAAGATCGAAGCAAATTAAAAGAATTAATAGGTGGAGAAGAACTAGAAGAGATTTTCGATGAACAAACAATAAGTAAATTGCAAGATATGTTAATACGAACAAATAAAGTTCATGACTTGTTGGAAGAACAAGAAGGTTTTGATATCCTGGAAGGTTTGTTAAATAAAAGAATAACGGGAAATTTAGGAAAGTTTTATAATATTAAACCGGAATATATATTAAGTTTAAAACCAGAAGAGCAAGCTAAACTTGCGCATAATTTTTCTGAAGGAGAACCGGTCTTAGAAGAACTTTTAAAAAAATTATGGTCACAAAATATAAAGACAAATGCTTGTGCAGGAGAAAAAGACAATGCATATTTATATGTAACGTTCTCAAAAAGTGATATAAATAATATTTCTAGAATGGAAGAAGTTTCTTCTAAGGATGAAACAAATGTTGATATAACTACATATGAAGATAGTATTTCTATAACCTTATATGGAAAGAAACCAGATTTATATAAAGATTTATTAGCAGAATTTAGTAAAGAAGACAAACCGAATCAGTTTATAAAAGAATTAATGGATTCTCTGGCATTCGAAAGAGAAGTTGCAGAAGCTACAGTCAGAAATAATAGCACTGGAAAATATTCAGAAGAAGAAGTAGAGGAAATAATAGCAAATACTGCAAAAGAACTCCATGACCAACATGAAGAAGAAAAGATAATTTTAACTGATGTAATTAATAGGGGACAAGGAGAAATTAATAGATTAGAAGAAGAAAACGAAAAATTAAAACAAAAATGTGATAAATTACATGAAACGAATGGAAGATTAAAAAATTTTGTAGTGCATAGAATTGGTAAAATTCCGTTTTTAGGTAGAAGAGTATTAAAACTTATGAATGCAGAAGTAAAAGCTTTACCAGAAACAACAGATAAGCTAGATCATTCTGAAAGGGATTAAAATTATAGATATTGTTAAATAAAAAGTCTTAAAATAAATTTACTAAAAGATATTTAAGCTTTAGAAATTTAAATTAAGACTTTTTTATGGTTCTATTTATATATGTAATCTCATATTTTTTTGCATTCCAGATTTTTC
>ENA-OPVX01000146-OPVX01000146.1-human-gut-metagenome-genome-assembly--contig:-NODE-146-length-11371-cov-1.883704_pt1 | contig 11371 bp, 6 predicted proteins | sample MGYA00241501_ERZ501994 | MGnify/ENA primary metagenome ERZ501994 (study PRJEB25962, sample SAMEA2043051) | human gut metagenome | biome: human gut; feature: human-associated habitat; material: faeces...
TCACTTCGTAGAGCCGGATATGGCTATCAACAAGAAGGTAGCAAAGTATGGAAAATAGCAGAATATGATAGTGAAAATGGAAAAACCGCAGATTTAAGTAAAACTATTTACTGTATTAAAGGTGGACCTGGATTTGGCTCTAGTGATATGGCAACAGGTGGTGTACCAACAATAAGTAAATATACACAAAAGTTTAACTTAAAAGATTTAGCTTCAATACCAAGTACATATTCAAAAATTTTACCAACAGGAAGCAATTATAATTCTTTAATGTGGTTATTAGATAATATTTATATAATGCCTGCAATTGGAACAGACAATACAACTGCAAGAGAAGAATTTTTAAAGAGTAAAATTCCAAATGAATTATATGAACTTATAACAGATGATGATATAGATGCTGTACAGCAATTAGCAATTTGGTATTTCACAAACCCATCGGGAGATAAATATCATTATGAAACATCAAACTTTAAAATAAACTCAATTGCAAATGTAGATTCAAATTATGCTTCAATGGGAGATATTTTTGGAGATGATGGTTGGGATAGAGAAGATGCAATAGAAGCATTATTCCAATATTACATTACAAATGCAAAAGCAAATAGCAATTACAAGAGTACAAACAATACAACATCTCCAATCGAAATTGTAAAGAGTAATGCTACAATGACAAAGGTTGGAAGTAACTATGTTGCAGGACCTTATAAAATAAACCAATTATTAAATGTTGATTATACATTAAATGCAACATTTACAGATATAAATGGAACAACAATTACTCCAAGCATTGGCATTAAAGATGTAAGCGGAAATGTAACTGCCACAACAAAAACATTAAAAGAATTAGTAGGACAAGAATTCTATTTAATTATGCCAACAAGCTCAAATATATCTGGAATAAAAATGACTGTAAATACATCATACACATCAAAAACAGTTGATTATTGGTCAGTTGCAGATGCTCCAACAACAGAGCAACCAGTTGTAATTGTAAATGAAACTCCATTAAACTTTTCAGATGCAACTTCAATAGTAGTACCAAAACCATTCGATTTAAGCTTAAGAAAATTTATTACAAACATAAATGGAACAGAAATTACAAATAGAATACCACAAGTAGATGTTAGCAAATTAGCTTCAGGAGAAGCAACAACAGCAACATATAATCACACAAAAACACCACTTAAAGTTGCAATTGGCGATGTTGTTACATATACAATAAGAGTATATAACGAAGGTGATATAGATGGATATGTTGAAGAAATAACAGACCATTTACCAGACCAACTTGAATTTGTTGCTGGAAACGAAATAAATACAAAATATGGTTGGGTAGTTGATAGTACAAACTCAAAAATAATAAAAACAAATTATTTATCAAAAGCTAAAGAAGCTTCTGAAGGTGCTAATAAAATTAAGGCTTTTGATGGAACAAAGTTAGATTACAAAGATGTAAAAGTTGTATGTAAAGTAGTTTCAACAGATCCAATGCCAACTAAGATTACAAATATAGCTGATATTACAAAATTTACAGACGGCAACGGAAATACAGTAACAGATAGAGATTCACAAGAAAACAATGTAAATATTCCATCTGATTTACCAGGATATAAAGATGATGAAATAGGAAAAGATTATGTACCAGGACAACAAGATGATGATGATTTTGAAAAACTAAAAATAAAAGAATTTGATTTAGCTTTAAGAAAATTCATCACAAAAGTAAATAATACAGAAATAAAGAGCAGAATTCCACAAGTTGACACAACACCTTTGAAAAATGGAACAGGAACAACAGCAATTTATAATCACTCAAAAGAGCCTGTAAAAGTTTCATTAGGAGCAGTAGTTGAATATACAATTAGAGTATACAATGAAGGTCAAGTAGATGGATATGTAGAAGAAATTAAAGACCACTTACCAGACCAATTAGAATTTATTAAAGATAATGAAACAAATAAAAAATATGGTTGGACAGTTGATAGCACAGATTCAAAAGTAATAAAAACATCATACTTATGTAAGGCAAATGAAAAAGTAGCAGGAGAAAACAAAATACCAGCATTTGATGGAACAACATTATCTTATAAAGAAGTAAAAGTAGCTTGTAAAGTAGTTTCAACAGATCCAATGCCAAGCAAAATAACAAACTTAGCAGATATATCAGACTTTACTGACGGAGAAGGAAACAAAGTTACAGATAGAGATTCTAAAGAAGACAATGTAAAAATTCCAGAAGATAGACCAGGATATAAAGATGATGAAAGTAAAAAAGATTATGTACCAGGACAAGAAGATGATGATGACTTTGAAAAAGTAACACTTGTAAAATTCGACTTATCATTAAGAAAATTCATAACAGCAGTAAATAATACAGAAATAACAAGTAGAATACCACAAGTTGATGTTACTCCAATAAAAGATGGAAGCAGTACAACAGCAAAATACGATCATCCAAAAGATCCAGTACTTGTATCAAACGGAAACATAGTAACCTATACAATTAGAGTATTTAACGAAGGTGAAATGGACGGATATGCAAGTGAAATAAAAGATGATATGCCACAAGGTTTAAAATTCTTAACAGATAATAAGACTAACATAGAGTACAGATGGAAAATGTTAGATAAAGATGGAAAAGAAACAGAAAACTTAGATGAGGCAGTTTCAATAGTAACAGATTATCTATCAAAAGAACAAGAAAAAACAGCAGGAGCTAACTTATTAAAAGCATTCGATGGAGAAAAATTAGATTACAGAGATGTAAAAGTTGCATTTGAAGTAACAGAACCAAATACATCAGATAGAATTTTAATAAACCAAGCTCAAATATCAAAAGACTCAGACAAAGATGGAAATGATGTTACAGACCAAGACTCAGTTCCAGATAAATGGAATGAAGGAGAAGATGACCAAGACATAGAAAAAGTTAAGGTACAATATTTCGACTTAAGCTTAAGAAAATGGGTAACACAAGCAATCGTAACTGAAAATGGAGAAGAAAAAATAATAGAATCTGGCCACAAGGCAGAAGATGACCCAGAAGATGTTGTAAAGGTTGACTTGAAAAAGAGCAAGATAAATAAAGTAACAATAAAATTCAGATACAAAATAAGAGTTAAAAATGAAGGAAATATAGCAGGATATGCAAAAGAATTAAAAGACTATATTCCAAACGGACTAAAATTTGTACCAGAAGATAACCCATTATGGAAGCAAATAGACGAAAAAACAATAACAACAGACCAGACAAAAGACATATTATTACAACCAGGAGATACAACAGAAGTTGAAGTAGTGTTAACATGGATTAACGATTCAGAAAACTTCGGAGTAATGGACAACTGGGCAGAAATAAGCAAAGATCATAACGATTTCAACAGCCCAGATATAGACTCAACACCAGACAATAACAAAAAAGGTGAAGATGACATAGATGATGCTCCAGTATCTGTAGGCGTACAAACAGGACAAATAAAAACATTTACAACAATAGGCTTAGCAGTACTTGTAATATTATCTTCAGGAGTAGTATTAATAAAGAAGTTTGTTTTATAATAAATTTCGCCCAATAGGGACACCCCTTTTTGGGCGAAATTTTTATGCCAAATTTATTTACTTTAAAAATTCTCTATGTTATAATTCTATTTGAAAAGCGTTTTATACTAAGGAAGGTAATTGGAATGAATCAAATTTTAGTGACGAAAAATGATAAATCAAAAAAGGTAAAAGAAAAGAAGGTGCGAGAACCAAAGGCACCAGGGGATATTACTGGTGTTGCAAAAGCTTTTGCTGGAATAATTCTTTTGTTTGGATTAGCTTTATCTGCTGATGGAGCTTATGCTTATACAAAAAACGTGGAACTTGCTAAAAATACTAAAGCACCAATTGTTTCTGTTTTAAAAACCGGAAATACAGCAAAATTATCTATTGAATGTACCAGCGGAATAAGAACAGTATCATTTACATGGAACAATTCTAATCCTACAATTGTTCAAGGACGTGGCAATAAAATATTGGAGCAAATAATATCAATTCCATCTGGAGAGAATAACAAATTAAATATAACAGTTATAGATTCTAACGGACAGACAAAGAGATATGTAAAGACTTTAAACCAGGATGCAAAAGATATTACAGAACCAGTAATAACTATTGAAGGCATAAATTCTAATATAAAAATTACTGTAACAGATGATACGGCAATAGATTATGTAACATATAAATATGGTGATTCACAAGAAGTTACAATCAACGCAGAAGAAGAGGGGCAAACAACAATAGAAGAAACAATTCCTGCACAGCAAGGGGAAGCAACACTTACGATAGAAGCTGTTGATAAGGCTCAAAATGTTGCTACAAAAGAGCAAAAAATAAAAGGAACAAAACGTCCTACGGTAGAAGTAAAACGAGATCCTAATGATGCATCATACATATTAATAAAAGCAACAGATGATGATGGCTTAAGATTACTTTGCTACGACTTAAATGGACAAGGATATACAACAGACCCTAATATTTCAATAAATGATACAAAATTTGAATATAGACAAAAGCTTGATTCTGGAACAAATAAAATATCTTTACGTGTTTATAATATAAATGAACAAGTAACTGAATTTAATGCAGAATATGAAAACTAAAAAAACAAGATGAGGTTGAATTAAATTCAGCCTAATTTTGCTGTAAAAGGCTATTCATATAAAACAATATTATAATTAATAAATGAAAAATAATATCTAGTAACATGGTTTATAGGTAGAACCATAAAACCTAAATAATAATAAGGAACGTACTTAAATATGCATACCGTATATATAATTGATGATGATGAAAATTTGAAAAATAAACTGAATGAAGAATTTAAAAAAGATGATAATTATAAGTTTAAGCAAATAAGAACAGAAGAAATTGATGTAGCGTTGAAAGATATACCAGCACTAATAATTGTAAATGAAGATACAATTTCGGAAAAGGCAACAGAGGTATGCCAAAAGATAAGAAACAATGATGATAATTCTATAACTCCTGTAATAGTTGTAACTTCAGAATATGAGAGAGAACATAAGTTGGAAATATTAAAGGCTGCGGCAACGTATTATATAAAAAATCCTTTAGATTATGAATATTTATATTATACAATTACAAACATAATAAACCTTTTATACATAAATAGGAAAGTTAGCCCTCTAACAAATTTGCCGGGAAATGTACAGATACAGGCGGAAATGAAAAAACGTTTATTAAAAAAGCAATTTTTTGTTATGCTTTATATAGATTTAGACAATTTCAAGGCATATAATGATGTTTATGGATTTTCAAATGGAGATGAAATAATAAAATTTACTGCTAGAACGATTTCTAGAAATGTTCACTCAAAGTGTGAAGATAATAATTTTGTTGGACATATTGGTGGAGATGATTTTATAGCAATAGTTGAAGATGAAGACTATGAGAGAATCTGTCAAAACATTGTATTAGAGTTTGACAAAAATGTAAAAAAGTATTTTTCGGAAGAAGATGTTGAAAAGGGTTATCTAGAAGTACCGAATAGAAAAGGTATAATAGAGGAATTTCCATTAACAACTATATCTGTCGGAGCGGTGGAAGTGGATCCAGGAAGATTCCATAATACATTAGAAATTGGAGAAGCAGGAGCACAAGTAAAACATTTATCTAAAACAATTCCAGGAAGTACATATGTAATAGATAGAAGAAAACACTAAATATTTGGAAGTAAAAAAATTTGATTAAAGTTTAATAGTAGGAATGAGCGAAAACTTTATTTTAATATATTATAAAATATGACAAAAAATGATGAGAAAATGTAAAATTCTCATTATTTTTTTACCATAAAATAAAAATTTGTAGAAATTGGTAATAATTTGACTTACGATTTAAATTGACTTTAAAATTGGACTACCTTATAATTAAAGTAATTTAATTGAAGGGAAAGTGATTATATGAGAAAAATAAACACAGTGAAAGAACTGGTAGATTTTGCATACAATAGGTACAAAACTAAAAAGGCAATAACAATAGAAAGTGACTATATAAAAAATATAAACTATTTCAATTTTAGGTTTGATATATATTCAATGGCAAGAGTAATAAAATCAAAAGAAAACCAAATACGAAATAATAAAATAGCGATAATATCAGAATTCAGATATGAATTTTTAGTAACATATCTCGCAAACATAATGGTAAACAATGCTGTAATATTAATAGATAATAAACTTAGCAAAAATGCAATGGAAAAAGTAATAAAAAAATATAATATAAACACAATATTTTTTTCAAGTACATATAAAGAAAAAATCTTAGAAATAATAAAAAATAATAATTGTAATAATTTTAACCTAATAAATTTTGATTCTGAAAATCAATTCCCAATTATAGAATACGAAAAACTAATAAACATAGGAAGATACATAGAAAATTATAGTATAGATAATCTTTCAAAAGAAGAAAACCGAGAGAAGAGCACTATAATAGTAAGCTTAGCAGGAGAAAAGAAATATTCTCAACAAGAGTTTATAGAAAGTGCAAATGTAATTGCTAAAACTGCAAGAATAAGAAAAAGAAAAGAGATGAATGCCTTAGAACAGGTAAATACATTTTACGAAGTAGTAATAGGTATAATTTTGCCAATGATTTGTGGGTTAAATACAAAATATTTTGCAGATAATGAACTTATAAAAAATGATTTATTAATAATAGAAGAAAATAATAAGAATATGGTAATTTTGTATAGAAAACATAAATATTTAGTTGAACATACAGGAATAAATACATATGTAGCAAGAGCAGAAGAAAACTTGCCAGCAAGAGAACACAAGAAAGATACTCAAAATTTTGTATTAATTAAAACAGATAAAAAAGACAGGATAAAGAATAATAAAAGTCAAGCTACAGTATAACAAAAGTTAATATATAGCATAATAGATAAAAATTACTGAAATTTTAGATTTTATAGAGGAGCGTAGGAAATAGAGTAAAGACTGAAAATTGAAAAGTTCAGATTTGCTATAATAGAAAAACTACTGAGAAAAATAATGCTTTTAGACATATTTATATGGTGTAAATAACTGATTTGCTTTTAAAACTTAAATATTTGAGACTTTATAATGGTTTAGCAAAATTTTGAAAAAGGTTGAAATTAAGCGGAAAATTGACAAATGCTTCAAAATAATGTAAAATAGGTATATAAAGGTGGAGATAAAATATATGCCGAAAACTAAATTAAATTTAGATAAATTAATTTCGAGAACAAAAATATACTTGGTAGTAATTGCTATTATATTGGTAATTTTATGCGTGGTTGAGCCTAAGGCAATAATACCATCTATTTTAGCGTACATTGCTATTTTTGTGTACACAATATGGTCAAATAATAAGAGAAAAACAGAAATCTCGGAGCATATTAATGAGCTTACTGTAAGTGTTGATAAAGCAGCACAAAGTACTATAATAAACTCGCCATTTCCATTAGTTGTTTTAGAAACGAATGGAAATATAATTTGGAAGAGTAGCAATTTTATTAAAGAGTTTGCCAATATAGATACTGGAACTACTTTAACAGACGTAATAAAAGAGCTAAAACTAAAAATTGAAAATGGAAAAAACACAAATAATATATCAATTTCTGAAAGTATGAAAATTGGTGATAAAAACTATAAGGTAATTGCAGAATATACAAAGCTTAGAGAAAAAGAGCATAAAAATTCATCAGAATATATGGCAACAGTATATTTTTTAGATGAGACAAACTATGTGAAATTGTTAGAAGAATACAATAATTCTAGAACTTGTATAGGAATTATAGTATTAGATAATTACGAAGAATTGATGCAGAGAGTGACAGAAGAGGAAAAATTAAAAATCACTTCAAATGCAGAAAAAAACATATATTCTTGGGTGAATAAGTACGATGGATTACTTGTAAAGTCTGAAAGAGATACCTATGTATGCATATTTGATCAATTGAACTTAGAAAAAATAAAAGAAGACAAATTTGAAATTTTAGATGAAATAAAAGAGATAAAGACTCAAGATAATATTCAATTAACATTGAGTATTGCAATTTCTGAAAATGAAAAAACAAATTCAGAAGAATATAAATCGGCTAAGGCTGTAATAGACATAGCTTTAGGACGTGGCGGAGACCAGGCTATTATAAAGCAAAATGGTAAATACTACTTCTTTGGTGGTAGAACACAAGAAGTTGAAAAGCGTACAAGAGTTAAGGCAAGAATTGTTGCACAAGCATTAGAAGAATTGATGAATAGTGCAAGCAATGTTATAATAATGGGCCATACTAATAGTGATATAGATGCTATGGGCTCTGGAATGGGCGTGTATAGAATTGCAAAAACAATAGGAAAAGACGCTTATATTGTAAATGAAACAAATGGTACAAGCTTAGATAACTTTATAAATGATTTGAAAGATATAGAAGAATACAATGATGTTATAATTGACAAAGCTGAAGCTTTAAACAAAATAAGTGCAGATTCTTTATTAGTAGTAGTTGATACAGATAAGAAAAACTATGTTGAAGCTCCAGAATTACTAGACAAGACAGATAAAATTGTTGTAATAGACCACCACAGAAGAGGAACAGATTATATAGAAAATGCAATACTTACATTCCACGAAGTATATGCATCATCTGCTTGTGAACTTGTAACAGAGCTTGTAGAATATGCTGAAAAAACGGTAAAACTTACCAAATTTGAGGTAGAAGCCTTGTATGCTGGAATAATGATGGATACAAAAAATTTTACATTTAAAACAGGTGTAAGAACTTTCGAAGCTGCAGCATTTTTAAGAAAATGTGGAGTAGATATTATAAAAGTAAAGAAATGGTTCCAAAGTGACCTAGAAACTTATAACAAAATATCTGAAATCGTTGCAAAATCAGAGATAATAGATGATACAATCGCGATTTCAATATATGACAAAGAAGATAGTGATGCAAACATCACATGTGCGAAAGCAGCAGACGAGTTATTAACAATAAGCAATATAACAGCATCATTCGTAATTGGAAAAATGGGTGACAAAATCTATATTAGTGGTAGATCTATTGGTGACATAAATGTGCAATTAATACTAGAAAAACTTGGTGGCGGAGGACATATAACAGTTGCCGGAGCTCAAGTAGAAGGAATGACACAAGAAGAAGTAAAACAAGAATTAATAAATAGAATAAACGAATATTTTACAGAAATATCGTAAATTTCGCCCAATAGGGACGCCCCTTTTGGGGCGAAAAATATTTGAAAAAGGCAAGAAAATGTTTTATTATTATCAATATAAAAAGCTTGTTATAATCAGAGTGAATAAGTTGATGGAGTATGTGTATCTGCGAGTACGCATACTTTTTTTCGCAAAAATTAAAAAAAAGAGTAATATAAAAAATGTTTACAAATCTTAAATAAGATAGTAAAATAGATGTGACACAAAAATAGGAAGGAGACAATTATTATGAAGGTTATTTTATTAGGTGATATAAAAGGAGTAGGAAAGAAAGATCAGGTTATTGAAGCAAGTGACGGATATGCACGTAATTTCTTATTTCCTAAAAAACTAGCTGTCGAAGCTAATAATGAAAATATGGGCAAATTAAAATCTAAGCAAGAGTCAAATAAATTTAGAAAAGATACCGAAAAGAAAGAAGCAGAAGAGCTTGCTAAGAAACTTACAGGAATTATGCTAAAAATTAAAGTAAGAGCTGGAGAAAATGGAAAAATCTTCGGAGGAGTTACAAGCAAAGAAATTTCTGAAGGATTAAAAAAGGATTATAAAATAGAGATAGATAAGAAAAAAATAATATTATCTGAAACTATCAAGACACTTGGAACTGTAACAGTTGATGTTAAATTGTATGAAGGTGTTATGGGTAAGTTAAAGGTTGATATTATCGCAGAGTAACGTTGAAAAATAAACTATGAAAGGAAGATTGTAATGGATTTAGGTAAAGTGCCACCACAGGATATAGAAGCAGAGCAAGCTGTAATTGGAAGTATGCTTACAGACCAAGATGCAGTTAGTTCAGCTATTGAAACATTAAAACCAGAAGATTTTTATAGAGAAGACAATAAAATAATTTATGAAGCTATTTTGAATATTTATAATAGGGCAGAGCCTATAGACATTATAACTCTAAAGGCAGAGCTCTCTTCTATGAACAAGTTAGAAGCCGTTGGAGGCCTAGAATATATTGCTGTTCTTCCAGATAAAGTTCCAACTACGGCAAATGTTGATAGATACATAAAAATAGTAGAAGAAAAGGCTATGCTTAGAAATTTAATAAAAACTGCAAATGAAATTCTAAATATGGGGTATGAACCAACAGAAGAACCGGAAAGGGTTATGGATTTGGCTGAAAAGAAAATTTTTGATGTTATGCAAAAAAAGAGCCAGAAGGGTTACACTCCAATTAAAGATGTTTTAGTTGAATCTTTTGCTAAGTTGGAAGAATTATATAATCAAAAACAACACGTAACTGGTGTACCAACAGGATTTATTGACTTAGACAGAATGACTGCCGGACTTCACGGCTCTGAGTTTATATTAATTGCTGCTAGACCCGCAATGGGAAAATCCGCATTTGCATTAAATATTGGTGCATATGCTGCTACAAGGGCAAACATTCCGGTTGCTATATTCAGCTTGGAAATGGCGAAAGATCAAGTTGCTAACAGAATTTTGTGCAGCGAAGCATTAGTTGATAGTAATGCTGTAAGAACTGGTGAATTAACAGATGAAGACCTAAGTAAGCTTGCAGAAACATCTGGGGAACTATCACAAGCACAAATTTTTATAGATGATACAGCAGGTATCTCTGTAATGGAAATACGTGCAAAATGTAGAAAATTAAAATTAGAAAAGAATATAGGATTAGTAATAATCGACTATTTGCAACTTGTTCAAGGAAGTGGTAAAACGTCAAGCAGAGAGCAAGAAATTGCGGAGATCAGTAGATCTTTAAAAATTCTTGCAAAAGAAATTGAAGTACCAGTAATTGCACTTTCACAGCTATCTAGAGCCGTTGAAGCAAGACCTGACCATAGACCTATGCTTTCAGACTTGCGTGAATCTGGAGCAATAGAGCAAGATGCCGACATAGTAATGTTCTTATACAGAGATGATTACTATAATGAAGATAGCGAAGATAAAGGATTAGCCGAAGTTATCGTAGCAAAACACAGAGCTGGTTCAACAGGAACAGTAGAACTACTATGGATGGGAAGTTATACAAAATTTGCAAATTTAGATAAATATAGAGAATAGGAGAATAAATGCTAAAAGAGGAAGTTTTAAAAACTATTAAAGATATCTTAAATATGTTTGAATAACA
>ENA-OPVX01000150-OPVX01000150.1-human-gut-metagenome-genome-assembly--contig:-NODE-150-length-11280-cov-1.669755_pt1 | contig 11280 bp, 9 predicted proteins | sample MGYA00241501_ERZ501994 | MGnify/ENA primary metagenome ERZ501994 (study PRJEB25962, sample SAMEA2043051) | human gut metagenome | biome: human gut; feature: human-associated habitat; material: faeces...
GCTTCAAAATCTTTTAGGAGAAAATTTATTGAGTGGTTCTAAAACAGGAAAAACAGAAATATATTTAACAGATACGGAATGTAATTTTATATCTGTGGCACAAAAAGTTTTAACAGAAGGAAATCTAGATATAAAAAAAGCTGAAACAATATTTTGAAAAATGTAAAAAATATTAGTAGAAATTAACTCGTTAATGTGATAAAAAAACGTAAATTAATTTTTTATTTGTATTATGAAGAAAATTTATTATAGAATTAACAAAATTTTGAAAAAAATTTTGAAAAAAGTATTGATTTTTTAAATTTCTTGTATTACAATTTAATTGAAGTGGTAGAAAGTGGTACAAAGTGGTAAAAAAGTGTTAGCGAGGTGAATAAAAGTGTTAATTGGAGAATACGAACATTCTCTTGATGCGAAGGGCAGATTAATAATGCCAGCCAAGTTAAGAGAGGACATGGGAGAAAAATTTATACTAACAACAGGTTTAGATGGTTGTTTGTTTGGATTTTCTATGTCTGAATGGGAAAAATTCGAAGATAAATTAAAAGCACTACCAATCACCAACAAAAATGCTAGAAACTTTGTAAGATTCTTTTTATCAGGGGCTACAGAATGTGAATTAGACAAACAAGGAAGATTTTTAATAGCAGGAAAGCTTCGTGAAGTTGCAAAATTAGACAAGGATGTAACAATAATCGGAGCTGGTACCAGAATAGAAATCTGGGACAAGGCAAAATGGGAAGAACATAATAGTGAAGAAAATCTTTCTATTGAAGAAATAGAACAAAACATGGAAGATTTAGGTATATAACTTTTATAAGTTTATATAGTCTTAAACAAAAGAGAAAATTATAAACAAATGATAAAACATTAAAATACTAAAGCCAAATGTGAACAAAAGAAAAAATATTTTCAACTAAAAAAATGTATCCAACTAAAGAAAACTAACCTACACCAAAAGAAAACACAAGATGAAATCCAATTCAAAAGATTAAATATTTTAAATTACCAAAGCTAAATTTAGTAGAAACTAAAGATGGCTATAAATTACCACTAAAGATAATTAAAATTACGAATGATGGAGTGAACAAATGAAGTCCAAAATACTAATGAAAAGGATAATAAGATAGCACTTGCCAGTTGGTATGAATAATACCAACTGATTGTGCTATATAAAATTTTAAAAAGTAGAGGATAGAAACTTGGAATTTAAACATACCCCAGTAATGCTGAATGAATGTATTGAAGGACTTAATATAAATCCAGACGGAATATATGTTGATGGAACTCTTGGAGGAGCCGGACATAGCAAAGAAATTGCTAAAAGGTTATCTAAAAAGGGAATGTTAATTGGCATTGACCGTGATGAGGAAGCTTTAAAAGCTGCAAAAGAAAATTTAAAAGAATTTTCAAATGTAAAATATGTTCATGGTAATCATGATGAAATAAAAGAAATCTTAGAAGAATTTAATATAGACAAAGTTGATGGAATTTTGTTAGATTTGGGAGTTTCGTCATACCAATTAGACGAGCGTAATAGAGGGTTTAGCTATCTAGGAAGCAATGAACTAGATATGAGAATGGATCAAACGCAGTCATTAACAGCAAAAGATGTTGTTAATAATTATGACGAAGAGAAACTTGCCAATATTATTTTTGAGTATGGAGAAGAAAAATTTTCTAGAAATATAGCAAGAAATATCTGTAAATATAGAGCTGAAAAAGTTATAGAAACAACAGATGAACTTGTAAAAATAATAGAAGAATCTATACCAAAATCTAAACAAAAAGACGGACACCCTGCAAAAAGAACATTTCAAGCAATTAGAATAGAAGTAAATAATGAAATAAAACCATTGTATTATACTGTTTTAAATTCTATTGAATGTTTAAAAGAAAATGGAAGATTATGCATTATAACATTTCATTCATTAGAAGATAGAGCAGTTAAAAATGCGTATATAGAAGCTCAAGGACATTGTACATGCCCAAAAGAATTGCCATATTGCGTTTGTAATTATAAATCTTATGGAAAAATAATTAACAAAAAGCCAATAGAGGCAACAGAGCAAGAAAAAGAAGAAAACTCGAGGTCAAAGAGCGCTAAGCTTAGAATATTTGAAAGACACGAGAAAAAATAAACCTAAAGAAGAAAAGAGGTGGGGAATAACTTATGGCAAACTATGGAGGCTATGGGTATCAGTATGAGACTAGCCCAAAAAAATTACAGCCTGAATATGTACCAACAAAAAAAGCTAAGAAAAAGACAAATGTAAAGCCACAAAACACAAAGAAACCTAGCAAACAGCAAAAGAATAAGTACAATTATAAACCAGTAGTTTATATTGGTCTTGCTTTTGTTATGCTATTTACCATAAGTTATAGATACTCACTAATAAATGAAGAATACAATTCAAAAGAAAACATAAAATCAAAAGTAAGTGCGGTACAAAAAGAAAATGAGCAATTAAAAGTAAGCATAGAAAATAGCTTAAATTTAAGTTCTATCGAAAAGGCTGCACAAGATAAATTGGGAATGCAAAAACTAGATAATAGCAACAAAATTTATCTAGACTTACAGAAAAAAGACTACGTAGAACCTGCATCAGAAGAAGTAATATTAAATGATAATTCTTCTTGGTTCGAAAAATTAATAAAAAAATTAACACAGATCATTAAATAGATAATACTTATTTTATAAAATAGGTATTATCTTTTTTGTTAGGTCATATTCAATGGAAATTCGAATACATATAATTAGGTGATTTGTATGTTAAGGGATTTTTTGAATATTAAGAAATTAAAAAAGCAAGAACAGAATAGTAGTAGAGATGAAAAATTAAATAAAAATTTATTACATAGAAAGAATAAAAATAAGAATAAAGCAGAGAAAAGGTTAAAAAGAGCATCTAAGATGAAGAAATATCAGCTAGAAAAGACTGGTGAAATTTCTAGAAAGAAGAGAATTAGAATAGCTCTTTTAATTGTTACTACCGTTTTTCTGGCTTTAATAATAAGGGTTGCATGGATTCAATTTCATAATGGTGATAGTTTGCAACAAATGGCATATTTACAACAAACCTTGGATAGAAAAATTAATCCGAAGAGAGGAACTATTTATGATGCAACTGGTAAGACAGTACTAGCAACTAGCAGTAGTGTTGAAACAATTACCATAAATCCTGTAAACATATCTAAAGAAAATAAGGAGAAAGTTGCTAGAAAATTTGCTGAATTGTTTGAATTAGATTATGAAAAAGTTTTTAAAAAGGTAAACAAGAAAACTGCAATAGAGACAATTGCAAAAAAAGTTGATAAAGATAAAAGCAATGAGCTTCGTGTATGGATGAAGAATGAGAATATTACATCTGGAATTAATATTGATGAAGATACTAAAAGATTTTATCCTTTTAATAATTTAGCTTCGCAAATAATAGGATTTTGTGGTAGTGATAATCAAGGGCTAGCGGGGATAGAGGCTAGGTATGACGATGTTTTAAATGGAGAAAATGGCAAGATTTTAAAGATGACAGATGCCAAAGGGCTAGATATTAGCGATGTATCTGAGAATTATGAGCCTGCAAAAGACGGAAATGATTTAGTACTTACTATTGATGCAACGATTCAAGGAATTGCAGAAAAATATTTGAAAGAAGCTTGTATAGATAATGTGTGTACAGATGGTGGAAACATATGTGTAATGAACCCTAAAAATGGGGATATTCTTGCAATTGCAAGTTATCCAGATTTTAATTTGAATGATCCGTATACTATAAATAATGAAGAACAAAAAGCTAATTGGAGTTCTATGACTGCAACTGAACGTTCAAATGCTCTTCAGGCAATGTGGAGAAATAAGGCGATTTCGGATACATATGAGCCGGGTTCAACATTTAAACTAGTAACTGCATCAACTGCACTACAAGAAGGCATAGTTCAAACAACGGATAAGGAAGGTGAGTTTTGTTGTGTTGGCTATATTGATGTGGCTGGAACTAAGATGAAATGCTGGAGGTATTATAGGCCACATGGGCCTGAGAGTTTAAGGCAAGCACTTATGAATTCGTGTAATCCAGTATTTATAGGGCTAGGAGAAAAAATAGGAGTTACTAAGTATTATGAATATCTAAGAAAGTATGGATTCTTAAGCAAGACTGGAATAGACTTGCCAGGAGAAGCAACAGGAATATTCTTGGCTGAAAAAAAGGTTGGACCAGTTGAGCTGGGAACAATTGCATTTGGTCAAAGATTTGAGGTTACACCAATACAAATGATAACAATGGTTTCTACAATAGCGAATGGAGGCACATATATAAAACCAAGAGTCGTAAAACAAATAATAGACAGCAAAACAGGAGAAGTAACAAACGTAGAAGTAGAGAAAAAAGACAGAGTAATATCAGAGGAAACGTCTAAAAAAATGCTTAGTATGATGGAAAGCGTTGTTGCAGAAGGAACCGGGAAAAATGCTCAAGTAAAAGGATACAGTATAGGCGGAAAAACAGGAACATCAGAAGATGGTGTAAATACAGGAAAATACGTAACATCATTCATCGGAACTGCTCCAATATCAGATCCAGAAGTGTGCATATTAATAACCTTGTACAATCCAACTGGGGAAGGCGGACATCAAGGTGGAGGAGTTGCAGCACCAATAGGCTCACAAGTACTAGGAGAGGTACTGCCATATCTAGAAATAAAAAAAGATAATGAACAAGAAGAAGAAAAACAAGAAGTGGAAGTTCCAAACATAATCGGAATGACAGAAAAAGAAGCAAAAAAGGCATTAGAAGATGTTGGACTACAATTAGAATTTAAGAAAAGTGAAGAAAAAGAAACAATAACTGACCAATTACCAAAAGCAGGAATAAAAACAAAAAGTGGTACAATAATAATCGCCCAATAGGGACGACCTTTTTTGAGCGATTATTATTGTAACTTGCAAGAAACAATAAAATTTCGGTAGGCACTCTTGGCCGTCGCTGAATGGCTCCTCGAAAGGCGAGTTTGACCTTATTCTTCAAAATTAAAAATTGTTTTCTTGCAATGTTTTTTAAATTTATTTTCGACCACAAAAGGAACCATCCATTGGTCAAAATTTATTCACCTTTTAATTCGTTTTGACAAGTTCCTGTTTCAAAAATATCTTTAATATTTTGGCATGTATCACTTGCAATTTTGTTTAATGCTTCAGATGTGAAAAATGCTTGGTGTGCAGTTATTATAACGTTTGGCATAGAGATTAATAGTGATAAGTTTTTATCTCTCTTATATGAACCAGACATATCCATTAAGAAGTAATCTTCTTCATGTTCGTATACATCTAATCCTACACCGCCAATTTTTCCAGTTGATAATTCAGCTATTAAGTCATCTGTGTTAATTAATCCACCTCTACTACAGTTAATTATTATAACTCCTTCTTTCATCTTATCCAAAGATTTTTTGTTGATTATATGCTCTGTTTCAGGTGTAAGAGGGCAGTGAAGTGATATTATATCAGATTTTTCACATAGTTCATCAAAGCTAACGTATTCGAATCCTAATTCTTCAGCTGCTTTTTCATCTTTGAATAAATCATATGCAATAACCTTTGTTCCAAATCCTTTCATTATTTGGATAAATACTTTTCCAATTTTTCCAGTTCCAACAACTCCGACTGTTTTACCATGTAAATCAAAGCCAACTAGTCCTTCTAGTGCAAAGTTGTATTTTTTTACTCTTTGATAAGATTTGTATATTTTTCTGTTGATATTTAGTAATAGGGCAGTGGCATGCTCTGCAACGGCATATGGAGAGTATTGTGGAACACGTACGGCTCTAATGTTACCAAGATGTTTTAAATCTACATTGTTGAATCCAGCACATCTTAGAGCTAATAATTTAACTCCAGATTCATTTAAAATATCTAAGGTTTCTTTATCTGCCTTATCATTTACGAAAATACAAACAACATCATATCCTTTTGCAAGTGGTGCTGTTTCTGCGTTTAATCTTGACTTGAAATAAGTAATTTGATAATTGTATGTTTTGTTATACTCATCAAATAATTTCTTATCGTAATCCTCAGTATCAAAAAATGCTATTTTTATCATAATAAATCAATTCCTTTCTTGCCTAATTTTCAGAAAATAGAAGTGTTTTCTAAATTAAGCCACTTATTAGTATATTACCAAATTTGGTAAAAATCAATACAAAAATTTACAAAAAATAAAAAATCCCATACTCTCTTATGCAGAGTGTATGGAACTTTATGAGGACTCACAAAGTATCAGTCGTTTGCAACTATATACTCTACGGTGCTATTGGATTTTACCATGCACCAGTTTTGAGTACGAATTTTTTCGCCAGGTCGAAAAGCAATCCAAACAGGGCAATAGCCATAGGCCTCGATAACAGTAGGCTGATGTGCAGATACCTGAAGGTTAAAGTTACGAACCGCATCGACACTAGGAGTATAGTTACTCCGAATAACAATAAGGTCACAGTTTTCAGGGGCTTCTGCAACTACTTGCCGTAACCATTTTGTGTGAGCCTTAACGTTAATGTTAGCATAAAGCAAGTAGAGACTGGAAAAGTCCAGAATTTTTTTGACGTCTGCTTCGAAAACATTAACTGCCTCATCTAAATTTGTAAATGAAAAATACGGTTCGGTTTCAACCTTTGCTAATTCAGGGAATTCGCATTCCCAGTTAGCAGTTAAAGTTTTTCGATATTCATCCCACTGCCTTTCCCGAGCAGACATTGCTTTGGTAACCATGAAATATGCTGCTTTTGCGGCATTCAACTTTTTTAAGAATCGATTCTGCTCTTGCAAAAGAACGGGAACGCTGATGTTGTTCAGAGCCAATTGCGTTTCAAATGTTCGCATTGAAAAATCCTCACTTTTTGTGTGATAGCAACAATAGGAAAAATTAATCCTCATTGCAAACTATCATTTTGTAAATAACGTACATTTACAGTATAGCATATTTTATGTAAATTTGCAAACTAAGTGCGTAAACAATATTGAATGAAACTACACAAGAGTATTTCTATTAAAAATCTGGAAATTAAATTTAATGATAACTTTAAATATTAAATTAATCTTTTTACTAATTTTCTACGTTAACGAATATAATGTACTATAAATTTTTTAGAAAAAATGACTATAACCCTATACAAATGCGTTTTTTAATTATATAATGTTAAAAGTAAAGTTGAAGAATGACAATATAAATATTAATCCAATAAATTCGGAGAGGAATGGTAATTATGAATTTAAAGAAAATTTTAGTCGGAATAGACGGAATTAAAGCTAAAGGTGAAATTGATAGAGAGGTTACAACAATAGAAAAAGATTCCAGAAAAGTTGTTGAAGGAAGTATGTTTTTTGCAATTAAAGGCTTCACAACAGATGGAACACAGTATATAAATAGTGCAATAGAGAAAGGTGCAAAGACTATTCTTGTTGAAGAAACAACAGACATTAGGAGTTTAAATATACCAGAAGATGTAACTCTTATTGTTGTGCCAGATGCAAGATATGCGATGGCAATTTGTGCATGTAATTTTTACGATAATCCATCAAAAAAAGTTAAGCTAATTGGAGTTACTGGAACAAAGGGCAAGACTACTACAACATTTATGATTAAAGAGATTCTACAAAAGCAAGGAATTAAGACTGGACTAGTTGGAACCATAGCTGTTTATAGTGGAGATAAGAAGTTGCTTGATAGTGATAGAACAACTCCAGAAAGTATAGAACTACAACAATATTTTGCACAAATGGTTGAAGATGGTTGCCAAGCAATTGTAATGGAAGTTTCTTCACAAAGCTTGAAACTAAACAGAGTTGCAGGATGCCAATTTGACATTGCAGTATTTACAAACTTCTCAGAGGATCACATTAGTCCAAAAGAACACCCAAATATGCAAGATTATTTCGAGTCTAAATTAAAGTTATTTAAGATGTGCAAATGTGGGTTTGTAAATGTCGATGATTTACAAGTTTGCAAGGTACCAAGTTTAGTACCAGATTGTGAGATAACAACATATGGAATCGACAATGCATGTAATTTACTTGCAAAAGATATTACAATTACAAATTCGTATGTAGATTTCAAGGTTAAAATTGGAGATAAAAATGAAAGAGTAAAAGTTGGAATTCCTGGAAGATTCAGCGTGTATAACAGCTTAGCTGCAATTTGTGTTGCAACAAAATTAGGCTGTTCAGCAGAAAATATAAAAGATGCTTTACTAGAAGTAAGAGTACCAGGAAGATCTGAACTTGTAAATAACAGCAAAGATTTAACAATTATGATAGATTATGCTCATTCTCCAGAAAGCTTAGAAAGTATTTTAAATGCTGTAAAATCATATACAAGAGGAAGAGTAATTTGCGTATTTGGTTGTGGTGGTAATCGCGATAAAAATAAAAGACCTTTAATGGGAGAGATTGCAGGAAGAATAAGTGATTATACTATTATTACATCAGACAATCCAAGAGATGAAGAACCTTCAGAGATTATTAAAGAAATAGAAGAAGGTATTAAGAAAACTAAAGCAAATTACAAAGTTATAGAAGATAGAAAAGAAGCTATAAAAGCTGCAATAGAAATGGCTAATAAATTAGATATTGTAGTAATAGCAGGAAAAGGTCATGAAATGTACCAAGAAGTAAAAGGAAAGAAAAATGAATTTAATGAGAAAAAAATAGTAATAGGAATTACTGATGAGCTAAAGAAAAAACAAGAAGAAAAGAGCACAAAAAAGAAAAAGTAAGGGTGAGAGATTAAATGAATTTACAGATAAAAATATTATTGGTAGCCTTTGGCGTAGCCCTAATACTAGGAATAATTATTTTACCAATATTAAGAAGATTAAAAGTAAGCCAACAAGAAAGAACAGAAGGTCCAAAGTCACATTTGTCCAAAAAAGGAACTCCAACAATGGGAGGAATTATATCTATAATAGCAATTACATTATTAAGTATAGGTGTTATGCTAATTTATTATATGGATGACCAAGCAGATATTGTAAAGAGGATAATTCCATTATTGTTTGCAACATTGGGCTTTGGAATAGTTGGATTTATAGATGATTTTAAAAAAATGGTATTAAAAAATACAGATGGATTAAAACCAACATATAAAATGTTAGGATTATTAGTAATTTCTGTATGTTTTGTATTATATTTATTAAATGTTTTAAATATAGGAACAGATATTTATATTCCAATAATAAAAACTTTTGTAAATATTCCAGTTTGGATTTATATACCTTTTGCAATTATAGTAATGCTTGCTACTACAAATGCTGTTAACTTAACAGATGGTATAGATGGGCTAGCTACAAGTGTAACAACAATCATAGTTGCATGTTTAACGGTAATAGGAGTTATTGATGTAAAAGAAATTATTATATTTGGAACTATAGTTTGTGGATGTAATTTAGCTTTTCTAATATTTAATTTACATCCTGCAAAAATGTTTATGGGGGATACAGGCTCTTTAATGCTAGGTGGTGTAATTGCTGCTATGGCACTTGTTCTTAAAATGCCATTATTATTAATTGTTATTGCATTAATTCCAGTGTTAGAGACACTTTCTGTAATGATTCAAGTTACATATTATAAAAAAACAGGAAAAAGAATTTTCAAGATGACACCAATTCATCATCATTTTGAATTATCTGGATGGAGTGAGAATAAAATTGTAACAGTATTTAGTTTAATTACATTAATCCTTTGTGTAGTTGGATTGAATATTATCTAATAAAGGAGATAAGGATGGCTAAAAATAAAAAAGTAAGAAAATTTTCAAAATTTGCAAATAATCAACTGGATTTTATCTTATTAATAACTGTTATATTATTGTTATCTCTAGGTTTAATAATGGTACTTTCAGCAAGTTCACCTACATCTCTTGCAGAAACAGGAGATGATAGTTATTCATACTTTAGAAAACAAGCAGGTTTTGCCATAGTTGGTGTTATTGCAATGTTGTTTATTTCTAAAATTGATTATAGGTTTTGGAAAAAATTTTATAAGATTGCATATATAGGTTCAATAATATTACTATTAATGGTATTAATACCTGGAATAGGTGTATCAGCAGGTGGTGCAAGAAGATGGATAAATTTAGGAGTGCAATTCCAACCATCAGAACTTGCAAAAATAGGATTAATTATATTTTATGCGAGCTATTTGACAGATCATAAAGATGAATTAAGGGACTTTAAAAAAGGTTTTATAAAGCCATTGTTGTATTTAATACCTGTAGTATTAATATTAATTCTTATACAAGATCACTTAAGTGCTACAATTATAATAGTATTAGTTGTTGGAATAATGATGCTTATGGCAGGTGTAAGACCAATGTATTTTGCAACTGTAGGTAGCGCTGTGGCAGTAGCAGGAGCTGCAGGGTTGTATGCTATGGCAAAGTTTACTAGTAAAGGAGCATTTAGAATTGCAAGAATAACATCATTTTTAAATCCTTGGGCAGATAAACAAGGTGATGGATGGCAAGTAATACAAAGTTTATATGCTATAGGTTCAGGGGGCTTATTTGGAGTTGGATTAGGCCAAAGTAAACAAAAATACTTATATATATCAGAACCACATACAGATTTTATATTTGCAGTTTTGGCAGAAGAGTTAGGATTTGTCGGTTGTGCAATAGTTATTGCTTTATTTGGAATATTTATATGGAGAGGTGTTCTTGCCGCAATGAAAGCTCCAGATATGTTTGGTAGCTTAGTAGCAGTAGGAATTACATCTTTAATAGGATTACAAGCAATAATAAATATAGCGGTTGTAACATCATCTATGCCGGTAACAGGTATGCCATTACCATTTTTTAGTTATGGTGTAACTTCATTATTAATATTATTGTGTTCAGTAGGTATATTGCTTAATATATCACGAGCAGGCTCAAAGATTTAATATGAGATAATAGAAAGGGTAATAATATGAAAGTAATAATAGCAGCATCACAAACAGGTGGACATATAAATCCAGGTATTGCAATAGCAAATAAAATAAAAGAAGAGAATAAAGATGCAGAAATAATTTTTATTGGAACAAAAAGAGGCTTAGAAAACGACTTAGTTCCAAGAGCAGGTTATAAATTAAGAACAATTGAAGCTTATGGAATAGTAAGAAAGATTTCTATAGATAATTTTAAGAAAATGCTAAAAACTTTAAAAGGTTACGGAGAAGCTAAAAAAATATTAAAAGAGGAAAAGCCAGATATTGTAATAGGAACAGGAGGATTTATTTGTGGGCCAACAATTATG
>ENA-OPVX01000155-OPVX01000155.1-human-gut-metagenome-genome-assembly--contig:-NODE-155-length-10967-cov-1.809751_pt1 | contig 10967 bp, 9 predicted proteins | sample MGYA00241501_ERZ501994 | MGnify/ENA primary metagenome ERZ501994 (study PRJEB25962, sample SAMEA2043051) | human gut metagenome | biome: human gut; feature: human-associated habitat; material: faeces...
AAAGGATTTTATTGTTTATTTTTCAATGTACTTCGTTCTCTTTTCTTAAATTCGAGAACGTTCATTATTTTACCATTTTTATTTTGCTTTGTCAATAGTTTTTTGAAATATTTTTTTATTTTTTCATATGCATTTTTTGAAGCAACTGCTTTTGTAAATTTAGATAAGAATCTTATTATTGCGTTTCTCTGTGCTAATATGTATACAGAAACTATTACTGCGATGAATGCATCTAGTATTGTTTCCATAGCACTTATGACGCTTTTAATATATTGCTGAATTCTTTCCATATTGAATAATGCTGTAAAATCAATATTTTTTATGTTATTTATTATTTCAGTGGCTTTTTCGCTTCTTAGTATGTTGTCTTCTGGAAGTTCATTTATTTTTTCTGTAACGCTGTTGTAATAGCCCGGTAGGTTTGTAAATAAGTCTGACAAACTTTGTACTACAATTGGAATTATTACGTTTAAAATTATTACAATTACTATAAGTGCAATTATGTATGTTGTTAATATACTTAATCCTCTTGCATGTTTGTTTACGAAGCTTTTTTTCTTTGATTTTTTAAATAATGTTTCTATGCTTCTACATGGCATGTATAATATATATGCTATTAATAATCCTATACAAAATGGCATTATTGCTCCAAGTATATTTCCTATTATTTGAGCCACTCCTGCTAAATTTCCTAATATGTTATAGGCTGCTATTATTGCTACTGCAAGTGAAAACCAGAATAACCATAGCTTTATATCGTTCTTTTCTTTTTTCATATTGATGTACCCTTTCTTAACTTTATTATAGTTCTATATCTAGCTCAACCGGACAATGGTCGCTTCCAAATACTTCTGTATGTATTTTGCTGTCTTGTATTTTTTCTTTTATTGAAGCTGATGTGATAAAATAGTCTATTCTCCAGCCTGCATTATTTTCTCTGGCATGGAACATGTATGACCACCATGAATAAACTCCTGCTTTGTCTGGATACAAATATCTAAATGAATCCACAAAACCTGCATTTAAAAGATTTGTCATCTGCCCTCTTTCTTCATCTGTAAATCCCGCATTATGTCTATTGGACGTTGGATTTTTTAAATCTATTTCGTTATGTGCAACATTCAAATCTCCACATAAAATTACTGGTTTTTTTGTGTTTAATTCTTTTAAATATTCTCTAAAATCATTTTCCCATTTCATTCTATATTCTAATCTTGTGAGCTCTCTTTGTGAATTTGGAGTATAACAATTTACAAGATAAAATTTTTCAAATTCTAATGTTATCACACGTCCTTCTTGGTCATGTTCTTCTATATTAATTCCGTAAGTTACTTTTTTAGGCTTTATTTTAGAGAATACTGCTGTACCAGAATAACCTTTTTTCACAGCGCTATTCCAATATGCGAAATATCCATCTGGCTTATAATCAATTTGACCTTCTTGTAATTTTGTTTCTTGAATACAAAATATATCCGCATCTATGCTTTCAAAAAAGTCGTTAAACCCTTTATTCATAACTGCTCTTAATCCATTTACGTTCCAAGATATTAACTTCATGTTCTATCCTCCTCAAAACTCAAAGTTGGAAAAAAATTAAATTTTGACGAAGAAAACGAAATCTAAAAGGCAAGGACGTATACTTTGTATATGTAACCACGTTTTAGACAAGATTTAACGTAGACAAAATTCTAATTATTTTTCAACTAGCTACATTTTACTATATGTAAGTTCAAATAGCAAGCCGAATACAATAATTGCGCTTAAAATAAGTTTTCTTATCCTAAGCGCAATTGATTATTTTGCATTGAAATATACGTTTCCGCCAATGTACTCACCTGAAGCATATCCTGCTGATCTAAATGATAAGTAATTGTGGTTTCTTTTTCCTTTTAATGCGTCTGTAACTGCTTGTGCAACTACAGATGAATAGTTACCGTTTAATCTCCTTTTCCAATAACTATCTATTGAATAACAGAACTGTCCCGGAGCCTTGTATTGGCTTAATGGATCTGAACCATTTTTTGCCCATCTTGAGCTCTCTGCTCTGTTACATGCTGTTGTTATAACAGCTAAAGCACCCTGGTAGCTTGAGCTACATTCTTGTGCTGTTATGGCACATAATAAGTCGAATTCCTCACTTGAATATGTCCATACACCATTACTATAAGAAACTGATGAGCTTCTTGTGCTTCTGTTTGTTATAGTTTTTCTAATTTCTATAATTTTGTCAACTGGTTCTTCTATTATGTTAGAAGAAATTTCTGTTCTTTCAATTTCAACATCATTTTGATATTTTACTTTGTAAGTTACTTCTTTTAATCCGTCTTTACCTTTTTGTACAACGGTTTCTCTTTTATTTGAGTCATTGTTTGAAACATCTTTTGTAATTGTTTCGTATGGAATTGTTACTTGTACTGTTTCTAATTTTTCTACGATTGAATCGTAAGTTTTTAATAAAGTTTCTACTGTAACATTCTCTGATGTTTCTGCATTTTCAGCAACTTCAACTGTTTGTTGTTCATCTTTAGATATTTTTATTGTTTTATTGTCTGATAATTCGCTATCTTCATTTGGTATAACGCTTTCCTCTGGTAATAATATTATGTGGTTTTCATCTAATATTTCTGATACCTTTGTTTTAGATGTTGTTACATTCATTATATAACCATTTGAAAGAATTATTTTAACGTTGTAAAGTTTAGCATTTGACGCCATAACTCCAACGCCCATTACGAATAGTAGTATTAAGCAAATACCAATTATTTTTCGTATTGGATTTTCTGCTTTTTTTGCTTTCTTCATATATTTTTAGTTCCTCCTTTTGAAACAACGTCTTTATTATACCATTTTTTTCTTAACATGTCAAATTTGGCGCTATCCGTGCTATTCTTACAGGCTCAACCATTGGAAATTTTGTCCAATTTTACCAGATTGTCCTATTATATAATATGACTGACTTTGAAAAAATATTACTACTTTTTTGATATTTTTTTGTTGTAAACATATTTTATATATGATATAGTATAATCAAATTTATTATAGGAGGTAATCACTATGGTAGCACTAATTATAATTGTTGTTTTGGTTGCTATTGTTATTGCATTAATTGTTATGCGCAACAATTTAGTGGTAGCAAGACAAAGAGTTAAAAATGCTTGGAGCCAGATTGATGTACAACTTCAAAGAAGATTTGATTTAATCCCAAATCTTGTTGAAACAGTAAAAGGCTACATGGCACACGAATCTGATGTTTTAGAAAAAGTTACAAGCTTACGTTCTTCATGGACAAATGCTAAAACAGTTGAAGATAAAGCAAGTATTGATAGTTCTCTTTCAAGTACATTAAAAACAATTATGGCTCTTTCTGAAAATTATCCAGATTTGAAAGCCAATACAAATTTCATGAATTTGCAAGATGAATTATCTAAAACAGAAGATAAACTTTCTTATTCAAGACAATTTTACAATGATACTGTTACAAAATATAACACACAATTAGAAGTTTTCCCTTCAAATATTGCTGCTGGCTTATTTGGATTTAAACCTGAAGCTTTATTCGAAGTAGACAATGCAGAAGCTCGTAAAAATGTAAAAGTAGATTTTGGAAAATAATACTAATATAAAAACACCTTATTGAATTTATTTATCAATAAGGTATTTTTATTGTATTAGTCTTCAATACTATATAATGTTTGTGCATTTCTATACGTTGCTTCTGCAACTTCTTCTAATGTAAGTCCTTTTAATTCTGCAATTTTTTGTGCTGTATATTTTACATTTCTAGAATCATTTCTAGTGCCTCTTACTGGCTCTGGTGCTAAATATGGGCTATCTGTTTCTATTAACATTCTGTCAATCGGTATCATGTCTATTATTTCTGGTGCATTTTTTGAATTTTTAAATGTTACAGGTCCGGCTATTGATATATAAAAACCCAGTTTTAAGGCTTCTTTTACTAGTTCTCTATTAAATGGGCAACAATGGAATACACCTTTTTTATTTACTGGATTTTGTTTTAGTATTTCTAGGGTATCCATTACAGCTTCTCTAGTATGAATTGCTATTGGCAAATTCATCTCATTTGCAAGTTTTATTTGTTCTATGAATGCATACTTTTGAATTTCTTTATTTCCTTTATTCCAGTAATAATCTAGACCAATTTCACCAATTCCAACTAGCTTGTCTTTTTCTTTCTTTCCTCTCTTATACTCTATTATTAGTTTTTTTAACTCATCTATATCTTTTTGCGTTTCTTCGATACTTTCTTTAACATCATTTGGAGAAATTCCAGATGTTGTATAAATATAATCGTATTTTTCAGCAAGTTCTATCCCCTTTTTAGAAGATTCTAGACTATACCCTGCACTAATAAATTTTGTAATGTCTGCACTATAAATTTTTTCGATTATTTCTTCTCTATCTTCATTAAATTTCTCATCATTATAATGAGCATGTGAATCAAAAAACTCCACTTTTAATCTTCCTTCCACTCAAAACTTGCTAAAATAATTAAATTCTATCAAAATAGGCATTATTTACAAAGCATGGACACAAATCTTTTATGTTTTTCAACATTGTAGACACACCTAACTCTAGCCAAATTTATAATTATTTTTCAGCATTCTCATTAAAACAGAATATTTACAGTTGCAACCGCATATTTTTCTAAATGTGATATGCTCACATCTATACTTTCTATTTTTGCAAGTTCTTTTTCAACCTCTTTTGTTAGTGAAATAAATTTCACACTTGGTCTTCCATTTTCATCATTTGTAGTCTCTATGTTTTTCCATGATATAGAATATTTATCTTTTATAAGTGTTGATACAGCCTTGAAGGCAGCCTCTTTTACGGCAAACCTTGCAGCATAACTTTGATATTTGTTTTTTTTCTTGCTTTCACAGTATTGTATTTCGTTTTCTGTATAAACCCTATCCAGAAAATTATCTCCCATTTCGTCTATAGAACTTTTTATTCTTTCAACTTCAATTATATCTATTCCAGATTTTATCTGCATGTTTATTTTTCTCCTTTTCATAGAGTGCTATTTTACTTGAAAAAAGTTAAACATTGTCAAGTAAATTTAGTGGACTTTCATATATATTATATAATCATTATGAATGAAATTTAAAATAGCCACAATTGTGATTTTTCATTTTTAAAATATTTTAAAAATACTAATTATATTCATAATTAGCAATATTGCAAGTATTGCTACAATTATTTTATTTGTGCTAGCTGTTTTCTCTATGTTTAAGTTTTTATATAATAAATCGTATTTGTTTTTTACTTGCTTAAAAATTGCATCCATTTTTAGTGTTTTTGTCCATTCATTTTGTAACAAACTGCCCAAATTGTCATCTTCCGATGTGTAGCCAAGTTTTTCCAGGAGTTTTTTGGCTGCGTCGTAGCTCTCCGGATGGAAACTGCCCAAATTGTCATTTGTAATTTCTTCTATCCATGTTGTTTGTGCAAATTTTATGAATTCTTCTTTTGCACTTTTCGATTTTTTCTCAAAATCATAGTTTAATTTTTTCAAGCTTATTTTTTTGTACAAATTATATATATACTGATATAAATATTGTCTTTCGAATTCACTTTGTCTTTTAGTACAATTTTCTAAATTTATATCTGATGTTAACAAAACCGTTCCAACATTACTACAGCCATAGATTTCGTTTTTAGATTTTTCTACAATTCCAACTTTATTAGCAAGGCTTTCATTACAACTATCAACTATATAGTCCGCCTTTTCGACATTTACAAATTTATAAAATTCCTTTTGTAATAATTCTATATTTGTATTATCATTCCAGTCTTCTTGCCCTATACAAGCGTATGAATATGTAATAAATCTGTTTGTATCTATATTCATTTTTGTAGCTTCTTTATTTTCGCCTGTAATTTCTGTAATTAAATCTGTAATTTCTTTTATAGTGTTAAATCTGTCTGTTTGAATTTTTATATTTTCATACCCTCTATAATCATAAGCTTCCGATTTTATGTCTCTAAATTTATAATTGAAATTACATATGTTGGCAAGGCTGTTTTCACCTTCTAGCATTGTTTTCATAAGCATAAAGCATATGCCAGTATTAAAACAAACTAGTGTTATATTTGTTATATCAAAAAATATTCCATCTCTTTTTCCAGCTTTGCCTTGTATATCTTCATTTAACGAATATTCAAACATCGTACATGGGTATTCTGTTAAGAGTGTGGCTTGAGTTGCTACGTCTAAATCATAGAACTTTGTAAGTTTACTTCTGTTCAACCCCATAGTCCAAAACATTGTATTTCTAACCTTTGGCAAGAAATATGAATATAAATCTTCGTCTTTTTCCTTGTCAAAAGTTTTCATCTCAAAGCTTGGATTTTTTAACAAGCTTAGAAAGTACCTGTTTAAATTTTTTTGTTTTATTATATATGGGTATATAAAATATGTGTATTGATACTTAGTCTTTAGTTCCATTTGCATTTCTCCTTTTTAAGTTCTTCTAACTGAAAACGCTAAATTTTGGCAGTGTAAATACATTTAAAAGGCAACTTTACATGTTTTGTAATTGCATTTTAAATAAACTTGACATTGCCAAAATTTTAATTTTTCAACTTTTTATTTCGTATAATAATTTGCATTAGCATCTTCTGCTAAGTGCCATATTCCAATAAAGTCTATTACTGGATTATTTTCTAGTGTAAGTGTTGGGGCTACCGTTGTTTCGCCTTTTGAATTAATTGTTCCCCATTTTCCGTCTTTTTTTACTGCCACATATCCAGAATTATTTTGCTCTGTTGCATCATCGTAAATATAGTTTACAACTACAACATTATTTTTGTCTACATAACCGTATTTTCCATCTTTCTTTGCCAAGAATAATGTATTGTTTGTTAAAATTTCTGTATTTTTCTTTTCTTCAAATTTAAAATTATAATATTTATAATCTGAATTTATTCTAACTTTCATGTAGCCTTGATCTGTGTTAATTTCAGATACTATTCCAGATAATTTCAAGTTAAAATTTTTATCATATAAATCTGTTTCAACTTTTTCAGATTCAGCTTCTATAATATTTGCTGTTTTTACATATGTTATAGATTTGTAATTATAATCAATTTTTACGTTATTATCAGAATCTATCACACCTTGTTTTCCGTCTTTTTGAGCAATGTAATAATTTTGATAAATGTTTTTCAAAGAATCAAATTGTGGTGTAACTTTTTCTTCTCCTGCTAATGTTGCAATTCCGTATTTTCCACCTTTTACAACTACCATGTTGCTACTATCCATTGATTTCACATCATCATAGTTTAAGTCGGTTGATGTATTGTCTTTTACATTTACAATCTTCCAAGAACCACTTTGTTTTGCTATATAAGTGCTTTCGGCATATACATTCTTAATTTCATCATATTCGATTGGAAGTAATATTTTTTTACTTGTTCCAATTACTCCAAGTTTTCCTTCAGAATTTTTTACAATATATCCATTTTCATATTCGTTTGTTAATGATTTGATATCTGCATATTCGTTATCTATTATTACAGAACCCGTCGAGCTTACCAGCCCTTTCTTGCCATCTTTCGTTGTAATTAAACTATTGCTAATTCCTATAAGTGGCTCTATGCTCTCGTAATTACAGTCTAGAAGTACTTTCCCTGAAAGGTCAATCAATCCATATTTATTATCTTTTTTTACTCTTAAACAACTTTTTTCATACCAGATATTATTTTGCTGATCATAATTTTGAATTGCTTCAACCTGGTCGTATGTGCTAAATAGTTGCTCGTTTTTTTCATTTACTGCCTTTGTTTTGTATGTTCCATTTGTGTAATCTACATCATATGTTACTATAAATACAGCCTTGTCCTTGTTTGGAACAACAACCATTTCATCATAACTTGGTGTAATTACTGTGTTTCCAGATGAATCAATTATGCCCCATTTATTGTTTGTAAATGCAGAATAGTATGCCATTGCAACTTTCTTTTCAGTTGTTTCAGCTTTGGGCTGCATTAATTTTATAAAAACTGCTACAAACATTATTATTACTAAAAATGCTATTATAACAGCAATAACTTTTTTTATATTTAGCTTATGTTCAGATCCGTTATATCTTTTTCCTCTACTCATAAATGTCCTCTCTAATTTATATAATTTTTGCAAGTATAATATATCACAAAATATGGTGGAATTACAATATAAAAGAGGAGATTTTAAATCTTTTATCAAATTATTTGACTGGCACACTGATTTTTTATAGCATATTCAGTGTATGAATTATCTTTTGATATGGCTATTGACTAATGTTTCGACTAATTTTTAGTAATTATATGTTTTCAAAAAAGATTCACACTTTGTATTAAAGCATGAATCTTTTATTTTATATATTCTTTTTATGTATTTTATAAACCATTACAGTCATGTCATCTTTTTCTTTTCCGAAGTCATTGTCTATGGCTTCTTTTAATATTAAATCTGCCATTCTCTGTGCATCATCTGTCTCAATTTCTTCCAATATTTCTTGCATCCATAAGTCCTTGCTTATGTATTCTTTGTTGGATTCTAGTATTCCATCACTGCACATTACAACTATATCTCCGTCTTGAAGGTCGTAGTTATATTCTACTAAATCTATATTGTTTAGTATTCCTGTTGGTAACGAAACTGATTTTAGTGTTTCTACATTTCCTCCTCTTTTTACAAATGTTGGGCAAGCTCCATTTTTTATAAATTTCATATTGCCTTTGTACAAGTCTAGTATGCTTACATCCAGTGTTGCATACATGTCCTCGTCTGTGTTTGCAGATATTGTTGTGTTTACTAACTTTAGAGCTGTATCGTTGTTAAAGCCAGATTTTAGCAGTCTTTCTAGTGTTTTTATTGCAATTTTACTGCTCTTTCTTGCATCTGGTCCAGAGCCCATTCCATCGCTTATTGCAAGCAAATATTTGCCATCTTCTAGCCTTGTTTGCAAGGTTGTGTCACCAGATATTATGGAATCAAACTTCTTTGCTTTTGCAAGTCCTACTTGCATTGTAAATTCATCTTCTGATGTAAATGTATACATACAAGTATTGTCATTTGCTCTTAGTCCACATTTTTGTTTTTGTAAAACCATTTTTTCGTTAAATACTTTTGCTAAAATTCGTGCAATTTTTTTAACTCCACACTCTTTTCCATCCACAGAATTGCACACACCTGTGTATAACGTTATAATGTATCTACCGCTATCTTCTTGTTTCACAGTAATGTCTTTTAATTCTATTTCTTTTTCCTCTAGCAATTTTTTTACTTGCTCTTTTTGAGTTTTGTATATATCATCTTCATCTTTTGTAATTTGATTTGCCAAGTTTGATAATGCTTCAGAAACTCCATTTAATTGACTTGACATTGTTTTTTTGTTCTCATCTAGTTTCTTTTTCCATATAAAGTTTAACTTGCTAACTCTATATGCAGAATTTATAGCTCTTACAATTTCATCAATATCATTTTGTGCAACATAGTCATCTTCCTTAGAATCTGCACTAAATCCCATTATATAATTGTTATGGCTTGCAAATATTTTTACTATATCTTTTCTTGTAATAACTTCTCTTGCCATAAGTTGCTCAAAAATTTCATCTAAAATATTTTCGTTATTATTATAGATGTCTTCATATAATAGATTTTCTTCTTTGCCTTCCAAATTGTTATATAATTCATCTTCAAATAGTTCTTGGTTAGCCTTTTCTTGCTTTTCTAGCTCTTCGTCTGTAACAATTGTAGCAGCAGCATTTTCATACTCTCTTGCCATTGCTGAAATTGTATTAGACATATTTGTAAGCTTATTTATAGTCTCTTTATTTTCTTCCAAAGTTCTTGTAGTTGTTTCTGGAAGCATCTTAGTATTTCCAACTAAATCACTTATTTCGATTTTATATGATTTTGGAATTGCAAGAAGTCCAAGAGCGGCAATTAATATCTCTTGAAATTTTATTACCTCTACTGTATTTCCATTTGCAACATATGATAATACTACATTTCCTATTATAAATCCAACTATAACCCCGACTCTGCCAAGTCTATTTAATAGCCCTGCAATCATTCCAGATATCGCATATGCGGCTAACATTACAGGTTGTTGACCTGATAATATTCCTACTACCGTTCCTATTGTTATTCCAGTAGTCCCGCCTACTAGTACTCCATTCTTCCAGCCCATTACTAGTACTATTAGAATACACAATATGTTTCGAATTGAGAAGCCAAATATACTAAAGTTTCCTAAACAATTTACGGCTAATGCAAGCATTAAACTTGCTCCCATTACCTCTTCTATTGAAAATACTTTTTTTATTTTTATCTCTTTGAATACAATTAATGAATTTACAAAAACTTTATATAAAATTGCCGTAGTGATTGTTATCATTAAAGTATATAATAAGTCATAAACTAGGAAGCCTTTAAATAAAAGTTTAATCATTTGAACAATGAATACTGCAACAGTCATTTGCATTCCAACTTTTAATTTTTCATTGCTTTCTTCTTGCTCAATTGGTCTTTTTATTAGCACTAACGCTACAAATATTAGCAGTGTTAATATGTAAAATAAAAGACCACTTCCGCCAAACTTTATTGCTGTTCCAACTAATGTTACTAAGCATACAATTAGTGCTGGAACGCCCGCTCCAAAACTAGCTGCCGTAATGGCATAACCAAATGGTGCAGCACTTGTAAATACTGGGCTATTTTGCCCTCCTAGCAAAGACATTATAAATGCTAGGGCATAAATAATGATGTTTGGAACACTAAAATTTTGCTTTAATATTCCAATTATCTTTTCTTTTTTGCTTTGCGTAGCAAAATCAACCTCGTCATCAAAAACTTCTTCTGTGTTTTTTGATATATTTTGAAACATCTTTACCACCTCTTACCTTTTTAACTTTTGTACCTTTAACTGTATGCTAGTATTTTAGTACAAGCCTTG
>ENA-OPVX01000157-OPVX01000157.1-human-gut-metagenome-genome-assembly--contig:-NODE-157-length-10773-cov-1.797910_pt1 | contig 10773 bp, 11 predicted proteins | sample MGYA00241501_ERZ501994 | MGnify/ENA primary metagenome ERZ501994 (study PRJEB25962, sample SAMEA2043051) | human gut metagenome | biome: human gut; feature: human-associated habitat; material: faeces...
CATCTTTTAATGTAACAATAATTGGTTGTATAACACCATATTGCTTTATTGAATTAGCTAGTTCGTCTAGCTTTTCCTCATCAAATCTTTTTCTAGGTTGTTCTTTATCTGGTTCAATTTTAGTAATTTTAATATTTTGTACTATCTCCCCTGTTACTTCTTCAATTTCAGGTTCTTTAATAGTATCACTAAATAACGCATCCAATCCTCTTCCTAGGCCAGTTTTTTTTGCCATATTCTATTCTCCTTTCTTCATATGCTTTGCAGCTTTTTGTTCTTCTTCATTAATCTTCAGAAATTCTCTTGTAAATTTCTCGTAACTCTTTGCTCCCTTAGATCTTGGATCATACAAAGTTATTGGCATTCCATAGCTTGGAGCCTCGCTAAGTTTTACATTTCTTGGAATTACATTTTTATATACCTTGTCTTCAAAATATCTTTTTACTTCCTTAACAACCTGGTTTGATAGGTTTGTTCTTGCATCATACATTGTTAATAAGGCACCTTCTACTTTAAAATCTTTGTTCATATGTTTTCTTACTAATTCTACTGTATTCAACAGTTGTCCTAATCCCTCAAGCGCATAATATTCACATTGTACAGGTATCAATACACTATTTGATGCTGTAAATGCGTTTAAAGTAATAAGACCTAAAGATGGTGGACAATCTATTATTATAAAATCGTATTTATCTCTTATATTATTTAATTTTGTCTTTAATCTGTACTCTCTATCTTCCATTGACACAAGCTGAACTTCTGCTCCTGCTAAATTCATATTTGATGGACATAAATCCAAATTTTTTACTTGTGTCTTTTGTAATGTATTTTCTACTTCTATATCTTCTATTAGTACATCATATATAGAGAACTTTTGTTCTTTATTTACTCCCAAACCACTAGTACCATTGCCTTGTGGGTCAGCATCAATAAATAAAACCTTCTTTCCTCTTTTAGCTAAAATTGTACTCATATTAATTGCTGTGGTTGTTTTTCCAACGCCGCCTTTTTGGTTAGCTATTGATATTATTTTTCCCAATTTTATCCCTCCTATGTGTAAAAAAATGACATACTAATAATATATTAATATTACCAATATGTCAATAAAAAAATCTAATTTTTTTAAGTTTTCTATCGTATCGTTTTAAGTTTTAAAGAGGCTGCTTTGCAGGCATTCCAGGCTTTCTTGGATACTTTTTTGCTGTTGTCGAAACTTTCTTTATAATAATTAAGTTTCTTTCCATTTTTTCATTATCTAATTTTAATTTTTCCTGTTTTATAATCTCTCCTCCAAGAAGTTTTATAGCTCTTTTAGCTTCTTTTAATTCTTCATCAGCCTTTGGTCCTTTCATACAAATACAAATTCCACCAGTTTTAACAAATGGCAATAAATATTCCACAAGCACATTCATTGGTGCTACAGCTCTTGATACAGCAACATCGTACTTTTCTCTGTATTTTTGATTTGCTCCCATTTCTTCTGCTCTACCATGAATTGAATTTACATTGTTTAGTCCCAATTCAGTTGAAATTGAATTTAAAAAATTTACTCTCTTATTTAGCGAATCTAGCAATGTTACTTCTGCCCTACTACTTATAGCTATTGGTAATCCAGGAAAACCAGCTCCTGTTCCAACATCAATAATAGTATAACCATCTTTTATATATTTCAATATTGTAAGTGAGTCTATAAAATGTTTTTCAATAATTTCTTCTTCATCTGTTATAGCCGTCAAATTAATTTTTTCATTCCATTCAATTAAACTTTTCATATATTTATAGAACTTTTCTACATTTTCAACTGAAATATTAATATTAATTTCATTTTCTTTTTCTTTAAAAAGTTCTTCAAACTCATTAAATTCCATTATTTATCTCCTTTTTAATTGTTCTAAATAAATTAGTAAGACAGATATATCAGCTGGTGAAACGCCTGATATTCTAGAGGCTTGTCCCACTGATTCAGGTTTTATTTTATTCAATTTTTGTCTTGCTTCTATCCTTAATCCACTTAATTCTGAATAATCTATCTCTTTAGGAAGTTTTTTATTCTCTAATTTTTTAAATTTTTCAACTTGTGCTTCTTCTAACTTAATATATCCTTCATATTTTACTTGAATTTCTACCTCTTTTTTCTCTTCTTCTGTTAAATCCGGCATATTTTTGTCTATTTCTTCAAGATATTCGTACTTTATTTCTGTTCTTTTTAATAAATCAGCTAATTTTACTCCTATTTTTATGTTTGAAGAACCATATTTGGATAAAATTTCGTTTACTTTTTCAGTTGGTTTAACAGTTGTAGCCTTTAATCTCTTAATTTCATTAAAAATATGTTCTTTTTTATTTAAAAATCCTTCATATCTTGCATCTGATATTAATCCGTTCTCGCGTCCTATATCCATTAATCTCAAATCCGCATTGTCTTGTCTTAATAGAAGCCTGTATTCTGCTCTAGAAGTCATCATTCTGTAAGGTTCATTTGTACCTTTTGTTACTATATCATCAATTAAAACGCCTATATAAGCCTGTGATCTGTCTAATATTACCGGTTCTTTCCCTTGTAACTTTCTTGCAGCATTAATTCCTGCAATAATTCCCTGTGCAGCTGCCTCTTCATATCCCGAGGTACCATTTACTTGTCCTGCTAAGAATAATCCATCTATATCTTTGTATTCTAGAGACAATTTTAATGTAGAAGGATCTATACAATCATATTCAATTGCATATGCTGGTCTTGTAAATTCAACATGTTCTAATCCTGGCAAAGTCCTATACATAGCTATTTGTACGTCTTCTGGCAAAGAAGAGCTCATTCCTTGCACATACATTTCATCTGTATCTCTTCCAAGAGGCTCTATAAATACTTGATGTCTTTCCTTATCAGCAAATCTTACTACTTTATCTTCGATAGAAGGGCAATATCTTGGCCCTGTTCCCTTTATTTCACCACCATAAAGAGGTGAACGACTTAGATTATCTCTAATAATTTGATGTGTTTTAGCATTCGTATAAGTCAAATAACATGGTAATTGTTCTATTTCAGTGTCTATTTTATCTTCTAGAGAGAATAACTCTATATTCTTGTCTCCATTTTGTATCTCCATCTTAGAAAAATCAATAGAATTCTTATTTACTCTTGCTGGAGTACCCGTTTTAAACCTTAAAAGTTTAATATTTAATTTTTCAAGAACTTTAGATAGTTTATTTGCAGGGAAAACGCCATCAGGACCACCTTCAAATGAGTTCTCTCCTATAAAAATTTTTCCTCTTAAATATGTACCAGTACATAAAATTATTTCTTTTACCTTATATACTGCTCCAACATTAGTCTCTATACTTGTTATTTTATTGTTTTCAACACCTATATCTACTATTTCAGCTTGTTTTAGATATAAATTTGGTTGTCTTTCTAGAGTATGTTTCATTTCCATTTGATATTTTTTTCTATCAGCTTGTGCTCTTAACGAATATACAGCTGGTCCTTTAGATGTATTCAACATTCTCATTTGTACAAATGTCTTATCAATATTTTTTCCCATTTCACCACCAAGGCAGTCAATTTCTCTTACTAAATGTCCTTTTGAGCTTCCTCCTATATGTGGATTACACGGCATATTTGCCACAGCCTCCAAACTTATAGAAAACAATAATGTTTTCATTCCCATTCTTGCAGCAGCGAGTGCTGCTTCACATCCTGCATGTCCTGCTCCAACTACTGCTATATCATATTCTCCTGCATCATATTTCATCTTTTCCAACTCCTTCATTTTTACTTTCATTGTATCATTGTTCTCGTGAAAACTTAGCTTTAATCTTACTCAAGACAATTTGTACTTAGTAACCGTTTTTCTGTCCAGTTTTCATGAAAACATCCTTTAGTTTTTGCTATGTTTACATAATATTTTATGGTAGCTTTCCTTATTTTCCAAGGCAAAACTTCTTAAATATTTCATTAATAATATCTTCAGAAACATTTTCACCTGTTATTTCTGCTAGTCTTTCTAATATGTCTTTTAAACAAATTGCCGTAATATCGACCGGCATATGTGTTTCTAGACTTTCTCTTCCTTTTGCTACATCTTCTAAAGCATATAATATTTGTTGCTTATGCCTATTATTTGTTATTATTTCAGTGTTTTCACAATCCAACTCATTTAATTTAAATAGCTCTTCTATTTGATTATATAATTTATCCAGTCCTGTTTCATTAATTGTAGAAAATTCAATTATATTATTTTTAAATTTTTTTAACTTTTCATTTTCCTTAATTAAATTTTTTCCAAGGTCAATTTTGTTTATTAATATAATTGTCTTTTTTCCTTCTATTAAATCTAATATTTTTTGGTCTTGATCATCAAACGTACGAGAATCGTCAAATAGAGCAATTATTAGTTCAGCATTACTTATATTGTTTATGCTTCTTTCTACGCCTATTTTTTCAACCTCGTCATTTGTTTTCCTTATTCCAGCTGTGTCCACAATTTTTAATGGAATGCCTTTTATATTTATGTATTCTTCAATAGTATCTCTTGTTGTTCCTTCTATATCACTAACTATTGCCCTATTCTCTCCAAGTATTAAATTTAAAAGAGATGATTTACCTACATTTGGTTTTCCAATAATCGCAGTTTTAATTCCTTCTTTTAAAATTTTACCATTTTCAAAACTATTTTTTAATTTTAATAATTTTTCTTCTACGCTATTTAATGTATCATTTATTTTTTTATTTGTAGTTTCTTCTATGTCATATTCAGGATAATCAATGGAAGCTTCTATATCTGCCATTAAATTTAAAATTTCACCTTGTATATCTTTTATTTTCTTCGATAAGCTTCCTTCTAAGTGTCTTTGAGCCACCATCATTTCTTTCTCTGTTTTAGAATTTATTATATCTATTACAGCTTCAGCCTGAGATAAATCAATTCTTCCATTCATAAATGCTCTTTTAGTAAATTCTCCTGGTTCAGCAAGAACTGCACCATTTTTTAAACATTCTTCTAAAATTTGATTTTCAACTACTATGCCACCATGTGAATTTATTTCACACATATTTTCTTTAGTATAACTCTTTGGTGCAACAAAGTAAGATACTAATACTTCATCTATAATTTCATCATTCTCACTTTTTACAATATTCCCATACTTTATAGTATATCCTTTTATTTCTCCCTTATTTTTAGGCTTAAATATCTTTTGCAAAATTTTAAAGCAATCATCACCACTCAACCTAATTATTCCAATTCCTGCATTTCCTGGTGCTGTTGATATTGCTGCAATTGTACTCATATTATTCCTCTCCTTTTTTACTTAGATTATAAAATATTACACTTATTAATTTTATCTATATTTTACACCATCATTGTACATAAGGTACTATTTTTGGTTCTTTTTTTACCCATAAGCAATACTTTTTTTACTCAATAATGGTGCTTTTATATTTCCATAATTCATTTAGTATAATATTTTTACATCAAAAAAAAGTCAAAGCAAGACAATAGTATATATACTAAAATCCGAACTTTGACTTCCGATTTATATTCAATTATTTCTTTGCTATAACAACTCTTCTTCTATCGCCTTCACCAACGCTATATGTTTTCACAAATTCACTATTTTGTAGTTCTGTATGTAATATTTTTCTTTCATATGCATTCATAGGCTCTAGTGTTACAGACTTACCTGTCTTTTTAACAGTTTTTTCAACTTTTCTAGCTAATTCTTCTAAAGTCTTTTTTCTTGCATCTTTATAATTTCCGATATCAAGAATTACTTTAACACTTTCTTCTCTATTTTTACTTGCAACAGTTGTCAAAAGCGTTTGCAGAGCATTTAAAGCTTCTCCTCTATATCCAATCAATCTTGTAGAATCTTCTCCTTTAATATTAACATATACAAGTCCATTTTCGTTTTTTACTGTATATTTAATATTACTAGAAATTTTATTTAAAAAGTTATTCAAAAAGTTTTCAACTGCTTTATCGGCCTCTTCAATATCTTTTTGATTTATTTCTTTCTTTTCAATATTTTTTTCTTTTTTCTCTGGAATACTATCTTCCCTAATAGTTAATTCAACTTTTACAACATGTGGATCTAAAATACTAAAAAAGCTCTTCTTTTTTTCTTCAAGTATCTTCACATCGACTTGACTTCTTGTTGCTTTAAGTTCTTTTAATCCTTTTTCTATAGCTTCTGTAGAAGTTTTGCCTTCTGCAATAATTGTTTTAGGCATTTTTATCTTCCTCCTTGTTAAATATTTTATCAATTATAAGTCTTTCAATTATAATTAAAATATTACTTACTAACCAATATAGCGCTAGTCCCAAAGGAGCTATAAAAGCAATTGATATAGACATTATTGGTACCATATACATCATGCTATTGTTCATTTCTTGCATTGCTTCTAGACTTTCATCATTTTCAGTCTTTCCATCTTCAACATTTACTTTGTCCTTAGATGTTTTTTCTTCTATTTGTAAAGTCTTGTTTTTTTTCTTCTTTCCATTCGTTATTTTTATTGATATAAAAGATGTTATTATATACAATACAGGAATGATATATACTGTAATATCTCCCATGTTTTGATTTGGAACTTTGCTTAAATCAAGTCCAAAAAATTCCATATTAATATTTACATTTTCATCTGTACTTGCTTTTTTCTGAATTACTTGTATTTCTGGGTAAGCGGATGCTTTCCCCTCTTCATTTTTTATTTCTTCTACATATCCATTTATTATGTTTGTATCCACCTTTTTCATATAAGTTAAAGGTTTACTTACAAGCCAAAACACAGAAAGTATAATTATAATTTGTAGTATAGAACTTAAACATCCACTAAATGGATTAAGCTTTTCCCTTTTATATAAATCCATTGTTTCTTGATTTAATTTTTCAGGATTATTCTTATACTTTCTCTGTATTTCTTTCATTTTTTCCTGCATTTTTTCGTTTTTCTTGATTGATTTTTGTTGTGATATAGTTACAGGTATTAATATAATTCTTAAAATTACCGAAAAAACTATAATTGCAATTCCATAATTATTAAATATGTTGTAAAGAAAGTTAAGTAAATAGCCAAATAAATTTGCTATTGCTCCCATATTTTTACCTCCAATCAGTTTAAAGGATCATATCCACCCTTTGAAAACGGATTACATTTTAATATTCTAAAAATTCCTTTTATAATGCCTTTTATACACCCATATTTTTCGATTGCTTGCTTAGTATATTCTGAACATGTAGGATAAAACTTGCAATTTATTCCTCCATGAGCTAATACTTTCGATATATGCTTTTGATAAAATTCAATTATTTTTATCAATACTTTTCTAAAAAATAAACTAATTTTTTTCAAATAGGTCTGCCTCTTTAAAAATTTCTACTATTTCTTTATGCACTTCTTGAAAACAAATATTTTCAATAGGTTCTTTTTTATTCCAAAGAAAAACAATATTATATCCTTGTTTTATTTTTTTCATTTCTCTATAATATGACTCTCTTATTATTCTTTTTATTTTATTTCTATTTACAGCATTACAAAGTTTTGTGCTTATTGCAATTCCTATTATATTTTTGTTTTTATTATTTTTTGTTATGTAAACAATTATTTGCTTTTTAACATGATAATTGCCTCTTTTTATAACATTGCTAAATTCATAATTTTTCTTTAATGTATTAATCTTTTTCATATTTTATCGCATACCTTTCTCAAGGCACAAATCTTACATCATTACAAAAAAGCCACTAACAACATTTCTAGTGGCTCTCTGCTTTAAATTAAGCACTTAATTTTTCTCTTCCTTTAGCACGTCTAGCTTTTATTACATTTCTTCCAGCTCTTGTGCTCATTCTTTTCATAAAACCATGCTCTTTTTTATTTTGTCTCTTTTTTGGTTGATATGTTCTTTTCATTCTCTGCACCTCCAATATCTATATAATTTGATAATTTTCTTTCACAAGTATTACTTATTATATACCTGTTTTTCATGTTATGTCAATAGTTTAAAGTAAATTTAAATATTTTTATTTTTATTCTGGTTTTATATTGACTATTGAACCTATTTTTTGATATTATATAGAGAAATAAAAGGTAATAAAGACTTTTATGTTTTTTTGCTTAATTTTTACTAAAAAACATAGCGGAATAGCGTGTTTGCGAGTTATCCACAGTTTGTGGATAACTATGTGGATAACTATGTGAATAAAATAATTTCCTATTCTTTATTCTAGGATTTTGGAAGGATGAACATAAATGCAAAATGAACTAAATGATTTATTAACAAAAGCAAAAGAACTTTTAAAAGAAGAGACTACTAAAATTTCATATGAGACTTGGATAAAAGTATTAGAGATTCAAAGCGAGGATAATGGTCATATTGTATTATTAACATCTACAGATTTCCAGAAGAACGTTGTTTCTTCAAAATATCTAGATTTGTTAACTAATACATTCAATTATTTGACAAACAAAGATTGTACTGTTTCTATTGTATCTAGAGAAGAACTTGAAGCAGCGTCAAATAATGCAGACCTAAGAGATGCCACAAGCATTGAAGCTCCTATTAATTATGCCACAACAAATTTAAATCTAAAATACACATTTTCTACATTTGTCGTTGGTAATAATAATAGGTTTGCTCATGCTGCTGCTTTAGCGGTTGCTGAAGCACCCCTGCCGCATCTTATAACCCGCTTTATCTTTATGGAGGCGTTGGTTTGGGAAAAACCCACTTAATGCATGCAATTGGTAATGAAATCCTAAGGAATAACAAAAATTCTAAAATATTATATGTTACTTCAGAAAACTTTACTAATCAGCTTATTAATGCAATAAAAGATAATACTAACGATCAATTTAGAAACAAGTATAGGAGTATAGATATTCTTTTAATAGACGATATTCAGTTTATAGCTGGAAAAGAACGTATTCAAGAGGAATTTTTCCACACTTTTAATACATTATATGAGAGTGGAAAACAAATTATTCTTTCGAGTGATAAACCACCAAAAGATATTCAATTACTTGAGGACAGATTGAAGTCTAGATTTGAATGGGGAATAATGGCCGATATTTCAAACCCAGACTACGAAACTCGTCTTGCAATTCTTAGAAAAAAGGCTCAATTAGATAATATTTTAATTGACGATGAAATTTTATCAACAATTGCAACTCGAATTGATTCTAACATCAGAGAACTCGAAGGAACATTAAATAAATTAATCGCAACCGCATCTTTAACGCACAGTCCTATCACATTAGAAATGGCTGAAAAAGCGATAAATGATATAGTTTCACAAAAGGAAAAAGTTATTTCTTCCGAATTTATTCAAGAAACGGTTGGAAAGTATTTCAATATAAATCCAAAAGATTTAAGAGGATCAAAAAGATCTAATGATATTACTTTTCCACGCCAAATTGCAATGTACTTATGTAGAAACGTTGCCAATATGTCTCTACCTCAGATAGGAAAAGACTTTGGCAAGAGAGACCATACAACAGTAATGCATGCTTGCAATAAAATCGAAAAAGATATTAAAGAGAGCAAAGAGACAAAGCTAATTGTGGAAAGTGTGAAAAACATATTGCTCGAAAGCAAATAGTCTGTAACATGCTATTTAAATATACTTTCCAGAACAATCTTAAATAGGTGTTTGCTAAATACTTGTTTGTTTCAATATTCTATAATCATTCTAGCACATAGCTTGTATGAGTTATTCACACCCCCCTGTGGAAAACGTGTGGATAAACTGTTGATAACTTAACAATCCACAATTTCAATTTTTACCTGTGTATAACTTTTCAATTTATCCACAGAGTTATCAACATCAAAATTGCTAGGGAAATAAACAATTAACATAGTTTTCCACACAATCCACAGCACCTATTACTACTACTACTAAATATATTTATATTATTATAAAGGAGACGATTTCAAAATGAAACTAATTTGTGAGAAGGATAAAATCCTTAAAGCCCTTAATTCCGTAACTAAAGCTGTTGCTGTAAGAACAACAATGCCTATATTAGAGGGTATTTTAATTCAAACAAATGATAACGAAATAAAATTAACAACTTATGATTTAGAGATAGGTATAGAATATATTATTAATGATTGTAAAGTAGAAGAACAAGGAGCTACAGTTGTAAATGCTATAATGTTTACAGAAATTATTAGAAGATTACCAGATACAGATATAAGCATAGAAGTAAATGATAAAAATCTTCTTGTTATAGAATGTGAAGGTTCTTTATATAAACTTGCAACAATGAATCCTGATGAATTCCCAGAATTACCAAAAATAAGTGTAGAAAATTCTATTGAAATTGAGCAAACAATTTTAAAAGATATGATTAGAAAAACAATATTTGCTGTAAGTACAGAAGAAAATAGACCAATTTTTACAGGGTGTTTATTTGAAATAGCAAATAATAAATTGAATGTTGTTGCTGTTGATGGATTTAGACTTGCTTGGAAGAGTAAATTCCTACAAAACAAGGTAAATAATTTCTCTGCAGTAATACCAGGAAGAACTTTAAATGAAATAAACAAGATTTTAATAGATTCTTTTGATATGATAAAGATTGGTGTTGCTAAAAATCAGGTTTTATTTGAAATGGAAAATTGTAAGATAGTAACTAGATTACTAGATGGAGAATTTTTAAATTATTCAAGTGTTATTCCAGAAACATGGGAAACAAGAGTAAGAGTAAATAAATCAATCTTACAAGACTGCTTTGAGAGAGTAAGTTTAATTTCTGCATCAAGTATAGAAAAA